>OGHH01002387.1_pt1 | contig 10804 bp, 10 predicted proteins | sample 1571471 | NCBI WGS metagenome assembly OGHH01 (sample SAMEA2581936, study PRJEB24529) | metagenome | biome: Human gut stool | place: China | collected 2011
GTGTCCATATGATCAACTGCACTAATTATGAAGTTAATAATCTGGAGATGTTTGCAGGGTTTGTTCTCGGAATAATTTCCCAGACAAAAGATATAGAGAAGATTTACATTGATAATTTTACATCTGTTGCTTATGTCAATAAAGAGCAGGTAAAAGTAGCACTGGATATCATTAATAATATCAGTGAGAAATTTAATATCAGTATTATAATATGCTTTGCAACGGACAGTTCCGATGTTCCGGACGAATATAAAGATAATATCATTGCTGCTTTATAGTTCCATATCAACTGTCTTATACGCATATATTATATGGAGTAAAAGGAGATATATATGGCTTCCATAAGAAAAAAGAAGAGAAAATGGCAGCCGGTGAAGATCAGTTTTGGATTTGTCATATTTGCAATTATGTTTGTATACATGTTGATTCGTATCATTATGTCGCTTGGTGACCATGATCTGAGTGTATTTCAGGTGGAAGAGAGCAATTATGATACGAATTTTACTGCCACCGGACTTGCTGTGAGAAAAGAAACTTTGAATTACAGCTCTACCTCCGGATATATCTGCTATTATATCCGGGATGGCGAAAAAGTTGCAAAGGGTGCCAGTGTATATTCTGTTGATGAAACCGGTTCCATGCAGGATGCATTGTTTGATGTTCAAAATAGCGGAAGCAGTGTGTTATCCGATAATGATTATAAAGATCTGAGCAAACAGATTCAGATTTTTAAAGCAGGATTTTCACCGTCAGATTTTTCAGAAGTATATGAATTTAAAAATTCCATGGACAATAAGGTTCTGGAAATGTATGAAGATATGGCGCTTGAGCAGTTATCTTCAAACCAGTCATTTGATTCAACTTTTTCAGCTTCGAAATCAAATGTCAGCGGTATTGTAACCTATTACATGGATGGCTTTGAAGGTTATGATATCAACAATCTTTCAGCAGATGATTTTGATAAAACAAAATATACCAAAGAAATGTTGAAAAAAAGCGATGTGGTTGAGTCCGGGAAACCTATATATAAGATCATAGATGATGAAAACTGGAAGATTGCAGTCATGCTTACGAAAGAAGAATATGCAAAAATCAAAAAGAACGAAACAATCCGGTTTACAATCAATGATTCATCCAGACGGTTATCTGCAAAGTATGAAACAGTTGAACAGGATGGAAATTATTTCATTATTATAAATATGCACCGTTATCTGGCAGAATATGTCGCTGATCGTTATCTGAATATCACATTTGTATTCTCAGAAACAAAAGGACTAAAGATTCCGAATTCAGCGATTACCGAAAAGGATGTTCTGATGATCCCAGTCAGCTATCTGACTGGAGGAAGCGGAACAACCGAGAAAAAATATTTTAATAAGATCGTATTAACAGCGGATGGGACAACTTCGGTTGAACAGATATCCCCTACTATATATTTTACAGATGATCATTTCTGTTATGTGGACCCGGCAGATATAGATGATAATACCGTTCTTGCAGCAAACGAATCAGATATTACATTTAACACATCTACCGCCGGCACATACAAATTAAAAGGTGTTTTCTGCGTTACACAAGGTTCTGCAGTATTTAAGCAGATCGACGTTATTGTAGATGGTGATGATTATTCGATCATTGATCCAAATACCGCATATGGTATCTCCGCTTACGACAGGATCGCATTGGATGCCACCTCCGTAAAGGAAAAACAGATCATATATTAGGAGTGATGAATGATGTTACAGGAAAATTATGAAAGCGTAGATAAAAAGATCACAGAAGCATGCAGACGGGCTGGTCGGAACAGGGATGCGGTTACTCTGATCGCTGTCAGCAAGACCAAACCGTTAAGTGATATTGAAGAATTATTACAGAATACAGATGCTGAAAATTTTGGAGAGAACAAGGTTCAGGAACTGGTCGATAAATATGAACATATATCCAGACCGGTCAAATGGCATATGATCGGGCATCTGCAGACGAACAAAGTCAAATATATCGTTGATAAGGTCTGCCTGATACATTCTGTTGATTCCGTGAATCTTGCAAAAACGATTGAAAAAGAAGCAGCAAAGCATAATGTTGTTGTTCCTGTTTTAATAGAAGTAAATGTTGCAGGGGAAGAAAGCAAGTTTGGTGTATCCGTTGAGGAAACGGAAGACTTGATCCGGCAGATCAAAGACTTTCCTCATATACATATTGATGGACTGATGACGATTGCACCATTTGTAGCCAATCCGGAAGAGAATCGCGTGCACTTCCGTCGCCTTAAGGAATTATTACTTGACATCAATTCTAAAAACATTGATAATGTTCATATGAATGTCTTATCAATGGGTATGACAAACGACTATGAAGTAGCTGTCGAGGAGGGTGCTACCATGGTCCGAGTTGGAACCGGTATCTTCGGTGAAAGAAATTATAATATTTAAAGGAGAACCATTATGGCAAAGAATGGAAAAAAAAGCTTTCTGGATTTTTTCAAAGTAGATGAGTCCAGTGATGAATATGAAGATGATTTATTTGAAGATGATGAATATGATGACGATGACGAAGAGGATTTCGAAGAGGATTATGTTCCAAAGACCAAAGCTGTAAACGGACGTGCATCTTCCTTTACCGCTGCATCACAGACAGCAGCCCAGCCTGCAAAAAAGCAGAAATTTACAAAAGCTGCCAGAACATCAGCTCCAGCATCATCAGGCAATTCAAAACTTGTATCTTTTAACAACAGAAGCCAGGGAGGTTCCCAGCAGGTATTTGTTATTAAACCAGATGAATTTGATGATGCCCAGATGATCATTGACCATTTAAAGGGTGGTCAGGCGATTGTGATCAATATGGAAGGTATGGAGTTATCAACAGCCCAGCGTATCATTGATTTCATTGCCGGCGCATGTTATTCCTTAGATGGTTCATTACAGGCGATATCCGGTAATATATTTATTGCAGCACCTGCTGACATCTATGTATCAGGCGATCTCAGAGAAGAGTTATTAAATGATGCTTTTCTTTCTCCTGAATTAGGAAAATATTAAGTCAATTTTGATATCAGTCTGTATCAACATATTCTGAAGGTATGATAGGGAGGATTACAAATGCTTACACCTGTTGATTTACAACAAAAGAAATTTCAGCATGGCATGGGGTATACAAAAAAAGATGTTGACTCATTTTTTGACATTGTTGTCATGAGTTATACGGAATTATATAAGTCTAATGCTGAATTAACAAATCAGGTAAAAACACTTACCGATAGTCTGGTTCATTACAGAACAACAGAATCGAAGCTTCAGAAATCACTTATGCTTGCAGAGAAGAATGCAGAAGAAGCTACGAAGAATGCAAATGACAAGGCTAAGATCATTGAAAATGATGCCAAAATCAAGGCAAATAACATAGTTCATCAGGCACGGGAAGAGCTGGATCGGATTGAAGACAGCATTGAAGGAATCAAACAGCAGTATCGTGATTATACAATGGCATTTAAAAATCTGATGGATTCTCATCTTCAGTTTCTTGCTACCAATCCAATTAATGAAGAATTGGGAGTAGACTTTGATGAGATCATGAAGGATGCCAAGTATTTCAACGGAAATGCTGCCGTCTATACACCAGGTTCATCTGGCAGTGAAAACGCCGGATCAGGTTCCTTTGCATCCTTTGGAGGAGATCCTCAGGGCAGAGAAGAATCTACACTCGGCGGTGGCGGAGGCTCAGGAATGGGCGATTCCACACTTGGTGGAAGTGCAGGCAGCGGCAATGTTGCCAGTGATTCTTCTGTTTACACAAAAAATTTAGGTGGTGGATCATTTGTTGATCCATTCAAATTCAGAAACGAATAATATAATAGAATTTTTCTTTAATTCCCTGTCTGAATGAATGTCGGACAGGGAATTGCTAATAAAAGATATACTCCAGAAAGGTAACGATAATGAAAAAAAACAGTATTCTTGCATGTATAAGTATACTTCTTTTGATCGGACTGGATCAGTTTGTGAAATTTCTGATCACAAGTCATATGGCTTTATATGACACAAAACCTGTTATCAAACAGGTTTTTCATATTACATATATTCAAAATAAAGGAGCTGCATGGGGCAGCTTGCAGGGAAAGCGTTATTTTCTGCTGGCAATAACCATTCTTGTTCTGGCATTTCTTGTATATTTTTATGTCCGGATGTTAAAGCTGAATAAGTACAAAGATCTTCGGATTTTATTTATTTTTGTTTTTTCCGGAGCTGCCGGAAATATGATCGATCGTATCCGTCTTGGTTATGTAATAGATATGTTTGATTTCCGTCTGATCAATTTTCCGGTCTTTAATGTTGCAGATATCTATGTAACCTGTAGTATGATCATCCTGTTGGTTTTTATCCTGTTCAAATACAAGGATAATGAACTGGACGATCTATTTGGAAAGTCAAAGAAAGATTCAAAGCAGGAATAATATATGGAAACTTATAATATTGAAGCAGATGAAAACTGGAAAGGCAAACGGGTTGATAAAAGTTTAGCCGATTACTTTGACGATTATTCGCGCTCATTTCTGAAAAAACTGTTAGATGATGGAAATGTACTGGTGAATGATAAAAAGGCAAAACCAAGCTTGAAAATCGCGTCTGGTGACAAAATAGATATTACGATTCCGGATATTTCACCTGTAGAAATTGAACCGGAAGATATTCCGCTTGATATCGTATATGAAGATGATGATATCATCATTGTAAACAAACCAAAGGGCATGGTCGTTCACCCGGCTCCCGGACATTATTCCGGAACACTGGTAAATGGTCTGATGTATCATTTCAAGGATTCTTTATCTGGCATTAACGGAGAACTTCGTCCCGGTATCGTGCATCGAATTGATATGGACACAACCGGGCTTCTTGTTGTCTGCAAAAATGATGCTGCACATAATTTTCTGTCGGAGCAGCTTGCCGTTCATTCGATTACAAGAAAATACTATGCGATCTGCTATAATTATTTTACAGAAGATGAAGGTATGGTAGATTTTCCGATTGGAAGACATCCAACCGACCGTAAAAAAATGGCGGTTAATTATAAGAATGGCAGACATGCAGTCACCCGTTATAAAGTTCTGAAAAAACTGAAAAACAATTTCTGTCTGATCGAATGTCAGTTGGAAACCGGACGGACACATCAGATCCGTGTCCATATGGCATATATCAAGCATCCGCTTTTAGGAGATGCCGTATATGGACCTAAAAATCAGCCCTATCACCCTGCAGGGGCAGACACTTCATGCCGGTGTACTTGGTTTTATTCATCCGTCTACAAAAGAATATGTGGAATTTTCAAGTGAACTCCCTGAGTATTTCCAGAAACTGTTAAAACAACTGGAGCTTTAAAATTCGTTTTATATTAATTTTAATATAAAACGAATTTTTTGATTTACATTTTTTTGTGGAAATGTTATAATTTTTATTATAAAAAGTAAACAAATTTATAGTTTTTATACAGAAAACAGTTGTTTATTATTTATAGCAAATTAAAATCATACTTGCAAAGGGGGCTTTTATTATGGCTTGCAATAAAATCATTACAATAGGACGACAGTTCGGAAGTGGCGGAAGAGAAGTCGGACAGAAACTTGCTGAAAAGCTTGGTATTCCATTTTATGATAAGGAACTTTTAAAGATCGCGGCAAGAGATAGTGGCATCTGCGAAGAATTATTTGAGAATTTTGACGAGAAACCAACAAACAGTTTTCTCTATACATTGGTAATGGATCCGTATTCATTGGGATTCGGAACATCCGGCGAGTTACCACTGAATCATAAGGTATTCCTGGCTGCATTTGACACGATCAAATCTATTGCGGAAAAAGATGGTTCCTGCGTATTTGTAGGTCGTTGTGCCGATTATGCTTTAAGAGATTATTCCAATATTGTAAATGCATTTATATATGCTGATATCGATGATCGTATAAAACGTATTGCGCAGAAATATGAACTGACTGATGCGAAAGCTAAGGATCTGATCCGTAAAGAAGATAAGTCACGTGCATCTTACTACAACTATTACACATCCAAGCGTTGGGGCGAGATGAAAGGCTACGATATCTGCCTGAATTCCAGCCAGTTTGGAATTGATAATTGTGTAGATATGTTATACGATGCCGTTACCAAATATTAATGCAATATATAATACATATAATTAATAACCATTCATACAGGTATTCTTGATAATACTTTATGGCTCGGATAAATGACAAATGATATTACATAATGAAAAATGCGCTGAGAAAAACTCAGCGCATTTTTTAATTGTCGCGTTTTTCCCGCAACTGAACACGATTTCTTGCACTTCGTCGTCTGTCCTCATCCATATCTGCATAATGTTTTCTTGTCGTATTTACATCACTGTGTCCAAGGACATCAGCAACCAGATAGATATCACCGGTTTCCCTGTATAATTCTGTACCATAGGTACTTCTTAATTTATGTGGAGTGATATGCTTCATAGGGATAACACCTTCAGAATATTTCTTCACCAACATTTCAACAGAACGAACAGACATTCGTTTTCTCTGACTGGATAAGAAGAGAGCATTTTCATGTCCGGACACCGGCTCTATATGTTTGCGTTCCTCAAAATAATCCGTTAAAGCATCTGTAACTTCATCACCGAAGTAGACATAAGATTCATAACCGCCTTTTCTGGTCACCTTCACTCGACCATTATTAAAATCCACATCATTCAGATCGATGCCGACACATTCCGATACCCTTATGCCGGTTCCCAGCATAAGGGTTAGAATTGCAAGATCACGAACCTTTGTTTTTGCATGATATGCCTGTTGGTGCTCGGTTAAATGATCACCATATTCAACAGCATCTAAAAAATCCGCAATCTCATTTATGTCTAATCTGGTTATTGTTTTTCCATGAATCTTTGGCATATCTACTTTTTCAGCCGGATTTGAACTTATACGGTTATTTTTATAGAGATATGCATAGAATACACGTAAAGCCGATAATTTACGTTTAATTGCCTGTTCACCGTTCGTATAGATCTTTCCGTTTTTTTCATAATATTTCAAATCGATCGGCTTACGTCCACGAAACTGTGGACATTCGCTGCATAAAAAGTTATAAAATGTCTTTATGTCGATGGCATAACCAAGTCGCGTTCTGGATGAAGCCTTATTTTCAATTCCTCGAAAGACAACCTTGACATATGAAGGAAGCTCTGCAAGAATATCTCTTAGTGAAATTGTATTTTTTATATTGATGTCATTTGTATATTCATTTGCCATAATAGATTTACCTTCCTATTATTTCGATACAACTTTTCGTAAAACCTGAGTTTAGCGAATAGTTATGTCTGTTAAATTAGTTATATCACACTCTGACTCCAAATGCAATGTCTTTTAAACTGAATTTGGTGCAAAAATTAAACCAAATTTGGTGCAAAGGCTTTTTTTATGTATTTTATTCTACTTTGCACCAAATATGAATTTAATTTTTAAAATGAAATTCGGTGCAATGTAGAATATTAAACCTAAAGTTGGTGCAAAGTACGCTATTTGATATAATTTTGTAAACCGAAGTTGGTGCAATGTAGAATATTAAACTTAAAGTTGGTGCAATGTAGAACTTTCTTTAGCCTAATTTAATACTCTTGGCTTTTATTATATCTAAGGATTTTATAATAATCATCCTTTTCACAATGACATATATAATATTCAGGTAATACCAATCCCTTATCAATATTATAAGCTACAACTTTTTTATTTACCAGCACTTTATTAAATGCCTGTGTATACATATAATCATACTGATCGTTCAATATTGCCAATATAATTTGAACCATCGTACAATCATTTATTCCTATGCAATTTCGGGGAATATCATCTATTATGGATAATAGATTTATTTCCTTGTTTCTTTTTCTGAGTCCATTTAAACTACTAGTTGGATGCATTACCCAATATGAATTAAATGTATCAGCAAGATGCCAGGTTCCTAATACTGCAGCAATAAAGCTCCCACATATAAGTTCTTTATCTTCGACACTGATATATAATTCAGGATCTTTTAGTATGGGCATATTCTTTTCATTATTTTTAATATACTTATCCATGCCTGATGCTCTTATAGCCTCTCTGAATTTATAGTATAAAAATAAATTCACATAATGACTATATCCTTTAAAATGAGAATTACTTACTAATGCGGATATATCATTACCCCTAAATCTATTTTCTCGTGATTCATATACCAGAGAATGACACATCTTCTGTTCTACTATAAACCAGTTTAAAAATCTTTCATTAAACTCAAACAGCGAATTTGGGTAAACTGATATTTTAAATTCTCTATCGGCTATGTTATTGTCTTTAAAAGGTTTCCCGATGTTTATATAATTTATAATTTTCTGTTTTTTCTTTGCAATCGGAATAAAAATATCATATTTCTCTCTACTTAGGCTAAAAACATTATTCTTGAACTTTCTCTCACATGGCAATATTGCATTTCGAACATTCATATCAGCATCTTTACCATCTGAATATCTAATAGAACGTATATCAAATAAAATATTACTATGTATCAATGGCTGCTTATGAAAAACACAACAATCCATATTTACAATATTATGATACATCGAGTGATAATTTTCTGACATACATTTGGGACAATACACAAATTGCCGTTCTATAATTGTTCGGTTTAGTTCTTCATTATTTGTATTAAAGATCTTTAAGGTATCGAAATAATTATCCGGTAACAAAATATCAAATAAAGGTTTTAATTTTTGCTTTTCTAATGTAATATTGCAACCACACATCAAATACCCATTAAAGAGCCCGGAATTTGTTTGATTTAATTCTAATTTATTTAATAGGTCAATAGCATTAATTACATTGATTTTACAAAAATTTCTTATTACGCTAAAAATAGATTCATATGGTCGAACCCATTCTTTTCTCCATAAATACCAATGTAATTTATCCCTATTATCTTCTATTCTTTTTCTTGCGTTCGTATTCATCGTCAGATTCACCATACCCGGAAAATTCAATACTTTCGATAAGTTCTTCCAATGTCGGAAAAACTACCGGGGTTATACTATCAATTCCAAACAGATCCAGACAGATATTAAAACTGTCAATTAAATATTTCATTGGAATATCTTCTGCCATTATATTATATTTGGCTTTTACACTTTGAAACGCATTCCAGTAATCATCTGCCAAATTGAAAAAACTTTGATTCTTATGTGCATTAGGGAAATAGTATTCCTTTATTGTTTCTTGTAATTCAAGCCGGTTAGAATTTACCATATGTAATGAATCAAATGCAGATAGGCAAAAAGCCAATTCAGATTTATTATTTATTCCCATAAACTGTTTTTCGTAAATCATAAAGCGCCCTACTATTTGATCTTTTCCGTGGAGTTTAAATTCGTTTTTTAGATCTTTTAATTCCCTGGTACCAAATAAAAAACATACCAGCTGAACATCTTTATTATTTAGATTATTATATAAATCCATCAGCCATGAAAAATCTTTATCACAAAGTTTCCAAGCTTCATCAATCATAAATATAATCTTTCTATGCGGTGTATCACACGCCATAGTTTCAAGTATATTCAACAGTTTTTCTTTAAGCACTAATGCAGTATTCATTCTATATGCCAAATTTATAGAATACCCCAGAGCTAATAATATTGAAGCATAAAAATTTCTCTCAGTATCAGCATGATCTGTTATATTCCATATCAACACAGGAAAATTATCACCAAATTTTTTATGAATACCATCCGTTATATATTGAACAGCATAAGTTTTGCCAAGCCTTGGTCTCCCCCATATACATGCCCCAGTCGCTCCAATCCGGACCCATGTATAAATGATTTTTTCTAGTTCAAGAATATTCTTGGTTGGAATGATAAAATTAATGGATGAAATATATCTCAATGTCATATTAGAAATATTTTCGTATGAGTCTCCATTTTGGACTTCTAGTTTGATATTATTCATAACCACCCTCTCCTTACGATCCAAACATTATTTTATATAAGGCATATGCATCAAGATCCTTTATATCTTCATATTTTAAATCTTTAGCATTTTGTACTTCGGGTTTTAACTTGCTAATATCAGTTGAAACAGTTTCTTGCTGCTTTGCTACAGATGGAATGTCTTTACCCTGTTCCCTTCGTACAATATCTGCTTTCGTGGCAGATCTTCTGTCCTTTTTTCCTTTATCATATAAAGATTGTTCATAAGCTGTGATAGGCGTATCAAATTCAAGTTTTTCCCGTCCTCTTTCACGGGCAAATTTTTTTACATTTTTTCTTGTCTTTACCGAATGAGATTTTGTTCCAAATTCCCCTCTTGCTATAAGTGTTCCAATATATAATCCGTTTTTTGTATATGCTTCCACAGATGATATATCTCTCGGATTATATATAATTGTAATAGTCTGGCCAATATATGTACCTGTCAATGATAATTCGTTGCTTCTATACTCGCTTCCCAGAAAATTTATGTATGCACGTTTTCCATTTTTTCCTCCAACTACTTTTCTGGTAGTCGTTCTATAATCAAGCTGTTCTATAGCTTTCATCATTGAAGCATCCGCAAGTGTTGGACTCATACCAGCTTCAAAGATTTTCTTTCTCATAGATTCGAGAGGAGTAAGATTATCTAGTCCACTATGAGGAGTATTGTTATATTCAGCTATTAAAACCTCAAGTAATTCTAATATCTCGTCATAGGTTATATCGTATTTAACGGCAGCCTTTTCCGGTTCTCTCCTCTTTAAATCTCTTA
>OGHH01002393.1_pt1 | contig 10769 bp, 10 predicted proteins | sample 1571471 | NCBI WGS metagenome assembly OGHH01 (sample SAMEA2581936, study PRJEB24529) | metagenome | biome: Human gut stool | place: China | collected 2011
CGAGGCCATGCGGTACCACAGCCTGAGCATCACCCCGCGTGGGATGCTCAGCCGCGCAGCCAGCGTCCTGCGCGGCAAGACCCTCATCGTCAATCTGCCGGGCAGCCCCAAGGCCGTGCAGGAGAATCTGGAGTACATCCTGCCCAGCCTCGAACACGGCATCCGCATCGCTGCCGGGCTGGACGGCGAGTGTGCCCGGAAGTAATGCGGCCTTTACAGCCCCGCCCTGCGGGAGATGCTGTAAACGATAACTCTATGGGAACAACAGAAGGAGAAATGACCATGAATACCCAGATCTCCCGCCGCGGCTTCCTGTGCGCTGCCGGCATCGCGTCCGCATCTGCTGCCCTGACCGCCTGCGGCGGCTCCAGCATCTCCGTTTCCTCCGTGGCAGGCTCTGCCGCCGCCTCTTCGGAGGCTGCTTCGGGCGAGTCCGTCGAGCTGATCGTCTTCGCTGCAGCGTCCCTGACCGAGACGCTGAACGCCATCGCCGAGACCTATTCGGCGGAGAACCCCGGCGTGACCTTCCGCTTCAACTTCGACTCTTCCGGCACCCTGAAGACCCAGATCCAGGAGGGCGCAGACTGCGACCTGTTCCTTTCGGCAGGTCAGAAGCAGATGAACCAGCTGGACAGCACCGCTTCCGCTGAGGTGAACACCGAGGGTCTGGATTTCGTGGACAGCGATTCCCGCGTGAATCTGCTGGAAAATAAGGTCGTCCTGTGCGTCCCCGAAAATGCCGACAAGGGCATCGACAGCTTCGATTCTCTGGCCGAGCACCTGCAGGCTGAGGACATCCTGTTCTGCATGGGCAACAGCGATGTGCCGGTGGGCCAGTACACCCAGAAGATCCTGGCCTACTACGAGCTGGACGAAGCCGCTCTGGCTGCGGCCGGTGTCATCACCTACGGCTCCAACGTCAAAGAAGTCACCACTCAGGTCAGCGAGGCCAGCGTGGATGCCGGTGTCGTCTACTGCACCGATGCCTTCAGCGCCGGTCTGAAGGTCGTGGATGAGGCCACGAAGGAGATGTGCGGTCAGGTCATCTACCCGGCTGCCGTCCTGAAGGCTGCCCCCAACGCCGTTGCTGCCCGGAAGTTCCTGGAGTATTTGCAGACCTCTGCGGCAGGCGAAGTTTTCGAGAGCGTCGGCTTCACCGCACTGTAAACCGCTCAGTCTCGCATTTGCTCGCCAGCTCCCCTGACAGGGGAGCCCTTGGCAGGCCGGGCAGGCTGTTACTGGCCGAAGGAGGTCCCGGACGCCGGAAACAGCAGGGCCCTGCTGTGAAACGAAATAGGGAGGTGAAAGCAAGTGGACTGGTATCCTTTATGGAACAGCCTGCGCATTGCGCTCATCAGCTGCGCAGCGGTGTTCTTCCTCGGCATTTTTGCCGCCTATTATATCGCAAAGCTGCCCCGTGTGCTCAAGGGCGTGCTGGACGTGGTGCTCACCCTGCCCATGGTCCTGCCGCCCACGGTCGTGGGTTATTTCCTGCTGCTGCTGTTCGGTGCCAAGCGGCCGCTGGGCCTCTTCTTTCTGGAGCATTTCGGCGTCAAGCTGGTCATGAACTGGTACAGCGCCATCTTTGCTTCCATCGTCGTGGCCTTCCCGCTGATGTACCGCACGGCCCGCGGCGCGTTCGAGAGCTTCGACGAGACGCTGGCCTGGTCCGCGCAGACGCTGGGGCTTTCCAACACCTGGATCTTCTGGCGGGTGCGGATGCCCTATTGCCGTCAGGGCATCCTGGCCGGAACGGTGCTGGCCTTTGCCCGCGCGCTGGGCGAGTACGGTGCCACCAGCATGATCGCAGGCTACACCCCCGGCAAGACCGCCACCATTGCCACCACGGTGTACCAGCTCTGGCGCACCAACGATGAGAGGGGGGCGATGCAGTGGGTGCTGGTGGACATCGTCATCTCGGCGGTGGTGCTGCTGGCGGTCAACCTGCTGGAACGCAAACAGAAGCAGGGAGGGAAGCACACATGAGCCTGGACGTCAAGATCACCAAACGGTTCGACGGCTTCACCCTTCGCACGGAGTTCACAGCGGGCAATACCACCGCCGCCATCCTCGGCGCATCCGGCTGCGGCAAAAGCATGACCCTGCGCTGCATTGCGGGCATCGTCAGACCCGACAGCGGCCGCATCGTGCTGGATGGCCGTGTCCTGTTCGACAGCGAGCAGGGCATCGACCTGCCCCCGCAGCAGAGGAACGTGGGCCTGCTGTTCCAGAACTACGCGCTGTTCCCGAATATGACGGTGGAGCAGAACATCCTCTGCGCGCTGAAAAAGGAGAAGGACCCCGCCGTCCGCAAAGCGGCCTGTGCGGAGGCCCTGCGCGCCATGCGGCTGGAGGAACTGGCCCACCGCCTGCCCAGCGAGCTTTCGGGCGGGCAGCAGCAGCGCACTGCACTGGCCCGCATTCTGGCGGGCAGGCCCCGTATCCTGATGCTGGACGAGCCGTTCAGCGCACTGGACAGCTACCTCCGCGAGGAAGTGGAGGGCGAAGTGGGCAGCCTGCTGGCCGGGTTTGACGGCACGGCCCTGCTCGTGACCCACAACCGCGACGAGGCCTACCGTCTCTGCCGCGAGATGATCGTCATGGACGGCGGCGAAGTGCTCCGGGCCGGCACGACCAGAGAGGTCTTTGCAGACCCTCGCCGCCTGACCGCCGCCCGCCTGACCGGCTGCAAGAACATCCTGCCCTGCGTCCGGGTGGACGCGCACCGGGTGCATCTCACCGGCTGGGAGCGGGAGCTTGCCGTGGCGCTCCCGGTGCCGGAAAACTGCACCGCCGTGGGCATCCGTGCCCATGACCTCGTGCCCGCCGCAGCGGACAGCGACAACCGGCTGCCGGTGCGTGTGGGCGCTTCGAGCGAGAATCCGTTCGACTGGAACGTCATCTGCACTTCGGTGGATGGCAGCGCAAAGCTGTGGTGGAAGGTCTCCAAAACGACTCTCTCCTCACCCCCGCCGGAAACCCCGGCCTTCCTCCGGGCGGAGCCGGAAAACATCATGCCGCTGGTATAATGGGAAACAAAAAAGGAACCGCTGTGCGTTCAAAACGCAGCGGTTCCTTTTTGCGTCGCGTGTTACATCAGCGCCGTCAGCACCAGTGCACACAGGGGCAGGGTAACGATGCTGAGCAGGGTGGTGAGGACCACGCATCCGGCCGCGAACTGCTCATCGTGGCCGAACTGAACGGCGAACACCGAGGTGATCGCAGCGGCAGGGCAGCACTCCAACAGCAGCACCACCTGTGCGCTCATGCCGAAGCGCAGCAGACCCAGCGCCGCAAAGGCCGCCAGACACACTGCCGGGATGACCAGCATCCGCAGCCCGGCCAGTTTCCAGATGTGCCGGTCGCAGACGATCTGCTTCAGGTCGCCCGTGGCGATGAGGATGCCGGTGATGAGCATGGAAAGCGGGGTGTTCATGTTGCTCAGCAGTTCCAGCGGCTGGGCGATGAGGGCGGGCACCGGGATCTGCAGCAGGTAGACGGCGAGGCCCACCACCATCGCATACAGCACCGGGGTGCGCAGCAGGCTGCGGGTCACTTCCTTCGGGCTGGAACTGCCGCTGACCATGCCGTAGCCCATGGTCCAGAGCAGGATATTGAACACGGTCACATAGGCGCTGGCATAGAGCAGTCCCTCCGACCCAAACAGCGCCGAAATGAGCGGGAAGCCCATATAGGCTGCGTTGGAGAAGACCGATGCGAACCGGAAGATGGGGGCCCGGCGGTCTTTCTGCCGGGCAGTCAGGGCCAGCGTCAGCACGGTGCCGATGAGGATGGCCAGAACACTCAGCCCGAACGCGGCCAGCAGGTTGTGCAGGATCTCCTCGCTGAAGTCCATCATATAGGAGTGGACGATCATGGCCGGAACGACCAGGTAGACCAGCAGGTTCGAGAGGGTCTGCCGCCCTTCTGGCTTCAGCACACCGGTCTTGATGGCGGCCGCGCCCGCCCCGATGAGCAAAAACAACACGATGACCTGTTGTGCGCAGATAAGTGCCAGTTCCATTTTCAAATTCCTCCCAGCCGAATAAATACAAGCATGAATACAAGAAAAGGTATAGCACAAAACAGGGGATTTGGCAAGAGAAAAAACGAAACCCTCGCCGGTTCGCTTTTGCGCGCGGCCTCGCCCTTTGGGAGAGGTCGTATTGCAAAGCAATGACGGAGAGGGTCTCTTTTACAGGATCACATTCTTGATGAGCAGCGAGACGCTGCCGTCGGGGTCATGGAGGAACTCCACTTCCGACTCGGAGGACAGGATCTCGGTGGGAATCTTCACCTCGATGCCGCTGGCGGTGTGGATGCTGCGGCTCTCCATCCGGCGGATGCGGGCGGGCGTCACGGTGACAGGCTGCTCGAACTGCTCAATGACATCGCTCTTCTCCACGTAGTCGTCAAAGGGGACAGCGGCCAGCGGGTATTCCTCGGCCAGCTGGCGGCGCACCTGCTCCACCGAGACCTGGTTGTCGTTGTCGGCGGCCTGGTTCGCAATGAGCATGGCGACCTGTGCCTCGGCGTGGGGCTCGTCCTGGTAGGCGTCCATCACGGCCTGCGCAGCGGCTTCCTGGATGGCTTTCAGCTTTTTCTTTTCCGGCTCGGCCTGGGTGTACTGGAACACGACCGTGGAAAGGTAGAACTCCTTGTGGCCGTCGATGTCGTACTTCTTTTCCAGCAGGCGCATGGAGTAGTCCTGCAGGTTGACGAGCGCACCTTCTTCCACCTTGCCGCTCTGGGTTGGCAGGCAGGCCCGCTGCTGGATGATGGAGTTGACCGGGGCACCCTCCACAGTCTCGGTGTAGTGGGTGTAGCCGTTCTTGTAGTTCAGCTTGAGGATGCCCAGCCACGGGGCACCATCGCGGGTGAAATCCACCACAGCCAGGTCGGCACCGGGGATGGTGGTGTGGGCGTGCATGTAATCGAACAGCACCCCCGCGATGCGGCAGGACAGGTCCACGAAGTCCTGGTTGTGCTCCAGCTCGTTTTTGAAGGCCGAGTCCGGCAGGGGGCGGCACTGGCGGATGTCGTCACTGGCCAGCAGCTTTTCGATGTGGTTCTGCAAATAGGCCGTTTTTTCGGCGGTAGGCTCCATGCAGCTGCCGCTGAGCACCGGGGCGTCAAGGGTGGTGTCCAGCACATGCAGGATGGCCTGATGAATGATGATCTCCATGGGGATACCTCGTTTCAAAGGATGATTTCCGGATTCTGCTCCAGTATACCACAACCCACCCCGGATTGCGAGAGGAAAACCCGCTTGTCCCACGGAAACCAATTTTACAAAAAGAGCTGTAAGTGGTATTATAAATAAATCACACCCGCCGCTACGGCGATGGGGCAGCCCCATGGTACACCGGGAATCTTGAAGCTACCTGGCGGGATGTGCTGGAGGGCTGTATATCCTTGCTTCGCAATGCCACCTCTCCCAAAGGGAGAGGCATTGGCAGGACGGTCTTGATTCTGCTGTTTGAATAACGTTTCACAAAACCATAAAATAAAGTGCTCCGCTGTCTCAATTTGCGGCTTCTGTACAGATGCTGTAAATCTTGAAAGCGGAGCACTTCTGTTCATAGGGGAAACAAAGAGAAAAAAGAACCAGCCGAATATGCTCGGCTGGTTCTTTCTTGGTTGGGGATGAGAGAATCGAACTCCCACAAGTAGAGTCAGAGTCTACCGCACTACCACTATGCAAATCCCCAAGATCTGCTTTGTTGTTTGGCTCGTGAGCCACTCAACGTATGCTATTATACGGAAAAAACCCGGAGTTGTCAAGCACTTTTTCAAACTTTTTTGCAAAATCCTGAAAAGAGACGGTCTTTCGCGGAACATTTTGAAATGTCAGAGCAATGGGGCAGAGTCGTCGGGGAGGTAGACGATTTCTTATGGCGGGACTCCATCAACCGTCATCCTTCTCACTTTCTTTGCATATACTGGAAATCAGTAGAAGCAAAGATGCACAAAGAGGAGGAACCACGATGGCACAGTCTGCGCAAAAAGAAAAAACCTTGTTGTCCGACCGCATCCCGCGGGATACGGAACACGAACGCTACCACCCGGAACTGGAAGAGGAACTGAAAGAGTGCCTGTTCTGCCTGCGCCAGAACGAGATGATGTTTGACCTGGAGGTGGACACCGACCTCATCGAACAGCACATCTACGAGCGGCAGGCTCTGCTGTGCCGCTACCGCTATCTGCTGGCTCAGGCGCGGGAGCTTGGCCTGCATACCATTTTGCAGAAATACCAGCCGATGGGAGGATGAACCCTCTCCCGAAGAGGCGAGGCATTGGAAACGAACCTCTCAGGCGCTTCGCGCCAGCTCCCCTGGTAGGGGAGCCATTGGCAGGCCGGGCCAGCCCTGCTGTTCGCATAGGCCCAATCGGGCGCAGGGCGGCGGGCCCTGTCCGAATGGACAGCAGCTGCGGAACTGCGCTCTGACAAAGGATGCCAGGCAAGCAGCCGTGAAGCAGTGACGGAGAGGTTACACGAAGGATGAGCCTATCCTCCAAGAATAGGCTGTTATCGTGGCCCGCCTGAGAGGTTATACTCCCTCAGGCACCGCGCAAACCCCTCCTGCGTGGAGCAGAAGGTGATGCCCTGCGCGGCGGCTTTGCAGCCATCCATCCGCAGGTTGCGGTGCCAGCCGGTGATCTCAATGGCAACGGAAATGCCCAGCAATTCCGCGAACTGCCGTGCGGTCTCGACCATGCTGCGGTCGTTGCTGCTGCCAAAGTTGTACACACCGCCGGGCAGGGAGAGCGCCGGGTACAGGTTCTCGATGACCTCCCGCACAAAGCTGATGCCCCGCCAGTCGTGGGCAGAAAACTGCACCGGCGTCCCACGCAGAGCGGCCCGCAGCAGGTTCAGCGGCAGATTGCCCCGGATGGGCAGCTGATAGCCGGGCAGGTCGTACATCCAGGGCACCCGCAGAAACACGGCGTCCGGCAGGACTTCCAGCACCCGCTGCTCGGCTTCCAGCTTGTGCTGCCCGTAAATGTTGGAGGGGGAAAGGGACAGCGTTTCGGGCAGGGGGCCTTCCTGCGCTGCTCCGAAATATACCTGGTCGGAGCTGAACGCCACGAGTTTCGCGCCGGTCTCGGCCGCGGCCCGCGCCATCCAGAGCGGCACGTCCACATTGGCGCGGCGGGAGTCTTCCGGGTGCTGCTGGCAGTAGCCGGTATCGGAAAGCGCGGCCAGATGCAGCACGACGTCCGGCTGCACCTGTGCAGCAAAACGGCAGAGATCTTCCTGCGTGGCCGCCGCCAGAAACCCGCGCGGAAACGCAAGAAGCTCTGCTTTTTCACGCCATTGCTGCATCACGCGGGCCCCGACAAAGCCGCCCGCACCGGAAACAAGGATCTTCTGCATCTTCATCACCGTACCAAAAACAATTCCAGAACAAACACCACGGCGCAGCAGGCGACCGACACCTGGAACAGGCTGGCCCCGAACCAGGCGGCGGCGATGCCCACCACCAGCGCCGCCGCACCGGCCAGAGGGCTCTGGGTGGCGTTGACGATGGCCGGAAAGGTCATCACAGCCAGCGTCACATAGGGCACATAGAACAGGAACGACTGGATGAACCGGTTCTGGATGGGCTTGCGGATGAGTGTCAGCGGCAGAACGCGGATGGCGTAGGAGACCGCCGCCATCACGGCGATGTAGACCCAATTGTTGTATGTCATTGTTCGGCCTCCTCAGCTTGCGTGGGAACCGGGAACAGCACCGCCGCCCCGCAGGAGATGAGCACCGTGAGCAGGATGGTGCGGGTGCCGTCGGAGAGCGATGCGATGCCCGGCAGGTAATTGCAGACAAAGCTGAGGGCGAAGCTCAGCGCCACCAGAACGGCCACGACCTTGTTCTTCCGGGCCGGTGGGATGATGATGGCAAGGAACATGCCGTAGAGCGCGACGCTCAGAGCGCTGACGGCCCGCAGGGGCAGCAGGTTGCCCGCCACGATGCCCAGCGCGGTGCCCATGGCCCAGGCCGGTGCCGCCAGTGCGATGGCACCGTAGGTGTAAAACGGGTTCAGGTAGCCGGGCCGTGCGATGGTGATGCCGAACAACTCATCGGTAACATCGTAGCCGATGATGAGCCGGTGGAAGAAGGGTGTGCCGGGAGCAAACCGCTGGGCCAGCGCGCAGCTCATCAGCAGATACCGCGCGTTGGCAATGAGGGTGATGATGGCCACTTCCACATAGGTAGCCCCGGCGGCAATGAGCGAGAACGCCGCATATTCTCCGGCGGAAGCATTGTTGAACAGGCTGGCAACAAACCCCTGGATGGGGGTCAGGCCCGCGTTGCGAGCCGCAATGCCCAGCGAAAAAGAGACGGCAAAATACCCCAGTGCGATGGGCACACCGTCCCGCATGCCTTCGCAGAACACCTTCCGGCTGAATGCGTAGGGCTTGACTGCAGTTTCCATTGAGTTCCAGACTCCTTTCCTACTTCAAGAAACGAAAACAATTATAGCACATCCGCCCGGCAAAGACAAAAGAAAATGCCTCAGCTTTTGGAAGGAAAGCTGAGGCATTTTCACAGAGAAGGGAGCTGCGGCTTATTCCACAACATCTTCGAACTGGCTGTTGTACAGGTCTGCGTAGAAGCCGCCCTTTTCGATGAGCTGGTCATGGGTGCCCTGCTCCACGATGTCGCCGTCCCGCATCACAAGGATGAGGTCTGCGTCCCGGATGGTGGACAGGCGGTGGGCGATGACGAAGCTGGTGCGGCCGCGCATCAGGTTGTCCATTGCGGTCTGGATGCGCTGTTCGGTGCGGGTATCCACGCTGCTGGTGGCCTCATCCAGGATCAGGATACGGTTGTCGGCCAGGATGGCGCGGGCAATGGTGAGCAGCTGCTTCTGGCCTTGGCTGACGTTGGAGGCATCCTCGTTCAGCTCCATCTGGTAGCCGCCGGGCAGGGTGCGGATGAAGTGGTCTGCGTTGGCAGCCTTGGCTGCGGCGATGACTTCTTCGTCGGTGGCATCGAGGCGGCCGTACCGGATGTTCTCCATGATGGTGCCCTTGAACAGCCAGGTGTCCTGCAACACCATGCCGAAGCCCTCGCGCAGAGCGCTGCGGTCAAAGTCGCGCACATCGTGGCCGTTCAGGGTGATGGAACCGGAATCCACATCATAAAAGCGCATGAGCAGCTTGACCATGGTGGTCTTGCCCGCTCCGGTAGGTCCGACTATAGCTACCTGCTGTCCCGGTTTTACATAGGCTGAGAAATCCTTGATGATGATCTGATCCGGATTGTAGCCAAACTTTACATGTTCAAATGTAACTTCACCCTTGATTCCCTCTGTGGATACAGGATTCTCTACTATCTGCTCCTCTTCTTTCTCTTCAAGAAGTTCAAATACTCGCTCAGCGGCTGCTGCCATCTGCTGCATCATATTTGTGACCTGGGCAACCTGCTGAACAGGCTGTGTGAGGTTCTTCACGTACTGTATAAATGCCTGGATATCACCTATCTGGATAGTTCCTCTGATCGCCAGAGCCGCACCTGATATGGCAACTGCCACATAACCCAGATTGCCGACAAACATCATGATAGGCTGCATCAGTCCTGATAAGAACTGTGACTTCCATGCTGACTTGTACAAAGTCTCATTTGTCTCATGGAACTCTCTTCTAACGTCGTTCTCCTTATTGAACGCTTTTATGACATTGTGTCCGCCATACACCTCTTCAACCTGACCGTTTATGTGTCCCACGTATTCCTGCTGCTGCTTGAAGAATCTCTGGGATTTCTTGATGACAAACATCATGAGCATGATACTTATCGGAAGTATCAGCACTGATATAAGTGTCATAAGCGGGCTGATCGTGAGCATCATCACGATTACACCGATGACCGTACTAACCGATGTAATGAGCTGTGTGATACTCTGGTTCAGACCATTTCCCATGGTGTCTATATCATTTGTGATTCTTGAAAGTACCTCGCCATAGGTTCTGCTCTCAAAGTAGCTCATCGGCATCCTGTTGATCTTCTCGGACACCTCACGTCTCATCCTGTAGCACACCTTCTGTGTGATACCGGTCATGATGAAGCCCTGTACAAAGCTAAATGCCACACTCAGCACATACAGACCAAGACAGAACAGCAATATCTTACCGATATACGTGAAATCAATTCCGCCGTTGCCTGTTATCTTGTTCATGATCCCCTCGGACAGGGCTGTTGTCGCCTTGCCGAGTACCTTCGGACATACTACGTTGAATACCGTACTTCCAATTGCAAATATAGCAACGACAACAACCGCTGCCTTGTACTTGCCTATGTATCTAAATAACTTTCCTATCGTTCCCTTGAAGTCCTTGGCTTTCTCGCCGCCCATCATAGGACCGTGGCCTCTTCTAGGGCCTCTGAAACTTCTCTGATTATTTGTCTGATTCTGTTCTGCCATGTCCTACACCTGCCTTTCTGAGTCAGTTCCAAGACTGGCTGCTTTCTCCGATGGGGAAAGCTGCGACTCGGCTATCTGCCTGTACTCCTCACAGGTCTGCATGAGTTCCTTGTGTGTTCCCTTGCCGACTATCGTACCCTCGTCAAGCACAAGTATCTGATCTGCTGAGAGTATAGTGCTTACACGCTGTGCAACGATAAATACCGTGCTGTCATTTACGTGCTCACCAAGTGCCTTTCTGACTGCCACATCCGTCTTGAAATCAAGCGCTGAAAAGCTGTCGTCAAATATCAGGATCTTCGGCTTTCTCGCTATGGCTCTGGCTATAGCAAGACGCTGTTTCTG
>OGHH01002403.1_pt1 | contig 10731 bp, 10 predicted proteins | sample 1571471 | NCBI WGS metagenome assembly OGHH01 (sample SAMEA2581936, study PRJEB24529) | metagenome | biome: Human gut stool | place: China | collected 2011
TGAAGCCCAGATGGGCGCTCATGCTGGTGATGTTGATGATGCGGCCCTTGTCCGCGCTCTTCTTCAGGTAGGGGTAGCAGACAACGCTCATCTCAAACAAATACTTGACGTTCACGTTCATGATGTTGTCAAACTGTTCCATAGGGAAATTTTCGGCACGGCATTTATAGCTGACGCCTGCATTGTTCACCAGAAAATCAAGGCAGCCATTGTGCTTTGCGGCAAGCTCTGCCACCATAGCCTTCATGGCTTCTACATCGCCCACATCGCCCTTCAGGTGGACAACGCCCGATGCGCTTTCTCCCACGCCCTCTTTGGGCCTGCCGGTACGGCTGATCACGTAAACCGTTGCGCCGGCCTCTGCCAGCACATTTGCGATCTGGAAACCAATGCCGCTGCTGCCGCCGGTGACGATGCCGGCCTTACCCTTCAGATCTGCCATAATAAATCCTCCTATCAAACCTTAACGTTGAAGCCAAAGAACTCATTCACATTGTTGAAGCAGACATTCTCGATGGTCTTTTTCAGCTCTTCCTCACCGGAGAAATACTCTCCGCGCTCCACCAGACTGCCCAGATAACTGCACAGCACGCGGCGGTACAGCTCATGACGGGGATAGGAGATAAAGCTGCGGCTGTCGGTCAGCATGCCGACCGACAGTGAGACCGGGTACAGGTTTGCACAGGCCTCGAACTGCCGCTGGATGCCAAAGGCCTGATCGTTGAACCACCAGGGTGCGCCCAGCTGAACTTTTGCCTTGGTGCCATTATCGCAGAAGCCTGCGGCTAAGATCGCCCAGGTCTCAATCTTGGTGCCGTCCAGCGGGTAGATGATGGTTTTGGGCAGTTCGCCGATGGTGGTCAGGTTGTTCAGCAGCTCGCCAACACCCTTGACCGGTGCGGCATCGTCGCAGCAATCAAAACCAGTGGACTGGCCCACGCTCTTCACATGGCTGGTGTTGGCATCCAGATAGGTGCCGATGTGCAGCTGCATAACGTAGTGGTTGCGGTTGTAGATACGGGCCATCTCGAACAGGAATGCGCTCTGGTACTGGTCGATCTCATGCTGGGTCAGCTTGCCGCCGCTGCGTGCCTTGGCAAAGATGCCCTCTACCTCGGCGGGGGTGTAATCTGCCCAGTTGAAGTAGGGGATGCCGTCGTCACTGACGGTGGTGCCGGTGATCTGCTGGAAATACTGCAAACGCTTTTCCAATGCGGTGAGCATCTCGGCAAAGCTGTCGATGGGCTGCTCCGCAGCAGCAGAAAGCTTTGCCAGATAAGCAGCAAAATCGGCGTTGGCGCAGAACATGGCCTTATCGGGGCGGAAGGCGGTGATCACGCGGGTGAACATCTTTTCCTCGTTCAGAACCTTGTGGTAGCGCAGGTCGTCGATGGGGTCTTCGGTGGTGGAGACCAGACGCACATTGCTATGCTCCATGCACCAGCGGCGTGTCATGTGCTTTTCGGTGATAAGCTTTTTGGTGCGGTCATAAATTTCCTGTGCATTGGCTGCGGTCAGGGGTTCGTCGATGTCGAAGTAGCGCTTCAGCTCCAGTGCACACCAGATATAGATGGGATTGCCCACCAGCTGGGGCAGAATTTCGGCAAACTTCATGTACTTTTCGTAGTAGCTGGCGTCACCGGTGATGTACTTCTCGTCGATGCCAAAGGTGCGCATACAGCGCCACTTGTAGTGGTCGCCGCGCAGCCACATCTCGCCCAGATCTTCAAACTCCTTGTTCTCGGCGATCTCCACGGGCTGCAGATGGCAATGGTAATCGATGATCGGCATATGCTCTGCATACTTGTGGTAGAGCATCTTGCCGGTCTCATTGGTGAGGAACAGCTCTTCGCTGAAACGATCATTCATAACAAATATCCTCCAAAAATGCCCACCCGTCTGTTCAGGAGATGGGTGGGCTCATTTCATCAGAATCCGATCAGAGCGCCGCCGTCAACAGGGATGCAGGTGCCGCTGATATAGCGGGCTGCGTCACTGCACAGGAACGCTGCACACATACCGACATCCATAGGGTCACCCACGCTCTTGGCGGGGATGCGGCCCATGATCTTGGCCAGACGCGGCGGGTAGCTTTGTGGAACATGGGGGTGTCGATCCAGCCCGGAGCAATGGCGTTGACGGTGATGCCGTCCTCGGCCAGTTCAGCGGTCAGGGTGTGGATCAGGCCCAGATAGCCGGCCTTTGCGGTGGAGTAGCCTGCCACCTGGGGCTGGCCGATGTAGCTGGTCATGCTGGCCTGGAAGATGATGCGCCCATGACCCTGCTCCTTCATCTGGGGAACAAAGGCCTTGGTCAGCGCGAATGCACCCACCAGATGCACATCCAGAACGCGCTTGTAGTCGTCCACGGTCATATCCCAGATGAACTTCTTGCAATGGTTGCCTGCGTTGTTCACAAGGATGCTCACGGGACCCTGCTCAGCGGTGATCTTATCGGCCAGTTCCTGAGCGTGGTCGGTATCGGTGATATTGAACTGATAGTACACAGCCTTGCCGCCAAACTCTGCCAGAGTATCGGCCACCAGCTCAGGAGCGCGGGAAGCCACAACGGCCACCTTTGCGCCTGCGGAAACAAGACAGCGGGTAATGGCAAGACCCAGACCGGTGGCACCGCCGGTGACGACGGCGACCTGACCGGACAGGTCGTACCAGTTCTTGATGCTGAAATCCTTCACCTGTTCTTCGGTAAATGCTGCCATGGGGAACAGTCCTCCTCACTCTTCGCAGGCATGCCTGAAAGCGACCTGCTTTTCCTGATATTTATACGGTACAAAGAACTCGTGGTGTCCCTGGGCTTCGCTCTTGGTGGGCTGACCGGCGGCAGTTTTTACCACCAGCTCGGTCAGGCGGCGAGCCAGCTCGCTCTGGGTGCATTCGCCCCGGAGCACGGGGTTGGCATTGAAGTCCATATCGCCCTCCATGCGGGCGTAAGTCGCACCGTTGCCGGTGATCTTGATGCAGGGGGCTACTGCGCTGCCCACCACATTGCCGCGTCCTGTAACGAGGAACACGATGTGTGCGCCACAGCTGGCAAGATCCATCAAGCCCTCGTTGTCGTTGGGATTGGTGATGCCAAACTGCATCCAGTAAGGGTCCGGGGTGGAGTCCAGCAGCCACAGGCCCGGATGGGGCGCAGGGCAGGACACCTTGATGACGCCCTGAATGGGGCGGGAGCCGCTCTTGATCACAGCACCCATGCTCTTTTCTTCAATGGTGGACAGGCCGCCTGCAAAGTTGCCGGGGCTGACCGAATACTGACGCACGCTGCGGCAGTATTCCAGCGCTTTATCATAGGTATAGCGCAGCTCTTTTGCGGCCTGCTCAGAAGCAGCGCGCTTGAGCAGCAGATGATCCAGACCAATGGCCTCGACGATCTCCTCAAAGATAGCCGTGCCGCCCTGATCGGTGAGCCAGTCGTAGAACCGGCCCACAACCACATTGCCAGCCAGACCGCTGGTGTAGTCACTGCCGCCGCACTCTGCGCCGATGACCAGATCTTTTACGGACATTTCCACGCGGGGGGTGTTTTCCAGCTCTTTGAGTGCGCTCTGCACCCACTCCACGCCCTTGCGGACGGCAGGCTGGGTGCCGCCCTCGTTCTGGATGAACATCCAGCTTGTGGGCTTGCCCTCTTCCTCGGCAATTTTAGACAGCCATTCCGGCTGCACGTATTCACAGCCAAGGCCCACAGCCAGCACCGCACCCACGTTGGGGTGGCGGATGAAGCTGATGAGCAGGTTCACCGCATACTGGTTGTCGGTACAGCCGTCAAAGCCCAGCAGTTCTACATTGGTACTGCCGCTTTTGGCTACGATCTGCTGCGCCACAAACTCGGCACACTTGACCGTGTAGATCACCAACCCCCGGTTACGGATGCCCTTGCCGCCGTTTTTGCGGGCGTAGCCGGGCCAGGTGAGGCTTTGCAGTTCATTCCAATCCATTAAAAGCCTCTCCTTTACTCGTACTTCGTGTCTTTGGGAGCACCGGTCCTGACGTCCAGATGGCTGGAACGCTGGTCGTAGACGCTGCGCATGACGTGCAGGTGTACCCAGCTGCCAGCCGGGATATCGGCGGTAGCGCGGCCAATGACTACGCCGTACTTGACGATATCCTCACCGTTCCTGATGTCCCGCAGGGCAATTTTATGGCCCATCGGCACCTCGGTGGCGGCTTCCACTTCGGGGGCGCAGGCATCGCCGCGCAGCTCCACGGGGCCGGGCACCAACGGGGTCAGGGCCGTGGCCACATTGTCTTCCCGATTGATCTGAAAGGCGTTCTGCTTTTCGTCCATAGCTTACAGCACTCCGAACTTTGCAAATGCATCCGTGACCATCATGCCGTCTTCAATGGCTTTGCGCATGGTCTTTTCCGTGCTTGCCTTGACGAGGGCTTTCTCGATGACTTCCGGTGCAATATCCTTAGGGATGATGAGCACGCCGTCGATGTCGCCAAAGACGATATCGCCATTGTGGATGGTCACCTGACCGATCTCAATGGGGCAGCGCCACTTGAACACGTAGGTACGGACGGAGGAATCCTGTGCCCATGTACCGGAGCAGAAAACAGGGAAGTTCTGCTCGATGACCTTGGGGGTATCGCGGGTGTAGCCGTCCAGAACGGCGCCAACTGCACCGCGAGCCTTGCCGCAGGCGGTGAGCAGCTCGCCCCACAGAGCACTGTTGTGTGCGCCGGTAGCGATGTAGATCTCGTTGGGCTTCAGGTCATCCAGCGCCTCAGTCATATAGCCGAAGGGCTTTTCGGCGGGGTACTCAAACACATCGTTTTCCAGAACGGTGCAGGCGTAGCCAGCCACCTTCAGGCGCTTGTCCTCTTCCTCTCCGGGCAGGATGTAGGGTGCGGTAGGCACCTGTGCAGCCAACGGGCGGATGGAAGCGGGCAGGAACTGGTGCTTATAGCCCATCTGATCCAGAATATCACCCACAACGGGGGTATAGAGCTTCTCTTTCATCAGGGCGAACATTTCATCGTCGTTTTTCCACATTGCCATGGGGAATCACTCCTTTGTCGTTTTTAGAATATCCAGCCATTCGAGGCACTGCCCGAACCAGCCGGCGATGTGGGGATCTGCAACGCGGTGCTTTTCCGGCTCGTCCACTTCGGGCGTTGCCAGACTCAGACCGTGCACCCCGCGGGGGTAAAGATGCATTTCGTAGCGCACACCGGCCGCGCTCAGTGCACCTGCCAGAAGCAGGCTGTTCTGCACCGGCACTTCCGGGTCGGTGACGGTATGCCAGAAGAAGGCAGGCGGCGTATCTGCCGTGACCTGCGTTTCCAGCGAATACCAGCCCGGATCGTCCGAACCGGCCAGATTTTGGATACTGCCGCGGTGGGCGTACTTTCCGGCGGTGATCACCGGGTAGCCCAGGATCATGCCGTCGGGGCGGGGCAGGCCCAGCTCACGCCAGTGCACGCCCAGACTGGCTGCCAGATGGCCGCCTGCGGAGAAGCCACACACCAGCACCGGCAGTGCCGGGCAGCGCTGCTTTGCAGCCTGCACCGCTTCGCCCAGCTGGTGCACCGGCAGGGTGCCCAGCGGGGGTTGGCCGGGCTTTTCGCGAACGGTGTAGTACACCACCGCAGCCGCCCAGCCGGCGGCGGCAAAGGCGCGGGCCACCGGCTGGGCCTCACGCGGCGAAAGCCACTGGTATCCGCCGCCGGGGCAGATCAGGATCATTCCTTTGGGGTCTTTGGGGGCATCTGCGATCCAGAGCCGCGCCCCCAGTGGCAGATTCATTGTTTCCATACGCACTTAGTACAGCAGGTTCGGCAGCCACATGAAGGTCTGCGGGAAGTAGGTCAGGATCATCAGCGCAATGAACATGGTGATGTAGAACGGCACCATCTTCTTGGACAGGGTCTCGATCTTGATGCCGGAAATGGCAGAGCCGATGAACAGGGTAGAGCCGACGGGAGGGGTCAGCAGGCCGATGCCGAGGTTCAGCACCATGACGATGCCCAGATGGATGGGGGACAGACCCAGCTGCATCCAGATGGGCAGGATGACGGGGGTCAGCATCAGGATCAGGCAGGCCATCTCGATCAGGCAGCCCAGGAACAGCATCAGGATGTTGAGCAGGATCAGGATGACGATCTTGTTGCTGGTGATGGAGAACAGGCCGGTAGCGATCATGGTGGGGATGCGCAGATAGGTCAGCAGGTAGGTGAATGCGCCGGACACGCCCAGCAGGATCAGCACCTTGCCCAGAGTCTCCACGACGTTTGCAAAGATGTGGGGGATATCCTTGAAGGAGAAGCCCTTGTAGATGAACAGGCCGACGCACAGCGACCACACAACGGCAGCAGCGGCGGACTCGGTGGTGGTAAAGACACCGGCGATAACGCCGACGACCACGAACATAACAGCCAGCATGCCCCAGATGGCCTTGAAGAACGCCTTGATGCAGTTCTTCAGGTTGAACTTGCCGGTGACCGGGATGTTCATCTTCTTGGAGTAGTAGTAGGAGTAGATCATCAGCACGATGCTCAGCACAGCGCCGGGCATGTAGCCGGCCACGAACAGCTGGCCGATGGAGACGGTGGTGACACCGGCAGCTGCCAGCGTGAAGATGACCATGTTTTGAGACGGGGGAACCAGAATGCCTTCCACGGAGGATGCCATGGTCAGGCAGGTGGAGAACTCGCGGTCATAGCCCTGCTCTTCCATCATCTTGATCTCGATGGGGCCCAGAGAGGCACAGTCGGCGGAAGAAGATCCGGAGATGCCGCCGAAGAAGAAGGAGGCCACCACGTTGACCATGGCAGCGCCGCCGTGCATCCAGCCGACCAGCTCTTTGGAAAAATCGATCAGGGTATCGGTGATGCCGCCGGCGCTCATCAGCTCACCCATCAGGATGAAGAAGGGCACGGCCAGCAGGGTATAAGAGTTCAGGTTACTGACAAATTTCAGAGCCATCTGCATGGGGTTGATGCCCAGATAGAAGAAATCCAGCAGAGAAGCCACACCAATGGCATATACCACGGGCACACGGAGGAAAACCAGCACCAGGAACACGCCCAGCAGCAGGATGGTTGCGATCGTTGCAGTAGACATTTACTTTTTCTCCTTTCGACCCATCACCCAGTGGCCCAGAACAGCGAAGATGTTCAGCACGCCGGTCACAGGCAGTGCACTGTACATAAAGGAATAGGGCACGTTGATGCCGGCCATGTTGTTGCCTGCACCCTGCTGTGCCAGCTTGATGCCGTACACGATCAGGAAGATGGAAAAAGCAAACACACAGACAGACGCCAGAATATCTGTGAGAAAGACACCCTTTTCGCCCAGCTTTTCATCAAACATCGTAACGGCCAGGTGCTCGTTCTTGCGCACCACCAGCACACTGCCCAGCAGGCTCAGCCACACCAGGCACAGCAGGGAGAACGGCTCGCCCCACATGGGAGAGTTGTGCAGCACATAACGCCCGAAGAAGATGTAAAAGACCACGGCCACCAGTGCACCCAGAATGACCGCGCAGATGTGGCGCAGGATCTGGAACAGTGCGGCGTCGACCTTTTCCCAAACGGCTCTGAATTTGTCCATAATCGCCTCCTTATTGCTTGTTTTTAAAATTCCCCACGACCGTTGCCAGCCGCGGGGAACGTTCGTACCTTATTGATCCGTCAGAACGGTCTGCCGGAGCTTAGTAGTTGCCGCCCTGGATCTTTGCGATGATATCCTGCGCATCGGTGCTCTGCTTTGCATACAGAGGTGCGCAGGCCTCCTGCCACTTTTCGATATCGGAAACCTCCAGCTTGGTGATGCCCTTGTCGGCGAAGGAATCGAAGCAGGCCTGCTCCTGCTTCTGGTTGTACTCGTAGCAGGCGGAACGTGCGGCCAGAGCGGCTTCCTTGATCCAGCCCTTCTCGGTGTCGTTGAAGCCGTTCCACTTGTCAGCGTTCATCAGGATGACGCCGCAGCCAAAGGTGTGTGCATCGGTGATGAAGTAGGGGGCAACTTCGTTGAAGCTGTTGCTCATGTAAGAGGTAACGCCGTTCTCAGCAGCATCGACGACGCCGGACTGCAGGGAGGTGTACAGCTCCGAATAAGCAATTGCGGTGGCGGAAGCGCCCAGAGCATCCATGGTGCTGATCATCAGGTCAGTCTCGGGCACGCGGACCTTCAGGCCCTTCATCTTGTCCAGCGTGAAGTCGGTGGGCTTGCCCAGACGCTCGTAGACCTTCGGGGTGATGAACAGGCTGCGGGGACCTTCGACCAGCCAGCCCAGAGCAACATAACCGCAGTTGGCATCTTCCACGCTCTGCAGCAGCTCGTCGCCCAGACTGCCCTCAGCCACATCCTCAAACTGTGCCATATCCTTAAAGACATACGGCAGGCCGGTGGTGCCGATCAGCTCTGCGCCGTAGTTGGGCAGGGAAGAAGCGTTGCCGCGGAAGATATCCAGAGTACCCATCTGGATACCCTGCATGGACTCAGCCTCGGAGCCCAGCGTGCCGTTGATGTACAGGTCAATGGTGATGTGACCGCCGGACAGCTCTTCGATCTTCTCGGCAAAGGTGTGTGCGCCCACGGTTGCGCCGTAGTCCTCGCCGTTGACCTCGTTCCATGTCAGCTTGTAGTCATTGCCGGAGCCGCCCTCGCCTGCACCTGCTGCTGCAGAAGAGGCAGTGGAGGAAGCTGCGGTGGAAGTAGAGGTGGAGGCGGAAGAACCGCCGCATGCGGTCATGCCCAGCGCTGCGGCAGAAACGCCAACAACCTTCAGGAAGTCACGACGAGAAATTGCTTTTTTCATAAGAAATCTCCTTTTTTCTTGGCATCGTGTGTCGGATACGTGTTCGGGGCAGCGTCTTCGTGTCCCGCCTGCTCCTTGCTACAAAAACGTTTTTGCAGCTTTCTTTGGCAACATTTTAGCATGTCTTGTGCGCGAGGTCAATATTTTTCAATTTTTTCGTCTGTTTCGGACATATTTTTGTCATGTAGCATAGTTTTTGACCAAATCGTTTTTACAGTGTGACGATTTTCCAACCAAAATTCTGTAATCTCTTTACTTTCATGTGCTTTTGCATTATAATCAAGCAAAACGTTTCGGTTATATTTTATTGACGTATTTCCGTTAAAGATTCTTTGCCGCAAAGCAAGGTTCCGGTTATCAAGCAGCCAATTCCTTTAACACGATCAACGAGAGGAGCATTTTTATGATCATTACCAAGTTCGAGACCTGGAGGGTCGAGCGCGGCCGCTGCCTGTTTGACGAAAAGCGTCAGGGCGGTGCCAAAATGGGCTGGGATGTCATCGCCATCAAACTGACCACCGACACCGGCATTGAGGGCGTTGCCACCTGCATGGCAGCCCGCAGCGGCGCTGTGAGCGAAGCTTACTTACAGGAGAGCATCGGCCCTGTTGTTCTGGGACGTGACCCCCATGACCGTGAGGCCATCTTCCAGGAACTGTGGACCATCGACCGTCATGAGGCATTCTTTCCCGTGTTCCTGCCCGGCCCCGTGGATGTAGCCTTGTGGGATATCTGTGCCAAGGAAGCCGGGCTTCCTCTTTATAAGTACATCAGCGCTTGCCGCGACAGCCTGCCGGTCTATGCCAGCGGCAACTTCCACGGCACTGTTAAGGAGTATGTGGACGAGGCTCTCTACTACCAGAGCAAAGGCATTCCCGGCTACAAAGCCCATCCGGGCGGGCCGGTCAGCTTTGATATGGAAGTGCATCAGGCCATCCGCGACGCTGTCGGCCCCGACTACCTGCTGATGACCGACCCCGTGGGCGACTATACCATCAACGAAGCCGTCACCGTGGGGCGTCAGCTGGAAAGGCTGAATTATAAGTGGTTCGAAGAGCCCTTCCGCGACTTTGAACTGTATAAATACACCGAGCTGTGCCGCACGCTGGATATTCCCATTGCTGCCACCGAGACCACCCGCGGTTGCCACTGGGGCGTGGCGCAGGTCATCGCCCAGCACGCCGCCGACATCGTCCGCGCGGATGTCAGCTGGAAGGACGGCATCACCGGCACACTGAAGATTGCCCATCTGGCCGAAGCCTTCGGCCTGAACTGCGAGATCCACACCACCACCATGAACTACATGGATCTTGTCAACCTGCATGTCAGCTGCGCCATCAAGAACTGTGAGTACTTCGAGTACTTCGTACCTGAAGAAAACTACACCCTGCCCATGAAGGGCAAACTGCCCATTGACGAACATGGCATCATCCATGTGCCGCAGGGTCCGGGCGTGGGTGCCGAACTGGATTGGGATCTGATCGAGAAGAGCTGCCGCAGCTACCGCAAGCTCGAGTACAAGGGCTGATCCCACTGACTTTTGACATTTACCGCTTGCTCTTTTTACTTCTCCATTTACATGAAAAAGGCGGACTGATTGGAAACCAGTCCGCCTTTTTCATGTTTTTGTTTTCAGAGCAGCAGCCCCCGGAAATTGTCCCGGTCATACATCACAGCGTTGCTGCGGAACACCACTTCAGAGCCCACGTAAATGGTGCGCTGTTCCGGAGCCTTGCCCTGCACGAGATATTCCACCAGTGCTTTGATGCCAAGATACCCTTGAGCGTAAGGGTTTTTCTGCACGATATTGTCCAGGATTCTGCTCCGCAGAGCGTCCAGATTTTCTTCGAATACGTCGCTGCCCACCGCGAACACTTTACCCGCTTTGCCGCACTGCTGCAGCCCCTGCACGAGCATCACGCTCCCCTGCGACAGCACAC
>OGHH01002406.1_pt1 | contig 10717 bp, 11 predicted proteins | sample 1571471 | NCBI WGS metagenome assembly OGHH01 (sample SAMEA2581936, study PRJEB24529) | metagenome | biome: Human gut stool | place: China | collected 2011
GTGGAACAGGACTTGAAACAGCATGCAGGGCAACATGGGATAATGGAAGTGACGGCCCGGTGATTGGAATTCTTGTTGAATATGACGCTCTTGAAAAAATCGGACATGCGTGTGGACATCATCTTCAGGGACCTGCCGGAATAGGGGCAGCAATCGCAGTAAAGAACTGCCTTCAGGATTATCCATGCAGGCTTGTTGTGTATGGAACTCCGGCAGAGGAAACTCTTGGCGGTAAGATAATTATGCTCGATAAAGGTTATATGAAAGAGCTTGACCTTGCATTTATGTCGCATGGTTCGCCTAATACATCAGTAGATGAAAAATGTATGGCACTCGAGAATTTCGTGGTAACATTCCACGGAGTAAAAAGCCATGCTGCAATAAGTCCAGAAGAAGGACGCAGCGCACTTGATGCAGCGTTATTATCATTCCATGCAATTGAGATGTTAAGAGAGCATGTTAAAGATGACACAAGAATGCATTACACAATCCGTAATGCAGGTGGTCCTCCAAATGTAGTTCCGGACCTTACTGTTGCAGAATATACACTCCGTTCATACAGCACGAAATACCTTGATGAAGTTGTAGAGAGATTCTACAACATTTTAAAAGGAGCTGCGCTTATGACTGGAACAACATATGAGGTTCAGAGAGACCTTCCATTCAAGAGCAAGGTTGTGTGCCATAAGGTCAATGACCTGCTTATGGCAAATGCAACATATGAGAATGCCCCATCAATTGCACCACCACGCGAAAGGACTGGCTCAACAGATTTCGGCAATGTGTTATATGAAGTTCCAGGCTCATGTATAAGAATTGCATTCACAGACAAGGATGCACAGCCACATTCAGAAGCTTACCTTAAAGCAGGAAAGAGTGATGCGGCGCATAATGCCATAGTATATGCAGCAAAGATAATGGCTGATTCAATATGCGATGTTCTTGTTAATCCTGAGCTTCTTGCACAGATAAAGCAGGAGTTTGAGGTGGCAAGAGAAAAAGGCTGATGAGTGGGTTTAGCGATAATATTGAATTGAATTAATAGAGTTGTAATCAGGCGGAGGAGAAATCCAAAGCCTGATTTTTTTATAAATGAATTTAACATGACAATAACTGTCCGACCTGTCTGTTATCATATGAAAAGAGCCGTAAGTCATAATTGTGGCTGCTGGCAGAATAATAAAATCACAAGGTGGAATGTTTATGCAGAACGAACTTGAAGAATTGTATAACATGCTTGTAAGCGAGACGGATGTTATGAAAAATGTGGATGAACATATTGAGCAGCAGATTGAGCATGAACTGCAGCAGTTTCAGGAACTTGCAACGTGGGAAGATTATGAATGTGAACGGGACAAATACATGTCAGTTGCTGAGACAGCTAAGAAAGAAAGTTTCATGGCAGGTTTTAATTATGCTGTGAGATTACTTAAGGGCGCGGACAACTCGTAGAACGCGCTCTTTTTCGTCATCTGAAAAAGACTGAAGTTCCTTCATAATTTCTCTGTCAATTGCAGAATCGTCAGAAGCGTACTCACCGGATAACACATAATCTACAGTTACACCTAGTGCATTACATATATAGATAAGTGTAGGCAGGGAAACTTTCACACGGTTATTCTCAATATTGCTTATATGAGAAGTATTGACCTCAGCAGCACTGGCAACAGCGTCCTGCGGCAAACCTTTAGATAAGCGTATTTCTTTCAACTTCTTTCCAATACTTTCAAAATCAATATTCTTCATGAAATCCCCCACAATAAAGATGATAAATACAATACATATAATTGTAATATTGATTGGCTGATGATATAATTATCTACAACTAAAACAAAATTAGTCATGGACAATACATTTTAAAAAAATTTCGTTAAATAATCATACGATATGTTCAGGTTCGAATTATAAGAATTATAAATGTTATGACAAAATATAACGCTAAGACATATAATGTCCGACCTGTCTGCTATCATAATAATAAACAAAACGAAGGAGGCAGTTATGCAGGACAACAATATTGAAGATGATAGCAGTGAAGTTTATGTGTATTTGAAAAGACCATTTCTGTTCAATATCAGATACAATTCAAGAGAAATATGGAACAAGATGACGGAGGAGGACAAGGCTCCGTATATCAATTATGAAGAATTTTACGAAGAATACAGGCTTATAAGGCTAAGAAGTATAGGGTATCCGATACTTGCGGTGGTGTATCTGTTTGCAATGTCAGCAATGGTACTTTATATCATATACATGTTTACAGGTTTTAACATATTTTCATTATTTGTGTGATGTATAATTATTGAAACACATTTTTATGAAAATGTTGTATAAAAATGCAGAGAAAGTGATTTTATATTAGCATTTATTATGATAAAGTGCTAAAATATTAACAGATTAAATCGTGAATTGATGAGTGCAATCTTACAAACGACTTAAAGGAGAACTACTTATGGCAAATGACTACAATGACAAGGTAAGTCGGGTATTAAGCCTGTATCAGCGCCTGATGGAAGGGGAAGTGGTTGACAAAGAGGTGGAAGCTGCCAGATATGGCGTATCTGCCAGGTCAATCCAGCGTGATATAAGTGCAATTAATGATTTTTTTGAACAGGAAACTGAAAAGAGCGGGGTAATTAATTCAATTGAATACGACAAGAAAAAGGGCGGACATTATCTCAGCCAGATATATAAGACAAGGCTGACCAACAGCGAGATACTTGCAATATGCAAGATACTGCTGGACAGCAGGGCATTTACCAGAGAAAGGATGGAGCACATTCTCGATATACTGGTTGACCGCTGCACACCGGCAGAAGGAAAGGCAATAGTACAGGACCTTATTAAGAATGAGGAATTTCATTACATAGAACTGACGCATAAATCAGAGTTCGTTGATAAGATGTGGGATATCGGGCAGGCAATTCATCAGAACCGTTATCTTGAAATGGATTACAAAAGGACTAAAGACGGAGCAATTGTAAAACGAAGGGTAAAGCCAGTGGCAATAATGTTTTCAGAGTATTATTTCTATCTCATGGCTGTTATCACAGACCACTCCACCAGAGAGGCTTTCCATAAAAAGAACGATCCTTATCCAACCATTTATCGGCTTGATAGGATACATTCCATCAAGGAAACAGGAGAAAAGTTCTCTGTACCCTATAAAGACCGCTTCAAAGAGGGCGAGTATAAGAACCGCACTCAGTTCATGTTCGGCGGTGAGCCGCAGAAGATCAGCTTCAACTACTATGGCCCATCGGTGGAAGCTGTGCTGGACAAGTTCCCGATGGCAAAAGTCGTAGATGAAAAAGAGGGTGTTTGCTCTATTGAAGCCGAAGTCTTTGGCACAGGCGTGAAAATGTGGCTGCTCAGTCAAGGTAGCAAAGTCAAGGTGACTGCACCGGAAACGCTGGTGCAGGAGATGAAGCAGGAAATCGAAAATATGGATGTGCAGTATAAACAGATGGGAGGTAAAACAAATGGATGAACAGTTCGTACATGAAGATCAAATGCGAAATGCCCGAACACAGGGTGTAGGTTCCATGGTGTCAGAGCAAAATCGCCAGAACGCTTTAGAGCTGATGCGGAAGATGCACAAAATCGACACGCAGAATGCGGCGACTAAAGCAAAAATTGATGCCAATCTGAAAAAAGCTCTGGAATGTGTTGATAATGTCCGTGACTTTGTAAATGACTCCAACCATGTCTTAGGAAATCCCACAACAAAACATGGTGAGTATGCAGAGCAAGTTGACATCAACTTCCATAATGCAGATCAAATTATGCACAACCGTAGAGCAGATGCGACTAAAGACGGTGTTGGACGCACTGCTCCAGAAGATTATCGGGTCAATGGTGTTGCAGTACAGTCCAAATACATCAATGGTACGAACAATTCTCTAAGCCATGTGCTTGAGCACCTTGAAAAATATAAGGACATCAACTTTGGTCAGGATGGCAGCTATTATGTTATCCCGAAAGACCAGTATGAACAAATCAAAAAGGTGCTGTCTGGGGACACCGATGGTCTGAGCGCAAAATCCATCCGTGCCATTAAAGAAAAGATACGCGAAATCGAAGAGCAGACAGGACGTTCGTTCTTTGATGTTGTTCGGTCTGGCAATGTGGATTATGCAGCAGTCCAGCGCGGCAAGATCATGGAAACGCTGGATAAGAAGTCCAACCAGTTAAACCAGACAGCCGACAACCAGAAGCAGCGTGCGGATGAACGCAGCGATAAAAAACGAGAACAAGCACAGCAGGAAGCAGCACCATCCTTGCAAAAGGCTGGAAAAGCTGCTGCGGAGGCCGCTTTTATTTCGGGTGGATTCCAGTTGGCGGTTGGTATTTACAGCAAGTGCAAAGAGGGCAAGAAAATCAACGAATTTACGGTGGATGACTGGAAAGACATTGGCATAGATACGGCAAAAGCAGCCGCAGAGGGCGGCATCAGTGGCTTTGCGATTTACAGCATCACTAACTTTACAAGCATTTCGGCTGGCCCTGCGGCCGCAGGCGTTTCGTTGGCATTCTCGGTATCGGAGCTGGCATATTGTAAGAGCACCGGGGCAATTTCCGATGAAGAGTTCAAAGAGAGCTGCCAAATGGCTGCACTGAACGCTGCTGTAAGTGCCGTTGGTGCTGCAATCGGACAAGAACTGATCCCGATTCCTTTGCTGGGTGCTTGGATAGGCTCCTTTATTGCAACCCAAGGCTTGGAGCGGCTCTGTGACGAGGGCTTCCACAATGCTCTTACGATGTCTTCTTACGAAGTGCGAAAAATGACCCAACGGCTGGAATACGGAACTGCACGCATTGCGTACAGTTCTGCTTATACAAATCAGGCAATTTCTCAAGCGCAGAACCTCCATGAAGAGACCCAAACGCTTCTGGATGATTTTAACAGAAAGAAAAGGTGATTTTTATGACAAAGGAACAATGCAGCTTACAACCGAATTATTACGGCAGTTCTTGTGATTTTCAGGATTTGCAGTCTGCGGTACAGCAGCTGACGACCAAATCCGATGCACAGTTTGATGAGCTGAAAAACGAGAAGTGGTTCCATCGTATTTTCAATATGGTGGTCTGTCCCAGAAAAAACAATATCCGCATGGCAGAGCAGATCACTTCTTTGGCACAGGCACAGGGAATCCTGATTGAAATTCTGGTTCGTTTGGCCGATCAGGATGCCAATATCGCCGGGATGGTCATGCAGTCCCAAAGCGACATCCGGGCACTGGCTCAGAACAGTGCTTATCTTCAGGAGCGGCTTTATCTGCTGGAAGACAAGAGCTATGGCATCAAGGAAAACGAAAATCTGAAGGATTTGAACAGCCAGCAGCGGAATATTCTGTCCGGCTGTCTGAACGAAGCATCCAAGCTGTATGCAATGCCCTCCAACGAGCAGCGTTTGTATGCCAACGAACTGCTGAACTATCTGAATGCCGATGCACAGGTGGCGAATCTGGAAGATGCTCTGGATGATTTGGAAGATAACGCAAAGCGGAAAATCCTGAGCTGCGTTATCACCTATATGTATCTGTACGACCATACTGCGGAGTCGATGGAACAGGATGAGCAGGAAGATTTCATCGACCTGTTTGACCTTGGCCGCAAGACCATCAAATCCTTGAAGCAGCAGACCGTGGACACCTATCGTCTGCGTGGTGTGGACGGCTGCATTGACCGCTATATCACTGCACCCATTGAAATCACCGAAGAGACTCCGTTTGAGGTGGAGCTTCCGGAGCCGAAAGCCGCAGAGGGAGTATCTGAAGCACAGGCCGAAGAAAATGGAGAAGAAGCCATTGACACGAATGCGCCCCGTGAAAAGTTGGTGCTGTCCGGCTCGATTCAGAATGACGGGGAAACAATCTACAAGGATAAAGACATTCATTTCTCGTCCGCAATAATGAATTGCAAGGGTACAGTCAAGTTCATTAACTGCAATATCCATTATAACGAGGATCCATCCAGCCGAATTATCTTGGATAAAGGAGTATCGCTTCTGATTGCATCGTCTACAGTAATTTGCCATGGAAACGGAAAAGGCCATTATTTTATTCATGCAATAGCAATGGGAGAATCTTGCACCATAAAAGATAGCACATTTGTTGACTGTGTTGGCTTTATTGGCTGTGGCTGTGCATCTTTTATCTTCAGCAACAATAAGGTGTACGGTGCTTGTTCGCGCTTTTTAAGTTTCGGGATTAAAGATGATGCAAAAATTATTAACAGTCACTTCTTATTTGTCGGCAAACCATCCTTTGAATTTAAGGATGCAAACGATCAGATTCTGACGTCTTTTATTGATTGCCAGGGAAAGAACGTATTCATCGAAAACAATATCTTTGAGTGTGAAAAGAGCATCAATGCATCGTCTTACATGGTGGAAAACAATGTCCGTGTAATCGGGGGTTCCGCTCGGATTGGTTATGATGACGACACTGATACGGGTGAAGTTTCAAATTGTACATTTTTACGTTTGAACAAGTGTATTGAAAATATCGGAACTGTTAAGGACTGCATCTTTGAAAAATGCAGCGAAGCAATTATAGAGTGTGGATTCCTCATCACGGAGAACCGTTTTACTGAATGCAAAAATGCTATTGTAAACCTTTGTTCGAGAGCAACTTTGTCGAACTGCCAATTTACTGACTGCGCAGGAAAAGAACTTGTAACCTCTCGTTGGAACTCACAGGTCACAATTCAGGATTGTGAATTTTCCAATATTTCGCTTAGTCCCGTCAACTCAGTGGAAGAAATTGAGCAGATGGGGGAACTTCGTCTAAAAAATTACATTCGAGAGCTTATTCCGGGAAAATTTTCCACACTCAATACAAACGGCGTTTTGATAGGAATCGGAGGTGTTGACAAGAAATTTGCAAACTCAAATCGTCCGAGCAAAATCGAGCGGTGCATTTTTAATGGTGTCCATATTTGTTCAGAAGGAGGTTTTGCCTGTAACATGGGCAAATGGAAAGCCTGTAAAGCGGACAGAAACCTTACAAAAGATCAAATGAACTTCTTGATTTCTGTATATACCGCAAATTATGATAGGTTCAATTACCCTCGTGTGATCGTTTCTGATTGTACTTTTAAGAACTGTGCATCTGTACATCAGGAAATCATCAACACCGAGCCGTATGATTCGGTGTTCGGTTCACGGCACAACTATACAGCAATTAGCGTCCGCAATAATTATGGACTCGATAATATCGGAGATCCCACTTCGTATGTGAAATCCAGCAATGTAAAGCTCAAGGAAACCGATGCAAACGGAAACAAAATCGGCAGCTCCTTGTCTGTGAACTAAAGAAACCTGCAAAAAATAATCCGGGACGGCTTTTGGGGGCTGCCCCGGATTATTTTTAGGTAAAGGACTTGAGCACTTCTTTCAGTGCCTCACGCTGCTCCGGGGAAAGCTGAGCCAGAAGTTCCAAAAACTCCTGCTTTTCCTCTTGGGTGAGCCTGTTCTCCGGCTCAGAATGATTTTGGCGGTTCATAAAAGATACTTGCTCCTTTCGGCAAATCCTGTTCAGCTATCAGTTCAGCACGAATCTGACGCTTATATTTATAATAGGTATTCCGGGCAAGACCGGTGAGCTTCATGCACTCGGCATCGTCAAGTGTGCCGCCAAAGGTCTTGCAGTGGGTGCGGATGATCTGCTTAGCTTCTCTGGATTTTTTCGTTTCGAAGCCAACACCCTTTTTGCGGCCAACCTGCTTGCCGTTCAGCCGGGCGGTCAAAAGGCCCTCACGGGTGCGCTGGTGCAGATCGGCAACTTCTTTTTCGGACTGCTCAAAGGCCAGTTTGATCTGCTCCTTTGCCAAGGCCATCAGATACTCGTTGATGCCCTTCAAGATGAAGTCCACATTTGTCCCTGTCATGGCAATGCTGCCGGACAGGGCTTTTTTGTATGTCTCGGTGTCGATGTGGTGCTCTTTCAAGAACACCAGTTGAATGCCCTTGCGGTAAAGGTCTTCGTACAGAGCAAAACCCTCTTCTGCATTTCTGGACATCCGGGATACTGAGTCGAACACCACCGTATCCCCAGATTTCAGAATCCGGTAGAGCTTCAGCCACTCCGGGCGAAAGATGGATGCGCCGGTGTAGGCTTCCTGTACAATGTGGGCAGTCGGGTACTCAGCCTTGATGTTGCGGATCTGACGGTCGATGCTCTGCTTTGCCGTAGAGATGCGGCAATAGCCATAGATGTTCATGCGTCTCCTTTCTGACTCAAAGATAACGAGCGACATTTTTAAGACTGTATTTTGCAGCTCGAAATAGCCTGAAAAACGCTGATTTTGATACAAAACTGTCCATACGGAATCTTTAAGACAGTTTTTGGTGGCCGTAGACAGCCATAAAAGTGGAAATGGTAGTACACGGCTCATGGTCGGCGGTGCCCTCGCCCTCCAAGGGAGAATAATCCCAGTCGGTGTCCTCGTCAATATATCGCCGCCCATCGTCCGGCAGTTCCAGCGGTTCCGCAAGGATGATGGTGCCCCAGTGATTGACCATCACAAAGGGTGCGATTTCGCAAGGGATGCCCCGGCACTCATCATCATGCCGGACATCGTAGGCGTACAGACCATCCGGGATGGTATCTCTCTTGATGCGGATGCTGGTGAACAGCGCAGGCTTTCCGCAAACCGTAATCTCTTCGTAGTGTTCGGTCATTGCATTAAAGGTCATAATCTGTCCTCTCCTTATATAAAGAAACAGGACACTCCACACGGACTGCCCTGCAAAAGTAAAGGGAGAGCATCCGAAGATGCTCCCCCAGTTGTACATATAATTTTTTGCTTAGCTGATGCCAAGCTCTTTCATCAGCCGAGTACGGTACTCCTTATCTTCAGAAGCCCGCTTTGCATCTTCAATACGGTTCTGATCGAACAGCTTCTTCATCAGCAAAGCCAGCGTATCTTCGCCTTCGATTTTACCTTCAGCCTTGCCTTTTGCAATGCCACGGTTTTCCACTTTATCAAGCACATCACACATATTGCGTGGGCCTCCTTTCTGGCCATCGGTATTCGTATTGTACGCTTCCTCAAACCGATTGTCATTCGTCATAATACTCAGCAGTTGAAGCGTTTCCTGCACATGGGTCAGATCCTGCGAACTCGGAATATAGTCGCCGTTTTCCCGTTTCTGTACGAAATAGTCTGCCACGACCTTAAAATCGCTCTGGAAAAGTTCTACTTGCTCATGGGTCAGATAGGCAATCTGGAACAGGTTGATCTTATAGTCGTTGACATACGGCTCAAACTCCTTGGGAATGTTCAGCCGTTCCTTCAGGGAAAGCGGCCCATTCCACGGTTTATCATGGCCGAAGTAAAGCACCAGCGTCACAACAGGATAGAGATTTTCGCTATCGCCAAGTAACTGCGCCCGGTACTCTGCGCCATCGTAACCCATGACACGGAGCGGCATATTGGGGTCAGAAGCGGTCTGGTTTTCAAAACCGATACAGGCCACGCGAATATTTCCGTTCTTCCAGCGTTTGGCAACATCTCGCTCAATTTCACGAATCTTGCCATCTGCCTTGTAGTAGGAGCGTGGAGCCTGATCTTCCAGTTCATCCGCAGACAGAACTTGTTTGCCGTTGAACAGAAGCACATTCACAATGTCCGAAAAGACATCGTTATAGGATTCCAGGATTTTTTCAGATGTATCCTTTTGCGCCATGCCATCACCTTCTTTTCTCTTGTTATTATAGTAGCATACAGATGTGAAATTTACAAGCATTTGCCTTATGCTACGTTCAATCTGGTTGCCTTGTAACAGTCTGCGCACATCCCCTCATGGGTAGCTGCAAATTCTGCCGCCTGCATGATGGAGCCATCCTTCAGCTTGACCCTCTTGATAGGCTGATTGCACCGGGCGCAGATGCAGGGCACAGGCGGCTGCTCCTGCTTTTGGCTGGTGGATTTCGGTTTCGGCTGCTTTTGGGGTTCTGCCTCCGGCTGCGGTGCGGCATCTTCCGGCAAATCCTCTCCGGCATAGACATAGAGGCCAAGACCAAACATGGCGAGATTTTTGACCAAACACCTCATAATAGCCTTATTTACATCGAACATGGAGGCTGCTTCTACAGTACGTTCTTCCATGCCGATCTTTTCACGGCGGCGGGTCTGCGGATTGTAGTCCCATTTCGGGGTGGTATAGGTGTAAGGCACAGCTTTCATGGCTTTGTTTGCACCATCCAGTACAGGCAGCCACATCTCATGCGAAACGCCCTCGATGGTAACGGATGTATAGACCATGAATCCGGTGATAGGATCATAGACATAGGGCAGACCGTTGAACTTTTTGACCTCATAGCTGGCAGAAGGATATAACTTCTTCACCTCTGCCCAAGCATACGCCCAGCTCACATACTTCAGCTCGGTATTGCCGGACTTCTTGACCTCCACATGGTCTTTGAAGTCGATGCCAAATAATTTTACGAACGGATTTTCAGTAGCCATAATAAACCTCCTATAAAAAAGACGGCAGGAAAGTAATTTCCTGCCGCCATATCCAAAACTTATGCCGCATGAATGATAGTAAATCTGCGACTGCTCACATTTTTACTGTACCGATTAAAAATGTCCGGCTGTTCTTTCTTCAACCGCTGGGAATCCACACGCTTACTTTCAGAGGACACCCACGATACCTTATAGCCCGGTGCTGTGCCATAGGCGGCATCCTGCATTTGCAGCTTGACCT
>OGHH01002407.1_pt1 | contig 10714 bp, 8 predicted proteins | sample 1571471 | NCBI WGS metagenome assembly OGHH01 (sample SAMEA2581936, study PRJEB24529) | metagenome | biome: Human gut stool | place: China | collected 2011
GGGCTGTACGTCCAATCGCACCTGTCTGAAAATAAGGGTGAGATCGCGTGGGTCAAAGAGCTCTGCCCCGACTGCACGCAATATTGGGAAAGCTACGACCGCGCGGGGCTGTGGAAGGACCACACCGTCATGGCGCACTGCGTCCACTCCGACGAGCGCGAGCGCGAGGCGATGCGCGAGCACGGCGTCGTCACGGCGCACTGCGCGGGGTCGAACATCAACATCTGCTCGGGCGTCGCGCCCGTGCGGACGCTGCTGCGCGAGGGGAACCTCGTCACGCTCGGGTCCGACATTGCGGGCGGCGCGCTGCTGGCGATGAACAAGGTCATCACCATGTCCATCCGCGCGTCGAAGTTCCGCCACATGCAGACCGACGGGAAGGACGAATTTCTGACCGTCGAGGAGGGCTACTACCTCGGCTCCAGCGCAGGACACGAGTATTTCGGCGGGCACGGCGGCTTTGTCCCCGGCGACTATCTCCACGCCATCGTGCTCGACGATTCCGACTTCACCGAGGCCGCGCACCCGCTCACGGTGCGCGAGCGCTTTGAACGCGCGATCTACATGATGCACCGGCACAACATCGTCTCCGTCTGGTCGGAGGGGAAAAACGTCGTTCGCCGATGAAAAGCAGGGGAGAGGGCGCGCCCCTCTCCCCGATTTTGGAAAATCGCAAAAATTTTTGGACAAACTATTGACAAAAGGCTATCTTATTTGGTATAGTAGCTTCTGTCCTGTCGAGCAGGAATATTTGGCGGCATAGCTCAGCTGGCTAGAGCATGCGGTTCATACCCGCAGTGTCCCCGGTTCAAATCCAGGTGCCGCTACCAGATGCACGGGATGCGAAAGCATCCCGTGTCTCATATGGCCCGTTGGTCAAGTGGTTAAGACACGGCCCTTTCACGGCTGTAACATGGGTTCGAGTCCCGTACGGGTCACCACTTCGGCAATCCGTAAACGGGATTGCCGAATAAACGGAGGCTTAGCTCAGCTGGTTAGAGCGCCTGCTTCACACGCAGGAGGTCACTGGTTCGAGTCCAGCAGTCTCCACCAAAACCTCACTTCTTCGGAAGTGAGGTTTTTCTTTTATCAAAAAATGATAGTTTTTTGCTTTACAGTGCTTTCCTTATATTTTCTCAGCAAATTGATAGTATTTTATCGCAATGAAAAAGAGACGCTTTCGCGTCTCTTTTTTCATTACCTCTCCTGCACCTTTTTGCCGCTGATGTGGTCGATGCTGATGCGGAACATCTGGACGGCTTTGCCGGAGGCGGCGACTTCGTCGTCGACCATTTTCTCGGTGGGGTAGTATTTCATCGCGAACTTTTTGCACAGCGCGTCGCTCTCGCCGCGGTCCGCGACGAGGCGGCAGCGGCCGAAGACGACGGCGCTCTTCAAAAACGGGGCCCAGGCCTCGTCCTCGATCTCGACGCTCTCGCCGCTCACAACGGTAAAGCAGACCTTGTCGCTTCTCTTGAGCGCATCCACCTTGTGGCCGACCTTGGAGCCGTGGAAAATGATCTCCTGCGCGTCCTCGTCGTACAGGTAGTTGATGGGCACCGCGTAGGGGTAGCCGTCGTCTCCGCTGACGGCCAGCACGCCGCGGCGAGCCTCGTGCAGGAGCTTTTTCGCCTCCTCCACGCTGATCTCGTTTGCCTTTTTGCGAACAGGTCTGAACATGGTCTCGTCCTCCTCATACTGCCGACCGTGTCGGCTATTTCTCGCCGCCATTATACCGGTTTTCCCCCGATATTGCAACGGGGAAGCGGCGCCAAGAGCTCTGATGGCAGCAAAAAAGAGACGCTCACTGCAAAAGCGTCTCTTCTACTTCTTTCCGTCTTTTTTCTTCAGCAGCTCCACCATGCCGCACACGAGCGCGGCCTCCTCCTCGCTCAAATCGGAGATGTCGAGAAAGCGCTTGTCCTGGCGGCAGAGCAGGTAGTCCACTGTGACGCCGAACAGGTCTGCCAGGCGCACCATGACCTCGTAGGACGGCAGGCGGATATCCGTCTCATACGACGAGACCATCGCCGCGGTCACGCCGATGCGCTTCGCCACCTGCGCCTGCGTCAGGTGCCTGTCCCTGCGGAGCTGTTTCAGCCTTTGCGAGAAATCCAACATACGCCGCGCGCCTCCTTTGCCCTATATAGTTTACACGGCGCAAGTTTTCCATTAGAAATATTTATTATACATATTAGTTGATATTTTGGAGATATCTGTTACAATAAAACCTTGAGAGGACCCGTAGGAACGGCAGACCAACAACGTTTCGGAGGGATGGAGAGTGAAAAGTACCGTGACACCGCTGCGCGGCAGGCGCGTCCTGCTCGTGGAGGACAACGCGATCAACCGCGCCATCGCGCGCTCGTTTTTTAGAGAGCGCGAACTGCGAGGCAGAGGACGCATACAACGGCGCGCAGGCGCTCGACAAGCTCTGCGCGCATGTTCCCGATCATTTCGACCTCGTCCTCATGGACTTGCAGATGCCGGTGATGGACGGCTACGAGGCGGCGCGGCGCATCCGCGCGTTGCATGACCCCCAACTCTCCGCCATTCCGATCGTGACGATGACGGCCAACGCACTGGCGCAGGACTTAGAGCGCGAGCGCGCCTGCGGCGTGTCGCGGCATTTATCAAAGCCCATCGACTTGACCGCCCTGCACGCGGCGCTGTGCGAGGTCCTGCGCGAAAATTGACAACGAATCGCAATCCAAGCAGCAAAAAATACGCTGTGGAATCATCCACAGCGTATTTTTCATTTTGGGAAAGGTCTTACTTCGCCATCGCGCGATAGAGGAACGTGACGATCTGGGCGCGCGTGCAGTCGGCGTTCGGGGAGAACGTGGTCGTGCTCGTGCCGTTGGTCACATTGTTCTCGACCGCCCAGTTGACGGCGGAGACGTAGTAGGCGCTCGCGGCGACGTCGGTGAAGCTGCTCGCGCTGGCCGCAGCCGGGCTGGCGTTCGCTCTCCACAGGAACGTGACGCTCTGGCCGCGCGTGACGGTCGCGTCGGGGGAGAAGGTGGTCGCGCTCGTGCCGGTGGTCACGTTGTTCTCGACGGCCCAGGCAACGGCCTTTTCATAGTACGCGCCGCTCTTGACATCGGTGAACGCGGTGGTCGTGGACTTGGGCTCGGGGGAACCGGCGGCTCTCCACAGGAAGGTGACCATCTGGCCGCGCGTGCAGCTCGCGTTGGGGGCAAAGCTCGTGGCGCTCACGCCGGAGGTGACGTTGTTGGCAACGGCCCAGGCGACGGAGTCGGCGTAGTAGGCGTCGTCGGCGACATCGGTAAAGGGCAGGGACGCGGAGCCGTCATAGTTCTTGTCGCTCAGGACAGAGGAGAAGAGGAAGTTGCTGATATAGGCATACTCATCTCTCTGGTGGACCTTGTTGGTCAGGGAGTTGGCGAAGAGGACAACGTTCATGCCGTTTTCCTTGTAGGCAAAGCCCTGCACGCCGCCGTTCATGTAGGCCTTGAAGCCGGCGGCGCGCTCGGCAGTGTTCGTGGGGATGAAGCCCTCGGTGGGCGTCTTGGTCTTATCGCTCTTGACGAGGACCGTCGCGGAGGCGGGGACCTTGGAGAAGAAGCCGAGGCCGTAGGCATAGAGAATGCCGTCGCCGTCGAGAATGTAGCTCGCGTTCACAAGGGTCTTGTTGGGATAGACAACGGGGGTCAGGCAGTCCATCGCGCCGTCCAGCTCGGTGTATTCCACGCCGGCGATGAGGTCAGAGGCGGAGGACGCCGCGGAATAGCTGTAACCGATGTACGGCAGGCCGTTTTTCACGGCGGTCTTTGCGGCGGCGTCGAGCTTCGTCGCACCTGCGGCGGCGTCCGCCTTGGTCACGTCGGAGGTCGTGGTGAAGCCCATGAGGTTCATCGCGGCGGTGTCGTAGTTCCAGCTTGCGCTCTGGCTGATCTGCGGCGTGTAGATAAAGCCCTTCTCGCTTTCAGCAGGCGTGCCGGAGATGTAGACGGTCGGGGACTTGGTGATGATCTTCGCCTTCACGCTCGTCTTGTCGACGCCCGCGGCAGAGAGCAGATACTTGCCCGCGACGGTCTGATAGTCGGCGTAGGAGCAGATGAAATCGCCCATGTGGTAGCCGCTTGTGACCATGCCGACGGTCTTGCCGGCCTTGAGAAGTTCGTTGACGGCGGCAGTGGAATCCTCAGAGGCGTTGGAAATCACAACATCCTTGTTCTTCTCGCCCGCGAAGTAAGAGGTCAGGCCCTTCGTGCAGGCAAGGGCATCGTCGTGATCCATAGGGCTGCCGCAAACGGCGGCGATGGTCTTGTAGGCGGCGGGCTCGGCCACGGGGACCATGTCGAAGCCGCGCGTTTCATTGAAGGGGGTGATACCCTCGGAGTAGAGGATCGTCCAGCCGTTGATGAGCGTGCCGTCATAGAGCGCGCCGTTGGCGACAGAGCGCTTGGCCTGATACATCGAGACGATCATCGTACCGGCGGGGTAGGTAACGCCGTCATAGGTGAATTCCTTTTCGGTCACGTTGACCTTGACGTCGTTTCTCGTGAGCCACTCCATCATGTCGGCCGCGGCCTGGAGGTTGGTCTGGTTCTCGCCGTCGAGCGGGATGATGTAGCACTCGGGATAGAAGTTGCCGTTCTGCCCCTTACCGGTGTACTCGGGACGGAAAAGATCCATCTCCGCGCCCTCGACGTCGTTCTGGTCGCACAGCCACTGGCCGACCAGCTCAAAGGCATCGGAGTTAAAGTTCTTCACGCCGCGCTGGAAGATGGTGACCTGGGATTCAAGATAGGAGAGCTTTTCGGCGGCAACATAGGCGGCGTTGCCGAGGATACCGTACTGCGCCGCCTGAGCGGTATCGTCGTTGTAAGCGGGCAGCTCAACGGTATAGGCAACGGTGCCCTGCAGCATGGCAAACTGGGGAGTGTAGCTCGTGGACATATCGTCCCACGGATCTTCCCAGTAAGTCTCGGTGCCGTTGCCGGTGTAGCTCAGGTAATCGCGCTGAGGGATGACATAGCTGTTGTAGCCATCGTTGTTGGCGACCGCCGCGATGCCCAGCGCCTCGCCGCCGGTGATGAGGTGCTCGGCGAGCAGATCATACTCAAAGTTCGGCTCGTGCGGGGGATCGCAGGGCTCGCACTGGAAGGCCTGCACACGGCCGTGGAACTCGGCAAGCGACATGGGGTTAAACGTGCCGATGAGCTGCTGCATGTTGGCCGTCTCGCTCGTGGTCTGGAAGGAGTTGTCGCGGTTGAGGTCATAGCCATTGGTGGAATGTCTCGTCAGGTAAGTACGTCCGTCGACATTCTCCTCGGGGACGAGGATGAAGAACACGTCGGACAGCAGCTCGTCCTTGACGTTTACAGTGTTGCTCTTCACGGTGTAATACTTTTCAAGGTCGACCTTGCCGGACTTGCCGTTGTTATCGACCGTCAGGTAACCTAAGTAGCTGGCCGTATCCTTGACGAGGTCGGGAATGGCGACGCTGTCCTCCGCGCCGACAGGACCCATTTCTTCCTTGAGCTCTTTTTCGCCCGCGGCGGTGAAGCCGGTGAGCGTCTTGTAGTCGATGGTCTTCTCGCTCGTGATCATCTTGGCGAAGTCGAGCACGCCGTCGGTGGCGGCGACCTCGTTGGAGTGGATGTTGGAATACATCACGGGCACGCGGATCTCGTCGAGCTTGCCGGACTTGATCTGGGCGAGCACGGCATCGGGATCGGTCTCGGCCTGCTCGGTCAGGGCGAGCCACTTGCTCACGCTCGCCTTGGAGTCGGCGACGATCAGGTAGGGCATATCACGGCCCGCGGTGGACTGGCCCATGGAGAACTTTTCGACATACAGGCCGTTTTTCGTGCCGTTCGCCACGATCGTATCGAGCTCCTTGTAGATCTCCCACATGGTGTTGAAGTTTTCATACGGCGCAACCTTGACAGGTGCGGAGCCGATCGACTTGCCGCTGTTTTTGGCGACGAGATCAAAGTAGCCGCACAGGTCGATGTAGTAGCCGCCGTTCACATGGGGCACGCTGTAATCGGGCGTCGTCTCGCCGGTTCTGCGGTTGGTGGAATAAAAGTAGTTGTTCACATGGAAGCTCACATCGAGCACGGCCTTGCCGTTTTTCTCATTCGCCGTCAGCTTGATGTCTGTGAACTGGTGCTCGTCCTTGCCCTCGGTCATCCAGCTGTCGAGATCTCCGCCCGCGTAAGCGTAGGGGAACAGCTCCTCGTTGACGTAGGGGCGGGAATCGTCGCGCTCGAGCGAGAGCGAAACGGTACCGGCGCTGACGGCCGCGGCGAGCGCATCCTTCGTCATGCCGGACACGGGGATGGAGAGGGACACGTCCTTGCCGTTTTCATCGGTGACAAGGGTGATGGTCGCGTCGACCGGGAATTTCGTTCCCAGCAGCGCATCGTCCTTGGGGTTCATGTCCTGGTAGCTGACGGCAAACGCGGACGTGACCGCGAGCGAGAGCGTCATTACCAGGGCCATCAGCAGCGCGAGCGCTTTGCTGACAGAGTTTGGATAATGTTTCATGGTTTTCGTCCTCCAGAGTGGTCTTATGCCGCCACACACAGCGGCGGAAAGTTGATGAGTTTAGTGTAACTCAATAAAAATACATAGTCAAGAGAATATTCATACCTAATCATGCCAAATTTCAGCGTTGAATCTGTATTTTTGTTCATCATTTTTCACAAAGCAGTGCGTCAAGCCCCCGTCTTTCAGATCCTTTTGTGAATGTATTCGCAAATTTATACAGAACCGTGCTGCATAGGATATTCTTCTTCGTCGCGATTGCAAATGACGGCGGGGCGCATTATAATAAGAGGCAATCATCATTCAAACGCAGGAGGAACCGAATATGCGGCTGCAAAGCGCGATTTTTACACTCGATGATACCCTCTTCACCCCCGACGGCGCGGCGCGCGAGGGACTCGACAAGGCGCTTTCACTTTTTAAGATGGAGGGCGTGTGGCTCGGCGCGGTGACGGCGCTCAGTGCGGAGGACGCGCAAAAAGCGCTCGAAAAGGCGGGGCTTCACTCTTATTTCCGCTTCGTGCTGGCAGAATCCGTCGCGCTCTGCAAGGCGGACAGCGGCACGATGTTCGAGCGCGCGATGAAGCGCCTGCACTCGCAAAAGGACGATACGATCGTCTTTTCCGGCTCGCTTGCGGCGATCCAAAACGCGAAGGACGCGGGTTTTCGCACCGTGGCGGTGCAGGGAAGTGCGGGCGCGGCGGACTGGTCGACGATGCAGCAACTCGCCACGCAGAGCCTTGCGCAGTACAGCGAATTGCTGGCAGATTCTGTGTGAATTTTGGAAAAACGACAGAATTCGACGTTTTTTAGTTGCAGTCTTTCTCAACTGTGATATAGTAAGAATATAACTATTAGAAAGGAAGGTTCGCGCCATGTCGGATTTCTACTCGGCTACCATCTTCCTTTCGGTCTTTATTATGATTATCATGGACATGCTCGTGAGCGGCAATGATCTGATGGAGCATGACAAAAAGCAGACGGTTTACACGATCTCCGTACTGGTGATCGCATGCATGGTATCGGAATGGTTCGGCGTTTGGATGGACGGAGCCGACCCGTCGCTGCGGACGCTGCACATCCTCGTTAAGACCATCGAGTTATCCACAGCGCCGATCATCACGGTGCTTTGCAGCGACCTGATGACGCCACTCAAGCATAAAAAGCTCATTTATACCCTCATCGGCGTCCACGCGGGGCTCGAGGTGCTGTCGGCTTTTTTCGGCTTCATCTTCTCGGTCGACGCACAAAACGTTTATCATCACGAAACGTTTTACTGGGTCTACGTGCTGGCCTATGCCAGCGGCGTTCTGCTGTTCATTGGTCAGCTGCTGAGCGAGAGTTCGCACCATTATGGCCTGTATCGGGCGCTCGTTATCATCCTGCCGGTCTTTTTCTTCTGTGGGCTGTTCCTCCAGTACGGTGCCGAAGTGCGCATCATGTGGGCGTGCTCAGCGGTCGATGTTCTGATGGTTTACATCCTGTATTCCGAGCTCACGCAGAAAATCGACACGCTGACTCATCTTCTGAACCGCCGCAGCTATGAGAGCCGTCTCGCCTCGTTGCGCGGGCACGCAGTCATCTACTATCTCGACGTGGACGAGTTCAAGTCCGTCAACGACACCTTTGGCCATGGCGTGGGCGACGCGGTGCTTGCCGAGGTCGGCAGCACGATCTACGCCGTGTTCTCCAAGGTCGGCTACTGCTACCGCATCGGCGGCGACGAATTCTGCGTCATCGCGCAAATCTCCGACACGGCGGCGGAAAAGTATCTTTCGGAATTCCTGCGCGAGCTGAAGGCACGGCGAGTGAAAAACGAGCACCTGCCGCACGTGTCGGTCGGCTATGCGTGCTTCAATCCGGTGCTCGGCAGCGTAGAGGATGCGATCAAACGCGCCGACCGGATGATGTACCACTACAAGCGCAAGCTCAAAAGCGAAGCGCTCACAAATAATGATACCGTAAAAAGCTGACGATCTTTTGACCGTCAGCTTTTTGTATCTGCTTTTATTTCGCCTCAATCTCCGCGTCCTCCTGCGGCTGGAGCTTGCTGCCAAAATACGCGAGCACCACGCCGAGGATGGCGCACGCGACGCCCCAGACCATCTCCGCTGTCGAGACAAAGTCCGTCGGAATGATGATGAGCGTGGAGGCAAGCACGATGCCGATGACAGCGTGACAGGCGATCGAGTAATGCGTATCAAAGAGCCTGCTCACGATACGGGCAAAGAGCGCCATCACGCCGACCATGCCAAGCCCCCATGGGACGAGCACGGTGAAATCAAGCTGCGCAATGCCGTCGATCAGCGGCGTGAGAAGGCCGACCGCCATCAGGATGGACGACGACGTCATCCCCGGGATGATGAAGCTGAAGCCCCACAGCACGCCGCAGAAGAGAAAGCCCCAGAAGTTTGCAGGCATCTCGGAAAACGAGCTGAACTTGACGGCCATCAGTGCGCCGAACAGTGCGAGGAAGCTGACGATCAGCGAGATGTATGAGCCGTTGCTGCGCCCCTGCGTACCCGCCTCGTGCCAGAGGTCGGGCAGCGTGCCGAGGATGAGCCCGATGAAGAGGCACGTGGCGACGGTTTCCGACTGGTGAAACAGCGCAAGGATCACGCTGCCGCCGCCCAAAAAGCCGATCGCCCAGCCGATGCCGACGGCGAGCAGCATCCGCCAGTAGCGTTGAAGCGCGCGCCTGGGGTGCGTGAGCAGCTCCATCGCGGGGCGGTAGATGCCGAATACGACTGCGAGCACGCCGCCGGAGATGCCCGGCAAAATCGCGCCCGCGCCGATGATGATACCCTGCACAATGCGCATGATACCGTTTTTGATGCGGGAATTTTTCATATTGCTGCCTTTTTATGTGCTGCGCCCACCAGAAAAGCGGCGGAGCGCGACGCGGTTTAATAGCCCTTTCTGCGGTCGACGAGGTGATGCATTGGGCGGCCCGCGGCGTAATTTTCCAGATTTTCGCAGAAGAGCTGCACGTTGCGCTCGCAGGTGTAGCCGAGCGTCATGTTGCCCGCGACGTGCGGCGTGAGCAGGAGGTTCTTGGCCTTGCGCAGCGGATGATCCGCAGGCAGCGGCTCGGGCACGACGACATCGAGCGCCGCACCGGCAAGGTGGTCGGAATCCAGCGCTGCAATGAGCGCGTCCTGATCGATGGCCGTGCCGCGGCCGACGTTGACGACGTAAGCGCCCTTCGGGAGCAGCGCCATGCGGTCTGCGTTCAGGATGTTCACCGTGTCGCTCACCGAGGGGAGAGACATGAAGAGAAGATCGGTCTCCGGCAGGAGCTGATCGAGCTCCGTGACGGGATGAACGGCGTCGAAGTCCGCGTTCGCGCGGCCGCTGCGGCTGCCGCCGGTCAGGCTCGCGGGATGGAACGCGCGCACGCGGCGGGCAAATTCCGTGCCGATGTCGCCCGTGCCGAGGCACGTGACGCGCGCGCCGTGGAGCGAGTGGATACCGCCCGGGAGCACGCGCCAATCGCCCTCGCGGATGATCTCGGTGTACTCCATCTGGCGGCGCAGCAGCATCAGCGAGACCATGACAGAATGCTCGGCGATCGTCGTGCCGTAAGCACCCGAGGCGTTCGTCAGCAGGCAGTCGGGATTCTGATACAGGTCGTCGCGGCAGAAGTGGTCCACGCCCGCCCAGCAGCTCGCGTACCACTTGAGATTGCGTGCGCCCGCGATAACGCGCTGGGACGGATGGCCGTAGAGGATCGTGCAGTCGTCCACATTGCCCTCCGCCGCCCTGGACGAGGGGAAGAAGACGATGTCGTAGCCGCAGCGTGCGGCGGTGTCGCGCAGGGTCTTTTCATACGCCGGAGTCAGAAAGTCGATGATGACGCCGATTTTTTCATTCATGGTTCAATTCCTCCAAAATCATTTCTGCGACGCGCAGGCCGTCGGCCGCGGCACTCATGATGCCGCCGGCGTAGCCCGCGCCCTCGCCGCAGGGATATAGACCGCGCAGGGCGGATCGAAAACTCAAGTTGTCGCGCACGATGCGCACAGGCGACGAAGAGCGCGTCTCCACCGCCGTCAGGACGGCGTCGGGAGAATCGAAGCCCTTGAGCTTTTTCCCCAGCATCGGGATCCCCTCTTCGAGCGCCTCGCACACAAAGGGCGGGAGACAGCCGTGCAGGTCGCACCAGCGGACGGAGGGAAGATAGGTCGGCACG
>OGHH01002421.1_pt1 | contig 10678 bp, 9 predicted proteins | sample 1571471 | NCBI WGS metagenome assembly OGHH01 (sample SAMEA2581936, study PRJEB24529) | metagenome | biome: Human gut stool | place: China | collected 2011
CAGCAGATTGTTTCCGCTGCAAAGTGGGCAGGGATAGACGCGCAAGCGTCGCAAGGGGTGCAGCCTCTTGTTCGGAACGAAGTGACGCAAAACAGCCCGGACTTCAATCGTCCGGGCTGTCTGCTCCGCAGGACGCACATACTCCCGTCAGGAGAGTATAGAAGTGCGCCCTTGTTACCAAGGGATTATTTGATGGAAATCTGCTCACCATCGACAATAATGCGATCACTTAGCACATTCAGTGCAGCATCCATCGCCTCATTGATGGCTTTGCCAACACGTGTCACTCCGCATTGCGCAGCCAAAGAACGGTACAGCCCGCTTTTATCGGCTGTTACATTTTGTTTCAGAATCTCAAACATTCCAGCGGCTAATTCCTCTGGCGCAATTTGTTTGATGTCACGTTCAACATCGCCCGGACCTCTGAACTGTACCTCTTTTCCGTTATTCAGATACAGGAACCCATTTCTTCGGATAATGCCGTAACGCTGGCAGCCGTACATCTGCTGCTCATAGGCTCTCTGCACGACGCTCGTGACCTTTTCACGGTCGAAATACCACACAATGCGTTTTAGAAACAAATCTTCCGATAGAGGTGACTCCACTTCCAAAATTTCCTTAACGATTGCCTTGAAATCGCTGTGATGATGGCGTCGGCAAACCTCAAAAAAATCCACCGCCTTATACGCAGGAAATTCAAAATGTTTTTCGTCTGCAACCTCTTCAAATGTTTCTGCTGGCTGGCTATCTACTGACTTTACTTCTGCTTTTGTTGGATTTTTGCCCGCATCCGCAGCTGCCTCTAAAAGCCGCAGCTGTTCAACCGATTTGTTTCTGAACCAGTCCGTTGACCAGATGCGATAGAATTTCCAACCCATGCGCTCCAAAATTTCTTGCCGCAGACGGTCTCGGTCACGCGCATTTTTGGATGAGTGATATGTTGCGCCATCGCATTCAATCGCAAGTACATAGTCAGAGCTGTCCGGCAGCTTCAAACCGAGGTCAATACGGAATCCAGAGCAGCCGACTTGCGTATCTACTGCAAAGCCTTTGGATCTCAGATAATCGCACACCTCAAGTTCAAAATCGGAATCGAATTGCTCAAACGGGCTGACGGAAATTGCCCGTTCCAGCGCAACGCTGCCGTTCTCGGCATAATCGAGGTATTCACGAAGCAGCTTTGCACCTTCTGCGGATGTATGCTTCAAGTCAATGTCCGTATAGTGCATGGAAGAAACCAGTTGGACATTGCATTTTGCACGGGTAACGGCAACATTCAACCTTCGTTCACCGCCGACACGGTTCAATGGGCCGAAAGTATGAAGTAGGCGCCCTTGCGCATCAATACCATAGGCAATGCTGAAAATGATCGTATCGCGTTCATCACCCTGCACGGTTTCGAGATTTTTGATGAAGAAAGGCTCTTTCCCATCGTTCTTGAAGAAGTATTCCTTTTCCGGTGTGCTTTGCCGCCGCTTGGAAAGCAGTTTATCAATCAAGTCCTGCTGTGCTACGCTGAACGCAACCACACCAAGACTGCGGTTCGGATATTTTTCAATATTCTGATAGATCAGATCAACAATAAACTCTGCTTCCTTCCGATTGGTATGGACTTTGCGGTCAAATACGCCGTCCACGTGATAATAGTCTACACCGATTCCCGGAGCATCGACCTTAGAAGACGGGAATGTCACAAGATCGCTGTCATAAAAATTCTTGTTGGAGAAAGTAATCAGCTGCTCATATCGACTGCGGTAATGCCAGCGCAGCCGGAGCTGCTGCATGGATGTCGAACACAGATCCAAGATAGATTCAAAGTCCGTTACATCTCCAGTTTCTTCATCGTTGTCCTCCGCTTCAATGGTAGCATTGAAGAAATTGCTGGGCGGCATCTGCTTAGAGTCACCCACAACAATCAACTGGTCTGCACGATAGATTGCGCCGATTGCATCCTGCGGGAAAATCTGTGATGCCTCATCAAATACAACCACATCGAAGTGAACGGAATCTGGCGCAAGGAACGTGCTGACGCTCAGCGGAGACATCAAAAAGCACGGCTTGACTCGCTGAACAAGCTCACCTGTTTCAGCAAGCAGAGAACGAATACTCTTTTGCCTGCGCTTTTTTTCGCCTTCACGAAGCAAGATCGACAGTGCGCTCCCGGACGCAATCATATCAAGCGATGGGCGCATAGAGGAAAGCTCAGCGCGGATTTTTGCCTTATTGATTTCAAATTGCTCAGTATCTTTCTCGGAAAAAGTACGAATCGCTTTATCCTGAGAAATTCGATTGAATGCAGACAAAACAGAATTCCCAGACAAAATCGAGTCGATCCATTGATAGTAAAATTGCTTTTGGAATGCGCCGACAATATGTTTTGGTTCTATATTCAGACCAATGGCAGCATTTACATAGGGCACGACCTGTTTATCATCCAACTTGGAGAGCAGAGTCCTGAAATGGCACCAGTTATCCAACTTGTCCATTTCACTCAGACAGTCCGCTAATCTCGCCAATACCAAATTACACGGTGCAGAGTGAGTGTTCAGAATCGCTCGATCAAAGTACCCATCAACTCGCTTGAATGTATCAGCACTACAAACTGCGAAAGTCTCGTCAAGTTTCTGGTGGTAATCTGCAAATATATCTCGTTCAGAGGTGAAATCGTTATAGTGTTCCAAAGCGCCGAACGCAATGCTGCTGGAGAATATTGCCCCCAATGCCGACATTTGTTCCGCTACATAATCCCATTCGGTTTCGACACCATGATAGGCTTCACCCAGAAATGCTTTGATGGGTGCTTCGGCTTCAACAAACTCCAAGGTCTTTTGCTGATAATAGGCAAGTCGTTCTGTCATGGAGACAGCTTCATTATAAGCAGGTTTCTTCCCGTCCTTCTTACACAAGCGCAGATCGGTGATAAGCTGTTTGTACTCGGCGTTAAAAAGCCGGGAAAAGATTCCGCCAAACTGTTTTGTCAGCTTCTTGTGATACGCAGTTCCATCCAGTTTATAAATATCATCGTCAAACACTGCGCCTAACACGGAGCGGGCAGCCATAATATCTGCACTCTGCGCTTGTAATTTGTGCAACGCAGAGTTTACCGCGTCAAAACGCTCCCGATCCAAGAGTGACGGTGTAATCAGTTTGGAAGTCGCTGCAAAACCGAAGAAACTGTTCCAAAGCTGTGCGTCCTCTACGCTGGTACATTGTATTTTATACTTCTCAGAGATTTCCTGCTGCAAAGGAATCAATACCTGCAAGAATTGTGAAACGGCAGAAAGATCACTCTTTACCTCGTTTTTTGACTGGTAAGATGTGTCCTGATTGATATAGCCGTACCACGGATTCTTTCTATAATCATATCCGATGGATGGGATATAGTCTGCATACTGCTCCAAAAGAGCAGCTGTTTCTATCAAGTACGATTCGCCTTTGGAAGCAAGCTGAGGGATAGGAAACTCAACATCTGGCGTGGAGCGAAATGTGGCGTAAGACTCATACAGCTGATACAAGCTTTTTTCAATGACCGGGTTCAGTTTGTGAAGCTCAACCGCATAGGCATCCAACTGATGCTGTGCCTTTTCCTTGATAGCAATTTCAGCGTCCGCTTTCGAGGAAACGGCGCTTTTCCCTGCGCGGAGTGTATGGCAAATATCCGCAATAACATCCTTTTTATTTGCTTTATGACTGTGGAGCTGTAAGCAAAATTCAGCGAGTCCAGCTTGCTTCAACTTGTCGTAGACTACATTCAAGGCTGCCAGCTTTTCAGAAACGAACAACACTTTTTTGCCATCGCTAAGGCATTCTGCGATGATATTGGTAATCGTCTGGCTTTTGCCAGTACCGGGAGGGCCTTGCAAAACGAAGCTCTTCCCCGTCTTTGCCATCTCAATCGCTTCAATCTGGCTGGAGTCTGCATCTACCACACTATGTAGCTCAATCAATGGATCAATAAGAGAGCCAGCAGTTCCCTCATCGCCGTATAATTTTTCTGCGCTGGTTGGCTCACCCAAGAGCTGACGGACATTCTGATTTGCAAGAATTGCCTTTGCATTGTCCTTCAGATCCCGGTACATATTGATTTTGAGAAATGAGAAAATACCGATCTTGCATTCAGCTGTGACTGTCCATTGGAGTTTCGCCACAAGACGCTTTACTTTCTCAAGGTAGGCAGTCAGCCCCTCATCGTTATACTCAGGGAGCTTCACTCCATGTTCTGCGTCCATTTTATAGGAAAAGGTCGGATTAACAATGATGTCGTCTTCTGCCGACTTGATAAAATAGGGTTCTACCGCTGACGCTTGTTCCAGCCGAATCGGTACAAGCAAAATGGGCGCGCGAAAAACATAGTTCGAGGCGGCGCTTTCCTTCCAATGGACAAAACCAAACGCCATGTACGCAACATTGACACCGGTTTCTTCAATGAACTCCCGCGCCTTCTTATCAATGTTTTTTACGGCAGTAAGCGGATTCGTGGCAGCATTATAAAGTAGGATTTGATTCTGCCGCTTGATTTTACCGGAATATTGAGCCAAAAATGCAGCTTTGCCGCCAGAAGTATCAGCCTTTTCTGACACCTCAATCTGCAACTGCTCCGGTTCAGAAGACTCTTCCGGTGTCCCGATTTGCAGCTGCTCCGGTTCAGAAGGCTCTTCCGGTGTCCCGATTTGCAGTTGCTCCGGCGCACAGGATTCTTCTGTGTCATCATCTTCTTCAACAATTTTGGGATCGAAGACCTCAAAAGAAACTGTCCCGTCCACTTTCTCAAACAGCACATCAGAAGACGGGAGCAACACCTCCACGGTTGACGCTCGTGTATCCTTAAAATTGATTAGATTATTGCGTTTTCCTGTATCCAGCAGCAAATCAGCCCACTTATCCAGCTTCTTTGTATCCACTGCTCGTTCGCCTCCACCCTTCAGTTATTAGAGCTATCTGTAATCTCCATAATGTCGCCAATATCGCATTGTAGTGCTGTACAAATCTTTACTAACACATCTGTAGTGACGTTTTCGTTCTTTCCGAGTTTTGCCATTGACGCATGGCTGATTCCTGCCGCAGCACATAAGTCTTTTTTTCTCATATCACGGTCAATCAATAGTTTCCAAAGTTTTTTATAACTAACAGCCACAGACTACACCTCTGTTGAAATATTAAAGCAAAGCTTTGTATTCACATTTTGCTTGATAAAATTCTGCAAACGCTGAATTTATTATAACACAAAGTGCTTCTATGCTCAAGTGCGTAATTGTAAATCCTTGGTGACTTACTTAAACCCGTTTTGTCTTGCGTATGCGCTTGCCGCCCTGCGGCGTTCCTCACTATACGGAGCAGTCAGACGGAAACTCAAAAGTTATCCAGAGGTGTTGCAAATTGCTATTAGGATGCGTTCATCTTCATGATTATCGCTCTCTTTTCTGCCACACAATGTCATACCCCAGCGCGTCCGCCAGCTCTACCGCTTCGCCGTAGCGGAGCGAGCCACGCTTGAGCTTGCCGGAGAGATTGGGAACGCTGCGGCTCCAGCCGTATTCATCGGAGAGATAGTCCACCACCTCGGTCATGGTCATGCCGGTGCGGACGATGTAGGACTTGATCTCATTGCGATAGGTTTCAGATTTTCTCATATTCAAACTTTCCTCCTGTTTTTTCGATGCGCTCTATGGTAAAATGGGTTTGTCAAACCGTGACATCCGTTCGCCATAGGGCGCTGGTTTTTAATACATGGCTTTTCGCTGGAAATGCCGCCGATGATACGTTGGTCACAGGCGGCACCTTCCGCTTTTGTCGTTTGATGTGTCTTTGCGTGAAACGGCGAAATATCATGTTGAACGACAAACGTCGTTCACTGCTGAATAGCGCTCTATTCCGTGCGGATAACCGCACAGAGCAGAAAACTATTTCGCTGTTTTCACTTGCTTTGATTTTTATATTCGATTTTGCCGCTCTTTCCGAACGTCGTTCCTGCCCGGAGGATCGCTCCCGGCGTTTCGTCCCCGTTGGTACGCTCACGCTTTCGCGGTCATGGCGGTTACTTCGCTGGGGGACATATCCTGTTCGGACGGTCATGCAATTTTCAAGGTTCAGGTGCGATTGCAAGACCATTTTAGCGAAAAATATAGCCCTCTCCCGTATATCCAAGAGGTCGGAAAACGCGCCGAAAAACGCAGATTTCCACGCTTATGGACAAAACCGGAAAAGGGCAGAAATTTGAAGAGAGGACACCGCTATGCAGCCAAAACTCACCATTCAGGAACGGCTCAAAGACCTGCGCGTGGAGCGCAGTCTGACGCTGGAACAACTATCTGCGGAAACAGGTATTTCAAAGTCCGCGCTGGGAAAATACGAAGCCGACGATTTCAAGGATATCAGCCCGTTCAGCATGGTGGAGCTGGCGAAGTTCTACGGCGTGTCCACCGATTACCTGCTGGGGCTGACAGAACAAAAAAATCACCCAAACACAGAACTGGACGCTCTGCATTTGGGTGATGATGCAATCGAAGTCTTGAAAACGGGCAAATTCAACCACCGGCTGCTGTCGGAGCTGATCTGCCACAAGGATTTCCAGCGGTTTTTGCTGGATGCTGAGATTTACGTTGACCGGATCGCGGATATGCGAGTCAACGATATGAATGCCGTGCTGGAAGCTGTTCGGCAGATGGCATTGATGAAAAATGGTGGCGATGCAAACGACCTGTACCTGCGGACGTTAGAAGTGGCGCAGATTCGGGAGGACGAGTATTTCGGAAGTCTGATTGCGGACGATCTAAAAGGTATTCTCCGCGACATTCGGAACGAACATCGTCCCGACACCATGACTGCGGATGAAGTCTCCCTCGCAGCAACCGTACAGGGGCAGTTGCAGGATGCGATGAATTTTGAGGGCAGTTCCGAGGAAAAGCAAGTCCGTTCGTTCCTCGCTACCTTTGGCATTGATTATGACAAGCTCACCAAAGAGCAATTCGTCTCGCTGATTGAAATACTCAAGCTGTCCAAATACTTGAAAAGTCCAATCAACCAGCGAGGGAAAGCACGACCACAGTTGCAGCACGGGAAAGGCAAAAAGAAACGCAGATAAAAATGAAGAGGACATATCCGGCACCGTGGATATGTCCTCTTCATTTTATTCAGAATGTGTAATTTGGGATTGTCACATCAAAGCTCTTCCACAAATGGTGTAATCGTGGTGTAGTACGCGCCGTTTGAGCGACGAAAACCGTTGATATAACAGGCTTTTTCGAGGCTTCTTAGGATACTGCCGTGGCAGACAAACAGGATATTCTTCATACTGGTTCTTCTCCGAAAACTCATCATTTTCTACAGTATAACAGGTATCCTCGTTTTCGCCAAGAGCAATTTCCGAATGTTCGGCTCTCTCAATCATCCGCAGCAGCTCCGTTTTGGATAAGCCGCTTTCGGCGGCCTTCCGAATGTACCAGTGCCTCTCGTCCATGGTCAATTCCGCCTCCATGATGACCACATTTTGTGTCCAGTTCAGACGCATTGCCGCTGCCAGCAACTCCGGCGTATCGCCGTACATCCGGTAGAAGTCCCGCATCCGGCGCACATTGCGGGGAGAGAAGCCGTCGGCTGCGGGATAGGCCGCTTGCAGGTATTCCGACGCCGCGACAGCGGCGCCTTTTTCGCCCCTGCCGCTGACCACTCTGCCAATCTCGCAGTACAGCTCCATCTGCGGGAGCTGCGCCGCAACAGCGGCGTCCAGCGCGGTGAACAGGGTGGTGTAATCTGTGGGCTTGCGGATATTCATAGCTTCTCCTTTCCGGCGTGGTGCGCCTGATCAACGCTCAAAGCAGAGAAAAGCACGGCGGTGTCACCGTGTTTTCCTCTGCTTTGACCTGCTTCAGATGATCCGCACGATCTGCTCCCACAGCAGGATGTGCTTTTCGTCAACGGCTTTGTTGTCATGATAGTGGCCGAACAGCCAGTAGTAGTATTTTGCTCTTTCCCGTACCTCTTGCAGGAAGTCCGTGAGCCGGTCCGCCTCGTTGTGACGGCTCCCCATGAGGGCGATGCTGGTGGGAGCGCAGTGGGTGATGATGTAGTCCACCTGCCAGCCGACCGCGTCAAGGTTTCGCCGTGCCTCGGCGTATTCCTCATCGTAGGGCAACTCTCGCGCCCACCAAAAAATGTGGTTGACGCGGTATCTCGCTCTGGGCTTGCGCTGGAGCATCATGAGCCTTCGCTCAAAATCCGGGGCGTCCGGCTCCAGAATCCCATCCTCGATGTCGTGGCTTTTTGCGCCGCCCATGGTGAAGAAGCGGCAGCCTTCCAGCTCGAAGATCTGGCCGCGCATCAGATGCAGCACATGAGGGCGAATGCGGTGTACCCTGCCTCCGTGCCACTCGTCCACGGGGTATCTTTCCAGTGCGTCATAGTTTTCGTGGTTACCGCAGACGAAGGCAAGCGTGAAGGGCAGGCGTTCCAGCCAGTCCAGCGTTTCATCGTCGCGGCTGTCACCAAACCACACGCCGCCGAAGTCTCCTGCGATGATGACCGTGTCATCCTTCGTCATGTTAGCTTGTTCCGAGAAGTGTTTTTGCTCAAACCTTGCAAAATTTCCGTGGCAGTCACCGGTCACAAGTGCCATTTTTCCATCTCCTATCTTAGTTTGATATGCTCTGGCGGATCTCGATGCCGCTCTTGAGCGTCACGCTGATCTCGTTCTTGGACAGCACCTTCACCTGTGCCACCAGCTGCCGGATGGCACTCTCGTCCCATTCCGCGATGTGGGGTACGGCGTTTTCCAGCATCCCCGCGGCATCCTTGATGCGCCGATCCGCTTCGGTGTGTTCTTTGCTCTCCGCAAGGATGGAGGCCCGCAGCTCCTTTAGCGCGGTCTGCTCGTCCAGTATCTCCTTGAACTGATCCCCATAGGCGATGGGATCATCCGCCGCCTTTTCCAGCAGCCTTTGGAACTGCATCTCCAGCTCCGCCAGTCTACGGTCGATGTCGCCAAGGCTCATGCCGCTGCCGGGGAACGGGATGACCTCCGTCTCCAACGCCTCCGTGATTTGGCGGATGCGGCCATCCAAGTCCGGCAGGACGGTGTTGAGGGCGGCTATGATCGCCTGCTGGAGCGGCGCCTCATCCAGTGTGGGCGAGCTGTGGCAGTATTTCTTGCCGTAGTCCAGGCGGCTCACACAGCGCCACACGACGCGCTTTCCATCGGGGCGCGTCCATGTTGCAGCGGCGGTACAGCGTTCCGCACTCGCCGCACACCAGACGGTCCGAGAGGGCGTAGCGGCTGGTGTAGGCGGCAAGACCGGTGGATGCTCTCTTAGAGGGGCTTTTTGCCGTCTTGCGCCGCGCCATCTCCGCCTGCACCGCGTTGTACTTCTCGCGGCTGACGATGCCCTCGTGGTGGTTCTCTATGAGGTACATGGGAAGCTGCCCCGTGTTTTTGATGACCTTGCGGTTGATGACATCCTGCTGAAAGGTCTTCTGCATCAGCACGTCGCCGCAGTATTTCTCATTCCGCAGGATGCTCTTGATATGAGGCAGCGTCCATTGCGGTGACTTCTCGGAATATGTCACGCCCTGCTCATGCAACTCGTCCCGCAGCATCCGTGTGCTGGCCCCGGCGAGGTATCGCTCGTAGATCCAGCGGACGACCTCCGCCTCCTCCGGGATGATCTCCGGCTTATCGTCCGCGCCTCTGCGGTAGCCGTAGAGGTATTTGTACTGGATGGTCGCCTTTCCGCTCTCCATGGCGCGGCGTTTGCCCCATGTGACATTGGCGGAGATGGATTCGCTCTCGGACTATGCGAAGGCGCCGGAGAGCGTGATGCGCAGCTCGCTGTCCTCCTCCAGCGAATGGATGTTCTCCTTTTCAAAGATGACGGCGATGCCCAGCTCCTTGAGTGCCCGTGTGTAGTAGAGGCAGTCCACCGTGTTGCGGGCGAAGCGGGAGACTGATTTGGTGAGGACGACATCTATCTTCCTCTGGCGGCAGTGGCGGATCATGCGCATGAAGTCCTCCCGCTTTTTCACTGAGGTGCCGGTGATGCCCTTGTCGGCGAAGATGCCCGCCATGGTCCACACGGGGTTGGACATGATCTTGTCGGTGTAGTATTCCTTTTGCACCTCGTAGCTGTTTGTCTGATCCTCCTCCTTGGTGGAGACCCGGCAGTAGGCGGCAACTCGGAGCTGTCTTTGGAGCTCCGCCTGCCGGACCGACTCCGGCTTTGCGGGGATCTTAATGACTCTTGGGGCGGTTTCGTTCACGGCTGATCTCTCCTCTCTATGGTCTGTCCGTTCTTCAGCGTCACGGTCACGCAGTTGTTCGTCACGCGCACCTTTGACACCGTGCTTTGCAGCAGCTCCGCATCCGGCTCCGTCATGGGCTTTCGGCCGGTGAGCAGCCGCCGCAGCCGCACGGTTTCGTATTCCGTGTTCCCGATGGCGTCGTACTGCTCTGCCGCCAGTTGAAGGAGCAGAGCTCTGGCGTTGTCCTCATCGATGGGCTGTAGCTCCAGTGCGGAGGTCAGCTCCTCCCGCGTTTTCCCGCAGGCAGCGCCGACCACTTGGGATACCGCTGGCTGAATACGGTCGGGGCAGCGTATGAGCTCGTTGAGCAGGTCGGTGACGATCTTCTCCACCCGCTCGGAGGGCGGTGTGCCGCAGAGCCTTCTGCGCGGGCGTTTTCTGCGGCGGG
>OGHH01002437.1_pt1 | contig 10620 bp, 8 predicted proteins | sample 1571471 | NCBI WGS metagenome assembly OGHH01 (sample SAMEA2581936, study PRJEB24529) | metagenome | biome: Human gut stool | place: China | collected 2011
AGGGGGCTCCCGCCGCAGCGGGTGGGGGAGAGAACCTTGCGGCGATCCGAAATATTTCGGGCTGCCGCAAGCTCTACCCTTCCGGCCCTGCGGGGCCACCTCCCCTGCAAGGGGAGGCAAGGGACCTGCCCAGAAACAAGCAACACAAAGGAGACCCCATGCTGACCAAAAAACAAAACCTTACACGGGAAATCCTGACCGTTATCCTGCTGCTGGCGGCGGTGGCGGCCACGGAATACTGGTTCTTCCAGCTGTGGCGGCTGGACTGGCATGTGCCGATGTTCTACGGCGGCGACGGCATCTACTGGGTCGGTCAGGTGCAGCGCAGCTACGGTGAGCTGTCCGGCTCCCTCGGCTGGCCGTTCTATGAGGTCGCGGGCAGATACGACCCGAACTATGATCTGATCTACGACATCTTTGTCTGGTTCGTCGGCCTGTTCACCAAGGACACCGGCACGGTGTTCAACCTGTATGTCCTCGTTATCCCGTTTGCCAACGCGCTGGCGGGGTACGCGGTGTTCCGCATGGTCGGGCTGCGCCGCTGGCTGAGCTTTGCGTTCGGTCTGACGTTTGGCCTGACGCCCTACGTCCAGCAGCGCATGGCCGGGCACATGATGCTGGCCGCCTGCGAGTTTGTGCCGTTCTCGGTGCTGCTCTGTCTCTGGTGCGCCGAGGATGAACAGTTCAACCGCCCGGGCAGGGGCTTCTTCAAAAACAAGCGCAACTGGCTGGCGCTGGCCATGGCGTGGGGAATCGCCAACAACGGCGCGGCCTACTACCCGTATTTCACCTGCTTCTTCCTCTGCGTCACGGCGCTCTGCCTGATTTTGCGGGACCGCAGGTGGCGCGCGGGCACGTCCTGCGTTGTCACGATTGCCGAGATCGTCGCCTGGATGATCCCCGACTTCTTCCCGATGGTGCTGGGCATCCTGAACGGACAGGGCAGCACGCTGACCAACGGCGTCTACCGCAGCCCCGTCGGCGCGGACATCTACAGCCTGCGCATCAGCAGCCTGCTGCTGTCGCCCAACGGCTTCGGCCTGCAGAAGCTCGCCAACTGGATGGGCCGCTACTTCCACGTTCTGGCCACCGATGAAGGCCCGATGTACAACGAGAACGCCTACGGCTACCTCGGCATTGTGGGCATTTTCGGCTTCCTCGCGCTGCTGCTCATGCTGCTGCGCAGCCGGGACTGGAAGGCGGGCCGCACCGAACGCCCCGAGCTGGGGGACCGTCTCTGGCTGCTGAGCCGCCTCAACGTCATGGCGCTGCTGCTGGCGACGATTGCCGGCTTTGGCGGCATCATCGGCATCTTTGTGCGGTTCATCCGCGGGTACAACCGCATCAGCCCGTACATTGCGTTCTTCGCGCTGCTGGCTGTCGGCCTGGCTCTTGAAAAACAGCTGACCCGGCGCACCGGGCGCAGCCGCAAGGCGCTGGCGGCTGTGGCCATCCTGCTGCTGGGCTACGGCTACTGGGAGCAGCAGGGCTTCTTCCGGCCTGAGTACGAGGAGATTCAGGACAAGTGGTATCAGGACGAGGCTTTTATGAACGAGGTCGAGGCTGCGGCAGGGGACGGCGCGATGCTTTTCACGCTGCCGTACATGAAGAACTTTGAGAACGGCTCGCTGAACAACATGTGGGATTACACGCTGCTGCGCGGCCCGCTGCACAGTAAGACGCTGAAATTCACCTACGGCGCGGGCTACGGCACGAAGAATGACCTCTGGTACCGCGAGACGAGCGAGCTGGAGCCGGACGCCATGGTGGCCGAGCTGCGCACACAGGGTATGACCGGCATCTATCTGGATCTGGACGGCTACCCCGAGGACGAGCAGCAATCGGCGCTGGCCGCCCTGACCGAGGCCGCCGGCTGCGGCCCGGAGGATGTCATCCACAGCGGAAGCGGGCTGCTCTGCTACATCCCGCTGGGGCAGGAGTAACGCATGAAACTGCAAAAAATAACGCAAAAACGATGGTTCTGGCCGCTGGTCTGCGCGGTGTCCGTCGTGTTCGGCTGGTGGTATTTAAGCATTGTGACCTGCGCGCCGCTGGGCGGCGACGATGAGCTTATCAACCTGCAGAACTACTATTATATTACGCACACCTCGTTTGGCCAGAGCGTGCTGGACTACCTTGGCGATTTGTGGGAGCAGTTCAGCCTGCAGAACGGGCGGTTCCGGCCCTTCTCGTCGCCGCCGGTGCGCGGCCTGACGAGCTGGTTCCTGGGGGATCTGGTCGGCTACCGGCTCTACATTCTGGCGTGGACCTACGCGGACATTGTGCTGACGGCGTGGCTCGTCGGCAAGGCGTCCCGCAGCAAAAAGCTGGGCATTGCCTGCCTCTGCCTGCTGCCGATGATGTTCAGCGTCTGGCAGGACTCCACGGGCAACAGCCTCTATTCCTACGGCGCACTGGTGCAAAGCACGCTGCTGCCCGCGCTCGTCGCAGGGCTGGCCGTGCTGCGCTGGCAGGACACCGGCCACAAGCGGTGGGCCGTGCTGGCGGGCTACTGTATGTTCCAGTGCTGCGCCACGTTTGAGATCGGCTTTACCTATATCGTCCCGATTTTTGGTCTGGCGTGGCTCTACACCGACAAGGCCCGCGACGCGCTGCGGTTAAGCATCCCGGCGCTGCTGGGCGAGTGCGTGACGCTGGCCTTCAATATGAGCGCACGGCTCATGAACACGCTGCGGGCCGCGGGCATTCTCGAGGGCAGCGTCTCCCAGATCGAGGGCATCTCCCCGAACTTTGACCTGCCTGCCATCCTGCGCACCTGGGCCATGCAGATGTCGGCGGGCTTCCCGCTGAACGCGATGCTGTTCGGCAAGATGCGCCCCGGGAAAATATATCCCGTGGACGTGCTGTGCGGCGTCATGGTGGCCGGTGCGGCAGTGGCCGCGCTGGCGGCGCTGGATAAGCTGCCGAACAAAAAGCAAAATCTCCTGCTGTTTTTAAGCGGCCTTGCCATGCTGTCCGCCCCGGCACTGCTGATCGGGCTTTCGCCCAAGTACCAGCAGCCCGGTCAGGTGGACTGGCGGCACGGCTACATTCCCCAGACTGTGGAGAGCTTCGGCGTCGGTTTAATGGCGCTGGCCGTGCTGGTGATGCTGCTGCGCCGGGCGCGCGGCAAGAGCTGGTGGCCCGGGGGCCGCGCGGTGCTCTACGGTCTGCTGGCCGTCTGCATGGCCGGGTCGGTGGTCTGGCAGCGCGCCGCGACCCGCTCAGCCTACGACCAGGGTGGGCGCGCCTACACGGTCTTTGGCGACGGCGTCGCCGCGGGCCTGGCCGCCGACTGCGGCGACACGCCGGTGGTGACCGATTACATGATCTGGGGCGGCCATGAGGTCGCGGAGAACGCCTTCTTCCTGCGCTACGGCGATCTGGACGCCGATGCCCACGCCCTGCAGGTCTGGCGCACCGAGGACCACGCCGACGACGAGGCAGTGTACCGCGTCGGGTTCACGCTGGGGCAGGACAGGCACTACGACATTGCCTGGTGCGGCCTTGGCCACGGGGCAGACCCGGATGTGCTGACAGATGTCGAGGTCTGGCTGCCCGCGGGTACCTTCCTCTATGATGTGCTCTATTACACAACCGCCGACGGCGAGGAAGTGCGCAGAGAGGTCTACCTCGACAAGAACGGCACTATGATCACGCTGGACGGCGAAATTCTCGCGGACAGCATCCGGCTGGCCGCTCATTAGGGGGCACCCCGGCCTACGCATAACGCAAATCGGGGCCTGTAGGGCGGCCTGCCCACAGGCCGCCGTGCCCGCTTGCGGAAGTGCAAAGCCTGTTGGACTGCCACCCCGTAGGGGCCGGGCATGCCCGGCCCGCTGCCCTCCCGCAAAAGCCCGTCCATCTTCCCGCCGCGGGCCGCAGCTATGCGGCCCCTGCGTACTCTATCAGTTCAAGGAGGTGCCGCCCTTGGCACAAAATAAATCCCGCCGCCTGCTGTGGGCGGTCTGCCTTGCGGCGCTGGCGGTATTTGCTGCGGCCATGGTCTGGCTGCACTACCAGCAGCTTTGCTCCCCCGGCGGCGGCAGCGACCCCTATACCTCCGACCTTGGTATGCACCTAGCCTTCGCGCAGCGCGGCATGGTCTACTCCACCGTGTCACTGCTCATCGGCCCGGCGTATGCACTGGCCGGGCGCATCGGCATTGCCGTGCTGCTGGCGGCGTTCCATCTGGCCGCCGTCGCCGTGTTCGCCTACGGCCTGCGCACTGCCCTGCCCGATGCCCCGCGCCCGGCGCGGCTGCTGGTCAGTCTGGTGGTCAACCTTGCCACGGCGGTCTGGATGCCCCGCGGCGGCTACTGGTACCAGGGCACTGTCGGCGGCACGATTTATCACAACACAACGTATATTATGCTAGCGCCCTTTGCACTGCTGGCGATGCTGGCCTTTTACCGTGTCTGGCCGACGATGCGCGATGACCTGGATCTGCGTGCCTACGCGGTCTACACGGTGCTGCTGACCGTGGCGACCAGCTTCAAGGCCAGCCTGATCTTTGCATTCGCCCCGGCGCTGCTCGTGCTGCTGATTGCCGATTTTGTGCGCACCCGCGCTAAAAATCTGAAAAATGAGATCATCATGGGGTGCAGCGTTTTCCCCGGTGTAGCGCTCTGCTTTATCCAGGCCAACGTCCTGTTTGCCGAGGAAGGCTCCGGCATACGCCTGATTTTCACCGTCCCGTTTGACCACCACCGTATGCTGTGGGGGCCGTTCAACGAGGCCGGTGTGCTGGGGCTGGCGCGGTCCTTCGTCTTTGTGGCGGCAGTGGGGCTGCTGCTGGGCCGCGCGGCGTGGCAGCGCTTCCGCTACCGGTTCAGCCTTTTCACCTTCGTCGTCTCGCTGGCCGAGGCGCTGCTGCTGGTCGAAAGCGGTGAGCGGCTCTATCACGCCAACCTCTGGTGGGGGCCGTTCATCTGCTTCTGGGTGTTCTGGCTCGAGTCCGTCAGCGTCTTTTTGCAGCAGACGCGCAACGGGGCCGTGCCCCGCTGGCGGCTGGCCGTCTGCGCCGCCGCGCTGGCGTGGCACATCGTCAGCGGTGTCTGCTTCTTAGTCATGCTTTTGCAGGGCGTAAGCTATAACGTGCCGATCCTGACGTATAATTTGTGGTAAAAACTCCCGGGAAGCCGCGGCTTCCCGGGAGTTTTTGGCTTCCCCCTCGGGGGAAGCTGTCGCCCGCAGGCGACTGATGAGGGCAGACCTTGCGGGTGCTGCCCGTATACGGTGAGGTGGGGCAGACTTTGCCCTCATCCGTCCGTGGTCGGGGCCACGGACACCTTCAGGCTACGCGCTAAGAGCCGCCTACGGCGGTTGCGCTTCGACACGCGCCTGCGGGCGCAGCCCCGAGGGGGAAGGCAATCTCATTTTTTACCCTCATGCCCGCCCGGCAGCGGCAGACTGCACACCAGCGCAATGCCCAGCGCCAGGGCCAGCGCGACCTTGAAGGTCTCGCCGCCTTTGCTGGCGAAAAGCTCCTGCTCGCCCTGCAAAAAGTAGTAGGCCGTGTAGTAGATGCCCGCGCCCGGTACAAGCGGAAAGATGCCCGGCAGCAGAAAAATCGTCACCGGGGCCTTGTGGCGGATGGCAAAGAACCGCGCGCAGCCGGTCAGCGGCAGCGTGGCAACCAGCGTCGCAATCGCCGGGCTTAACGCGAACAGCTCCACGCCGAAGATGTAGACCATCCAGCCCACCGCGCCGGTCAGGCCGCAGGCCAGGTAGTGCCGCCGCGGCATCTGGAATGTGATGCCAAAGCTGATCGTTGCAATGACGGCCACCACAAAATGGGCAAAATAATGTGTCCAGACCGGCATCACGCCACCCCCAATCCACGGGCCATGATCCAGCCCAGCACCACGCCGCCCGCAATGCTGCCCGCAATCAGCAGGGCATCCAGCAGGCGGATGGAGCCGGACAGGTAGTCGCCGTTCAGAATATCCCGCACGCCCATCGTCAGGGCAACGCCGGGGGTCAGCACCATCAGCGCGCCGATGATCGCCGCGTTGGCGTTGACGGCGGGCACGGCGGTCTGCACCGCAATGGCCCAGATCGTGCCGCAAAACGCCGCCACAATGTCGGTGAATATCCGGTTGATGCCGTGCCTCGCAAACTGCTGGCAGACGAGCGCCTCCAGCAGGCCCGCCACCGCGGCCACCGGCATGTCTGCCAGCGTGCCGCCGAACAGGTACGCGAACCCTGCTGCCCCGACAACGCAGGCCAGAATTTCCAGCTGCGGTGTGCTGCGCGGCAGCGTGCGGGCCGTGTTCAGCCGTGCTTCGGCCTCGACGACGCCCAGCCTGCCGGCGGCCAGCTCACGGGAAAGCTCGTTCACGGCCTCGACGCGGCCCAGATGGACCGACACGGTGGGCACGTGCCGCACCAGCGAGACGGCGTCCCGCCCCGGCAGGTGCGCCGACGCAAAGATGCCGTTGGTCAGAACATAGACATGGAAGTCCCGCACGCCGAGGCTGGCGGCCATGATCTCCATGGTCTGCTGCACGCGGAACACCTCGCCGCCGTTTTCCAGCAGCGTCTGGCCCGCGTCCATGACCAGCTCCAGCGCACGGTCAAACAGTGCATCAGCCACGGATATTCTCCCGTACAGCGTTGAATTCCGGGTAATGGGCGTACAGATGCTGCGCGATGGCCTCCATGAGCAGGTAGTCATGCTCGGAATCGATGTCGATGATGCCGGTGTCCATCATAACGCTGACGCCGAACTTGGAGTGCCACAAAATCGGGTCGGGGTTGTCCACAAGGAACGCGCGGCGGATGACGTAAATCGACGCATTGACGTCGTATACCTCGGGTGCCTGCTGACGGCCCGTGAACTGGCTCTCGATGACCATCTCGGCGTGGTCGCCCACGATCTTGAACATATTGAACCACGGATTGCGGCGGGCCTCGCAGACGCTGAAAATGATTTGCAGGTCCTCGCGCTCCTGCGCTTTGGCAAAGGCGTTCTCAATGTCCTGCTCGGTGCGCAAGGGGCTGGTGATGTCCAGATCGATCATAGCATCGTACTGTTTTCCGGTGCGGGCCTCCATGCGGGCAAAGCTGTCCTTGTAGACCTCGACCTTTGGCACGCGGTCCCCGCCCAGCTCGGCCCCGCGGGGCAGGTAGATGACCTCCGGGTACTCGGCGGCCACCAGCCTGGCCAGGTCCTCGCTGTCGGTGTTCAGCGCAACGTCGATTTCCAGCTCCGGGTGCTTTTTAATGAACAGCTCCGCGGCACTCAGCGAATAGTAAACCAGCGGTTTGCCGCAGAAATTTTTCAGATTCTTGTTTTTAAAGCCCTTGCTGCCGGCACGGCCGCAAATTGTAATGAGCAGTCTTTTCATTGTACGTTCTCCCCCAAGGTAAGTTTCAGCACGTTCAGTGCCAGCGCGGGCGGGTTGCAGCTCTCGCCGCTGCCCGTCAGCGCGTAGTCCACAAAATATTCCATCTCCCGCTCATAGCGGCGGTTGACGTCCTCCTCATAGTGCTGCACGGTGCCGTCCGGCAGGGTCAGCGTGCCCGCGCCAAAGTCGGCCAGATAGCTGCCGTCATGGCAGAAAAGCTCGATGCTGCGCCGGTATCCGCGGCCAAAGTAATCGAGATGCACCTCGGCCAGCAATGTGGGGTATCTGGCGATATACACCGACAAATCGTCGGAGTCGATTTCGAGGTCGGAGTAGGTGCCCTTGAAATTGTACAGCTTTTCCGGCACGCCGAACAGCTCGACGAGGTAGTCCCATTCGTGGATGAGGTCAATCGTCACGCCGCCGCCCATCGCCTTGTGGGCGCTGTAGACCGTGCGGTAGTCCACGCCGGGCCGCCAGTCGGGCAGATAGCTTGAGCAGATGACCCGCGCGCAGTAGGGGTGCAGACCGGGCAGCCGGTCCTTGAGCGCCAGCATGACGCCGCACCACCGCATGGGCGCGGCCACATAGGCCTTTTGCCCCGCGGGCAGGCAGTCGGCCAAATCCAGTCCGGTCTGGTCGGCGGAAAAAATCGGCTTTTCGATGAAAAGTGCCCCGCCGCGGCCCCTGACCCGGGTCAGGGCGTCGGCGTGCAGGCTTGTGGGGTTCGTGATGAACACCATGTCATAGTGTGCGGGCGCGTCGGCCAAATCGGTGTACTGGGCGTGCAGCAGCGCGGCCACGCCGTCCCGCAGCGGGCGGGACAGGTCGCTGCGCAGCGCGTCGGCCTGTAAAGTCCAGCCCCGGTCCGCACAGAGGTTGGTCAGATTTTTTAAATGGCGCGTCCCGATGGAGCCCAGCCCCACGAACAGCGCGGTGATGGTACGCATAGGAGACCCCCTTTGCTTTGATTTAGATGCAATGTAGTGCCAGGTCCCTGCAGGGTTACGCTTTTTCGATCCTGTCCATGAGTTCAATGGCCTTCAGGTCCTTTTCAAAGCTCCACTTCGGCTGCTCGTCGCCCTTCAGCACGCCAAAAAAGTTCGTCAGCTCGTCCACATAGGCGTTTTCTACAACGTTGTCGCTGTAGCGGCTGTCGTGCTCAAAGCTGGCGTAGGTGTTGACAAACCGCTTGTCGCCGTCCTTGAACTCGTACAGCGCCTTGGGGTTGCCCTCCCAGAACAGGTGGATGCCGTCCCCGAAGCACTCAAAGCTGCGCACGGCCTTGCGGCTGACGACGTCGGCGGCCAGCACACCCTGCACGCCGCCCTTGTGGCGCAGCAGCAGCGTCACGCAGTCGGGGTAGGGGAGCCCTAAGTCGCTGATCGTGTCCTTCTGCACGGTCACGCTTTCCACGTCGCCGAAGGCGTCCAGCAGCCACGGCAGGTCGATGCCGAAGATCTCGCGCACGCCGCCGGTGCGGGCGTTGCCGACGAAAAAGTTTTTATAATTCTCCCACGGGTGCCAGTCGGGCAGATACTGCCCGATGTGGTAGATGTAGTGTACGGGCTTGCCAAATTCCGCGACCTGCTGTTTAATATACTGCGTCTCGCGGCGGTACAGCATCGTGGAGGACAAAAACAACGGCAGTTTTTTGGCCGCGGCCTTGGCCATATTCTCCCGGTAGCCGTCGCTGACCAGATTCAGCTCGGTAAAGACGGGCAGGTCGTGGTCCAGCAGCGCGCCGATGACCGCCGCGTGGGCCAGCGGCGCGGTGCAGACCAGCGCGGCGTCGGGGTGCTCGGCGGCGACAGCCTCGCCGATGGTGGCATAGGCTGCGTCCGCCAGACCCAGCCGGAGGGCCTCGTCGCGGCGGCTCTCGGCGGTGTCCACGCCGACGATCTGAATAGCCGCGTCAATGCCTTTGGTCAGCCGGGCGCGGCGTTTGCCCATGCTGCCTAAACCGACGATGAGAAGTTTCATACCAAAACGCTCCTTTGCGGGTCAAATTCCGGCACAGGGCCGTCATAAAAGATTTTAGGTCTTGCAAAATCAAATTTTGCCAGCACAGCGCAGATTTTTTCGCTGGTCTCGCCGCCGTTATACGGGCTGACGGCGCCGGCCGCCACGGGGGCAAACGCCGGGGACAGCGCCCTGCGCAGCGCGGCCTCGATGGCCGGCTCGTCGGCGTCGCAGCAGAGCACGTTCGCGCAGATGGCGCGCCCGGCCTGCCGTCTGCCGATGTTGACCGTCGGCACCTTAAAGGTGGGCGTCTCGACGACACCGGACGACGAGTTGCCCGCCACGAGCGCCGCGCAGTCCATGGCGGAGAGGTAGCGCCGCAGACCGAGGCTCTGCACAAATCCGGCGCGGTCCGGGTGGGCGGCGGCGAACATCTGCATCATGGCGGTGCAGACCTGCCCGCCCGCGTCGGCGTTCGACCCGGTGATGAGCCAGAACACGCCGTCCACGGCGGCCATAGCGTCACACAGCGCCTGCACCTGCACAGCGGGGGCACCTGCGTCGGGGGCGGTCTCGGGGTGGTAGGTCACGAGCGCGAAGGGCTGCATGAGGTCAAACCCAGTCGATTTGCACAATTCCTCACGGCTCATTTTGGGCAGAGTGCGGATGTTTTCATCCCCCAGCCCGCCGACGCAGAACACGGTGTCGGGCGCTTCGCCCATCCGCACAAGCCGCGCGGCGCTGTCGGCGCAGGACGGAAAGTGTACCGCCGCCATTTTGCTGATGCAGTGGCGGTAGTATTCGTCCGCCGCGCCCAAGGTCACGTCGCCGCCCGAGATATGGGCAATCGGGATATGCCGCGCCGCTGCCGCAGCGGCCACGGCGAAGATCTCAAACCGGTCCCCCAGCAGCAGCACGGCGTCCGGGCGGTGGGCGGCAAAGTGGTTGTCGAAAATTTCCATCGTGCGTGCGATGGTTTTGGCGACAGGCTCATCGGCGTTGTCGGTAAAGATCGGCAGTCTTGCCGCGATGGGCAGGCCGTCGGCTTCGATTTCATGCACGGTCTCGCCCAGACGCGGGCAGAGATGCGCCCCGGTCACGACGAGCTGCAAGTCCAGCACATCGGACGCCGCGATTTTCTGCACCACCGGGCGCAGCAGGCCATATTCCGCCCGCGTGGCGGTAACGACGGTGATGGTACGCATGGTTATGCTTCTCGCTTTCTTTTTTAACGGCAGTCTCCCGGAAGGTCGCTTTCTTTTGGCAGCAAAAGAAAGCTCGCAAAGAAAACTGCCGCTGTTTCGAC
>OGHH01002447.1_pt1 | contig 10574 bp, 14 predicted proteins | sample 1571471 | NCBI WGS metagenome assembly OGHH01 (sample SAMEA2581936, study PRJEB24529) | metagenome | biome: Human gut stool | place: China | collected 2011
CAAGAAGTCTTAAAGCCGGAGATGTTCTTGTACTTTCAAATGGTGAACTTGTAACAGTTGAATGGGTTCAGCACGAGATTCTCGAATCACCTATCAAGGTTTATAACTTTGAGGTTGAAGATTTTCATACTTACTTTGTGGGCGAGTGTGGGGTGTTGGTGCATAATAAATGTACTAATGTACATGGCTCTGGACATGGTCAAAATCCTAAACATAAAGATACAATTGATGCTACAATGGATGATTTTGCACAGTTTGGATACGGAACTAATGGAAAAGGTGGAGACTATGATGCGATTTATGGAAATAAGGCATTATCCACTGCTGGATTAAAAGGATCACAAAGACCAGATATAATTACAGTAAGAACAGAAAACGGGAAAACAATTTATGATATATACGAGTTTGCTAGCCCATCCCAATATACTGGTTCTACTGCATATAATAATCTAAGAAAGAAAATATCGGCAATGCAATCCCAAAATCCGAATACTGACACAGAATTTTTTAAATTTCATTTATTTGATTGGGGGTCATATTAAAAATGATTATACATAGTAATGATGAATCATTAATATGCCAATTCAATATGAACTATTATCATGATTTGCCACGTTATTTAGCTTTTCAAAGTGAAAAAATATTTTATAACTTTGGATATGAAATAAAAAAAATATATTGGGCAAAAGAAAAAAAACTATGGGCACCACCTTATAAAAGATATAAAGTGTTGCTTGAGTCAGATGAATTTTTAAATCTTGATTTTCAATCAGATTTTAATAGAAAAGATTTTGAGCCTCAGACTAGATTAGATATAGATGTTAATACAAGATACATTAATTCATTGGGAGTGATTAAATATAGTATAATAATAAACGATAAGCAACTATTAAGTAATATTTGGAATACTTACAAAATGTTAATAGAAATAATTTCTAAAATTAAAAATATAAGTATATCTGGTTATTCGTTTTTGTTGCCAAATTATTATGGAGCGGTTTCATTTGCTTCAGGTATACTGCGTAAAATGAATATGCCGTGTTCCTTAAATAATCTAGCTTCTTGGTATTCGAGTTCAGATTTGGTTAATAGCACAATTGGTTTAATTAATTGTTTTTCAGATCTGACCGAATATCAAAATCAATTTTTGATGAATATCTTTGGTAAGGATAATGTCATTAAATTTAGCAATATTACAATCTTTTACAATTCATATGCTGAAAATCTGAATATTGCAGATTATATAGTATCTGACAATTATAATGAAATTTGTAATATGTTAGAACAGGAATTACCTTTTAAAAGACATATTTACCACAAAGAGTTATAATATTTAACGTTTTGAGCGCGTGCTGCACGCGGCTTGCATAAAAATTACCGTGTGCATCAATGTGGGGTTCTGCAAAGGACTTTGGCACTTCGTATTGTTTTGTTGCTGGTACACTTGTAACTACTGAGGACGGACAAGAACCGATTGAAGAAATCGAAGTCGGCGATAAGGTTCTTTCGGAGGACGAAACAACTGGTGAAGTAGCTGTTAAAACAGTAACCGAAACCTATATCAATGAAACAGACGAGCTTATCCATATTTGTGTAAATGGCGAAACAATTTCTGCTACGCCGACACACCCATTCTATGTTGATAAACTTGGTTGGACACTTGCAAGAAGTCTTAAAGCCGGAGATGTTCTTGTACTTTCAAATGGTGAACTTGTAACTGTTGAATGGGTTCAGCACGAAATTCTCGAATCACCTATCAAGGTTTATAACTTTGAGGTTGAGGATTTCCATACTTATTTTGTGGGTGAAAATGGCATTTTTGTTCATAATGGGTGTGGAATAGAAGAAGTATCAACAAACAACATTAGTAATGAGTCAGCATCCAAAGGAAAGCGTTGGCAAGTGGGAGACCCTATAGACGCGCCAACAGCTTCTGGTAAAAATCCTAAGTGGTCTACAGCACGCCAACGTTATTGGAAAAATGAAGCTTACAATAATTCTGGAAATTATAGTGCGAGTGACCTCGCAAGAATGAAAAAGGGTAAAGCACCATCAGTTCAGTATCCAGAAAATGGTCAATGGTATTCAATGGAACTTCATCATAAAGACACTCCACAAAGAGATGGTGGTTCAAATACACTAGAGAATTTACTTCCGGTTTCTCCGTGGAAACATGATGAAATAGATCCTTATAGACACTTTAAGCCTTAGGAGGAAAAAATGAAAGCATTTTCAGTATTATTTCAAGAACGTAATTCCCCTATAATTATTTATAATGGGAAAACCGTATATCGATATTTAAGATGTACAGAAAAAGGAAAATACATATTAAAATTTAGGAATATTAAGACAAGAGCTAAGCGTATGCAGTTCTTTATGGTTCATCTTCTTAAAATGGATGGAGAGATCTATGTAAATGATAAACCATTCCTCGTTCCTAAAACGAAATTTCCACAGCTTGCTATAAATGAAGAAGAACTCCGCAATTGTCGCAGTATAATAATTAGTCTCACAAGTGGTCATTTTACCATTTGTAACGGAGAGGACACTTCTGGGGAAGGTTTGTATGCAGATTCTTTGATATTTGGCGCTGCAATTACTATCGATCGGTTAGATGAAGGTTGGTTTAGATTAAACTGCAACGACACAGAAAATGATGACGATTTTGATGATTTGATATTCGAGATGAAAGTCGAAACCAATGACAGAATGATTGATATAATAGAGGAATGGCAGCCGAGATATTGACTGATAAAGCAGCGGCATCCAGTTCGCTGCTTTTCTTATTTAACAGTTATATACAACAAATTTAATATTATGTTGTAGGTCTGCTGATTATAGACAAATAGCTTATCCATATTGGAGTAAATGGCGAAACTATTTCTGCTACGCCGACACACCCATTCTATGTTGATAAACTTGGTTGGACTTTAGTTTTAGTAGGCAGCCTTAAAGCTGGTAATGCAGTGAAGTTTTCGTCAAGAGAGGAAAAACAAGTAAAATTGCAACTGCGTATTTTTAAGTTGCATAGCAGGATAACAAACAATAATTAAATGAAAGGATGTTTATACATGACTATGACGTATGAAGAAGTTTTAGAAAAAATAAAATCTAGTGGAAAGGTAACCATAACTGAAACAAAAGCTGTTCAACATGCTCAAGTAATCAAATTAAGCAATGGTGGAATAATTAATTGCTATAAATACAGGGAAGATTACTTTTCAGGGTAAGTCACAAGATGAAACGCGGGCAATAATTGAGGACGTGCAGACTAAAATTGGCAATAGAAAGATCTTTGTAGTGTATGGTCATGACGATATTGCACGTACACAACTCGAAGCATTGCTTCGGCGTTGGGATTTGGAACCTATTATTCTTGATCAGCAGGCTTCTGGTGGTCAGACAATTATTGAAAAGCTTGAAGAATATAGTGAAGAAATTGGTTATGCTATAGTGCTTGCAACTCCTGATGACGAAGGCAAAGCAAAAAGTGAGGAATCTTATAAATCTCGTGTACGTCAGAATGTAGTGCTTGAACTGGGAATGTTTCTTGCTAAACTTGGCAGGGAAAAGGTTGCTATACTTTTAAAGGAATCATTGAACTTTGAAAGGCCTTCCGATATCCAAGGCTGATATATATTCCATTTGAAAAAAAGGTTGACGAGGTTGCTATAAATCTTATTAGGGAACTTTCAAAGCAGTGATATAGTATTGATGCAGCAAGAATATAAAACATATTTTGTTAATAAGAAAGGTCATTTGATATATGAATGAAAAATCAAAGAAATACATAATAGTAGGCCTAATATTACTGCTTGTTGTAGGATTTATTGCCTATAAGAATGTAACAAAGATACAGAACTATAAGGAAAACGGTAAAGAGGTTGAGTGTACGGTCGTTTCTGTAATACAGGGGCGAAAAGGCAAACAGTCGGTTGAGGCGGCTTATTATGACGAGGCAGGTAATCTGATAACCGCAGATGTTATCAGAAATCAGAAAACTTATGTAGGGGAAGAATTTATAGGTATGGTCGTTCCCGAAAAGCCGGAGGAAATTTACTGTATGCCTTCAGAATCTACTCAGAAAATAGTATATTGTGTTTTTGGAGCATTTGGGTTGACGGGGTTAATTCTGATTATCTGCGGCATAGTAAGTGCTGTTAAACATCGCAAAGTGTACTATTAATGATAAAGTTTATGCTTTTTCACGGGGCAGCGGAGCAATCCGCTGTTCTTTTTATACCCGAAAACTATGTGGTTCATACCATAAGTAAAATAAATGTTGAAAAAAGTTGTATAATATATAGTGGAGGCGTTATTGCCTTTAGAAATTATTTGGAGTGTGGTCACTATGTCATCAGTAAAGAAAAACGAACAAATCAATGTTCCATCAATAACGGTGGATAAAAATGTAATAAGGTATGGAGAATCATTCATATGTACAGATAACATATCAATGATTTCAATTTGTCCTATTCCGGCAAATAAATCATGGTTGATAGCTATTATTTTGGGAGTAGTAGGAATATACTTGATGCAGGAAGGTTCAATTGGAATACTGCTTTTAGTTGTTGCTATAATCTGGTTGATTGCGGTATTGGTTTATAATTCAAATCGTGGAGATAATCTTGCAATATCGTTAAATTCCGGAAGCACATTGTATTTTAATTGTAAGGATAGAGCATTTCTTAATAAAGTAGTAAATGCTATGCTCGGAAGTATAAAAGAAAAAAATCAAACTACATATTCTATAAGCTTTGACAAATGTCAAATAAGCGGTGGGGTTTTGCATAATAGTAATTTGATAGAAAGATAAAGGTGTAATTAATATGGAATTAAATTTTAAAGGTTGTCAAATAGATGGCGGCATATTAAATGGTTCAAATGTAGGCGACAATAACGGGATAATCAATGGAGAAAATAATTCTATATCAAAATATTCTTTAGATGATTTTGTTGATTGTATGGATGAAATCATTATGAATTCAAATGTTAGAAGCGAACGTAATTGTGCCATAAAAGCAAAAAGATTAGCAGAAAAAAGTGACTCTGTTGGTTTAAAAAGATACGTTATGGAAAATATGGGTACTTTTTTTACAGGAACATTTGCTACAACAGCTGGCGGCTTTTTACAAGAATTTATTAAGTCATTAATATAATAGTTTGATAATATAATTGAAACAATCCTGGAGTATAACAAAAGCTTTTAAAGCCGAAAGTTATACTCCTTTTTCTTTTCAGACCTTTTTGTTTTAAAAGCAGAAAGGTCTGTTTTTATGCCCATTTTTAAGATATGGCAATGCTTAATTGCCAAATACCCATAGCCTTCGTTTTGATTCAAAAACAAAAATCAAAACGGAGGAATAAAAATGAGTAAAAACACATTGTGTGTTTATGACACAATAACCAAGAAATACGTTGAAATCGAAGTTAACGATGAGGTATACATGAATTACAGGCAAACCGGTTGGGCAATTAAAAATAACGATAGGTCATTTTTCGACCACGAGATACAGTTTTCAATGCTCAAAGGCAGTATTGACGGAGCTTTTGAGAATTTTCATGAGTTTGTTGAAGAAAGCCCGGTTGAAAAATACGCTGCTGTGGCAAGTGTGAAAAAGGCTCTGAATACGCTTCCGACAAAAGACAGAGAGCTTATCGAAATGATTTTCTACAAGGGTATGACCGAACGTGAGTGTGCAGATGAATTAAAAACAACTCAGCAAAATATACACAAAAAGAAAGAGCGGATTTTGTGTATACTTAACAAACTTTTAAAATCTTAAGGAAAAATGGTTGTTAAAACCCCGTTTTCTTACCCTATACAAGTGTAAGAGGAATAAAATATCTTCTTAAGCATCTTGAAAAATGAATATCAACTCTGCAGGTACGTTAATCACACGGCCGGTATGAAATCTCGGCAGCCGCATGAACCATACGCCATGACCTCAGATGAGAGAGCGATAAATATGACGTTCAGACCTTTGGACAGCATCCAAAGTAGGCGATGAAACGTGTGAGGATAATGATACTTCCCAATGAGGGGCAATAGAGCGGGTGAGACGCCCATGAGATCAATACGCTGTCGATCGCCTGCAGAGTTCCGCCGTGGCGGTTGTTGAGAACAAATATCACGGAAAACGTCCGAAACAAACTTGAATCGGACGAAGGCAAAACGAATTTACGTTATTCCGCACCGCATATCTCACGGTGCGGATATAACTCAAGTGCAGAAGCTTTTTCTGCATTTGAGTTGTATATAAAAAGATTGGAGGAAGAGAATTTGTTTGATCAAAAATATATTGCCGATTGGGAAAGGATCCGCAGAAGGTTTCTTAATGACCCCGGAAAAAATATTTATGTCAAAGGAGAAGAGTGCCGAAAGTGCGTATGGTCAAATACGGAATCGGGTAAAATATTATGCACCAAAAGTTGTAGAAAGAAAGGCGGAAAAATATGATGACAAAGTACGGTATGGCGGAAATTCTCGAAAGTCAGGCGAAGATTTTCATAGAAAAACAATTCAGAGATTTCGATGAATCAGCGAAAGAAAGGTATTTGGCAGTTGTTTTAGACTACATACACAGAAACTATCCGTCTTCAAAGGAAGTGGCGTAAGGAGTGAGAAAGATGTTAGGCTTCGTGATTGGCTTATTCGTCGGTGGCACAGTCGGCGTAACAATAATGAGCTTATGCATAGCCGCAGGACAAGCCGACAAGCGTGAAAACTGCACAGATTCGGACAGATAATTTTATTGGGTTTGGTGATTCAAATTCAGAAAGAATTGTGGTATCCTTGTTGGTAAAACGGAGGTGAGAATATGTCGACTGTAACGGTGATACAGCCTACAATAGCAGAAGAACAAAATACAAAGATCCGATGTGCCGCATATTGCAGAGTATCAAGTGATTCCGAAGATCAGCTAAACTCGTTTATGGCGCAGACAAGATACTATGAAAAGGCTTTTGAAAATTCAGAGACCGAACAGCTTGTAGACATCTATGCAGACGAGGGCATCACAGGCACCCGAGAGGACAAGCGTGATGAGTTTCAGCGAATGATAAAGGATTGCCGAAGGGGAAAGATAGACAGGATATATACCAAATCAATCAGCCGTTTTGCAAGAAATACAAAGGACTGCCTGAAGAACATAAGAGAGCTTAAAAGCCTTGGAATAACCGTGTTCTTTGAGAAAGAAAACATTGATACCGCAAAGCTTAGCGATGAAATGATGATAACCATTATGGGCGGTCTGGCGCAGGAGGAGTCCACTTCTATTTCGCAGAATATGCGGTGGTCTGTTCAAAAGCGTATGCAGAACGGGACGTATAAGAATGCTACTCCGCCGTTTGGATTTAAAAAGGTAAACGGTGATTTGGAAATTGAAGAAAATCAAGCGCTGATAGTCAGACAAATCTTTGAATGGTACATAAGCGGTTATGGACTGAAAGCAATAGCGGATATGCTAAACGGCATGAATTTGTCAAGCAGTAAACAAGCCGTTTTGTGGAAAGCGGATAATATACGATATATGCTTAAAAACGACAGATATATAGGAAACGCTATGTTTCAGAAAAGCTATGTTACCGAAACTCTTCCGCATATAAAAAAAAGGAATTACGGCGAAAAACAGAAATACTATGCCGAAAATGTGAATCCGCCCATTGTTGATAAGGATGTTTTTCGTAATGTGCAGACGTTGCTTTTATCCCGGCATAGGGATTTTGTAAGCAATGAATATGCATTGTCTGGAAAAATTTACTGCGGTAAATGCGGAGCGACATATAAGCACAGAAACCGAAAAAGCGGTGCATACTGGATATGCCGTACACATGATGTTAATGCATCGGGCTGCGAAAACGGAAGCATACCGGAAAGCAAAATCTATTTGGCTTTTATCCGTTTGTGTAACAAACTGTGGCACAATTACCAAACTGTCCTTATACCACTTCAAACAGCATTACAAGATTTAAAACTGAAAAAATACAGTGGTCAAACTCAGGTTATGGATATCCACAAAGAAATCGCCAAGTTTCGAGAACAAACTCACGTCCTCGCAAGACTGAAAACTAAGGGATTTCTTGATGAGGCTAAATACATTGAGCAGACTACTGCACTTACGGCAAAGATCAATAAACTGCAAGCAGAACTGAAAAAGCTTACACGTTTCGATGATGAGGACGAAACTCTTGACCAGATAGATATGCTGATTGACTTCTTTGAGAAAAGAGAAAATCCTATGACGGAATTTGAAGAATCGGCATTTGAGAGTATAGTTGAGAAGATTGTGGTTATAGATCAACATGAGTTGGAGTTTCATTTGATCGGCGGATTAAAATTCAAAGAAAATGTATAAAGCACATTGACAATTTAGCATAATTATGATAAAATATATTCAGGAGGCGATGATTATGGATATGAATATGATAAGACCCGTTTCGGATCTAAGAAACAATTTTGCGGATATTTCAAAAACCGTGCATGAAACTGCACAACCAGTCTTCCTCACTAAAAACGGATATGGCGATATGGTCGTTATGAGTATGGAGGCTTTTGAGAAAATGCAGTTTGAAAGCGACGTATATTTCAAGCTTGCAGAAGCTGAAAGAGAAGCTGAGGAAACAGGCGAACGTTTTTCTTCAAAGGATGTTCTCAGCGCAATGAAAGCGGCGGCGAGAGGAGAATAATGTATACGATTGAATATTTACCGATTGCCAGACGCGATATGGTCGATATTGCAAAATATATCGGCGTAAAGCTTGCAAATCCGGATGCCGCTGAAAGACTTGCGGAGAAAATGGTTGAATCTGCCGAAGATTTGGCAAATATGCCGTATAAGTGTCCGATGTATATTCCGGTCAAGCCTTTGAAGCATGAGTATCGTAAGCTTATAGTTCATAATTATATTATGTTTTACTGGATAGACGAAGACAAAAAGCTTGTAACGATAGCGAGAGTTGTGTATTCCGGACGAGATTATGAAAAGTTATTATAACTGAATCTAAATGCCTTGCAAGTCAAATTGCAAGGCAGTTTTTTGTTGCTGTTGGTAATAGCTTTTGAGAAGAAAATGTGGTATTGTTGTAGGTCGAAAGGAGGCGAGATCATGGCTAAAAACAGAACGATACCGTTCGGATACTGTATGAAAAACGGTGAGATAATAACCGAACCCAAAGAAGTATACGCCGTTGTTGCAATATTTGACGAGTATCTGGAAGGCAGAAGTTTGTCTGAGATCGCAAAGCTTATGCAAACAGAGAAAATTCGCTACAATGCTGTTTCGGATAAGTGGAACAAAAATATGGTAAAGCGGATCATCGAAAATGATAAGTATCTAGGTAATGATACATACCCGCAGTTGATCACCGAGGATATTTTCAAGAGAGCAAACGAAAAGCGAGTAAAGAAATCAACAACCATAAATTTGATATCCGATGATTTACAGAAAATCAGAAATCGTACATACTGTACCGAATGCGGTCACAGACTTTCACGGATAGGCGGCAATTCAAAGTATGAGCATTGGGATTGCAGAAATCCAGATTGTTACAGGCTTGAATATCGGCTTACAGACCAAATGATAATAGGGGCAGTTCTGACTGTTCTGAATTCTGCAATAGCAAACCCAAGTCTGCTGGAATCGGGCGGAGAGATAAGTGCATATGCTCCTACCGCGGATATAGTCCGTCAGCAGAATGAGATAAATCGTATGACCGATTCGGGTCACATAGACTTTGACAGAGTAAAAGCAGAGATCATCAGGCTTGCAGAAATGAAGTACCAGTGCTTCTCATACAATGACAGTCCACAGAAAACAGACAAACTCAAGACTTTACTGTCTGAACATTGTTCAGACCAGAATCATGAACAACTAGATACGCTTGATATTGGCTTGTTTAAATCCTGCGTAAGCAAGATTTGGATAAGCCATTTTTGTGTCTTTGAGATTGAGTTTATCAATGGAGTAAAAATTCAAAATACGACAGAGAGGGTGAATAAGAATGAGCACAGCACCGAATGTAACGATAATTCCTGCAAAAATCCAGACTGCGGAAAACCGTGATAAATATCATCAGCTGAAAGTTGCCGCATACTGCCGTGTTTCCACCGAGCAAGAGGAACAGCAGAATTCATATCAGGTTCAGATCGCATACTACACAGACCTCATAAATCGTAAGAAAGAATGGACTTTAGCAGGAATTTTCGCTGACGAGGGTATAAGCGGAACTCAGACAAAAAAGCGTACCGAGTTTAACCGCATGATAAGAATGTGCAAGAATAAGAAAATTGACTTAGTTATCACAAAATCAATAAGCCGATTTGCACGAAATACTGTGGATTGTCTTGAGTATGTCCGACAGCTGAAAGACTTAGGGATAGGCGTTATCTTTGAAAAAGAAAACATAAACACCTTAACTATGACATCGGAATTTATGATAGCTCTGTATGGAAGTTTTGCTCAGGCAGAATCGGAATCAATCAGCAAAAATGTTTCATGGGGCAAAGAGAAAGCCTACCGTGAGGGCAAGGTGCAGTTTCAGTATAAATATCTGCTTGGGTATAAAAAAGGCGA
>OGHH01002454.1_pt1 | contig 10538 bp, 10 predicted proteins | sample 1571471 | NCBI WGS metagenome assembly OGHH01 (sample SAMEA2581936, study PRJEB24529) | metagenome | biome: Human gut stool | place: China | collected 2011
TGTACTTCTCCGAAAGAAAATGGTGCAAAGATGTAAGTCAGCACCACATAGATTGCAGCGATCATGGCTGCCTGGGTCATGAAACTAAGATTTTTGTTTTTCATTTTTTTATCCATACTTTTGTGTGAGTTTACGACATTAAACGAGAGAGTTAACATCATTATTAACCAAATAATAAAAAAACAAATGTCAAAGATTAAAGTTGGTATCAACGGATTCGGTCGTATCGGCCGTTTGGTTTTCCGCGCAGCTATGACTCGTAACGATATCGAAATCGTAGGAATCAATGACCTGATCGATGTAGACTACATGGTATACATGCTGAAATATGACACGATGCATGGTCGTTTCAACGGAACTGCAGAAGCAAAAGACGGTAAATTGGTTGTCAATGGTCAGGCTATTCGTGTAACTGCTGAAAAAGATCCTGCAAACCTGAAATGGGATGAAGTAGGCGCTGAGTATGTGGTTGAATCAACCGGTCTTTTCCTGACAAAAGAAAAAGCTGAAGCTCACATCAAAGCCGGTGCAAAACGGGTAGTGATGTCTGCACCTTCCAAAGACGATACCCCGATGTTCGTTATGGGTGTCAACAACAAGAAATATGCCGGCGAAACGATCGTTTCAAACGCTTCTTGTACAACCAACTGTCTGGCTCCGCTGACCAAAGTAATCAACGATAAATTCGGTGTTATCGAAGGTTTGATGACCACAGTACACTCAACTACCGCTACTCAGAAAACTGTCGACGGTCCTTCCATGAAAGACTGGAGAGGTGGCCGTGCTGCTGCAGGTAATATTATCCCTTCTTCTACTGGTGCTGCTAAAGCTGTAGGTAAAGTAATCCCTGCATTGAACGGCAAATTGACTGGTATGTCTATGCGTGTTCCGACTTTGGACGTATCTGTAGTTGACTTGACAGTTAACTTGGCTAAACCGGCTACTTACGCTGAAATCTGCGCTGCAATGAAAGAAGCTTCTGAAGGCGAATTGAAAGGTATCCTGGGTTACACTGAAGATGCAGTAGTTTCTTCTGACTTCTTGGGTGACGCTCGTACTTCTATCTTCGATGCAAAAGCTGGTATCGCTTTGACTGATACTTTCGTAAAAGTTGTATCTTGGTATGACAACGAAATCGGTTACTCTAACAAGGTTCTTGACCTGATCGCTCACATGGCTTCAGTTAACAACTAATAAGCAGAGTACAAAATAATATTTAAAACAGGCAATCTCGACGAGGTTGCCTGTTTTTTGTTAAAATACAACGGGTTATTCATTAAATCAGCTATTTTTTTTGCACTTTTGCGGTTAGATTATTTTTACCGAACCTAAGTAAGTATGATAAAATTAAAACTAACGCTAACATTACTCTGCTTTATGAATATAATACAGGCTCAAAACCCTTTTTTTGAAAAGTATTCTACGCCTCACGGTACTATCCCGTTTGAAAAGATAAAGACCGAACATTATGAACCCGCCATTCGTGAAGGTATCAACCGTCACAATGCGGAGATTGATGCTATCACCAATAATTCGGAAGCGGCTACATTCGCCAACACGGTCGCTGCTTACGAGAAATCCGGCGAACTGTTGAACCAAGTCAGCACTGTATTCGGCAATCTGCTGAGTGCGGAAACCAACGATGACATGCAGGAACTGGCAAAATCCATCATGCCGTTGCTGAGCGAACATGGCAATAACATCACTCTGAATGAGAAGTTATTTGCACGCATTAAGGCAGTGTATGACCAGAAAGACCAGGCTAATCTTACTCCCGAGCAAAACAAGCTGCTGGAGAAGGTATACAATAGCTTTGTTCGCAGTGGAGCTAATCTCGAAGGAGAAGCCAAAGAGCAATACCGTGCTCTGAGCAAAGAGCTTAGCTTACTAACCCTGCAATTCGGAGAAAACAACCTGAAAGAAACCAACGACTATAAACTGGTACTGACAGACCCTGCACAACTTGCCGGCCTGCCGCAAAGCGCCATTGATGCAGCCGCAGAAACAGCCAAAGAAAAAGGCGTGGAAGGATGGGTATTCACCTTGCAGGCTCCCAGTTATAGCCCGTTTATGACGTATGCCAGTAACCGCGATTTACGCTGTAAGCTTTATATGGCATATAATACCAAATGTACCCATGACAATGAAACCAACAATCTGGAGATTGTAAAGAAGCTCGTTAATACCCGCCTGGCTATTGCGCAACTTTTGGGATACAGCAGTTTTGCTGAATATAACCTGCAAGAGCGAATGGCAGAAAACAGCGGCAATGTATATAAACTGCTGGATCAGCTACTGGATGCTTACACTCCCACCGCCAAGCAAGAATATGCAGAGGTAGAGGCTTTGGCACGCCAACTGGAAGGCAGTGACTTCACAGTGATGCCTTGGGACTGGTCTTATTATTCCCATAAACTGAAAGACCAGAAATTCCAGATAGATGATGAAATGCTCCGTCCCTATTTTGAACTGAGCAAGGTAAAAGAAGGGGTATTCGGTCTGGCTACCCGCTTGTATGGCATTACTTTCAAGAAAAACAGCGATATCCCGGTATATCACAAGGATGTGGATGCATATGAGGTATTTGACAAAGACGGTAAGTTCCTGTCCGTGCTCTATACAGACTTCCATCCCAGAGAGGGTAAACGTGCAGGTGCATGGATGACTTCTTATAAAGAACAATGGATTGACGAGGCAACCGGTGAAAACAGTCGTCCGCACATATCTATCGTGATGAACTTCACCAAGCCGACAAAAGACAAACCCGCCTTACTGACATTTGGTGAACTGGAGACATTCCTGCATGAATTTGGGCATAGCCTGCATGGTATGTTCGCGAATTCCACCTATGAAAACCTGAGCGGTACAAATGTATATTGGGACTTTGTGGAACTTCCCTCTCAATTCATGGAGAACTTCGCTATTGAAAAGGAGTTCCTCCACACATTTGCCAGACATTATCAGACCGGAGAACTCATCCCGGACGAACTGGTACAGCGCATTGTAGATTCGTCTAATTTCGATGCCGCTTATGCCTGCCTGCGTCAGGTTAGCTTTGGATTACTGGATATGGCATGGTACACCCGTACTACCCCATTTGATGGCGACGTGAAGGTTTATGAAAAAGAAGCATGGAAGAAAGCACAGATTCTTCCTATGGTAGAAGATGCCTGTATGAGTACACAGTTCTCGCATATCTTTGCCGGAGGTTATTCTGCCGGATATTACAGTTATAAATGGGCGGAAGTTCTGGATGCAGATGCTTTCTCACTGTTTAAACAAAAAGGAATCTTCAATCCGGAAGTAGCCGCTTCCTTCCGGGAAAACATTCTTTCCAAAGGAGGAACAGAACATCCGATGACACTATACAAACGCTTTCGCGGACAAGAACCAACTATTGATGCATTATTAATCAGAAATGGAATAAAGAAATGAAAAAGATAAAGACCTATATACAGTTACTGTTAGTCACTCTCTTCTTACCCGCATTGAGCGCTTGTGATCAGGAAGACGATGTCATTGACATCTTCACCGGAAAAACCTGGTACATGACTTACATTGCAGTGGAAGGACAAAACAAAATGTACGACTTCTGGCAAAACGATCAAGATGCCAGAGAAAAAAGTTTTAAGACGATTACAGGAGATAATTACACTTTAGTGTTTGAAGGTGCTAACGTAAACGATGTAGCAATCGGGACTTTTAGCGGGAAAGCCACCAGTGCCTCTGTCAATGGTGACTGGAGTGCAAATGGGGATAATCGGGAATTAAAGATTACCATAAAAAACGGAGGAGGCACCGATGGAGATAAGTATTTAGGTAAGGCTTTTATGGATGGACTAAAGAGTGCATTCAAATATGGAGGAGATAATAAGAATTTATATATTTATTACAAAGAAGGACAGACTGTAAAGTTCATCTCTTTCGCTCCACAACGTAACTCAGGTAATTAAGACTATGGAAGGTTCTGCTAAAGAAAAACAAGAAGCGCTGGACAAGCGTTATATACGTATGGCAAGTATCTGGGCGGAAAATTCATATTGTAAACGCCGCCAGGTAGGTGCACTCATCGTCAAAGATAAAATGATCATTTCTGACGGGTATAACGGAACGCCTGCCGGTTTTGAAAATGTATGTGAAGACGATAATAACGTTACCAAACCTTACGTGTTGCATGCCGAGGCGAATGCAATCACGAAGATAGCACGCTCTAACAATAGCAGCGACGGTGCCACTATGTATGTCACCGCTTCGCCATGCATCGAATGTTCAAAACTGATTATCCAGGCAGGTATCAAACGAGTGGTATACTCCGAAAAATACCGTTTGGAAGACGGTATCGAACTTTTGAAGCGTGCAGGTATCGAGGTAGTATATGTAGCTACAAGTGACGAGCTACAGGCTACAAGCAAAGAATAAAGACCTTAAACAAACAATAAACTAAAATCTACGAACCACCAGCTACCGCTCGTAGCTTGTAGCTCGTAGCTAACAACTAAAAGATATGAGTACAAAAAACTCTTCCCGCTTTACCCCGCTCGTCATTGCAATCAGCGTGGTAATGGGAATTCTGATCGGAACATTTTATGCCAGGCATTTCGCCGGAAATACGCTGGGCATTATTAATGGCTCGTCCAACAAGCTGAATGCTTTGTTGCGGGTTGTTGAAGACCAGTATGTAGACACCGTCAATATGACGGACCTCGTGGAAAAAGCAATGCCACAGATATTGGCTGAGTTAGATCCCCACTCTACTTACATTCCTGCCCAGAATCTGGAGGAAGTTAATTCAGAGTTGGAAGGCAGTTTCAGCGGTATCGGTATTCAATTCACCATTCAGGATGATACGATTCATGTGAACAGTGTCATTCAAGGCGGTCCGTCCGAGAAAGTAGGACTGATGGCAGGCGACCGCATCGTCATGGTAGACGACAGCTTGTTCGCCGGAATAAAACTGACCAATGAGAAAGCCATGCGCACTTTGAAAGGCCCGAAAGGAACCAAAGTGAAACTAAGCGTCAAACGTGCTACAGAAAAGAATTTGCTGGACTTTGTCATCACCCGCGGTGATATTCCACAGAATACAATTGATGCAGCTTATATGCTCAGCAATGATTATGGATACATTCAAATCAGTAAGTTCGGACGTACCACTCATGTAGAACTGCTGAATGCTATTGCTCAACTCAGTCATCAGAATTGTAAGGGAATTATTATTGACTTGCGCGACAACACCGGTGGTTATATGGAGGCTGCCGTGCGTATGGTGAATGAATTCCTGCCGGAAGGACAGCTCATTGTCTATGCCCAGGGACGCAAATACCCCCGTATGGAAGATTATGCCAACGGAACAGGCAGTTGCCAGAAAATGCCTTTGGTTGTGCTGACCAATGAAAGTTCGGCATCCGCCAGTGAGATCTTTGCAGGAGCTATTCAGGATAATGACCGTGGTACAATCGTAGGACGCCGTTCCTTCGGAAAAGGATTGGTACAACAACCGATTGACTTCAGCGATGGCTCTGCTATCCGCCTGACAATTGCCCGCTACTATACTCCATCCGGTCGTTGTATACAACGTCCGTATAAGAATGGTAAGGACGCCAAATACGAAATGGATTGGCTGACCCGCTACGAGCATGGTGAATTCTTCTCTAAGGATAGCATCAAGCTGGACGAGAATTTGCGCTACTCCACCCGTCTGGGACGTCCCGTTTACGGTGGTGGTGGTATTATGCCGGACGTATTCGTACCACAGGATACCACAGGAACCTCTTCTTATCTGATTGAAGTGCTCAATAAAGGATTGACTTTACAGTTCAGCTTCCAGTATTCCGACCGCAACCGGGCTAAACTGAATGAGTTCGAAAATGAAGAAGACATGCTGAAATATCTTCGTCAGCAAGGTATCGTAGAACAGTTTATCCGTTTTGCAGACAGCAAGGGAGTGAAGAGACGCAATATCCTTATTCACAAGTCCTACAAGCTGATGGAAAGAAACCTTTATGGAAACATTATCTATAATATATTAGGTAGGGAACCTTATATAAGGTATATCAACCAGGGCGATCCTACCGTACAAAAGGCATTGGAAATTCTGGAGAACGGCGAAGCATTTCCCAAAGCTCCGGAAGATGTTGTGAAAGAAGAGACGAAAGATGAAGGAAAGAAAAAAAGAACTGCGGAAGCGTATGGCATTGTTAAAGACCCGGCACGGGCTTACCACTACGCATCAATCCCAGTCTGCTGAAATACTTGCCGCCCTGGAAGCCCACCCGGCTTTCAGGGCGGCACATATCGTCCTGCTCTATTATTCATTGAAGGACGAAGTCGATACGCATGAATTTGTCCGGAAGTGGAGCCGTGAAAAGCGGATATTGCTTCCGGTTGTCGTAGGTGATGATCTGGAATTGCGTGTCTATACCGGTCCCGAAGACCTGGCAACAGGAAGTTATGGTATTGAAGAACCTACCGGAGAACTCTTCACCGACTATGCAGCTATCGACTTTGTTGCCGTTCCCGGCGTAGCTTTCGATAATGCAGGTAACCGTCTGGGCAGAGGCAAAGGTTATTATGACCGACTGCTCCCCCGCCTCACGGCTTTCAAAGCCGGCATCTGTTTTCCTTTTCAATTAGTGGAAGAAGTGCCTGCGGAGCCATTCGACATCCGCATGGATACGATTATAACAATTCAATGAAAACAAATTATCACACTCATACTACCCGTTGCATGCACGCTACGGGTAGCGACGAAGACTACGTGCTCAGCGCCATCAAAGGCGGCTATCAGGAGCTGGGATTTTCAGACCACACTCCGTGGAAGTATCACACCGATTATGTGGCTGACATGCGTATGCTCCCCGAAGAATTACCCGGATACGTAGAAAGCCTACGCTCGCTCCGCGAGAAATACCGGGATCAGATCAGTATCAAAATCGGATTGGAATGCGAGTATTTTCCCACCTATATCCATTGGCTGAAAGAGAAAATCAAAAAGTATCAACTGGATTATATCCTGTTCGGCAATCACCATTACCATACAGATGAGAAGTTCCCTTACTTCGGACATCATACCGAGAACCTCGATATGCTGGAACTCTATGAAGAAAGCGCCATCGAGGGAATGGAGAGTGGTTTGTTCTGCTGTCTGGCTCACCCGGATTTATTCATGCGCTCATATCCTCAGTTTGACCGTCATTGTAAGTTAATCAGTCGCCATATCTGTCGCACAGCCGCACGCCTCCATATTCCGCTGGAATATAATATCGGTTATGTAGCTTATAATGAGGCGCACAATTTGCAGACTTATCCCTGCCCGGACTTCTGGCACATTGCCGCCAATGAAGGTTGTACTGCCGTCATCGGGCTAGATGCGCATAACAATAAAGACCTGGAAACGCCTGTATATTACAATCGTGCCATAGAAGAATTGAAAGCATTGAAGATACAGAGAGTGGATAGCTTATCACTAATCACTAATCACTAACCACTAATCCCTATCTGAATATGATATTCGTGATCACCTGCGCACCTACGTGGCGATTCAGGTTGCGTACCAGCAAGTCACGTCCCATCATCAGTTCCTGGCGCAGGGCGGCAGAGGTCAGATGGACATATAAAATCTGATTGCGGATATAGAGTTCGCGGGTATAAGAGGCAATAGTAGGGCCAAGAATTTCTGCCCATGAGTTAATGAGCCGCTGCTCATTGAGTGGCGACTCCAGACTCTCCTGCCGAAGGAAAGTACGTATCAGTTTACCTATTTGTTCGGCATCGTTACGCTTCATGCTTCATCCTCCTCCCGTTCTGTTATGACTCCTTGATCTACCTGGAACATTTTGTAATCGCTGCCTACCTTATGAAGAATGCGATCCAGATGTTCCCGGTTCGTATCTGTTATGAATATCTGCCCGAAGTTATCACCGGCTACCAACTTGATGATCTGCTCTACGCGAGAAGCATCCAGTTTATCGAAGATATCATCCAGCAAAAGCAAAGGTACTGTGGTGCCGGTCCTTTTCAGGAAATCAAATTGTGCCAATTTCAAGGCAACAAGATAGGTTTTGTTTTGCCCTTGCGAACCTTCTCGCTTGATAGGGAAATCACCCAGAAGCATATTCAGTTCATCTTTGTGAATTCCATGCAGAGAGTATCCCATAATCTGGTCACGCACACGACTTGCTTTTATTACATCCAACAGGGATGCATCACGGGCATGCGAATCATAAGTCAACCCGACCTGCTCCTTATCTTGTGAAATAAAAGAATAAAATGACTGGAAAATAGGAATGAATTCACTGATAAAAGCCTCCCGCTTGCGGAAAACAACCTCACCGGCCTGTGCCATCATCTCTTCCCAAATGAGAAACAGCTCTTCTTCTACCGGCACTTCACTTTTCAGCAAAGTATTTCGTTGAGCCAATGCTTTATTATAGCGTATCAGAGCTTCCAGATACTCTTTATCATACTGCGAAATTACGACATCCATAAAGCGCCGACGCTCGTCACTGCCTCCGGCAATCAATTCCGAATCGGCAGGAGAAACCATGACCAAAGGCAAGAATCCTATATGATCGGACAAGCGGGTATATTCCTTTTTATTCCGCTTGAATTGTTTCTTTTGCCTGCGCTTCATACCGCAATAAATCTCTTCCGGCGTACCGTCGGGGGCTTCATAGAAGCCTTGGATAACAAAGAATTCCTGATCATGGCGGATGTTTTGCGAATCGATGGGATTGCCCGAACTCTTACAAAACGAAAGGAAATAAATAGCATCGAGCAAATTCGTTTTCCCCATGCCATTCTGTCCGAAAAAACAGTTCAACTTGGGTGAGAACGAGAGCTCAACTTGTTCCAGATTCTTATAATTAAGTATGGATATACGTTTCAGTATCATATTACAGCAGTAAATTCAGTTACAAAGATAATGCAAAATCTCGATTTAGTGAGCGAAAAGAGAATTCATTCTTTTTTCCGAATGTGAGAGATTTATCTAAACCGAATGCAGTACAAAATAAGCATGCTTATTTTTAATAGCGGAGGTGAAGCTTAGCTCATCAAAAAGTAGGAAGAATTTCGGGTTTTCAAGTGTAAAAGAAAAAAAGATGCCGCTAAATTTCGTTGATACCTATAAAAAAGTTACTTTTGCGGGTCGAAATGGCTAAATAAGAATAATAACAAAAAGAATATATAAAATGGCAGAACAAAAGAAAGCTAACGAAGCCCTGAATGTGGAAGAAGCATTGTCACAATCAGAGGCATTTCTCATTAAAAACAAAAAAGCAATTATCGGCGCTGTAGTAGCAGTAATCATCATCGTAGCCGGTATAGTAATGTACAAGAACCTTTATGCTGAACCGCGCGAAGAAAAAGCACAGGCTGCATTGTTCAAAGGACAGGAATACTTTGAGGCCGACCTTTACGAACAGGCCTTGAATGGCGACAGTATCGGATTCGCAGGTTTCGCTAAAATTGCTGATGAATACAGCGGAACCAAAGCTGCCAACTTGGCAAAAGCATATATGGGTATCTGCTACGCTCACCTGGGACAATACGAAGCTGCTGTAAAAGCACTGGATAGCTTCAGCGGAAAAGACCAGATGATAGCTCCTGCAATGAAAGGTGCAATGGGTAACTGCTACGCACAATTAGGCCAGTTGGACAAAGCTGCTTCTATGTTGCTGAGCGCTGCTGACGAAGCTGATAACAATTCACTCAGTCCTATCTACTTGCAACAAGCCGGAGAAATCCTCGTTAAGCAAGGCAAGTATGACGACGCTATCAAAGCATATACCAAGATTAAAGACAAATATTTCCGTTCTTACCAGTCAATGGATATCGATAAGTACATCGAACAAGCCAAACTGCTGAAGAAGTAATATACCTTATTATTATATAGTATATCAGACACGGGTTACACAGATTTTACACGGATAAAAAAGAAACAACCGTGAAATCCGTGTAATCCGTTTCTTTTTTTATCCCCCTTTTATTTTTAATTATTAATTTTAGAATAACTATGGCAACAGCTTATCATAACCTTTCGGACTACGACTTCAACTCTGTTCCTGACGCTAAAGAAATGAAGTTCGGCATTGTTGTTTCTGAGTGGAACTTCAATATCACCGGAAAACTTTTAGAGGGCGCAATGAATACTTTAAAAAAACATGGTGCCAGAGACGAAAATATTTTGGTGAAAACTGTTCCGGGTAGCTTTGAATTAATTTTTGGAGCCAACCAATTCATTGAATATAGTAATGTGGATGCAGTTATTGCAATTGGTTGCGTAGTTAGAGGAGATACTCCACATTTTGACTATGTTTGTATGGGAAGTACCAACGGAATTGCTCAACTGAACGCAACTGGCAACGTACCAGTTATTTACGGATTAATTACTACCAATACAATGGAGCAAGCCGAGGACCGTGCCGGTGGCAAACTGGGTAACAAAGGTGACGAATGTGCAATTACTGCAATAAAAATGATCGATTTTGCTTGGAGTTTACAAAAATAGTCGTATCTTTGCACCGCAATTGAGAAAC
>OGHH01002469.1_pt1 | contig 10459 bp, 15 predicted proteins | sample 1571471 | NCBI WGS metagenome assembly OGHH01 (sample SAMEA2581936, study PRJEB24529) | metagenome | biome: Human gut stool | place: China | collected 2011
ATCCTTGCAGTATGGCAACACTGCTTGTCCAATACCAGAAGGCTTTCCAGTTCTTCATAAGTTTCCTGCTTGTCCTTGTCCGAGTACCATCTTTCAGCAAAGTCAGCTATCCGTTTTTTTCTGGACTTAATATTGTTTGCAATGTATCCTGCGGAGTCACAAATAGCATGCAGCACATTGTCGCCATTCCAGTCAGTAGAATCAATACGGTTTCCCGTCATCAGAAGGGCATCGGCCATCAAAAAATGACGATTGCGTACTGCTTCTATCAAAGCGGTTGTATTTTTACCCGAGCGCGTTACCTTCGCCCCTTCGGAAAGCAATAGTCCGGAAATATCGGCATACAGAGTATCATTCGGACACGAGTTCCGCTTCGCCATAACACACAATGGTGTGTCACCATCATCATTTCTCGCATTCGTATCCGCACCTCTTTCCAACAGGATACCCACAGCGGTAATGTCTGCAAAATAGCAAGCCGTATGCAAAGGAGTGTTGTTCTTATGCATTTCATCCCGACTGTCAAGCGATACATTCCGGTAGGCATCGTACAAATCTGATTTTTCAGTATCGGATGCATGCAGACTGAATATTTCTTCACAAGTCATTGTTGCCATTTTTTAAGTCAATCAATTTTTCTATGTGCTTGTACTTTCCTCCCAGACGAACGGAAATAGCTTTCACTTCACTATATAAATGCAGCCGGAAAGCTGTTTCCGCTTTCAACCGAAGCAATTGTCTGTATGCTCCAAATTCTGGAATACCTTGCGGAATGGGATAAAAAGGGAAAGCTTCATCATAATCGTAGCGAAGAAAAGCTTCAGGCAACTGCGTTTCGCATGCAATATCCATTCCATGCAGGAGCCGTTCCGCCTCACAAAGCAATCTGTAACATTCGTCATACCATTTTACCATAAAGCAACACAATGCCTTGTTGTACATTACTGCGAAGTACTCCTCATGGATACGATCAAAGCATGAATAAGCGTCAGAATACGCTTTGCCAAGCAGAAGCAGTACTCCGGCAGAAAACAATCGTTCCACTTCCTTGTCTGTTGTTTGCTGATCATTGACAAATAGTGCCATAAGAATAGCCTTTTATTGCTGTATCACAATTGTTACCATTGAATTCTTACCCACGGACTTTTCTCATCGGAAAGTAATTTATCGGCGTTATCCTTCATTACTGAATTATAGGATTTCTTTCCTCCCCACATTGAGCGCCCTATGATATAGCTCATCGCCAGGTCATGCCATGAAGCGAGCTCCCGATGTGCCAGGTCATACGCTCTGTCAATATACTGCCAGGCTTCTTCTTCTGTGATATAACACATCTCGCAACAGGCACGCGCAAGGAAACATACCCTACCTGCATCCCATCCGGCAACACCATAACGCTTCAGGTCTTCTTTTGAAGATATGACTTTATTCTCAATCAACTCATCATAAGTCTCTTCCAGATTCTGAAGCTGAGATACAGCCTTATCATAATCTTCCTGCGACTCCATATATTGCTGAAACACCTCATCCTGTTGCTTGGGGTCGGAAAGAAGAAAAGCCTGCCACACATAAGGGAAATAATATCTGAATCCTTTTTCCAGCAAATAATTCATCTTTTCTCTGGCATCCTGACTGTTTTTGATTCCCCACCATTCACCAAGTATCTGTGGAAGTTCATAGTCTATGCCGGTCTTTATAGAATTCTGGTATGCTCCTTGCTGTGAAGCATACAACGCACCGACAGCAAGCTTCTTATATTGCTCATCGGCAAGAGAGGATGCCGGATTAATATTTACAACCTTAAACGCACTTCTGATTTTCCGTACCATCATGTATGCCCCTTTACCTTTCCGGTACAGCCACGTACAGCCTACAAAAACGGCAATACCCGACATTATATAAAATTCGTAACTCATTTTTTCCGCTCTTTTAAATAATCAATCACTCCATGAAAACTGCAACCAAGGTGAATCTTCATTCTTCAGTAATTCCGTAACAATCTCGTATGCAGTCAGACAATCGTCTGTATCACCATGCCATACACCACGACCAAGAACGAAACTCATGCCATATTCTTCCCACGAAGAAAAATTTGCAGAAGCAGTTTCATCCGCTACACGCATGATGTTCCACATATCTTCTTCTGTAATATAACCGCACTGGAAAGCCCAGCGCCCGAGGTTGACAATACGTACCAAATCCCAGGCAATGGCTGTATGAGGTACAGAATTCATATCACAGATACTGTTTTCCAACATGTAGTCCGTTATCAACGACACATCTTCTACCTTATCTTCATCAATACCTTCGGTTTCCTGCCCGTTTCTCATGGCAGCAAGAACCCTATCCGCTTCAGCATGATGTCCTTCACGAAGCAGCCAGTCAACAATTTCAAAGGCAGACTCTCTGTCAGTTACCTCCCACCAGCTTCTTATCTGTTCCTTCAATGAATCCACATACTCCTGGTGTCCTATGGTATCTGTATATTCATCATTATAGACCAGTATCGGTGCCCCAAGAGCCAACAAACGAAGCTGTTCACTGTTTAAGGTACCATCCTTACTTCTTTTAATCTCCCAGCTATCATTATCATCAAAGAAATCATCAGCGTTGAAATCCAGGTTCATCAAAGATTGTGTTATATCCGCAGCATCATTCATGTTTTTCATACCAGTATTACATACTGTATCCGCATCCACATCTCCTAATGTCCCCATCGTAGCCTGTTGGGCTTGTATATCGACAAGATTCGGAACAGCAGCCTGCATCTGAGCCATAATCTGTGCCTGCATGTCCTGCATGTTCATACCTGGTATGTTTCCTAACATTAATTGCGCCTGTTCCATGGCTGACTTGATAGCCGCTTCCTGTGCGGCTCTTGCTATTTCTTCCGGAGTCTGTTTTCCATACGTTTTTCCGTTTTCCATAATACTTTGATTTATAATTAGCCTTCTTGTCTATCAAAAAAATCCTATCTCTCCGTTTTCATCAATCTTAAATGAAGCGGTATAGTAATTGGTCCATATATGTTTTCCACGTACTTCAGGTGCCTCATCTTTCTTGATAAAATTCAAGTCGAAGTAAGAAACCATAGTGGTATATTCTTTTTTGAAAGATTCATTCTCAGCAAGCAAATGCTCACGACCGACTTTTACCGGATAAATGTAGAACCTATACTTCCCGACTGATTTAAGATCATATTGGGTACTATCTTCCTGTGTCATAAACAAGTCATATCCCTCTTTGACCATTTTTTTCAGCAAACCGGCATTTATATCGTCAAGATTCAGTGCCGTTGACTTTTCATACGAATATTTCCATTTTTCATTCTTCTCCGGTTCACCTGCAACAAATTCTCCGTCTTTTAACTCTATAATAAGTTTATAATCATTATTTTCTTTATCAATGTAGCCAACAGTGATACTTGAAAGCATATTTTCCAACTTATGCTCACCGTTATCTTCCTCCCATTGTAATTCATAGATTTTGTTTTCATTCATATCGACATTGGTTTTTACGAGCTCCTTTATTTTCGAAATACTCTCTTCTGAGCCCATTCCTAAAGGTTCACTTCCATTACAGCCAACAAGTACCGATGCAACCATTGAAACTACCAGTGTTACCTTGAAAAATTGTCTAATCATAATATTAAGTTTTTAAATTGGTTATTTTATCCTAAAATCGCACGAAATTCTTCAAACTCATCGTATGAGTCAAAATATTTGATTTCAAAAATCACATACTTATCAGGAAGACTGACCTTACACTGATTCTCATCTTCATCATCTTTAATATATTCTATATCTGAAATGAGGAATGAACGATATTCCACCTTGCCTTTTTCAATGGATGGATATGTCACTCTGTTACCTTCTACCTTGATTGTTCCTCCTTGTGCAATCAACGCTTTGGCCTTCCGCATACTCTGCAAAGTAAACCACAGAAGCAATATCCCTCCTATTACAAGAATTGTTGACAATACTGTAGGCGACAATATATGAACACGCCTGATACGAAGTCCGAAAGGATATATCAATGGAACGACAACCATACCTATGCCAAATGCCAGACTGGACCACTGATTCGTAAAAACACTGTTTGGAGTGTAATTGAACGTTTTGTTTATGCTCTCAAATTTTTCCTTTTCCATAATATTACCGATTGGTCATTTTTGCAAATATAAAAAATAAAAAAGCAAAATATGACCAACCGGTAATATTTTGCTTTTTTTAATTGAAAAGGATTATTTTATGTCATTGCTTCAACGCATCATACAAACACATAAAACTTGAATAGAGCAAATCGGTATCAAGTCCGTTAAACAAAGACATCTCATAAGACATACCCATGAAAACATGATGATAAAGCAGTATCACATTCTCCACATCTATATCTTTTCTCAATTCCCCATTCTTAACAGCAGCATGTATAGCCACACGCCAATGCTCCTTATCATTTTCAATCATTTCCTGTAGCTTGCCTGCCCCATCCGGATAATACAATCTTACTTGCTGCAAAAGATGCAAATATCCGGCATTAGGAGATTTACCTGGCATAATATCTTTACTTAAATTGCCTAAATTGACAATCTTAGCCATCGCATTCTTCACACCCTGAACATACTTCTGAATAAAATCCCTGAAAGTGCCATCATGTATCTCATATTTGTTTTTAGGGTCCTGCACCTTAAAAAGGAACTTATCAGCTACGGCTATAAACAAATCAAGTTTGGTAGGGTAATAATTAAATATACCTGTTTTAGTAAGCCCTACCTTTTTAGTTATCATTTGCAGACTTACACGCTCATAATTCATTGCCATAAACAACTGAAAAGCACTCTCCAATATTTCGTCCCTATTTGTTTTCATATTTATATATTATAATCCATCTTTCTCCCAAAGATACATGATTAATTTGATTTAATCACATATCGCACATATAATCATATATCTATATTTTGAATTTATAATTATGTTGTAATCAGTTATAGCCTGGTAATCAATAGTGTTAAGTTGTTATCTCGGCCTTGTTTAGTTGCTTACTATATATTTACTTAATGATTTCAATGTCTTGAATAGATATATAACCAATAGGAGCATTAAAAATGGAATTTATTCTGCACCAGCCATTTGTTAATTCACTTATGACAACAGGCATTCCAAATTGGACTGCTATGCCATCCTCACCTTTGGTAGTTTTTTCTCCATCAGGTAAAGAATAAATGCAAGAACTGCATAGTATGGCACTATCTCCAATTTGTGGTATAAAATTCGTCCTTTTAGCATTGGAGGAGCTCTGTAATATTATATTATATTGAGCTTCTATGCTTTTCATAGACAGGAATAAGTATGCTTCAAAACAATCGTTACATTCATTCTCTTCAGGGAAATGCTCTATGTGAAAACCCGAAGCATCAGCATACAACTTTCCGTGAGTTTCATCGCCTTTATTATATATTCCATATACCAATCGCCCATTAGAATTATAATATGCAATACTATGCAATGCTCCCCCGTCAGCCCATCGCTTAAATACTTTTCTTATTTTGTTATCGTTATCAAAATACATCGTGAACAATATATTGGAATTCTTGATTTGACCATCATCTAAGATTTTGTATGAATGGATTTGATTAAACTCCATATATTCATCCTCTATCACTTTCCCTAAACTATCCAAAGGAACAAGGTATGCAACCCACAAAGGCATTTCGTTTATTGCATCAATCTCCTCTTGAATAGTTTCCTTATAGCTTTGTCCGAAAGTATGTTGTTTCATCCATTGCAAAAGCAAATCTTCTACTTCTTTTGCACCTATTTCCTTTGCTAAAGCAAGAGGGGTGTTGCCGTTACTGTCTTTTATATTAAGATTTGCGTGATATTCTAAAAGCAATTTCACCAGTTCTATGTTATTAGCAATGGCTTCCATAATCGGATATACTTTATATGTATCGTATGGACTTTGGTAACCATTTACGCTAATGCCATGCTCCAGCAATATACGGGCTAACCTCACGTTAGACAATTTACAGGCGTATGTCAAGAGCGTCAGCCCGTATTCGTCACTATATAATCTATTATTAATATCCTTATATCTGGCAAGAGCATATTTCAGCACATCTTCTTTGTCAAAGTAAATTGCCGTATAAAATATATCAAACTCATAAAAATCGTTACCCATTGCCATAGGTTCATCTTCTCCTGCAAGCAGCCGTTTTATGGTTGCCATATCATTGTTACGGCATGCAACACCCAACGGATAAAGTTGATAAGTTACATCCCTTATAGTATCTTGCTGTAATGGATTTGCTTTCACGCTATCTAAGCAACAAAAAAACATTACAAGAAAAAGTAATGTCCAATTTATTATCTTCATATTTAGTTTTTTAAGTTGCACGTTAATGCTAATGGTTAGAAAAGAGCATAGTCAGATGCTTTCTTTCGTTGTTACCAACCTATTAAATCTTTATTATATTATTTTCAGCCAATGCCGATGTGTTATCATGAAATAAAGCAATACAGCTAAAAATGGGTAAACCATCCAAGAGATAATGAACGATAAACGTTGGCTTTTAAACAATAAAGGTTTTTCTCGTATTATCTCAATTCCCTTTCCCTTTCTTACATAATATCTATTTAAAAAATAATATAGAATATAAAATATTGGAACAAAGAAAATAAACGGCAAATCATAATTGAAATACTCTTTTATCAATGGATAAATCAATGCAATTATCGGTAAAAATAATATTCCACAGAATAGTAATATTGTTCTCTCATGTGGATCTTCCAACTTAAATTTATCCCTATTGTATATAAAGAACTGATAATACATCGCATCAAAAAAGAATTTAATCATAAAGAATTATTAGTTTTGTTAGTGATATTTTTACCATAATTCTTCTGCAGAGAAAACGCCTAAGAAGAAATATAGCAACATAATTATTTGCAACAAAATATACAGACCTGTCACAAAGCATATTGTTAGTATTATTATTTTCTTTACACCTTGATATTTCTTCTTTCTTAATAAAAAGAGTAGCAACAGTGAAATCGCTATAAGTATCATATTTAATACACATGCAATCATATCTATTATTTATATTTTGGATTTATAATTATGTTGTTATCACTAGTGGTTTAGCAGGGAACACTGTAAGCGTTATCACGCTTTGTTATAAACTCAATTTACTTTGCATGATTGGCTTTTATTTACCCACCATTCCTGTTCTTCCACCTCACGAGCCTTTTGTATCTCGTCCGTTGTCAGATTTTCATTGTGATAGGCATTATATAGATTTTCCCAACCATTCTTACGATATTTCGGTGATACAATCCATTCGCCTGCATCATTAAACAGGCAGAAGTTTGCAGGAGTATCGGGTATAATCTCATCTGCCCAAGAACAGACTTTTGTCAGTCCCTTTGCGGATTTCCACTTACCCCGATATTCAGATAAGTTCAATTTCAGTTCTGCTATTTCATTCCGTCCTTTCTCTATTTGCTGTCCGCTCATCCGATACCCCTGCTTGAAAGAACCGGAGAATGTACCGCTATATCGTTTATCTCCGTATTCCGCAAACGAGTAATACCCGTATATGAAACCGTCCAATTCCGTATATTCACTTTTTATCATTTGGGAACAGGAAGAAATGCTATCTACACAAACCTTTCCCTTAAACGGACAGATTACGGATAATCGGGTACGACTGATACCCTTTATCTCATATTCTCTACTATCCATTTTCCGAACTTCGGTAATATGAATATCAATTCGGCTACAATCTTCTCCTAATATGCCAATCATGCTTAAATTGTCAAACAAGCCCGAAAGGTCTTGCTGCAAAATATCTGCTTTGGGATTTTGTGAATAGGCTACTCCACAAAACCAAAAGAGTAAAAAGATAATGATATGGTATATTTTCTGTTTCATATTTTGCATTACTGTTTATAATGGGTTTGGTGAGGAACAGCGTTCAGCTGTTATCTCGACCTTGTTATAAACTCAGTTTGTATATTAAAATAGCTTATCGTTTAATTCGTTCAAATAAAATGGCATCTTCACTTTCCCAAAAGTGAGCTTCTGTTATTGCAAATCCCAGCTTTGCACAATATGATAATAGGATGTCTTTATTCAATCTATTTTTAATGAACCTACGTTTATAATAGCCTTCATCTTCAAACCATTGAATAATGCCATTTTCATAAAAAATCCATTTAGAATCATCTTTCATGGCATACACAGTTCTAACATCTATTCCTTTTTGTGTGAATTGAAAAGAGTTCATGCTATCAGAACTATCCATATTAGTGATTTTAAAATTGTAACAATCGCATTGTAATTTTGAAGATAACCAACGAGCTAAAGTATTCCAGCCGTCTGAATAGTTGGAATACATAACGCAAATATTTCTATTTGTTGCAGGCACAAAGAAATATGCTTTCTCAAAATGCGCTCCACCATTTAGAGGACTATTATCATATAAATCAAACATAAATGGCTTATACGATAACTTTTGTTTATCATTTTCCAACAAATCAGCACTTAAAGTTTTTACAATATCCTTTAACGGGCATTGAAGACAACTAAAAGTGAAATATGAAAACTGTTCTATTAGCATCACGACTCTATTTACTGAAACAAATTAAGCTATTTAAAAACATTGTTTATAATGGTTTGACAAGAAGCTGCGTTTAGCAGCTAACTTGGCTCGTTATCAATATATAATTCTCAAAAGCATATTCGTTCATTCTACAAAATGTTACAATTATGGCAGAAGTTTATATTCTTCACCAAAAGGATAATAGGTTCTCATGTCTATAGTAGATTCGTTTTCACTACGACATACTCTTATTCTGCTAATGGAAAGTTTTTCTGTCACTAAGAGTTCGTAACGTAGATTTTCATGATGAAAGACTATTATTTCCGGCTTATCTATATCATAAAGAGAATAGTATATCCTTAGATTTTCATAAGAAGATAATGCCGTTTCTATTTGTGCATCAAAAAAAACTGGCAATGTTACAGAAAGATAATCCATGTTGTCCGGAAAACTCTCGATATCCAAATCGATATACTCAATGCGAGCAGGCTCTTTACTGGTTTCAGCTAAAAAACCAATCATAACACCCTTATCATTTATCTCGATAGGATATTCATCTATTTCATCATATTCATCATAATCAGAAAGAAGTTCCTCAATGGAGGTTTCAAATAACTTCTCGAATATACTTTCTGTGTTTTTGTTCTGTAAGTCAGTACAGAACAACTCTCTTTGAATCTTATTATTTGTTCTATTCGTTTTCATAACAAGTCATTTTCTCTTAATGTATCGTAATAATCACCGTCACTATCCATATTGGATACTATTTCTTTTGATAATTCTCTCGTATTGAGGGCAAGGCATTCTTGTCCGAACACCGGATGAATCAAGAATGATAAATCTTGCTTGTTTCCTTTAAGCCATTTCAGAAAATTTATGGTATTGACTTTACTTAGCTTTATGGTCAAATTGCATACATTCAAATACGATTCCATATAATACTCGTCTTGCCATAAAAAAATGTACCACTATTATCTTGACCTACAATAACTTGCAAGGTGTCGCTAGAAGTAATAGTATTAAAGAAATTCCTTGCTCTTTTCTGGCTATCAGATTGTTGAATGAATTGCTTTCTCATGTTGTTATTTTATTTATTATTGATAATGTTTCAGCAGGGAACGGCTTGCCGTTATCCTGCGTTGTTATCAACTTTTTTCAAACTCAAAATTTATCTGAATCTTTGAATCTGCCGATTGTTTGTGTACTTATATCTATATAAGGAAGTGTCTTGACAATCCTGACATTTTCTATACTTTCACTTCCGCCCAATGCCAGCAGTGGAGAATATCCGAAACACTCGTCATAGCCCGGAGTTCCTATTACTTCTTGAATTACAGGATAATTTTCTAAATCAAACCAACCTTTCAAGATACTTTTGTTAAAGATTATTTTACCCAACAATAATACGAGATTATCCGGAAGAATTAAATATGTTCCGTATCTTACATTCAAATAAACAATGTAATTTTTCAATCTTGAATTTTTTACATAGGCAAAGACATCACCGAAAGCCGTACACATGAATGGCAGAAACGATTTGTCATAGTCCATAATATAACAAGAGTTTAGTACATCTTGGTAATCTGACGGATTAATGATTTTAAGCATTCCATCACAATAGCTGCCCAGTCCAACTTCTTGCCATAGAGTAGTCAGTTCCGGATAAGACAAATCGGCGTATTTAGAAATAAAGGCATCATCAACTGTTTGCCTGATACTATTGATGTTCTTTTCTAAAAAAATCTCGTACATACATTTATTTACTTTATAGTTGATAATGGCTAGACAAGAAGCTGCGTTTAGCAGCTAACTTGGCATATTAATAATAAATAACGATATAACTGTTTTCATACGCTC
>OGHH01002470.1_pt1 | contig 10457 bp, 6 predicted proteins | sample 1571471 | NCBI WGS metagenome assembly OGHH01 (sample SAMEA2581936, study PRJEB24529) | metagenome | biome: Human gut stool | place: China | collected 2011
AGAGTCGGCGCAGCTACAGAGACAGAGATGAAGGAAGCTAAGCTCCGTATGGAGGATGCCCTTAATGCCACAAGAGCTGCAGTTGAAGAGGGAATCATCTCAGGTGGTGGTTCAGCATACATCCACGCTGCAAAGAAGGTTGCAGAGCTTGTAAAGGATCTTGAGGGCGATGAGAAGACAGGCGCTAAGGTAGTTCTCAAGGCTATGGAGGCTCCACTGTTCCACATCGCAGCCAATGCAGGACTTGAGGGATCAGTCATCATCAACAAGATCAAAGAGTCTGAGGTTGGTGTGGGCTTTGATGCATACAATGAGACATATGTCAACATGATCGAGGCAGGAATCATTGATCCTGTTAAGGTTACAAGAAGTGCACTTCAGAACGCTACATCAGTTGCTTCAACAATGCTCACAACAGAGTCAGTTGTAGCTGATATCAAGGAAGACGCTCCAGCAATGCCAGCAGGCGGAGCAGGAATGGGCGGCGGAATGGGCTTCTAAGGAATAGAGTCAGACACGATTTCGCAGTAAAATACAAAGACTAAGATAAAAAAGGATCACATCATTCGTAATCGGGTGATGTGTTTCCTTTTTTATGTAGGTTAATTGACACTAACCGGCATGTGTGAGATAATCAGAACAGATATTTTTCGACTAAGGGAAAGTATGGGTTACAAAAAAGTTATAAATGAAAGGCAGGAAGAGATGGGAGAAGATAACAACAGCTTTGGCGGCTATCAGCCAACAGATGAAGGTGCGCCTCAGTATGGACAGAACGATCAGAACTATGGTCAGTCAGACGGCCAGTATGGACAGAACGACCAGAACTATGGTCAGTCAGACGGCCAGTATGGACAGAATTATGGTCAGCCAGGTGGACAGTATGATCAGAATTATGGTCAGCCAGGCGGCCAGTATGGACAGAATTATGGCCAGCCAGGTGGCCAGTACGGACAGGGATATGGTCAGTATGGTCAGGGCTACGGACAGCCGGGAGATCCATACGGACAGAATTATGCTAACCAGGACATGAATATGGGCGGAGGTCCGGCATATCCACAGAATAATATGCAGCCACAGGAGAGCAAAGGCGTATCCATAGCATCTATGGTGCTTGGTATCTTTTCTCTTACATTTGGATGTTGTATCACATATGTGGGAATTGCCACAGCCATTGCGGGACTGATAACAGGTATCATAAGTCTTAAGGATAAGAAGCCTGGCAAGGGAATGGCTATCGCAGGTATTATAATGAGCGCAATAGCACTTGTGTTCCTGGTGTTCTGTATTATCCTGGTTCTTACATCGGACACATATCAGGATATGGTGGACGAAATACTCAGACAGATACAGTCAGGAAGCTATTAAAAATGTAATAAATTGAATAAAGAGAAGTGATCGAGAGGCCGCCGGATTTCGGGCGGCCTCTTGTTATGTGCACCAAGCTGATAATATTTGAACGTTTAATACTGTGTGGGTGATTGAATCTAAAGGTGGATTAGTGTTATTATTATGGAAGTGCGTAGAAGGTATCAGAAAGGAGGTCCTGTATTATGGAGAGTGATTATATTATTGAAGATACAGACATCAGGCGTCTTATTGTGAAAGCGGTAGAGGCGAGAGAAATGGCATATGCCAGGTACTCACAGTTTAAGGTTGGGGCAGCACTCCTGGCTGGCCGGGAGAATTCTTCGGATGCAGATGAAGTCGTTGGCAGAGAGACAGACAGCCGCGATAGAAATGCGAATGAATACAGAGTGTTCACGGGCTGTAATATAGAAAATTCCTCGTATGGTGCAACTATATGCGCAGAACGTGCAGCGGTGTGTAATGCAGTGAGTAGTGGCTATAAAGATTTCAAAGCGATTGCTATTGTCGGTGGCCTGAATAGTACAGGGATAAATGGAATAACATATCCATGTGGGATATGCAGACAGGTGCTCTCGGAATTTTCTGCGGATATGTATGTTATCGCAGCACATTCAGAGGATGATTACGACATGAGAAGATTGTCAGAGTTTCTTCCGGCTTCGTTTGGTGCCGGACAGATGGAATAGTGAGCGTTGAAAATTTATATAGAAGGAGAATATGAATTGGGAAATATCAAAGATTTAAAGGCTTACAGAATAGTTGAGGAGAAGGATCTACCGGAGGTACATGGCAAGGGATATGTGCTGGAGCATATAAAGACAAAGGCAAGGGTCCTCATCATTGAGAATGACGATGTGAATAAGGTATTCAATATAGGCTTCAGGACACCTCCATATGATGATTCAGGAATACCTCATATAATTGAGCACTCAGTGCTTTGTGGTTCAAAGAAATATCCGGTAAAGGATCCATTTGTTGAGCTGGCAAAAGGTTCTCTGAACACCTTCCTAAACGCCATGACTTATTCAGACAAGACGGTATATCCTATAGCGAGCTTCAATCAGAAGGACTTTGAGAACATCATGAGTGTGTATCTGGATGCAGTGTTCTATCCGGATATCTATATACATGATGAGATCATGAAGCAGGAGGGCTGGCACTACGAGCTTGACTCTATGGACGGAGACCTGAAGTACAACGGAGTTGTGTATAATGAGATGAAGGGCGTGTACTCAAGTCCTGAGTCGATTATGTACAGAGAGATAGAGTCATCACTCATGCCGGACACTCCATATGGCAATGATTCAGGCGGTGATCCGGTATCCATACCTACACTCACCCTTGAGAGATTCAGAGATTTCCACAGGACATATTATCATCCATCGAACAGTTATATTTATCTGTATGGTGACTGTGATATGGCGAAGGAGCTGGAATTTATAGATGAGGAGTATCTGTCACATTACGATTACAAGGAGATAGATTCAGCGATCCCTCTTCAGAAGCCATTTGACGAGATGAAGGATATCACTAAGGAGTACTCCATAGCTGATACTGATCCAGAGGAGAACAATTCCATACTCACATACAGCAAGATAACAGGGCTCAGCACCGAAAAGAAGAAGGTTACAGCCCTTGAAATACTTGAGTACGTGCTCATGGATGCGCCGGGAGCTGTCCTGAAGAAAGCTCTGACTGATGCGGGTATAGGCGAGGAGGTCTACAGCTCATTTGACAATGGCTGTCAGCAGACCACATTCTCTATCATAGCAAGAGGCGCGGATAAGAACGATAAGGACAGATTCATAAAGATAATAGATGATACATTTGAAGAACTCAGCCATGGTATAGATAAGGATGCGGTTGAGGCTGCAATCAACAAGTTTGAGTTCAAGCACAAGGAGGCCAATTTTGGAAGGTTTCCTAAGGGACTTATGTACGGACTGGATGCATTTAACAGCTGGCTGTATGACGATACCAAGGCACTCATGTTTTTTGAGATGAATGATGTGTATAAGGAGCTGAGAGAGGATCTTCAGAATGGATACTTTGAGCAGCTTATAAAGGAATGTTTCATTGATAATACATTTGGCCTGTATCTCACCATGAACCCTAAGAAGGGTCTTGACCAGGAGAATGAGAAGAAGATCGCTGATGAGCTTGCGGCATACAAGGCTACGCTCAGCCGTGAGGAGCTTGAGAAGATCGTGGAGGATACAAAGGCGCTCAAGGAGTATCAGGCGACTCCTTCATCCGCAGAGGATCTTGCCAAGGTTCCGCTTCTGGCGATAGATGACATTGACAAAGAGGCTGAGAAGCTCAAGAATGTTGAGTCTGAGATCGGCGGACTTCCGGTTGTAAGCCACGATATATTTACAAACGGTATAGGATATCTGAGGTTCTATTTCAATATAAATGATATAGATAATGACCTTGTGCCATATCTTGCTGTGCTGTCATGCCTGTTTAAATATATTGACACAGAGAAGCATACCTATGGACAGCTTTCAAATGAGATAGACAGTAATATAGGTGGAATAGAATTTGATATGGTTGGATATGCCAGTGACACGGATATCAAGAAGTTCTTTTACGTGTCAATGAAGGCACTCTATGAGAAGCTTCCATATGCCGTTGAACTGATGAAGGAGATTATGTTCTCATCTAAGATCGATGACAGGAAGAGACTGAAGGAGCTCCTGACGGAGGAGAAGTCCAGCATGAAGAATGGCATGGCTGCATCGGGACATGTGACCGCATACACCAGAGCCATGTCCTATATAGATGAGGGAGCAAGATTCACGGATGAGACCTGTGGAATCGCTTATTATGAATTCCTGTGTGACATAGTGGATCACTTCGATGAGAAGTACGATGACTTCATTGAGAAGCTTCAGTATGCCCTTGCAGAGGTACTCAGAAAGGGGGCACTTACGGTTTCATATACAGGAAATGAGGACGTGACAGATCTGCTTGAGGAATCATTTGCGGACTTTGGCATGGCACTCTCTACAAGACCTGCACATAAGGATGTGAAGCCTTTTGAGAAGGATCTCAAGAATGAGGGCTTCAAGACAGCCAGCCAGGTTCAGTATGTTGCCATAGCGGGTAATTTTGAGGATGCGGGATACAAGTACGACAGCTCACTGAGCGTTCTCAAAATCATATTCTCATATGGTTATCTGTGGGAAAATGTCCGTGTGAAGGGCGGCGCATATGGTGCCATGTGCTCATTCCTCAGGAATGGAACCTGCTATATGAGCTCATACAGAGATCCAAACCTCATGGAGACATATGACATATTCAAGAATGCATATAAGTTCGTGGAGAACTTTGAGTGCTCAGACAGAGATATGACCAAGTATATCATTGGAACCATGGCTCAGATAGATGCACCGACGACTCCTGTTGCGGAGGGTATAAGCCATATGGCGAGATACTTTATGGGAGTTACAGATGAACAGATCCAGAGAGAGCGTGATAAGATCCTCTCCACCGACAGAGATGCCATCAGAGCCCTTGCACCACTTGTGAAGGCTGTTACGGATTCAGGAATCATCTGCGCCATCGGCGGAGAGAGCAAGATAGAGGAGAATAAGGACAACTTCAAGGATGTACTTGCGATTTTCTAGGTATAGCCGACAGTCGATATAATGAGCGCAAGTGAGTGGGCGTGCTTGCATGACTTGCGAGCGGCGAATTAGGGTCATGACATAGTAAAGCTAGATGCGTATGCGTAGGTTAGCCTGCGCATGCAGGATGAAGGAGATATATGAATAAAGAATACAAATCAGGCTTCGTGTCCATCATAGGCAGACCAAACGTTGGAAAGTCGACACTTATGAACAGACTGATAGGACAGAAGATAGCGATAACAAGCAACAAGGCGCAGACCACGAGAAACAGGATACAGACCGTGTATACCAGCGATAAGGGACAGATTATCTTCCTGGACACACCGGGAATAAACAGGGCGAAGAACAAGCTTGGAGAGTACATGCTCAAGGTTGCTGAGAGTACGCTGGATGAGGTCGATGTGGTTCTCTGGATAGTTGAGGCCACAACATTTATCGGTGCAGGAGAGCGGTATATCATAGAACAGCTCCAGCATGTAAAGACACCTATAATTGTGGTTGTGAACAAGATAGACAACGTGGAGGAGAGCAAGGTATTTGAGGCGATAAATACCTATAAAGATGCCTGTGACTTTGCGGAAATAGTTCCTGTGTCGGCATTAAAGGGCAAGAACACAGATGAGCTCATAGATACCATTATGAAGTATCTTCCGTATGGACCACAGTATTATGATGAGGACACGATCACTGACCAGCCGGAGAGACAGATAGTTGCCGAACTCATCAGGGAGCAGGCGCTCCGTCAGCTTGATAAAGAGGTTCCCCATGGTATTGCAGTTGTGATTGATTCCATGAAAGAGAGACCGGATGGCGGCCTGATCGATATCGATGCGACAATCATATGTGAGAGGGCCTCCCACAAGGGAATCATCATAGGAAAGCAGGGCGTCATGCTGAAGAAGATCGGTACTCATGCGAGATATGGAATAGAGAGACTTCTTGACACCAAGGTCAATCTGAAGCTTTGGGTAAAGGTCAAGAAGGACTGGAGAGATACAGATACATTGCTAAGGAACTTTGGGTTTAGAGACGAGTAGTGTGTGCAAACAGGATCGGTAAATGTGCAGTTGCTGCGGGCAGTGCATAGTTTGCCGATCTTGTCATGTTAAATTTGTTATGGAGGTGGATATACAATTGAGAGAAGAAGTAACATTGCATGGAATTGTACTGTCCAGCAGCCTCCAGAGCGAATATGACAGGAGAATGGTGGTCCTCACAAAAGAACGGGGCAGGATCACAGTATTTGCAACAGGTGTGAGGAGAGGAACGAATCCGCTCCAGTCCAAGACACAGATGTTTGTCATGGGAAGTTTTACATTGATCCCGGCGCGGGATTCATACAGGCTTGTGAATATAGATGTGGATGAATATTTCCATCAGCTCACCATGGACATAGATGCATACTGTTATGCATCGTATTTCTGCGAGGTCATGGGCTTCATGACCCATGAGGGAGACAGGGCAGCAGATTACCTCAATCTTCTGTATGTGAGTCTTAAGGCTCTGGAGAAGGGGCAGATGCCTGCAAAGCTCATCCGGTGTGTGTACGAGATAAAACTCATGGATGTGTTCGGACAGGGAATACAGAGCTTCCACTGTCCGGTATGTGGCAAGGCTGAGGTGTCAAATGTATTCGATGCAGCATCGGGTGGACTGCTCTGCGATGGATGCAAAGGCCGGGCAAAACATCCGCTTCATCTATCGGATGACGCAGTATACACGATACAATACATAAATGGTGCACCGCTTGGCAAGATGTACAACTTCAATGTGTCAGATCCTGTACTGGCGGAGATACAGCTAGTGTCGAAGCAGTTCATGGATATGTATGTGGACAGGAAGTTCAAATCGGTGGAGATCATAGACTCGCTGCCATGAAAAAAAGAAGAGAATCCTACATGACGTGAGATTCTCTTCTTTTTGTATATTACCTGTCTAAAATACAAATCACAGAGAGTGTATTATTTTAGAGAACGCCTTCATCGCGCCGGGAAGTTTTTCATATGGTATGGCGCTGAAACCAAACAGAAGCTGGTTCTCAGGACAGAGATTCTTTCTTATCCAGAATGGTTCTGTGGAGAAGATTCGTATGCCTTTCTGTTCAAAAGCTGATATGAGCTCTGTCTGGGTAAGCTTTGAGTTCTTAACCTCTGCCACAAAGTGGAGACCGGCTCCGGCACCATACATGATCACATCATCTTCAAGATTCTGTTTCACATAATTCAATATATAATCATGCTTCTTTTTATAGTGATTCTTCATGGCGCCTATGTGGCGCTGATAATTACCACTCTGTATAAATTCAATAAGTGCAAGCTGCAGAACCGTTGGAACTGTGCAGTTGGTGTGTGAATAACTGGATTCATATGCCTTCATCAGATCTGCTGGAAGCACCATATATGATATTCGAAGATCCGGTGACATGGATTTGGAAAATGTCCCGAGATATATAGTGTGGTCGCTGTTATCGATGGATTGCAGGGATGGAATTGGTCTGCTTTGGTATCTGAGCTCGCTGTCGTAATCATCCTCGATGATATAACTTCCCGATTGAGCCGCCCACTCTATGAGCTCTAGCCTCTTGCTGATAGGCAATATGCTTCCCATAGGGAATTGGTGGGATGGGGTCACATATAACAGCGTGTCTCTGAGCCTCTGTATATGGTCTATTGATACACCGTCATTCTCAAGAGGTATGGGGATGATCCTGAACGGACTCTGGCTGACGATCTCCCATGTTCCGTTGTAGCCAGGGTCCTCTATGGCAAATGAATAGTCTGACGGACTGAATATATGCGTGATTATATCTATTGATCTCTGGTGGCCGCTCGTGAGAATGATCTGCTCCGGTGTGCAGTTTACACCTCTGGACATGTACAGATATTCGGTGATAAGACTGCGGAGGGTGTAACTTCCCTGTGACATCTGGTAGGAGGCGGTATCGGCCATGGATATCATGTCCCAGGCGTTCATAAGGCATTTGCGCCATGCCCTGGAGTGATAGCAGTTGTAGTCCAGATTGCCGTAGCTGAACGTGTAGTCAAATGTCTTTCCTGATTGTCTGGAAGAATGCTGTATATTGTGGCTTTGTCTTGGCTTTTTGTCCGGAGAAAATGCAGAGATGTTCTCAACATAGTAGCCTGAGCCTGTCACGGAGCGTATATATCCTTCAAGTTCAAGCTGGTTGTAAGCAGATACTACTGTGTTGCGGCTCAGTTTATGTTCGGCGGCTAGCTGCCTTGTTGCAGGGAGCTTTTCACCTGCAGCATAGTGCTCATTAAGTATCTCGGATTTCATTTGTTCATATAATTGTTCGTATAGAGACTTATCGGAGGCCTTGTCTATTGATATCATTTCCGTGTTCCTTTCCTGCATATTATAAGCGTTAAAAATACCTTGTATCATTGGATATTTGCGTATTACTTGATTTGTTCATATTCCAATACTGCAAATTGGAACTATAAAAATACTTGAAATTGGAACTTTAGAAAGAACCAATCTGGTGCTATTATACAAGAGTCATAGCGAGTAAGCAATAAGAAGAAGTCATAAGGTGATGTCTGACGGCACAAATTATAGTAGCTTTGTATAAATAATATTACAAAATATGCCGTGAACCTTGCAAAAATATTTGAATGAGTATAAAATAAGGCGGATAGAGTGAAAAAATGCAAATTCGAATATGATTTGGAGGATTACAATGGAAAAGACATTAGACAAGATCGTTGCATTGGCAAAGAGCAGAGGATTTGTTTATCCAGGTTCAGAGATTTACGGTGGTCTCGCAAATACATGGGACTATGGTAATCTCGGAGTTGAACTCAAGAACAATGTTAAGAGAGCATGGTGGAAGAAATTCATCCAGGAGAACCCTTACAATGTAGGAGTTGACTGTGCTATCCTTATGAACCCACAGACATGGGTTGCTTCAGGCCACCTTGGAGGATTTGCTGATCCTCTTATGGATTGCAAAGAGTGTCATGAGAGATTCCGTGCAGATAAACTTATAGAGGACTTTATGGCTGAAAACGGAGTTGTTCCAGAGGGCGCAGTAGACGGATGGAGCAACGAGCAGATGGAAGAGTACGTTGAGAAGAACAATATCTGCTGTCCAACATGTGGTAAGCACAACTTCACAGGCATCAGACAGTTCAACCTTATGTTCAAGACATTCCAGGGTGTAACTGAGGATGCCAAGAACACTGTATACCTGAGACCGGAGACTGCACAGGGTATATTTGTCAACTTCAAGAATGTACAGAGAACTTCAAGAAAGAAGGTTCCATTTGGAATTGGCCAGATAGTAAAGTCATTCAGAAATGAGATAACACCTGGTAACTTCACATTCAGAACAAGAGAGTTCGAGCAGATGGAGCTTGAGTTCTTCTGCAAGCCGGGTACAGATATGGAGTGGTTTGAGTACTGGAGAAGCTTCTGTATCAACTGGCTCAAGGATCTCGGAATCAAGGATGATGAGATGAGAGCCCGTGACCATTCACCTGAGGAGCTTTGTTTCTACTCCAAGGGAACAACAGATATCGAGTATTTATTCCCATTTGGATGGGGCGAGCTTTGGGGAATCGCAGACAGAACCGATTATGACTTAAAGCAACATATGGAACACAGCGGTGAAAGTATGGAATATATGGATCTCTATTCTAAGCATACTTTGTTAGGGCAGATATATAATATTGAACAGAATGAACAACTTCGTAGTAAATATTGGAATCATAATTTAAGAACTGCGTTTGAGTATGATTTTAATGAGGAAAGTCATGTCAGTATATCATATACAGGCAATTATGTCCCTTTTCGACATAATAATAGTTTGACAACCGGAAATTATCAAATTGGGAATGTAGATAAATATATAAATACGAGGATGCATAATGTGACAGTGCGGTATAAGTCAGAATTTGGTCTTGATATAGGAGGAGACTATACTTATTATCATTCTGATAATAATCAGAATTTGAGAGCAAATTTTCAGAATGGAGAACAAGATTATTTTGACATGAAAAGCGGACAAAGGGTTGATCGGTATTCTATTTATGCAGATCAGAAACATCGGTTAACAAGGAATTGGGAACTTGGTTATGGCGCTTCTTTTCAATTTGTTAGAGATAAAGATTTTCAAATTTACAATCAGGTCGTAGGAGATATTTATACTCAAAATACGAGCTCTGATTTGAAAGAAACAACAACAAATTTTTATGTATCGATGAATAAGAAAAGTAAGACCGGAGCTTCATTTTTTGTTTCTGCTACAGGAGAGTATTATACGATAAGTAATTATCATAAATGGGCTATATATCCTCAAGCTTCGTTTTCATATTCTAGAAGCTTGAGTCATATGTTTCAATTATCTCTATCTACTAATAAAACTTATCCGAGTTATTGGAATATGCAATCTTCCGTTAATCATTTGAATGGATATACCGAATTGCACGG
>OGHH01002473.1_pt1 | contig 10450 bp, 10 predicted proteins | sample 1571471 | NCBI WGS metagenome assembly OGHH01 (sample SAMEA2581936, study PRJEB24529) | metagenome | biome: Human gut stool | place: China | collected 2011
ATGCTGTAAGAAGCATAAGTACAAGAACAACTGTATCCATTATATGATTTTACAACAGTACGATCATCTCGCAAAGATTTCACTCCTGCACTCTTAGCACTTGTTGTTGCATTAATATATTTAACCGTGCCATCCGCATTCTTATATGGATTCACATTTTCAATCTGTTTTGCCCCCTCATAGGAAGGCTCAATCGTAATCTTATCATTCTTTGTATCAATATCAATTTCATTTACATGTAAATTTCGATATTGTTTGCTATCACGATATAATGTATTACTAAGTACAGTTGAATGATAAAAGATGTAATTATGTCCTTTGAAATTCTGCATATGATGATGATTGTTATAAGTCTCACCATACAATTTACTTGGATTATCTAAAATAGTACCAAGATAATTATGTTCTACATTTTCTTCATCCGTAAATTTGGTTTTTCCAATTTTATCTGGGAAAAAGCAGATATTCATAGGGTCTGAAGATACGTATGCCGCAATCTGAACGGCTCCAACATATGGCGTATCTTCTTTTACATCCCAGTTCGTACAGTAGGAATAAATGTATTTACCGTCAATCTGGTTAATTTCTCCATCTTCAAAGAAGCAGAATGTATCCAAGGTCTTTGGTATACCATCCGGAGAAACAATTCCTGTGCCTTTTTCAAATTTTAATTTGCACACACGACCGGTCTGAACATATTTTTCTTCGTCATTTCCACCACCAAAATAAATATATGCATTCCCCTTGTCATCTGCAAGAACTGCCGGGTCAAAACACCATTTTACTCCCTCGCATCCTTTTGACTTTGAGGTAAACATTTTCTGTCCTAAATCATCATGCCATGGGCCAACCGGTGAATCACCACGAACATATCCTATTCCTCCGCCATCGGTATAAAAGATATAATATTCATCCTCACCATCTCCATCGCCATCGATTTTGAGAGCTGATGGAGCCCATGCCTTTGTTGTCCAGCCATTCTTTTCCTTTTTCTTAGCAGAAGCTGTACTTGGCAAATTATTCAAATTCGTATTATCCATCGTCCCTTCATCGGTCCAGTTCACCATATCAGAAGTAGAAAGGATACTGAGTGAATTATTGGAATAAGAGTTTGCAGCCAATTTACCGTCCGCATAATCAAATCCTTCATTTGTTCCGTATACATAAAGTTTTCCATCGTTATCCGAATTATCTAATGCAGTCGGATCAGCAATAAAATCATAATTGGTAAGCATGCTGTTAATATCATGTACCTTACCGTCTTCTGTTGTATACTGTAAAGGTGCAGTCAATTTAATATTATCTGCATTCCATTTATTATCTGCAATTTGGCTTGCAAAAATATTATCTCCATAATTGTTATACACTTTGGCCCCTGCTTCTTCCAATGACATCTGCTTACCATCTTTATAAGCAACAATCTTCTTATTATCTTTATCATAGCCTAACGTATAGTCATCAAAGAAACTGTAGTTGCTCTTACTCTCTACTGCAGGTGTTGCGCTTACGACACTTTGCGTCGGCACTGCAGTTGGCTGACCGGAAGGAGAAACCGGTTTCTTAGTTGGAGCAGTCGGCTGCTTGGTTGCAATTTTGTTTGCCGTATTTTTCGTAACTTTCACTTTACACTTCATCGTTTTCTTTTTCTTCCCAACCTTATAAATGGCACGCAACGTAGCGGTACCCTTTTTTGCACCCTTAATTACAGCATACGCCTTTTTGCCCTTTTTCTTTGATTTTACAATCTTAACCACTTTCTTATTTGATGTCTTCCATGTTACTTTGGCACCTTTTTTTGCGTTTTTGATTGTAATCTTTTTCGTTTTGCCAACTTGTATGCTGACTTTTGTCTTGCTTAATTTGACCTTTTTAGCCGCTGCTTCTGACGTAGGTGCAATACTTCCCGGAATTACAACGGAAAGTGCCATCAACACGGCCAATGTTTTTTTCTTAGTCCTTGTCATTGTCGTTTTCCTCCTAATTATATTATTTTTGAATATATCTGTATTATACAACAAGGCATAATCAAAATCACTGCATTATGCGGATAAACAATTGACATATCTAGCATTTTATGCATGTAATAGTTTCATAACATCTTTCATAATCAGCTCTTTGGTTAAATGATTTTCTTTCAAAAGCTGTTCTGCATCGTAACGGTCGTAGAACTCTTTTTTCAAGCCAAAATTCAATACTTTCATATCGGAAGTGCTATAATAACCGGCAACTTTATGTCCAAAGCCGCCCTCCAAAATACCATCTTCCAATGTCACAACCACACGATGATTTTCTTTCAAATCCGAGAGCAGTTTTTCATCCAGACCAGATGCAAAACGTGGATTAATCAATGTGACTTTTTTGCCGGTTTCTTTTTCAATACTTCGTGCAGCCTCTTCACCCAGCTGGAAGAAATCGCCCAAAGCAAGAACCGCAACTTCTTCTCCTTTTTCACATACCTGATACTCATTCAATGGATCATAGGATGAAGCCACCGGATATTTAGCCGGATGAACACCATTTCCCGGCATGCTGATTACAACCGGATATTTATCCTGCTCCACACTCCAATCAAGCATTGCTAAATATTCCTCCTTACACGTTGGTGCAAGATAAACAAGGTTTGGAATATTACTAAGCATAGATATCGTGTAAAATCCAAGATGTGTCACATCATTCAGCCCAAGTACAGACGAATAATTCAAAATTGTAGTAACCGGACTTTGATTGATACATACATCCTGTGAAAACTGGTCATACGTTCTCTGGATAAAAGTTGCGTTGGTACCAAAGATTGGTTTTCCGCCATTTTTTGCAATTCCGGAACACATTGCTACCGCCTGCTCTTCCGCAATTCCTACATCAATATACTGGTTTCCCGCTTTCTCACGATTTTCTTTTGGAAAACCAACATTACTTGGAACTGCCGCAGTCACAAATACAACCGATTTATCTTTTTTCATTTTATTTAAAAGAAGTTCACCGGTTAACACACTGTAATCTTCTCCTTCAAAATTCTGCAATGGCTTTCCGGTCGTGCGGTCAAACGGCATACACCAGTGCCAAGCTTCTTTATTCTCCTCTGCCGGCTCATACCCTTTTCCTTTCTGCGTATGAATATGCACAGCAATCGGATGGTTAATGTCTTTTACTTTCTGAAAGAGCGCAATCAATTTCTCGATATTATTTCCCTCTTCTTCGAAAATATAGTCAAGTCCCATTGCACGGAACAAATTATTTGGAGCCTCGCCGTTTGACTCTCTAAGTTCCGTAAGATTTTTATAAAGACCGCCGTGAATTTCTGCAATCGACTGCTCGTTATCGTTGACAACCACAATCAAATTCGAGGTCATTTCACCGGCAAAATCCAATCCTTCCAAAGCCTCTCCGCCACTCAAAGAACCATCACCAATTACAGCAATAATATTTTCTTTGCCACCAACGGCATCTCTTCCTTTCGCAAGTCCGGTCGCAAGGCTGACAGACGTTGAAGTGTGTCCAATAGTAAAAATGTCATGTTCGCTCTCCGATGGTTCCGAATACCCGGAAATTTCGTGAAAACGATTTTCATCCAGATAACCATATGCTCTGCCGGTAAGCATCTTATGCGGATAGGTCTGGTGCGACACATCAAAAACAAATTTATCTTTTGGTGAATCAAATACATAATGCATCGCAATTGTCATTTCCACCACACCGAAGTTTGGTCCAAAATGCCCACCTGTCTTCGTCAAACGATGAAACAATGCTTCTCTCATCTCACCTGCAAGCACATTTAATTGTTCCATTGATAATTTCTTTACATCCTCTGGTCCATTAATCTTCTCTAAATACATATTACTTTTCTCCTTTACTCCAACAATTTTTTCGTCATTGCAAAAGTCAGCTCATAGACCGTATGTGGCATGCAATTCACTTTTGCTTCTTCCATAGCTTTTTTTTGCTTATCCGTAACAACAGAATATGGGTAAATGCCAAACATAAACGGAAAAAAAGCGTAGATAAAATCCTGTCTTTTATTCTCATCAAATTCTTTGCGAAATTTAATTAATAACTGTTCCATCGCATTCAGCGCTTCCCCATACATGAGCTTAAATTCAACTAACATCTCTGTACGGCTGTTTTCTTCTAAATCGTAATGATTCATAGATAAAATTTTTAAAAGCTGCCATCTTTTTTCAAGTGAATCTGCAATAATCCCTGCAAGTTCCTCCACCGTCAATTTTTCATACTTCTCCAGCACATCTTTTAATTGCTCTACCCACATTTTGTACTCTCTCGTTAATAGAGCAAGAAAAATTTCTTCTTTTGTCTCAAAATAATTATAAATTGATGTCCTTGAAAAAGAGGTAACCTCTCCAATCTGCTTGATGGTTATTTCTTTAAAACTCATCGTTTGGTATAATTTTTCACATGCGTTTATGATTTCTTCTCTTCGAGCATTCGTTCTTTTTTCCGATCCTGCCGGCATAAACAAAGTCCTTCCTTTACTTTTTCTCAGCAAGCAGCACAACATCTGCCTCTGGATTTTTATCAATTGCACCAACAATCGGATGTGGCATATATGCTTCTTCCAAATATTGCATCTCATCTGCCGACAATGAAATAGATAAAGCCTCCGCCGCATCTTCTAAATACTGCTCTTTTGTCGCTCCAATGATTGGTGACGAAATGCCTTTTTCCCATTCCCATGCAATGGCTATCTGAGACATTTTACAATGATGTCTTTCGGCTAGTTCAGACACTTTCTTGACAATTTTAATATCTGTCTCTTCCATCCGATCGTATTTTCCTTTTGCCACGCAGTCTGTACGTCCACGCAGAGAATCCGACTGCCATGTTGCCCGTGTCAAATGCCCGGCAGCAAGCGGACTGTATGGCATAAGCATAACATTCATCTGCTTGCAAATCGGAATCAATTCACGCTCATCTTCCCGGTATAATAAATTATAATGATTTTCCATTGCCGAAAACTTGGTAAATCCATTTTTCTCTGCCGCCATTTGCATATTATAAAATTGATATCCATACATAGCAGAAGCGCCAAGCACTCGAACCTTTCCGTCTTTTACCAAAGAATCCAAAGCTTCCATCGTTTCTTCCACAGGAGTCTCATAGTCAAACCGATGAATAATATATAAATCCAAATAATCTGTTCCCAGTCGCTTTAATGTTCCATCAATTTCACGCCGGATTGCCTGCTTCGACAATCTTCCTTCATTAAAATAAACCTTCGATGCAAGTACAACTTCCTCTCTTTTTGCGTACTTTCGAATCGCACGTCCAAGATACTCTTCACTAGTTCCCAAAGAATAGCAGTTCGCTGTATCAAAAAAGTTGATACCAAGCTCTAATGCTTTATTCACCAGCTTCTCACTCTGCTTCTCATCTAAAGTCCAATCATGCATCGTACCTGCCTTGCCAAAACTCATACACCCTACACAAAGTTTTGATACCCGAATATCGGTATCCCCTACCTTTACATACTCCATCGTAAGATCACCTCCTGGATTTTCAGCCAATCAAATATATAAACTGACACCGTGTCACAATGATTACTATAAATCAAAACTGACACGGTGTCAATCCCTCTTCCATCCATTTTGCATTACCTTGTTACACTTCGAAATCCATACATGCCCTTGTCGCTGTATAAGGTCTCACTTTGCCATCCGCTACCGCCACATGTTTCGGATGTGTACTATAATTTTTCAGTGCCTCAACACTTTCAAAAGTTGAATCCAGCATAACATCTACCGTTGAGCTTGCCAAGCAATCCGTGCGGACTGAAATTTCCATAAGCCCCGGTATTTGTCCGGAAAGGCTCTCTAGTCCTTCCTTAATTCCCTGTTTGATTGTGTTCTTCTCCTCATCTGAGAATTCATCTTTAAGTGTCCATAAAATAATATGCTTCACCATAACATATTCCTCCTTTTCTTTCAAAATCTTTAGCCTCATTTCTTTAATTAAGAATAAATATGTGAAAACTTGTGTACAACCTCTTCAGAAACACATAGTTCTTCTGCGATTTCATTTTCTGTCATCCCTATTCTGGATAATTTTAGAATATTGAATGCTACGTCCAGTCCATGTTCCATTCCCTTTTCCATACCTCGTTCTTCATACATATCCAATAATACACACATAGAAATCGTACCTCCTTCATCTTCTTCATCCCATTTTATCAGTTTTTTTGCCATTTTATAACCAGTATCATGCGTCATGACTGACATCCAATCTAAAAAAGCATTAGGATGATTTAACTTGAACTCTGTTTCATGAAAAAAACGGTCTAATTTAACCTTGTCACCTTTACATGCCAAATATTTCACAATATACCGAAAATCAGAACAATATTGTTTACATTCTTCTTCTCCCTGTTCAGCCAAATTAATAACATTAATTTGATGATTTGTTATCCACGGTTCTAAATATTTTTTATATTCATTTGGAATATCCAATAAGTCATATAAGCATATCGGATTACTCCATGATTCATTTCCATAGTTTAAAACAAGTGTAATTACTGGCTTTAGCTTCTGATTATCGTGAATTACTTTTGTAATAGGACTTGGATAATTATTGTTCTTTTTATTTTTCTTCTGCCACAACTTTATCTGATCCGTATATTTCACATACTGATACCCCATGTCTCTAACCGGCATAATATTACATATATTACTTTGGTTTTCCATACATATAAATACAAAATCCGTACCTGCTTTTTTACATTTCATTGGTACATCAAGGAACAACTGTCCTAAATTTCCATCTACCGGTGATTTAAAAATAAGTTCAGTCTGTTCTTCCACAATATCTTCTTCTGCAAGTACCTTCTCACCATGAAACAAATTAACATTTGCAACATCCGAAAAAACATCCTTATAACGCAAAAGATTCTTTTCTGTCAAATCTGCTTTTCCCATAGTATCCTCTCCCTTTTTCTGTATAGGAAAGAATCGATTCTTTTACCAAAGACTAGCACACCGTCTTTCAAATGTCAATATATTTTCTTGCAAATGTCGGGCGTTTTCCAACTTTTTTAAGCGTATCACAACTCCTTATCATTGATACTGTTTTAATAACTGTCCCAGCTTTTCTGAAATATCCGATGAAATCTTATATTGTTTTCCATCAATCACAAGATTCTTTCCAATCGTAAATTCCATATTCGTTCCATCATTAAATAATAGTTTAAGAGTAATTCCTCCCACAAATGGCTGGCTTCCATCCGTTATTTCCTGAACATCCATCGCTGCCAGCAACTGATAAATCTCATAAATTCCCTTTGGCGAGATGACCTCCTGCTTCACCACAAGTCTCTGAATTTTGCTTATCTTTTGATATACATTCCTCGTAAATATTGCGTTATTTTCTTTCATGTTTGCAACCTTTACCGGTGCTTTCACTGTCACCTTGCATTTGTATTGTTTTTTCTTATATTTTGCATAAACAACTACACTGCCTGTTTTCTTTGCGGTCACTTTTCCCTTTTTGTTAACCGTTGCTTTTTTCTTATTTTTTGAATACCACTTTACAGCCCCTGCCTTTTTGTTTAACAGTTTAAGTTGTACAGTTGCCCCCTGCAAAAGAGAAACCTTTGTTAGATTTAACTTAACTTTTTTCGTTTTTGCTTTCGGAGCAACAGGAATCTGCGCCAGACATAACGCAAATAATAAAACAATAGCTACCCTTTTTTTCATCTTCATCATAATTTTACCTCCCATAAAATTTAATAACATAATATTACCATATTTCCCCTATTATAGCAACAAATATTTCATTTTTTTACACAGGTATTTTTTTGATGTCAACCAAACTGTCCGCTGACATATGCTTTTGTTTTCTCCCTCTGCGGATTATTAAAAATCTGCTCCGTCTGTCCATATTCAATCAAATCACCCATGAAAAAGAATGCTGTTTTATCTGCCACACGCGCAGCCTGCTGCATATTATGTGTCACAATAATTACCGTATAATTCTTTTTCAGTTCTACCATAAGTTCTTCCGTTTTCTGCGTCCGTGCACTCCGTGGTATTTTGGCGCATAAGCAATATTATCATAAATGCTTGCTGGAAACGGGTTTGCTTTTTGGAACACCATACCGACTTTTTTTCGCAATGCAGCAGCGTCTACTTTAGGTTCTTGCATAACTATGGTCATGACCGGTCAGGCAGACATCAATATCACACTTATCCATAAGCGGTGCAAAAATTGTTCGCAAATTTGCTCCATCAAAATCGGAGTGTGGCTGTCCGGAACCATAAATATCATGGTGGAAGGCTACCACTTTCCATTTCGCATTTGGTGCGCTTTTAATTGCCTTTTCCATCAGTTTGCTGTGCTCTGCCGCATTACGGTTATTACTATTCAAAACAATGTATAGTACATCGCCATAGCTGAAGTAGTAATCACTTCCGGAGTTCGTTGCTCCCAAATTACAAATTATCCTCTGTATTTGGGTTGTTATAATGATACTTGTAATCCGTTCCTTTGCTCTCATGGTTTCCGATGGAAGAAGCAAGCGGCAGATTACGAAGTACCGACGGATATAAGAAACCGGCATACTCGCTCTCTCTTACATTCTTTGTATCTGCTTCATCTGCTGCAGCATAATCAATCTGGTCACCTACCAGCCAGATTTTGTAAGAAGAAAAATCTTTTGTCTGATATTTTTCAGCCTTACTCCATGTCGTTCCATCATTGGAATAGCTGTAGTAATAAGTAGTGTTTTTCTCCAATGCGCCTTTTATGGATACTTTGTTGGAAGCTTTGTAAGTCTCCACACTATTGGAACGGTTGATATCGGTAACTGTGCCGTCATATACTTTGGCGTCGGATAAGTCTTCTTTCTTTCCTAATTTTACTTTTGCTAATCCTTTTGTTTTGGAATACCAGCAAAAATTCAAATCTTTCTCTGTTGCACCCGGTGTCAATACAATTTTACCGGAATCAATGCTGCCAACGCAAAAAAGTACATAAAAAAAGCCCCTAAACTGCCTAAAAATTCTTTTTCAAGGCAATCCGAGGCTTTCCTTTTGTAAAATCCTTTAATTTAGCTTTGCAAGTATTTTCTTAAATTGAATCGTAAACAAAATAGCAGTAAAGGTAACGGCAAACACGTCCGCAACCGGTTCTGCCAGATACACCGCAAAGGTCTGGTCCACAAAAAGCTGCGGCAGAATATAAATGAGTGGAATTAACAAAACAAATTTTCTCAACACCGCTACAATAATTGAACAAACAGCACTTCCAATTGAGACAAATGTCATCTGGCAGGCAATCTGGATACCGAAAATAAACAGTGCCCCACAGTATACACGTAATGCCTGGGAAGTAAAATCAAGCAAGGTGGCATCGCTTGTAAACATGCCCACAAAAAGACGCGGGATGACTAAAATAAATGCCCACAAAACAACAGAGTATATCAAACTAATTGTTAGCAGCAAACGAAAACTTTTTTTCACACGCTCACGATTTTTCGCTCCGTAATTATAACTGGTAATCGGCTGCGCCCCTTGACCAAGCCCTTGCAGCGGAAGCATCGCAAACTGCATCACACTTGTTAAAATTGTCATCGCGCCGACCGCCAAATCCCCTCCGTAAGCAAGTAACGACGAATTAAAACAGACCGAAATGACACTCTCACTTGCCTGCATGATAAACGCAGAAAGTCCCAATGCAAGACACGGAAGCACCAAACCAAAATCCACTCGAAGATTTTTTCTTTTGAGGCGGAGAATCGTTTTCTCACCACATAGAAAATGAATTACCCACACACAAGAAATTCCCTGCGATAAAATAGTAGCAAGTGCAGCTCCTCTTACTCCCATATGAAACCCATAAATAAAAACAGGATCCAATATAATATTAGCCACTGCACCTATCATTACCGTAAACATACCAGTCTTTGCAAATCCCTGTGCCGTGATAAATGCATTCATTCCAAGTGTTAACTGCACAAAAATCGTACCAAGTGAATAAATATTCATATAACTGACCGCATATTTGATCGTATTTTCACTAGCTCCAAATGCCATCAAAAATGTACGGTTGCCAAAAAACATGATCAAAGTTAAGATCACAGAGATAATGATCTGCATCGTAAAACAATTTCCAAGAATATTTTCCGCAGAATCAAGATCTTTCTTACCCATCAAGATCGAAGCACGAGGGGCACCACCATTTCCAACAAGAGCGGCAAATGCCGAAATGATCATGATCAGCGGCATACAAACTCCAACTCCAGTCAGAGCTAAAGCGCCACTTCCAGGAATATGTCCAATATAAATACGGTCAATAATATTGTAAAGCATATTGATCATCTGAGCGGCCAAAGTCGGAATTGCCAGTCTTAAAAGCAGTTTCCCAATGGGTTCCGTTGCTAAAAATTCTTTATCATTATTCATAATAAAATTACCAAATCCTTTCTTAAGCATAAAAGTTCATTTTA
>OGHH01002478.1_pt1 | contig 10433 bp, 9 predicted proteins | sample 1571471 | NCBI WGS metagenome assembly OGHH01 (sample SAMEA2581936, study PRJEB24529) | metagenome | biome: Human gut stool | place: China | collected 2011
GGGCCGCCTGTCTGGTCTCGGGACGGGACGAGGGTTATAAAGCCTGTTTTAAGCTGTCCTTATCAGCGTGGGAGGAAGTTGTCCGTATTGGAAAGATGTCGGATTCCGTCATGGCCGACGGATTGATTGAATGTTGTCCGGATGAGTGGCAAACGGTCGTAAACGGTGTATGCAAAATACATCTGTCCGGCTCAGCCGGACAGCGTTCATGTTCGTCCGTGTCGGTCTGCGGATTTATCGGCGCAGTCTGCCGAAAGCCTGGACATTCGTTTCCTGTCGGAGGAAAAGCGAGTCGTCCGTGCTTTTCCGGTCGATGGTCAGGGTATCGGTGAAAGCGATGTTGATGCCGTTGCCGACGCTTTTCCCGGTCAGGATGAGTTTGTCTCCCTCGCGTTTCCAGCTTTCGAGGACCAAGGTGTACATATTTACCGAACTTGCCGTACCGTCCGCATTGAGCTGCATACCCTGCGACCATCCGCCCGCTTGGCCCGGTACGGGTTGGGTCCATGTTCCTGTCAGGTCGATTTCTTTGGGCTTGCAGCATACCGATGCGGCCGCCAGCATCAGGATAAGAAGTTTTTTCATCGGGATGTGGTTTTATGTCTCTTTGCTCTGGTGGTACGTTCGGGAACGGCTGTGGTCGTTCGCATAACGCTCTCCGGCGCTAAATTACCAAATATTTCGATAGGTTCGACCGACCGGACCGGTTTCCGGAGCGAAGGACTCCTTATCCTTTGATGGCGAAGACGAAGGTTTCGATGCCGTTGAGTATCATCTGCAGTCCGATGGCGGCCACGATGAGCGCCGTGATGCGGATGAGCGGCATGAGCATGTTTTGCCGGACGAGAAATTTCCCTATCCGGTCGGCATTGCGCATGATGAGCAGGTTCAGCAGCAGGGCGAGTATCACGGCCGCTATCGTCATCCACCGGCCGTAAACGGCAGGCATCGTCACAGCCGCGGTAATGGTCGCCGGGCCGGCTATCATGGGGATGGCTATCGGGACGGCAATCAGTTCCTCCATGAGCGTATTCTTGTCTATCGTGAGGAAAGCACCCTTTTGTAATCCGACAAAACCGTTGTAGAACAGGACGATGCCGCAGGTTATCTGGAAAGCGTATATCTTCAGGTTGAATACGTAGCCGAGGATGGCTTCGCCCAGAAAGAGAAACAGCAGCAGTACGCCGATGGCCGTCACCGTGGCCTTGTCCACGATGCGGTGCAACTCGGCCCGGGAGTAGTTCTCCTGCAGCGAAAAGACCACGAAAACCTTCTGTATCGGGTTAATCAGCGCGAGAAAGGCGAAGAAGGCACTGAAGAATGTTTTTATATCCATGACCCTAATAATGCATGATTACGAGCAGCGAAAGGATGGAGACCGTTATCCATAGGATGATGCCGAGTATGAGCGGTTTCCAGCCAACCGACTTGATTTTTTCGACCGACAGTCCGGCACCTATCAGGAAGAGCGTTACGACGAGAGCCGATTTCGATATGGCCGTTATCGCCGGTGCGACGGTACTGATACCGGGCAGGTAGCTGTTGGCCAGCATGGCGAGGATGAAGAAGAGGATGAACCACGGTATCGAGATTTTCTTTCCCTTGTTCTTGAATAGGAAGGCGGAGAGGAGTGATACGGGAATTATCCACAAGGCGCGTGCCAGCTTGACGGTCGTGGCCACTTCGAGGGCTTCGTTGCCGTAGGCGGAGGCGGCTCCGACAACCGAACTCGTGTCGTGGATGGCAATGGCGCTCCACAATCCGAACTGGTGCTGCGAGAGGCCGAGCAGGTGTCCGATGAAAGGGAAGACCACGAGGGCGACGGCATTCAGCAGGAAGACAACACCGAGCGATACGGATATCTCCTTCTCCGATGCATTGACTGCGGGAGCCACGGCGGCTATCGCGCTGCCACCGCATATCGCCGTGCCGGAGGCTACCAGATGGGAGGATTTGCGCGGCATTTTGAGCCATCCGCCCACGAGGTAGCCGAGTATGAGGACGGTCGTAATCGAGGCGACGGTGAGGCCCAACCCTTCGCGGCCCACTTGCAGGGCGCTCTGCACGTTCATTCCGAAGCCAAGCCCTACGACCGATGCCTTGAGCAGGATGTTCGTGGCCTTGTGGTTGAGCTTCGCATAGGGATGGCCGAAGAACAGGGTGAAGAGAAAGCCGCCGACAAGGGCGATGGGGGCGGATACGTAAGGGGTGGCACAGAGTACGAGGGCGAGAATGAATCCCGTTTTGGTGAAGACTTCGCGTTTGGTGGTTTTGCTCTTTTCCATGAAATATCGGCATTTGTCGTTTACAGTGCAAAAGTAACGCCCTGTCCGATAAATGTCCAATATATAAATGTATTCGTCTATAACTTCGTGTTATGATGATTTGTGCAGAACTGTTTGAACAGTTTCGGCAGCCTGCCATAGTTGCCGTGAGCGGTAACGAAGCTGAAACTGCGGTTGATTTCGAGACCGTCCGTGTCGACAATACGCAGTTTGTTGTGTGCGAGTTCGTCCAGAATGGCCTGAATGGAGATAAAGGCGAAGGCTCCCGAATCGTACAGGTAGCGTTTGATGCTTTCGCTGCTGCCGAGCTGCATCTCAATGTTCATGGATTGCAGTTCCAGACCGCAGCGGGCGAGGGCTTCCGTGAGGATGTCCAGCGTTCCGGAACCGTTCTCCCGGATGACGAGGGGGAGGCGACCGAGTGTTGCCATGTCCACTTCGTCGTCGCGGAAAGCCGAATTCGATGCAGAGGTTACCAGTACCAGTTCGTCGTGCATGAAGGGTTCGTAGTGCAGGGCATGGCCCGTGGCTTTTCCCTCTATCATACCGATGTCGATACGTCCCCCGGCGACGAGCTCCTCTATCTGTTCGGTATTGCCGTTGGCCAGTTCCACGTCGATTTCCGGATAACGTCGCCGGAACGAAGCGAGGATGCCCGGCAGGAGGTATTGGGCGATGGTGGTACTTGCGCCTATCCGGATGTTGCCGGCGGGTCTGCCGGTATCGTCCGCGAACGTGTCGTTCAGGTCGGCGTAGATGGCGAGGATACGGTTTGCGTAGTCGAGCATCAGCTTGCCGTGTGCGGTAAGGGAGACGTTTCCCCTGCATCTGTCGAACAAGGGGACACCTAACTGTTTTTCGAGTTCGCTGATGTGTCTGGTGACGGCCGGCTGCGAAATGAGCAGTTCGGCGGCGGCTTTGGTGAAACTCAGCCTGTCGGCGACCGTCTTGAATACTTTCAGTCTGAAATCGGTTATCATCTTATCCGTAATTCGTGCGGCGGAGGTGGGTGTGGCGTTGCCTGTTGCGGGGCGGAGTTTCCGGGCCGCCTTGTCGGAACAGAAACAAAGGTAACAATATTATTCGATGAAAACACCGAAAGCGCCTGCCGGTAATCGGTGTGCGTTGCGGAAGATGCCGTTCGAAGCCACATGTCAGGATGACGGGGCAGCGGGCGCGCCCCGGATGTTTCTGCCTGCCGGCAAAAGCGGATGCATGCCGTCGCTCTTCGCAATCGGTTATTGCCGCGGCCGGTGATGGAAAAGAAAGACTCCCCCTCGGGAATCAATCCTGTCGGGGGAGCATTCTCTGTCGCCTCTGTCGTATCCACGGTGCCGTGGAAGGCGGGGCGTGCATTCCGGATTATTTCCGGAAATATCTGTTGTAGAGTCCTTCGAACCCTTTTCCGTGACGAGCCTCGTCCCGGGCCATTTCATGGACAGTGTCGTGGATGGCATCCAGATTCTGCTGTTTGGCGAGTGTGGCGATGCGTTTTTTGTCTTCGCATGCACCGGCTTCCGCCTCCATGCGTTTTTTCAGGTTGGTTTTCGTATCCCAAACCACGTCGCCGAGCAGTTCGGCGAATTTGGCGGCGTGTTCGGCTTCTTCCCATGCATAACGCTTGAAGGCTTCGGCTACTTCCGGATAGCCTTCCCGGTCGGCCTGACGGCTCATGGCAAGGTACATGCCCACTTCCGTACATTCACCCATGAAATGTGCGTTCAGCCCTTCGAGTATCTCCGGAGCGACGCCTTTGGCTACACCGAGCACATGTTCGTCCGCAAAGGAAAGCGCTCCTTCCGATTCGACGAGTTCTTTGAACTTCTCTTTGGGTTGCTTGCACTGGGGGCAGAATTCGGGTGCTTCATCGCCTTCGTGTACGTATCCGCATACGGTACAAATCCATTTCTTCGTCATAATTCTTAGCCTTTTCGTAAATTGATAAAAAAGTCGTCTTGCAAAAGTAATCAATATTTGCGAACCGTCATACACGGGAAGAAGAATCGGGAACGGGCTGCCGGAGCGCTTTTCGGTTCGGAGATTCGGTCGGGCACAAGGCTGCCGGCTGCCCGTAACTTCTCCGATAACGTCCCGATGGGAATCTTTCTGTCCGGATATGCGGCTAAGCTTCATATTTTTAAAAATATCGACAGACAGAGTAAAAACAAATGAAGGACAGAAGCCGTGCCGTATAATTCAGAGAGCAGGATACGTTTCCATGTGGTGTTGATTCTGGCTATTGTGACGATGGTTTGTCTGGGGGCCATGATTTATTTTTATACGTTCCGGGTGAACATCGACCAGCAGAAAGAGGCGGTCAAAGGTTATTCCGTGGAAGTAAGGAACATCAACGGTCTCATACAGTCGGTAAGCGATACGAGAACGGCGGCCAACATGTATGTCATTACCCGGGACAGGAGATACCTCGACGATTTCGAGAAGTATATGGGGGAGGTTCGGTGTCGGGCCGATTCGCTGCTGTTCGATAATCCCGAATACGGAGCGCAGATTGCCGAATTCAACGAACTGTTGGAGGAGAAAAGGAGTATCGTAGCGGAGCTGACGGCCCTTTTCGGCCGGAGCGATACGATGGCCCCGCTTGACGAGGTGATTCGCATCTATGAGCCGGCCGATACCCTCAGGCAGATACGGGTGACTACCGTGACGACCGATACGCTGACATTACCCGCGCCGAAAAGACGCTTTTTCCGGCGGCTGGCCGATGTATTCTCCGCCCGGGCGAAAAGTGCGGAGACCGTGGTGGTGAATTCGTCCGTCGCGGTGGATACGACCGAGATTCCGGCGTCGGTCATGGTCGATATCAGCGGAGCGGCCGAACAGGTGCGCCGGAATTACGAACGGCAGATGGCTACCATCGAACGGAATGTCATCTCACTGTTGTCGGCCGACCAGACCATTTCGTCCCGGATAGCGGCCATTCTTCTCGACCTGCAGAACGATGTGATGCATTCCCGTATGAACGAAATCGAGCAGTACGAGAATCTGGTACGGCGCAACAGTACCTTCTCCATCGTGGGCGGCACCCTGGCACTGGTCGCAATCATGGCCTTTATTGTGCTTATCGTATTGAATGTCAATAGAAGCGTGAGAATACGGGAGAAGCTGGAGGAGGCGAATCTGCTTGCGCAGAAAACCATAGAGAGCAGGCATCGGCTGCTGCTCTCCGTGTCTCACGACATAAAGACTCCGATGAACTCCATTCTCGGGTATCTGGACATCAGCGATGCCGACGGCAAGTTGTCGGCGCAGGAGATAGCCGCGATGCGCAATTCGGGCAGGCATATTCTCGCTCTGCTCGAAAATCTGTTGGAGTATTCCGGACTGGAGCAGGGAACCCTGCAGGCTGTTATGGAACCGTTCAATGTCCGTGAGCTGTTCCTCGAAACGTCCGATATGCTCAAGCCGCTGACTTTGCGCAAAAATTTGCATCTGGAGTACGACGTACGGATAGGCAATGAAGTGCAGCTCGTTTCCGACCCTTTGAAAATCAGACAGATTGTTATGAATTTGCTTTCCAATGCGGTAAAGTACACGCCTCAGGGCGGCATTCGGTTTACGGCAGCTTACCGTGCGGGGATGCTGGAGTTCTGCGTTGCCGATACGGGGGCGGGGATTCCTGCCGAGTTTCTTGCGAAACTTTACGAACCTTTTACCCGGAGTGTGGAAAATAGTCATTATGCGGAAGGTACGGGTCTCGGTATGTTTGTGGTCAAAGGACTCGTCGAACTGCTGAACGGAACGGTGGATATCTGGTCGGAAGTCGGCAAGGGAACGGCCGTAGAGGTCAAGATACCGGCCGGAAAGGCGGAGGAGACGGATGCGGCGGCTGTCTCGGGACAGACTCCGCAGCACATCATTTTGGTGGACGACGACCCGTCCATCCTTCTCCTGCTGGAAGATATGCTGCGCCGGTTGGGGCATGACGTTACGCCGTGCAATACGTGGACGGAGTTTGAACGAGCCTTGTTTGCGGATACCCTGTATGATGCTATCCTGACCGATATGGAGATGGGAACCTTTTCCGGGGGAAGCGTGCTTGCCCGGACACGGGATGCCGGCTTTTCGGTACCGGTAATCGTCATGACGGGAAGGGGGGATTTCGGACTCGACCGGGCCCGCAGACTGGGGTTCAGCCATTATCTCTGCAAGCCGGTCTCCATGTCGGCCCTTTCCCGGCTGTTCGGAGCGGTCGGCTCCGGGAAGGCGGAGTCCTCTTCTGCAAAGGAGGGAGTGGGATTCGCTGCCCTCGAAGAGATGCTCGGCGGTGACCGGGCGGCTGTCCAAGAGGTATTGGAGAGTTTCCGGACAGCCACTCGGGAGAATATGGCAGCGCTTGAGAGGGCGACGGAGGAGCAGGATTTCGGGCGGGCGCAGGCGTTATGCCACAAGATGCTCCCCATGTTTCTTCAGATAGGGGCCGTAGAGGCCGGGGATTTACTGAAAAAGATGGACTCCATGCGCGGTCGTCCGGCGGAAGACTATCCCGGTTGGAGGGAAGAGATGCACCGCCTGCTCGAACTCGCAAAGGAGGTGCTGAACCTTATCGAACGGGAATATCCGGCTTCCTGAGGACGGTCGGGCGTTCCGAAAAACCGCCCGAAGACCGTCCGTTGGGAAGGGGACGGTCTTTCAGACATGGACCGGAGTGTCGCTCCGGGCTATCGATTCCAGCATGGAGGAGGGGAGGTTCTGTAACGTCACTTCGTCTCCGCTGGCGAAGAGTACGGCACGGCGGACGACATTCCGCAGTTCCCGCAGGTTTCCTTTCCAGGCATAATGTTCCATGGCGGCCATCGCATCCCGGCTGAATCCTTTGATATTCTTATTCAGTTCCTGGTTGGCGTTTTCCAGGAAATGTTCCACGTATCGCGGCAGGTCGCCGTGCCGTTCCCGCAGGGGAGGCATTCGCAGCATGAATTCATCAAGTCGGTGGTACAGGTCTTCCCGAAACCGTCCGGCCGCAATGGCCGCTTCGAGATTTTCGTTGGTGGCAACGATGATGCGTACGTCGATAGTGATATCGTTGGCTGCGCCGACCGGGCGTATCTTACGCTCCTGCAGGGCGCGCAGCAACTGTATCTGTACGTCGTAGGGAAGGTTGCCTACTTCATCGAGAAATACGGTACCTCCGTTCGCTACTTCGAATACCCCTTTCTTGTTGGCGACAGCCGATGTGAATGCTCCTTTCAGGTGGCCGAACAGTTCGCTGGGGGCAAGCTCCCGCGAAAGGCTGCCGCAGTCTACCGCGATGAAGGGGGCCGCACTGCGCGGACTGTATTCGTGTATCATGTGGGCGGCATGTTCCTTGCCCGTCCCGCTCTCGCCGACGATGAGGACCGACATGTTCGTGGGGGCTACAATCCGGATGTAATCGTACAGTTGTTTCGAGGCCGGGCTCTCTCCGTAGACGATGTTGCCGACCCGGTTTCCGTCCCTGTCTTCGTCTCCGTCCCGCTGTTTTTTCTGCGATACGGAGACCCGCGGCGAGGGTAGCGGTGCATTTTGCATGGCCTGTTCGATTTTTTCCTTGAGTATCCTCGGATTCACCGGCTTCTCCAGATAGTCGAAGGCACCCAGCTTGATGGCCGACACGGCACTCTGTATCTCGGCATAGCTGGTCATCACGATGACCTGTACGTCGGGACGTTTGTCCTTTATCCAGGCCAACAGCATGATACCGTCGCCGTCGGGGAGCCGCAGGTCGGTCAGGGCGATGCGGAAATTCTGCCGCAGTATCTCTTTCTTGGCCAACTCCATCGTCATGCAGTGCGTGGGTTCGTAACCGTTTTTCTTTGCCCAGTTCGATATGGTCAGGCCGTATGCGGCGTCGTCTTCTATAATAAGTATCTTGTTCATGGCGAATAATTCCGTTAGTAGTCGGTAAGAGAATTGGTACAGGCGGATATTACCGGAAAGGGGAACCTGTGAAGCGGAGGCAGTGAATCTTCTTGCCGGCGAGGCAGCCTGTATCCGTGCGGTGTACGGACCGGTGTGGGTTTTGCCGGTTTTCGGCACAAGTGTACCCGGTATCGTGCGTCCGGGCAGGGGTACGCCAATGGGCCGAAGGACCGGACGGTTGATGGAAATATGAAAGCGAATACCGGTTCAGTATATTGAATACATTTACCATGCATCTACCTAAGTTGGGGCTAAATACGTTCTTCAAAAATTCAGAATAAAGGTACGGCGTTTCTTGGATTGATACAGGGTATTGTGTCATTCCGGGACTTTATCTGGGAAGTTCCGGATGATTTTGCCTTCTTCGAGGCTGAACATACCGGTATTTGGCCTCCGATTCAACGATAGAATAACAGGGGCGATCCAAGGGGAAATTTTTGTTGTGACAATTTGAATTATTGCGGTCGTTGTGGCCCGTTCCGGGGCTGCTCGCCGTAGGGCGGTCACTGCCAACCGAGGTAGTCGGCGTAGATTTCGACTGCGCTTTCGACGAGCTTCCGGCAGCGCTTCCGGTCTTTGCCGGCCGGTCCGCACAGTGTGGCACAGAATACCGAACCATGGCGCCGTTTGAATTCCGCCACGAGTTCCCTGACCATACGATAGTTCTCTTCGCGTGTTCCGGTATCGCCCGGTATGCTGGTATCTTTCTCGAATCCCGCCATTATCACAAGGGCGTCGGCTGCCCCGCAGGTTCCTCTCAGACGACTGGTGCCGTCGCCGAAAGAGGAAGCCATTCTGAATGCGGTTTCCTGGTCGAGGCCGTAGTGTCCAGCCAGTGCTCCGCAAACCGCTTGGGACGAATTGCAACCGAGTTCATAGAGCTCTCCTGCCTTGAAAATCAGAGCCGCTTTCATTTGGGTCGTCATTTTCGGTTATAATGACTTTAAATCCGTCAAAATACGGGCCGGTTTCCGCCGGAAACGACCGGAATAGTATCCGTAATTACGGTAATCGGGTTCCGTAGCGGAATCGGGAGGCCCGGCGGTATGAACGGAGGACATGCAGCGGTGCCTTTCCGGCCGGAAGATGGTGACCGTGGGGATTCCGGAATGCATGGCGTACACGGTGATGCTATTCAATATCGTTTATCTGCTTAACATCCTTCGGGGAGAAAGAACGTATTTGTTGTCTTTATTTCTAATATAGCGTCCATTTTGGGAGAAGATTCCAAAAGGGGCATATCAAATATTTACCTTTACATCATTATACCGTAAAACCTTTCCCTGACCTGACCTAACTTAACCTATGAATTCCGGTATTGATAAACGTGTTGCCACTCATACTTCCCATATTATTTTAGAGGACCTTTCGCGGTTGCCCATAGGTACTGAACCGACCTATCTGGCCGAGGGGATGGTCGGACTCTGCACCGGCGGAAGTGCCGTCATCGAACTGTTCGACTATTCGAGTCGGGTGTACTGCGACGACATGGTCGTGATACTGCCCCTGCAGTTCGCGTCGCTGCACGACAGGAGCGCCGATTTTTCCATGCGGTTTTTCAAGGTGGACCGGGTGCTTTTCATGGATATCATGAGCGGTGTATGCCGGATGACGCCCGATTTCTACTTCTATATGCGGAAACATTTCTGTTTCCATTTTACGGAAAACGAAGTGCGGCGTTATAATTTATGGTGCGATTCGCTGAACTTCAGGATGGAGCATAAGAAGCCCGCATACAGACGGGAAACCTCCATCCATCTGCTGCGCTCCTTCTTCTGGGATTTGTATGTCGATTACCGGGAGAATCCACAGGTGCACAAACTGTATAATTTCACCCATAAGGAGCAGATTATTTTCAATTTCTCTATGCTTATCGCCGAGTATTACAAGACGGCCCGCGAAGTTTCGTTCTATGCCGACAAGCTGTGCATAACGCCCAAGTACCTGACCTTGATAGCGACGCAGGTGACGGGACGTTCGGCGCGCGTCTGCGAGTTTCTGGGCAATATCTCCTATCCGATCTATATCACCCATTTCCCGTTGGTCTACACCTACACGGCGTGGGTGCGCAATCATCATCTCACGCTCGGCGAGACTTGGCCCGTTGTAGCGGGTGTGGTGGTAACGAGCGTTCTGCTGGCCTACGCCGCGCTGAAATGGTACGACGAACCGGTACGCCGCTGGCTCAAACGGAAGTTTATGTAGCGCCGCCGATCGGCGATGAACGAG
>OGHH01002496.1_pt1 | contig 10342 bp, 6 predicted proteins | sample 1571471 | NCBI WGS metagenome assembly OGHH01 (sample SAMEA2581936, study PRJEB24529) | metagenome | biome: Human gut stool | place: China | collected 2011
GGTGTATGGTCGGCAGGTGCATGTCTCCACGCCTTATGTGGAGTAGTAACCGAGCACTTTGTAGGTCTTCACAGTGCTGCGGAATTAGCTTCCGCAACAGGTGCCACAGTGGTTACAATCGCTACCATCAGTATGTACTGCTTCCTTGCTGCCCGTTGTGTATTGGCACTCGGTGAAGCAGGTAACTTCCCGGCAGCCATTAAAGTTACTGCCGAGTACTTCCCCAAAAAAGACCGTGCTTATGCCACCTCTATTTTTAACGCCGGTGCATCTATCGGTGCATTAATTGCTCCGCTGACTATTCCTATTTTAGCTAAAGTATGGGGTTGGGAAATGGCATTTATCGTTATTGGTGGTCTCGGCTTTATTTGGATGGGTTTCTGGGTATTCATGTACACAGCCCCTTCAAAGAGTAAACACGTGAACAAAGCCGAATTGGAATACATTGAACAAGATAAGCACGAAGAAGGTGCCGCTCCACATGTAGAAGAGAAAGACCAGAAAAAAATGAAATTCTGGCAGTGTTTCAGCTACAAACAGACTTGGGCTTTTGCTTTCGGTAAATTTATGACCGACGGTGTATGGTGGTTCTTCCTTTTCTGGACTCCTTCTTATTTATTCACACAATTCGATATCAAAACATCCAGCCCATTGGGTATGGGATTGATCTTTACGCTATATGCCATTACCATGTTGTCTATTTACGGTGGTAAACTTCCTACTATCTTCATCAATAAAACAGGTATGAACCCCTACGCTGCCCGTATGAAAGCGATGTTGATCTTCGCATTCTTCCCGTTGGTAGTATTGTTGGCACAACCGTTAGGTACTATTTCTCCTTGGTTCCCCGTAATCATGATCGGTATCGGTGGAGCTGCTCACCAGTCCTGGTCGGCTAACATTTTCTCTACTGTAAGTGATATGTTCCCTAAAACAGCGATTGCAAGTATCACGGGTATCGGTGGTATGGCCGGTGGTTTCGGCTCTATGATTCTTCAGAAAGTAGCTGGTAACCTGTTTGTATATGCAGACGAAACTCAAATGACTTTCATGGGATTTGAGGGTAAGCCAGCCGGTTACTTCATTATCTTCTGTGTTTGTGCAGTAGCCTACCTCATCGGTTGGGCCGTAATGAAGGCATTGGTTCCGAAATACAAACCTATCGTATTGGATTAAATCTATTCGTACAGATAGAATCGTTAAAAACAAAAGAGTAACTCGTCGCCGAGTTACTCTTTTGTTTTTAACCAATTATTCAAAAAAATGAAAAATGAAAAGAAAAATAAAAAAGCCTCTTCTCACGAAGAAGGCTTTTTAGGTTTACTTATCCTGCATCATCCTCCTGCAAAATTTTTAACCGAAACACTAGAAACAGTGTTTTTGCATTCCTATAATGAAGTATAGTAAACGTTAAGATGAAAAAAAGGGAAGTCTCACGACTTCCACAATTCTTCTAACCTTAAATCTAAATCTCTATGAAAAAAACGTGTTGCAAATATAGGCGTTTGTTCAATATAGAGGTGTTAATGAATTGCATAAAGAGAGAATAAAAACTAACATCTGCAAAAATGATGCAATTTTCAGGAGCCTTCTATTAATTTTAATAAACTTTTGTAGAGTGGATTGCGTTCGAGTAGTTCGGAAACTCCTGTAATGAACATCTGTTTTCTTGCACGGGTCAAGGCAACATTCAGTTTCCGGTCGATCAAAACGCCCTCTTCTTCCGTCAGATTGGATAGAAATTTTAGTTGATAAGGGTAGTTGACACAGAAGGAATAGATTATTACATCACGCTCGCTTCCCTGGAACCGTTCTACTGTGTCAACCAGGATTCGGTTCAGAGCTGGAATACCTAATGATTCTATTTCTTTTTTTATCAATGCTATCTGACTCCGGTAAGGGGTAATGATTCCTAAAGTACGGGATTCGTCAAAATCTGTCTGATGCTCTTCATAAATGCGAGCAGCTAAGTCGGCAACAATACGTGCTTCCGAATAGTTGATCTTTGCAGATGCTCCGGCCTTCTCCGGCACAGAGGGATAAAAAGCCAAACGACAGATAGTATCGGATGATTCTATTTGGTGAGGCAGGCCGACAGGGATCAGACGCCCTCCATAAAAGGCACGATTAGCAAACAAAGCAACTTCCGGATGCATTCGCCCTTGACGGCATAGCATATCGTAGGAACGATGAACTGTTGCAGTACAGTTCCGGTAGAGGCGTTCAAACAAGGAATCTTTCAGATTGGTCAACCCGATAGACAGTAAAGATTCATCATAAATGGCCGATTGCTCCGTATTTTGCTGCACGACAGCAGGCAATTGCTTATGATCTCCGATCAAGACAAACTTATCTATTGCATCTTTTCCGTCTTCTCCACGTGCACAGAGGATGCCTAACAACTGCGGTTCCAATATTTGGGTAGCCTCATCAATAATGGCTACATCAAAATGCTTCAAACGAAACAGTTCCGGTTTGCCGGAAATAGCCGCTACCGTTCCCACAATAATCCGACAATTCCGGATGCGTTCGTACACTTCCGAACGACGGTTACAAGAGGATAATTCATTTTCAATCAGATGCCCGCGGTAGGCTTCATCACATGACAATTCGCTTCCCACACGTATAAAATCAACAGCCGGAGCAATGGAAGCCAGCGACTTGCATATCTCATCGACAGCCCGGTTGGTGTATGAAAGCAAAAGAATCTGCGCATCTTTATCTGCATGAAAAGTCTCTACCATTTTCTTCAGGGCACATGAAGTTTTGCCTGTTCCCGGAGGTCCGATAAGAAGGAAATCATGGAATCCAATGATTCATCAAACCGAGGAGGACGCTGTGACAGCAACAAGTCACGACGTTCCTTCCTTGCAGAAAGATAAATATATAACCCCTGATACATCGAGCGGAATGTTGTATCCATTGTATCATGTTCTATCGCATAAAGGCTTTCGGCAGGAAGTACAGATGGGTTCTGCTGGGTAGCACGTAAACGAATACCTATTTCGTTTTCTGTCAGGTATTCAATATTACCCTTGAAAACCATTTTATTGGTGACGTTATCTGTATCGCGGTTACGTTCATAAAGGATAATGGCATCGCCTTGACGGAAATTAGGGAGAGAAGTCTCTGTTTCAAGAGTTTCACTTCTGACACTCTTACTTGCAGAGGCTTCATTTCCAGTAATATCATTTCCAATAGCTTTATCTCCGGTAATGTCATTTACGCCAGCTTCATTCAACAAAGTTTCCCCAGCCTTTTCCTTTTTAAAGAAAGAAAAAGTAAGCCCGGCTTTATGTTCATCGGCAGCGTGATTCTCCTTTATTTTCAAATCATAAATGATTTCTCCGGCCTCGCATTTCTCCGCTAATGTAGAAAGCCATAAAGAAGCTGCCCCGGTACGTCCTTCATAATCCACATCACCGGATTTTGAGGTATAAAGTTCCTTTGTAATAAAGTTGTACACCGCATAGAAGTAATTCTTTTCCAGTGGAGAAAGAGCTTTCAGTTTCGATTGAAAGTTATCAATAGAAGGACGCAGGTATGTTTCCCAAAAACGTCCTTTCAATCCTCTTTCATTCAAGGTGGAAGCATTGATTTCTTCCAGTTTTTGTGCCGTATATTCCAGACTGTTGCGTAATTGGACGCCATATTCATCGGCCACAATGCGGTTACGCAAATCAATCACCCGACGTACCATCGCCCACGAAGGACGGGAGGGATAAAGAAGCGGATAACGGGTATAAAGCAAATAGGCTTTCACTTTCCGGTGATCCATTCCCATTGAATATTGCAAGACTGCTTGATAAAGTAACATCTGTACTTTATTATTCTCCTTCGGCTCTACCTTGCCCCGGATAGCGTATTCATCCGCCTTGCCGGATTTCATTTCTATGAAAGAAGACATATCCCGCTGCATATAGTCGAGACGTCCCTGAAGTCCGAGTGCTTCACAGATATAAGACGGTTCGAGCACGGCATCTGTCTTGTCCAGTTCATAACCGGCTGCATGAAAGGTATCATTGACCGTTTCACGAATATGATCGAAGTGCAGTTTGCAGTCCTCAAAGAATTGGCGCTCTTTCTCTTTGTCGCGCAAATCGGAACAGGCAGCCAGCTCAATAGGATAACGCCGGAAGGCTTTCTGCATACAGGTACGATAATCTATGTCTTCACTCTTCGCATGAATCCATTCGTCCAGGAAAAGATTGGCTATATTTCCCAGCAACAGAGGCCGGGCATTTTCGATCGGTTGAAGACGGGAAAGAAAATAATTGGCCGGATGATGCCCGTAGTCACGGAAACACTCTGCCAAAGAACTGATGTCAAGTAAATAATCCGGTTCGAGTACAATGAAAGAAGGAGTCAGGATTCCCGCCTCATCCACTGCAACATCCAATAAATTGACCTGGGCATGACGCCAAAGCAGTTTGCACGTTTCTGCAAACTCTTCATTGATTTGAGGGATATTATAACGAACTAAATATGGTTTCTCCGAGACTTCATCCAAGGGAGTTACATACAAATATTGCTCGTCGGCATACTGGAAGCAGACACGCATCCGCTGCACTCGTTCGCGGGCAGGAGGCGCAACCAGGTAGGTGGCATCCGCACGCGGAAGTAGGCGGTATAATTCCAAGGGAATATCCTCTTCCAGGAGTTTACGAATAAAGAAAGCTAATGTTTTCGCATCGCGCAAGAGTTGTTCCCGGTTGGGTTCCTGCTGGCGTTTCAGGATAGCATTCGAAGTGAGCCGGAAAGTATGCAGCCGGTTCTGCTCTGCAACAGAAAGACCGACCTTAGCCGCCACGAAACTGATTCGTGCGGAAAGGTCGGTCATCTGTAAGCTTTCGTTTTGCATTTGCGCGCGACAAATACGCTCCAGCAAGTCGCGCATTTGCTTATATCCTACGGCAAGATAAGCATCTTCCGCCCGGCAAACTGCTAAAAGGATTTCATAAGATTCTATCGCTTCACTCTTCGGACAGGGCAACTTCATCTCCAGCTTCATCTTCAACTTCCTCTTCTGTTTTCTTCTTGTCCTTTATCATCAAAATACTCATCTCGTACAACAGATAAAGCGGAATAGCAACAACACTCAAGGTGAACGGGTCTCCCGTCGGAGTAATAATAGCAGCAGCTATCACTATGATGACAACCGCATGACGGCGGTATTTCCGCAGGAAGGACTTGTTGACCACTCCCATTAAAGAAAGCAACCATGTAACCAATGGAAGTTCAAAAGCCAATCCCATGCAGAGAATCAGCATCATAAAATTGTCGATATAAGAATTGAGCGACAGGATATTCTCCACTTCCGAACTCAACTGATAAGTAGAAAGGAAACGGAGAGTCAACGGATAAACCATAAAGTAGCCCAACAGTACACCGATGAAGAACATCAGTGTTCCGATAGTCAATGCTTTACGCACGCCCTTTCTCTCATTCGGATAAAGGGCGGGATTGATGAAACGCCATATTTCAAAAAAGATATAAGGCATAGCCGTCACCACCGACATCCAAAATGCTGTCGACATGTGAATAAAGAAAGGAGCAGCCAAGTTGATATTGACCAGCTTCACATAAAATTGTTGCGTGAAGAAGTCATCGGTCAAATCAAATGTTTTACCGATATGCCGTAATAAATCGTAGAATATGAAATCATTGTGGCAAGGCGCAAGTATCACATGGTCGAAGAGGTAGGGCATAGCAATAAAATAGCCTATTGCCAATACAAACCAAACTCCAACTACCCGAAAAAGTACCTTACGCAGTTCGTCCAAATGATCCCAAAAGGTCATTTCTGCCATCCGTATGTTGTGCTCTTTTAGTTCTTAGAAGGATCTACAGGTTTGTCCAACTCGTCTTTTGCCTTGTTTATTTCATCTTTCGCTTCGTTCACACCGTCTTTGAAGCTCTTTACGCCTTTGCCTAATCCGCGCATCAGTTCAGGAATTTTCTTTCCACCAAAAAGAAGAAGGATAACCAAAGCGATAATAATCCATTCGGAACCACTGGGCAAAAAGCCTAACAATAATAAGTTTGTCATAAGTTTATTTGATATAAGAGGTTTTTAATAGTTGCTGCAAATATAATCATTTTCACCACAGATTACACGGATTCACACAGATTTATAGCTTATCTTTCGATTTATTTCTACTATATATTCTCTTCAATCTGTGTGAATCCGTGTAATCTGTGGTGAATTAATCCTGATAATATACCCTTTTCACCCGTGTCGATATACTTGTCAACACTTCATAAGGGATCGTTTCCAGCTTATCGGACAACACCGTAATCGGCAGATCATCACCGAAAATGATAGCCTGATCGCCTTCCCGACAATCAATATCCGTCACATCAATCATGCAAACGTCCATACAGATATTCCCCACATAAGGAGCTTTCTTTCCGTTCACCAGGCAATAGGCGTTGCCGCGTCCCAAGTGGCGGTTCAGTCCATCCGCATAACCGATAGGAATAGCTGCAATGCGTGAAGGACGTACCAAATGCCCCATCCGGCTATATCCTACCGTATCTTCTTGAGGAACATCCCGGATCTGAAGGATGGTGGTCTTGAGCGTACTTACATTATGTATTATCGAATTGTCTATCGGGCTGACTCCATAAAGTCCGATTCCCAAGCGCACCATATCGTACTGTGCTTCGGGGAAACGCTCGATTCCTGCCGTATTACAGATATGACGGAGAATCTTATGAGAGAAGGCGGCCTGCAATTCTTGCGAACCTTTCTCAAACAATTCAATCTGTCCGCGGGTGAAAGCGTCGAACTGTGACGAATCACTTCCTACAAAATGAGAGAATACCGAACGGGGAATCACCGCGCTCTGATTCTTCAGACGACGGATAAGCAATGGAATATCCTCTACCGCAAAGCCCAAACGGTGCATACCTGTATCAAGTTTCACATGAATGGGGAAGTTGGTGATTCCTTCTTTCTCCGCAGCTTTGATAAGTGCGTCGAGCAGATGGAAATTATAGACTTCCGGTTCCAGTTTATAATCAAACATGGTTTTAAATGCGGTAAGTTCCGGGTCCATAATGATAATAGAGGCGGTAATGCCTGCCTTGCGGAGTTCGGAACCTTCATCAGCAACGGCTACGGCCAGATAATCGACATGGTGTTCCTGTAAACTCTTGGCAATTTCATACGAACCGGCTCCGTAAGCTGATGCTTTCACCATACAGATCATCTTTGTTTCCGGATGGCGAAGCATAGAACGGTAATGGTTCAAGTTGGCTACCATGGCTCCGAGATTTACTTCAAGAATGGTTTCATGTACCTTCAATTCGAGGGCTTCGGATACCAGATCAAAGTTGAACACACGGGAACCTTTCACCAGAATCACTTCCGAATGAAGCGATTTAAGTATATTGGATGCAAGGAGTGCTTCTGTATTAGGGAAGAAGTAGCGTTCGAGATCATCATCAAAACGAGCGGAACAAGAAGAGATCTCCTGCCCTACTCCAATCAGTTTATTGATACCTTTGCTCTGTACCAATTGTGCCACACGCCGATAAAGCGTAGCGGTACTTTGTCCGGTTTCCAGTATATCCGACAGGATAAGCGTCCGTTTCAAGCCTTTCTTTTCCGAGCGGCGTACAAGGAAATCGAGAGCAATATCCAATGATGCCAGGTCTGAATTATAGCTATCATTAATCAGTACACAGTTATTCTTTCCTTCTTTCACCTCCAGACGCATGGCAATCGGTTCGAGACGGGCCATCCGCTCGGTTATCTGGTCGGCAGGTGTCATCAGGTAAAGACAAGCTGCCAGACAATTCAGTGCATTTTCAATGGAAGCGTCATCGATGAAAGGAATACAGAAAGTATTATCCATCTCCAGATAACGATAAGATATAACGGTATGATCTTCTTTCTTGGTCACACGGCTGATATACAACGGGCGTTCAATGTCGGTACGGCTCCAGGCAATCTCACGCGCCGTCAGCATTGATTTTGCGACACAATTGCTGATTAACTCGTTATCACCGTTGTAAATCACGACATCACAGTCTTTGAAAAGCGTCAGCTTTTCCATGCATTTCTCCTGCAAGGAGAAGAAGTTTTCCTGATGGGCACCACCGATATTGGTCAGAATACCAATGGTAGGCTTAATCATTCGTTTCAAAGCTCCCATCTCCCCCATCTCGGAAATGCCGGCTTCGAAAATACCCAGTTCGGCTTCTTCAGAAAGTTGCCACACAGAAAGTGGAACTCCGATCTGCGAATTATAACTGCGTGGAGAGCGAACGATGCAACGATCCGGGCTAAGCAACTGGTGCAACCACTCCTTCACAATGGTTTTTCCATTACTGCCAGTGATACCGATCACAGGGATTTTAAATTTATCACGATGTGTTTCGGCAAGCTTCTGCAAAGCTTTCAGAGGATTGGGAACGATGAGGAAGTTGAGAGAACTCTCAACTCTCAACTCTCCATTCTCAACTTCTTTAAAGTCTTCTTCCGTAATTACAAAATTACGTACGCCCCGGTCATATAAATCGGGGATATAACGGGCTCCGCTATTTCGTTTGGTAGTTAAAGCAAAAAAAAGAGTTTCTTCCGGAAAACTCAAAGAGCGGCTGTCTGTTAGCAGCCAATCAATAGTCGCTTTATGTTTGCCCACACGGCGGGCACCGATACATTCGGCTATGGATTCAATCGTATATGACATAGTTCTGTTTCTTTTTGAAAATCTAAGTACGGGTATTTTCCGATAAGTCGTTCTATTTTTAACACTATTTGTCCTAAAAAGCGTTGATACGCTTCCGATTCGGGATGAAAGGGTTTATGCGCCATATCTTTGCGGATATCCTCCACTTCTGTCATAACCTGCTTTGTTTCAGCAGAAAAAAAGGAATCAGAAAAGCATTTCCACAGGTAGTTCACGGCCAATGGAGACGGATGCAACATATCATCGGCATAAAACCGGTAATCGCGCAATTCGTCAAGTACTATCTCGTAAGCAGGAAAGTAGAAAACCTGCTTCGGAAACAATTGCTGCAAGCGGTCGATTGTAAGCAACAGGGTCGATTTACTAAGTTGATTGGCATGCATTCCGTCACGAATATGCCGGATCGGGCTGACTGTAAAGAGAACCTTCAGATTCGGATTACGTGCCGTCATACCGGCAATCAATGAAGTGTATTCGTTCACAATCTCGTCGACTGACAGGAGCCGGCGGTTAAAATTGCTTTCCGGCAGCTTGTGGCAGTTGGAAACGATCTTTCCCGAACTTTTCAACCTGTAGACCCATGCCGTGCCGAAGGTAAGGATCATCCGTCGGGCTTCCCGTATCGTACCGGCGGAACTGAACAGCCGCCCGTTGATGTTTTCCAAGCATTCCGTTTCCGAAGGTGAGGAAAAACGACTGTGATGGCTGAAACTATGGTAAATCCCTTCATGCTGAAAAAGATCATCCCCTGTGAACCGTTCCGGACGAAGCAGCATGCGAATCGCTTCGGCTATGGAAGAAGGATTATAAAGCGTACCGAACGGATTCAGATCGGTCTTGAATTTGTTTTCCTCCAACTTCTTTCCGATATTCTCGGCAAAGCAGGAACCAAGCAAAACCGTTTGCTCCGTATAGGAAAATGTAAACGGGGCTTTCGGGATGGAGATGCGGGTATAAAATTCCATATTGTTAATGTGTTTTTGAGGAATGACGGCTGTTTTTCGACATTCAGTTTTTATTCTTGTAGCAACCAATCTGTACATATTCGTTGATGTCCATGATGGTATGTTTTTGAATATCTGCCGCAAAGATAACCATTCAATTCCTTAAACTGCACTATTATGGTTAAGATATGTTTTCTCGCTGTGCTATTGCTCTCGGATGATGGTGGGCGATGAACTCATAGAAGCAATTTTTATGAATGACCACTTATGCTATTACAATCCTATTTGTATTATGGTGTAAAAGTTACGATAGACCAAGTTCTCAAGTGAATTTTATTTTTCTCAAGGGAAGTTGCTTTGCACAGGGAGGGTAGCAAATGTTTTGTTGGGTAGTGGGAAAGGGGTTTTTGCCGTTTTTAGCCTATTTTTTCGCTGTTTTCTCAAAAATGCCGTTTTTCTACTTTTAGTATTACTTGAACAAAATGGCGTAAATTGTTATGGGTGAGAATTATATGCTTGTTTATGGGAGATGACGAAAAAGGCCGGTTTTGAGGGGTGAAAACGGCTTGTTTTTTGCTTGTAACTTATTGGGAATAAAAGAGATAGGGCGACAAAACCAAAATGACTAAAAAAACGTACGTTTAAATTCGTCATTTTTCAGCTACAAAAATACGCATACTTTTTAAACCTGCAACCCTT
>OGHH01002498.1_pt1 | contig 10336 bp, 9 predicted proteins | sample 1571471 | NCBI WGS metagenome assembly OGHH01 (sample SAMEA2581936, study PRJEB24529) | metagenome | biome: Human gut stool | place: China | collected 2011
CATTTTTTGATTAAAATACTGTAAAATAAATCACTATGTATTCCGTTACACAGACGTGATGTTGATGCGTGCGGAAGCATTGATTGAACAGAACAGACTGAGCGAAGCTGAGAAGATTGTGAATGATATCCGTGACCGTGCAGCTAAGTCAATTGACAAGCATATCAGCTATGCAAAAAATCAGTGTGATATTGCGCTTTATCCGGACAATTATTTTTCAACTAAGGAAATTGCCCGTAAGTGTTTGCGTTGGGAACGTCGTCTGGAAATGGCCATGGAAAATGGACGTTTCTTTGATTTGCGTCGTTGGGGAATTGCATCTAAGACATTGAACGCATATTTTGAGAGTGAACAGCATGATGTTTATGAAGGACAGACTTATGGGCAATATTATAAAGATGCTCATTTTACTGCAGGTAAGAATGAATTCTTTCCGATACCTTATAATCAGATGTATTATATCCCTGGGTTGTACACTCAGAATAAGGGGTATGAATAATAAGATAGATTTTCCTTTTTCTTCCTTATGTCAACAAGGAAGAAAAAGGAAATAACATAGCGATATATACTAAAAACATAATTTTATGAGAAAGTATGCATATACAATAAAAGTAACCCTGTTGGGACTTTTTTTAGGAATGACATCAGTGGTACAAGCTGATTCTTCATGGACAATTCGGCATTTGGTGTGTGAACAAAATATTGTTTCTTTGGATGTCACCGAAGATTATTTGCTTCTTCCCATACAAGATGATGCACCGGAAGGTAAAATTTGTATTGTAAAAGATAATGAACAGAAGGGTACTCTTATGAATGTCCGATTTTCGCTGGGCAGATATGAGAAGAAGAGTGGATTCATACGTCCCATTTGCTTTGTCGGCTTATAAAGGGCAGCATATTTCAATAGAAATACAAGGGGTTCCTGAAACGGCTCTTTGCTGGAAAGAATTGAAACTGTCGGGCTCATTTGATATGGCGAACAAAGAAAGCTTTCGTCCCGTTTATCATCATACTCCGGCATACGGGTGGATGAACGATCCGAACGGAATGTTTTATAAAGATGGATTATATCATTTGTATTTCCAGTATAATCCGTATGGGTCTGTTTGGGGAAATATGCATTGGGGACATTCTACCAGTACCGATTTGATGCATTGGAAGTTTGAAGGGTGTGCCATCGTACCGGATGCATGGGGGGCCATTTTTAGTGGTTCTTGTGTGGTAGACCATGAAAATACGGCAGGCTTTGGTAAAGAAGCTGTGGTGGCATTCTATACTTCTGCTAAATCTACTCCATGGGGAGATATACAGATGCAGAGCATGGCCTATAGTCTGGATAACGGAAAAACTTTTACGAAATATGAAGGAAATCCTATTCTGACTTCTTCTGAAAAGGATTTTCGTGACCCCAAGGTATTTTGGTATGCACCGGGAAAGCACTGGGTAATGATTCTTGCAGTAGGCCAGCACATGGAAATCTATTCTTCTGTTAACTTGAAGGAATGGAAGAAAGAAAGTGAATTTGGTGCTATGCAGGGGGCTCACGGTGGCGTATGGGAATGTCCGGATTATTTCAGGTTGGACGGAAAAGATGTGCTGTTGTTTTCACCACCTGATGTACAGGCGCAGGGAAATGAACTGCATAATGGTAATAATGCGATCTATGTTGTTGGAACATATGATCATGCAAAAAAGCAGTTTCAAATGGGGCAGCCACATACACTTGATAAAGGTCTGGATTTTTATGCATCACAGACGACAGAACTTCCGGATGGAAGAAGAATCCTGATCGCATGGATGCAGTCATGGCATAATTCATTTATCCCGGATGGACAGGAGTGGCAGGGAATGATGACAATCCCAAGAGAATTATATCTGTCAGATGGCAGGATCATCCAGAAACCTGCCAAACATCTGGCCTAATATCGGATTCAGCCGGTTTCCTATTCGAATGAAAAGGTAGAAGGCGGGCAGAACTTTGATGGGATAAAGGGAAGAACGCTGGATATGACAGTAACAATAAAATCCGGTGAATTTCAGGAGTTTTATATTGATGTAGCAAAAGATGCAGAGCATTATACCAGAATTACATATAACAGAAGAAAATGGGAGATCGAAGTTGACCGGACCTTTGCCGGAATGAACCGGGATGTAGTCTGCATCAGGCGGGCAGAGGTAGAATCGGAAGCAGAACGGATAACATTACGGTTTATTCTTGACCGCAATTCGGTAGAACTGTTTGTGAATGACGGAGCGTTGTCAATGAGTACAGCAATTTATACGCCGCAGACAGCAGATGGCATTTCGTTTTTCTGTGATGGAAATGCAATAATCGATATAGAAAAGTTCGATATTGAGATTCCGATGAACAGATAAATTCTGATACCGGTTATAGATATAGTAATCTGAAATACCGACAATGCAATGAATCTATTTGACGGATAAACCATATGTAGTATAATAAATATGACCATTCGTTTAGAAATAAGTGCGGCATTTGCCGTATTACCCATGACTCTTTTTTCTATTGCGTAGGCAGAGCGGAGCTTTCAGGAGGTAGCGGATGGCCTTTTTATGTATATAGATCAGACAGGAGGAAGCACTACAATGAAGATGATATCGTGGAATGTGAACGGAATTCGCGCATGTGTTGGAAAGAATTTTATGGATTTCTTTAAAGAGGCAGATGCAGATATTTTTTGTATTCAGGAATCAAAAATGCAGGAAGGACAGCTTCAACTGGAGCTTCCGGGTTATTATCAATATTGGAATTATGCAGAGAAAAAGGGATATTCCGGAACTGCTATTTTCGCAAAGAAAGAGCCGTTGTCAGTGGCATATGGAATCGGTATAGAAGAACACGACCATGAGGGACGAGTCATCACACTCGAATATGATAATTTTTATATGGTTACTGTATATACGCCAAATTCACAGAATGAGCTTGCCAGACTGGACTATCGTATGAAGTGGGAGGATGATTTCAGAGAGTATCTGAAGCAGTTGGAACAGACAAAGCCGGTGGTAGTATGTGGGGATATGAATGTGGCACATACAGAGATCGATCTGAAAAATCCAAAGACCAATCGTAAGAACGCCGGATTTACAGATGAGGAAAGAGAAAAATTCAGTACCCTGCTTGACAGTGGATTTGTTGATACGTTTCGTTTTTTTAATCCGGACGCAGAAGGCATTTATTCCTGGTGGTCTTACCGTTTTAAGGCAAGAGAGAAGAATGCCGGATGGCGGATCGACTATTTTTTGACCTCAAAGGTTCTGGAATCCAGACTTGTGGATGCAAAGATCCATACAGAGGTGTTGGGTTCCGATCATTGTCCGGTAGAACTTGATATTGACCTGTAATGGTGCCATTTATAAGAATAAATGCATACTAATAGGCGAAAGCAAAGATTACAGCACTTGCGGGTGTAGAAGAATAGAAAAAATGATAAAAGGAGAAATTATATATGCCAGTTTTTGATTTCAGTGATAAACCGGTAAAGAATGAGGATACGGTTTGTACCTATACGGCATTTCAGTCAAATGCAAAGGAAAAGACACCGGAGGAACCGATTCTGGTGTTAGATAACAGTGAGAGACAGTGGATCCATCATGCGCTGGGCGTTTTTACAAATCCGGCAAAGCGTACTGCTTTTGAATTCAAGGAAAATGGGGAGACATTTTCAGCAGATATTTTAAAGATTGATTCCAGATTTGTCAGTCTGATCAAATGGCTGGGAGAAAATCATATCAGTGTACGTCTGTCCGGTAAAAATCTGGAAGACGGATATGCAGTATACAGAATCCGAGAGACAGCATTTGGTGGCGGAACCAAGTTATCTGCGGCAGATGGATTTTTACAGTTTATGATCGAACGACTGCTTGCAAGTACAGCATCAGAGGAAGTCGAGGAGGATGACGATGCAGACGAGGAAGGCGACGATATGAAGCTGACCAGTCTTCAGAGCATTTCTGATTTTATGACATGTGCGGGCAGAACGATGCCGGATAATATCCGTCTCTGGGCGAGAAGAAATCTTGCTGTTGCCAGATCAAATGAGGTGTCACCGGAGGAGCGTCGTCATGCACAGAGAGCACTCTCGATCATGATGAATATTCAGTGGAAGAGCAATTATTTTGAGGCGATAGATCCAGATGAGGCGAGAAGGATACTGGACGAAGAACTCTACGGAATGGAGAAGGTCAAGCAGAGGATCATCGAGACGATCATCCAGATCAATCGTACACATACACTTCCAGCATACGGACTTCTGCTCTGCGGACCTGCCGGAACAGGAAAGTCACAGATAGCATATGCGGTTGCAAGAATACTGAGACTTCCATGGACGACCCTTGACATGAGTTCCATCAATGATCCGGAGCAGCTGACAGGAAGCTCAAGAGTGTATTCCAATGCCAAGCCGGGAATCATCATGGAGGCATTTTCACAGGCGGGCGAGTCTAACCTTGTATTCATCATCAACGAGCTGGATAAGGCCAACTCCGGCAAGGGCAACGGCAATCCTGCGGATGTACTGCTGACACTGCTGGACAACCTGGGATTCACCGACAACTACATGGAGTGCATGATCCCGACAAACGGTGTATACCCTATAGCAACGGCAAATGATAAGGAGAACATCAGCAAGCCTATCATGTCGAGATTTGCTGTCATAGACATACCGGATTACACCCCGGATGAGAAGAAGGAGATATTCAACAAATTTGTTCTGCCGAAGGTGCTCAAGCGCATCGGACTTGAAGGGAGCGAGTGCATCATCCTTCCAGACGGCGTGGATGCGGTCATCAGGAAGTGCGATGGTGTGACTGGAATCAGAGATATAGAGCAGGCTGCAGAGCACATAGTTGCACATGCGCTTTACCAGATCGAGGTAAATCACGTTCAGAGCGTGACATTTGACGGAGCTATGATAGAGGAGCTTTTGAGCTGATTATCGTCATATTACACAATTTACATTACAGAAAGTATTATGGTATACTCTTCTTATGAAACAAGTTTCATGGACTACAGTCTGAAATTCATAAGGAGAGTATATTTATAAATGGCAAGTATAAGAGATGTTGCAAAGGAGGCCGGGGTTGCAATATGTACAGTGTCAAGACTTATCAACGGCACGGCAAAAGTTGAACCCGAGACTCAGAAGAAGATAGAAGATGCGATGAAGAAACTGGATTATGTTCCAAATGAGCTTGCGCGCGGCATGTTCAAGGGCAGGTCCAATTCCATTGCGATGTTGGTTCCAAATATACAGCACCCATGGTTCTCATCACTGGCATCGGAGATTGAAAAGATACTTTATGAGAAAAAGTATAAATTCATGCTTTTTTCCACATCCGATGACAAGCAGAGGGAGAAGGAGTGTTTCAAGCTGTTAAAGTCCAATATCGTGGACGGAATCATATGCGGAACAACCACAAGCACAGCAAAGGAATATCAGAGGATAGACAAGCCTATGGTCATGCTGGATTACATGGTGGGAAACAAATTCCCTGTCGTAGTGTCTGACCATAAGATGGGTGGACAGCTTGCTGCCCGGGAATTCATAAACAGTGGATGCAAATACGTCATCCATATATCCGGAATCAGGACTGACAAGAATATCATGTCATTTGAGTGCCATGAGGAACTAGATAGAGTCCTTGCCGAGAATGGGATAAAATCCAGAAGGGTTCCTGTTCAGTGGAATGACTTTGATTTCCAGGGATACTTTGAGATGGCAAAATGCATACTGGAGGAGTATCCTGACGTGGACGGAATATTTGCCGCAGACATGCCGGCGATAGCATTCCTCAAGGCGGCACTTGCCATAGGCAAAAAGATTCCTGATGACCTGGCGATCGTGGCATACGACGGAACGTACATAACCAACGCCAGCACGACAAGGCTCACATCGATACATCAGCCGTACAAGGAGATCGCCCAGGAGGCAGTACGCCAGCTTATGGAGATGATCGACGGACCGGAGGAGGAAGATGATGCCGAAGGACAGGTTGAAAGTGCAACCGCAGATCAGATAGACAGCGCAAAAGAGAGAAACACACATATAGACGGAAATCTTATACTACTTCCGGTGAGCGTAGAAAAAGGCGATACAACTTTATAGTATGATTACGAAAAGAAGTTCATGAAGAGAAAATGAGGTGCCACTCAAAAATCATGAACTTCTTTTTATGTGGATACAAAACATAAGAAACTTACTAAGAGCACAAAATACAAAAATCTATAAATCCCCTATTGACGAAACATGTTTCATATGATAATCTTAGGACAAATGAAACATGTTTCATTTAAGCGCTTATGAAATGTGTTTTATCGGAACAATATGAATGATAGCGAGAATTAACAAGAGGGAAAATTCAAAGCAAGAAAAGGAGAAAAGGTTATGAGAGCAAAGAAATTAGTAGCATGTGCGCTTTCAGCAGCTATGATGCTGGGACTTTCATCTATGACAGGATGTGGTTCAGCAAAGAAGGATTACGATCTGTATATTTACAACACAAAGTCTGAGATCGCAGACAGTATCCAGGATCTGTGCAAGGATTATGAGACAGAGACAGGAGTTAAGGTTAAGGTTTACACATGTGGTACACAGGAGACCATGGAGACACTCAGATCAGAGATGAATTCCAAGAACTATCCTACACTGTACGCGATAAACCAGGCACAGCTCACAGAGTGGAATGAGGGCGGATTTGTACTTCCATCAACATCAGTAAATAATGAGGAGTTAAAGTCAATCTACGATTCAATTCCAGAGAGCATGCAGCTCGCAGATGAGAGCGGAGCAAGCTGCGGAATCCCTTACAACGTAGAGGGTTACGGACTTATCGCAGATACGCAGATGATATGTGATGTATTTGGACTTGACAATGCAGACGCATTTGTCGCTGATTACAGAAGTGCCAATTATGAAGAGTTTACAGGCATGATCAAGGCAATCGATGATTACATAAACGGCAAGGGTGGCGAGAAGGTTACACTTTCAGGCAATGCATACACCACGGCAAATGACAAGACAGCCACAACAGAGAACATGAACGGAGTATTTGCAATCGCAGGTGCTGAGAAGTGGACATATGCAAACCACTATACAAACTACGCACTGAATGCAGTGTTCCCTAACTACAATGCAACGGCAGCAGCTACAAAGGAAGATGTTGATAAGCTTGAGGAGCCACTTGTAAAGATGGTTCAGGAGCTCGACATGCTTTCAAGCTACACAGCAGGACCAAGCGGCAAGGTAGAGCGTGGATCAGAGTACATCAACTCAACAGTGACAGGATATGATCAGGCAGTTCAGACATTTGCTGAGGGTAAGGCAATGTTCATCAAGCAGGGTAACTGGGTATACGGAACCATCGCAGGCGTGGATGCAGACAAGGCATCAAGACTCACAATGCTCCCAATGAAGGTTAACCTTGAGCAGAGTGACATCTCAGCTGAGGGCGTTACAGTTGACAAGATGAACAGCTCAATCCCTGAGTTCGTTTCACAGTATTACGTTATCAACAAGAAGGATTCAGAAGAGGAGCAGAAGGCCGCTGAGGACTTCCTTGTATGGCTCTACACATCAGATACAGGAAAAGATTACATCACAAACAAATTCGCATTTGTCCCATTCAACGCAGACGAGAGCGAGAAGCTTGAGAATCCGCTCAGCAATTCACTTGTATACTATATGAGCAATGACCTTGTGATGGGCAATGACTTCGATGCTTTCCCTGAGTCATGGGGACTCAACACCATCGGTGCAACTATTCAGGAGCAGTTGTTTACAAATCCTGATCAGTGGGATGAGAACACTATAAGAACAGGTGTGGAAGATGCACTGACAAAGTGGAAGGACAGCATCAAAGAGTAATCGGTGCTAAATGGGATGTGTCAGGTTTTCTATGAAAACCTGACATGTAGCGCCAGCCATTTGCCGAAGGCAAATTTTGTATGGCTGGTGTTCAATGTAGGAAAGGAAAAACTATGAAAAGATTTTACAAGAGAAAATTCTGGTTTATGGTTCTGCCTTCTATAGTGTTGTTTCTGCTGGTTATCATAGTTCCTTTTATAGAGGGTGTGATCTACTCCTTCACCGAGTGGAGAGGTTCCTACTTCGTAGGTGGGGAGCACTGGTGGAATGCACTGGTGGGACTTAAGAATTATACAAGCATATTCAAGTCGAAGGATTTCCTTCAGTCACTTGGATACACGGCCATATATGCTGTACTCGCAGTAATAGCACAGAATGTTGTCAGTCTTCTTCTGGCACTCATGATCAAGAAGCTTACCAAGGGCAAGGGACTTTTCAGAACGGTACTGTTCCTTCCATATGTACTTGGAATGCTCGCCATGGGTTATGTATGGCGTTTCATATTTGAAAATGTATTTTCACAGACGCTGTTCGGAACAGACGGTGTGGTACACGTAGAGGTGCTCAACAACATGCTTCAGAATCAGTGGAAAGCACTTCTGGCATATGCGATCGTTGGTGTATGGCAGGTTGCAGGTTATTACCTGATAATCTACCTCAACGGACTCAACAATATTTCAGAGGATATTTATGAGGCTGCCAGAATAGATGGGGCTACGGGCTGGACAAGCTTCAGGAAGATCACACTTCCGCTTCTCATGCCTTCATTTACGATAGTGCTCTTCATGTCACTGGCAAACAGCTTCAAGATGCTTGACCTCAATGTTTCACTGACAGAGGGCAATTTCGGAACGACCATGATATCCTACATGATACTGAAAACAGTAAGAGAGAGCTCTCCTCCGGCATACGGAGAGGCGCAGGCACAGGCAGTTATATTCTTCGTTATCATTGCAGTTATATCTATAGCTCAGGTAATGATCACTAAGAGAAAGGAGATTGAATCATAATGGGAGTAAAAGGCAAGATCAAAAGAGCACTCATAGTGGTTATACTCGCTGTATTGGCAATCGTGACCATATTCCCGATATGGTTCCTGATCGTCAACTCATTCAAGGGACAGCAGGAGATAGTAGCATCTCCAATAGCTCTCCCGAAATCATGGAATCTGGACTATCTGAAGAATGCAGCTGAGCAGATAAATCTCGGCAGCAGCCTGCTTCAGACAGTACTCATAACAGTTGCGGCAGTGGCACTTATCGTGGTCATATCTTCATTTGCCGCATGGGCAATTGCCAGGACAGATTCCAAGGTGGCAAATATACTCTTCATAGCATACACAGCAGCCATGCTCATACCTTTCCAGTCAGTTATGTACCCGTTGGTATCGCTGATGGACAAGCTGGGACTCAAGAACACACCGGGTCTGATCCTCATGTACGGAGGATTTGGAATCAGTATGTCGGTTCTGCTGTACAGAGGATTCATCAAGAGCATCCCGTTGTCACTTGAGGAGGCAGCCATGCTCGATGGAGCAAATATATTCCAGATATACAGATATGTGGTCATGCCGCTCTTAAAGCCGACGACCATGACAGTTGTCATCACAAATGCAGTGTGGATATGGAACGATTACCTTCTTCCATTCCTCGTAATAGGAAATAACGACAAAAAGACGCTCACGCTGAGCTTATATTATGCAAAGAGTCTGTCAGGACAGTACGGAAATCCATGGGAGCTCATCTTCCCTGCAGTACTTCTCTGTATCATCCCTATTGTGATCATATTCATCATTCTTCAGAAGAATATCATCGAGGGAATTTCAGCCGGAGCTGTGAAAGGATAAACATAAAATATGGACAAAAAATGGTGGAAAGAGGCGGTATTTTACCAGATATACCCTAGAAGCTTCTATGATAGCAACGGAGACGGCATAGGAGATCTGAAGGGGATAACCGAGAAATTGCCGTACCTCAAAGAACTTGGCGTGACCGCTGTGTGGATATGTCCATTCTTCAAGTCGCCTATGAAGGACAACGGATATGACATATCGGATTACTACGATGTGAATCCTGAGTTTGGAACCATAGAGGATGCGGATGAACTTATAAGATGTGCAAATGAAAATGGCATCAAGATCATCATGGACATGGTCATCAATCACACATCAGACCAGCACAGATGGTTCCAGGAGGCGTGCCGGGACAGACACAGCAAATACAGAAATTACTATATATTTAAGAACAACATAGATGGACTTGCAGATCTCAGATCTAATTTCGGTGGAAGCACATGGACACAGATTGAGGATGGCAGCTGGTATTTCAATTCATTTGCGAAGGAGCAGCCGGATCTCAACTGGGAATGTGAGGAGATGAGACAGGAGCTCTACGACATGATGAACTGGTGGCTCGACAAGGGAGTTGCCGGATTCCGAATGGATGCCATCACAT
>OGHH01002509.1_pt1 | contig 10310 bp, 7 predicted proteins | sample 1571471 | NCBI WGS metagenome assembly OGHH01 (sample SAMEA2581936, study PRJEB24529) | metagenome | biome: Human gut stool | place: China | collected 2011
GGGTTAACATGTTATTAATTTGTCAAAGGTTCGTTGTTTGCTGTCCTCAGCGACAGCTTCCTTATAATATCACTTTGTTGTGTCTTTGTCAAGAAGTTTTTTCAACTTTTTGATTTTCAAAACGTGATATCGAATGGTGTTTTTTGCTGTCGTATCAGCGACAGCTTGCTTATAATATCACTTCATTTTTAGAATGTCAACAGCTAATTTGAATTTTTTTGAATTTTTTCTAGTTGCTTCCAAGTGCCTTTTTCAAAGCCCCCATCAAAGCAGAGAAAGAGCCTCTACCAGCGTCGATACACATAGGATTTTTACATTGAGCTTATCCATCGCTTTATCATAATTGGACTTCGGAATAATACAGGTTGCGAATCCCATCTTGTCGGCTTCCTTCACTCGCTGCAGGACATTTGTGACACCTCGGATCTCCCCGGCAAGTCCAATCTCCCCGATGATCATCGTATCACTTGGCACAACTTTATTATTCATGCTGGATGCTATCGCAAACGCAACGCCTAAATCAACAGCAGTATCATTTACTTTCATACCACCAGCAATATTGACATATGCATCGTACCCCCACAGGTTCATGCCGACACGTTTTTCCATGACCGCCAAGATCAGATTCACGCGGTTATAATCAATTCCTACCGATGTACGCCGCGGCATATTAAAATTCGTCTGGCAGACAAGTGCCTGCAATTCTACCAGAATTGGACGTGTTCCTTCTAAGGAAGATACAACAACAGAGCCGGATACATTTTGCGGGCGTCCATTTAGGAGGGCCTGTGAAGGATTATCAACTTCCTCCAATCCTTTTTCTGTCATGGTAAATACGCCAATCTCATTCGTAGAGCCAAATCGGTTTTTCACACCACGCAAAATACGGAACCCATGATTCCGGTCACCTTCAAAATAAAGCACCGGAACAAAATGGGAAACTTTTCCTTCTTTTGTGACATGTCCGACAATAAAGATCGCAATTCCATACTGCTTAGCTACCTGCATCAGTCTTGCCGTCACTTCGCGCACCTGTGTCACTGTACCCGGTGCCGATCCAACCTCTTCTACGACCATGGTCTGTATAGAATCAATAATCACCACGCTTGCATTGCTTTTCGTAATTACCCGCTCAATATTATCCATGTCATTGTCACACAGAAGAAGCATATCCTTCTCAAATACGCCAATCCGTTCTGCACGCATCTTGATCTGCGACAGCGATTCCTCCCCAGAGACATAGAGTACATTTACATTCTGATGCACCAGATTGCGGCACATCTGTAAGAGGATGGTTGATTTTCCGATTCCGGGATCACCGCCGACAAGCACCAGAGAGCCCTTGACGATACCTCCACCGAGCACACGGTCAAGTTCCCGCATACCGGTCTGCACGCGGCTTTCCTCCGCCGTTGTCACCTGCAAAATACCCATAGGACTGACTGCATCCTTCGGTTGCTTCACCGCTCCTTTGACACCAACTTTCACCTTTTCTTCTACAAATGTATTCCACGCACGGCATCCCGGACACTGTCCCTGCCATTTTGCAGACTCATATCCACATTCTTTACAAAAAAATATCTGTTTTTCCTTTGCTGCCATTGATTTCTCCTTATACAACAAAAGAGCTGCCATACCAGACATAACATATCATGTCCGGTGCGACAGCCCTGTCATTTCATCGAATTAGATTTTCTCTACAAGAATATCTACCATCTTAGCTGGTTCCAGCTCTACACTCAGATTCAGTTTGCCACCAAGGTTTGTCTTCATCTTTCCAACATATACCTTGTCAATATGAATCTTGTATTCCTTCTCAGCCTCTAACTCCAGCGTGATCTGGGAATCTTCTTCGCCTTCTACCACAAAATTCACTGCCTTATCTGTCGCGCGGAAGTCATGTACAACTGTACCAGGTACGGATTCATATACAAACATTCCATTTCTTTCCAGCTTCGTAATCTCACGGAAAGTTTTAATCTTATAGCTATCGCCCTGATACTGGAAGCCATCCTTCTTTGTCTTTGTTGCCAGTGCAAAATTACCAAAGCTCAAGGCTCCTGTCTCTTCTTCGCGGATCAGTTCATCAATCACTGCCATATTCTGTTCCTCCGTATTGTATTTTATAATTTCGTATCTCGAATTCGTTCTTGCTCAATTCTTTTTCATTATACAACAATTTTACATGAATTTCTACAAAATCTTACGTGGAATTTGTACAAAATTATTATTTTTTTGTGAACACAACTTTGCCATCCACCACGGTCATGCTTACCTTGTCGGATGCCTGAATCTTTCCGGACAGAATTTCCTCCGCCAGAGAATCTTCTATATTATTTTGAATTGCCCGTTTCAGTGGTCTTGCTCCATATTTCTTGTCGTAGCCTTTTTCGAAAATGAAGTTCTTCACTGTGTCGCCGTAGGTAAGTGTAATATCCATCTGTTTTGCCAGACGGTTCTTCAGCTCCTTCAGCATGAGCGCAGCAATCCCCTTGACATCCTCTTTCGAGAGTGCACGGAATACAATAATGTCATCAATACGGTTCAGAAATTCTGGTTTGAACATCCGCTTAATCTCTTCCATGACATTATTCTTCATATCTTTATGCTCGGACTCTGCATTTTCTACGTTAGAAAATCCCAATTTCTTCGGATCAACGATACGCTGTGCACCGGCATTACTTGTCATAATAATGATCGTATTCTTGAAATCCACGGTTCTTCCCTGTGAATCTGTGATACGTCCATCATCGAGTACCTGCAACAGCACATTAAACACATCCGGATGTGCCTTCTCAATCTCGTCAAACAAAATTACAGAATATGGATTCTTCCGTACCTGTTCGGAAAGCTGTCCACCCTCTTCAAAACCGACATAGCCCGGAGGCGAACCTATCATCTTCGATACGCTGTGTTTTTCCATATATTCAGACATATCCACACGGATAATCGCATTTTCATTGCCAAACATCGCTTCCGCAAGTGCCTTAGACAATTCTGTCTTACCAACACCAGTTGGTCCAAGGAACAAAAATGATCCAATCGGACGCTTCGGATCTTTCAAGCCAACTCTGCCACGGCGGATTGCCTTTGCCACAGTTTCCACCGCCTCATTCTGTCCCACCACACGCTTATGCAGGATCTCTTCCAGCTTCAACAACCGCTGAGACTCCGTCTGAGTAATCTTGCTGACCGGGATTTTTGTCCATACAGAAACAACATCCGCGACATCCTCTTCTGTCACAAGCATCTGTTCCTGCTCTTTTTCGCGCATGTTATATTTGGTCTTTTCGATTTTCTTATCTGTCTTATCCAGATCCTTCTTCAATGCCTGTGCCGCTTCGATATCGCCCTCTGCAAGCGCAGCCTCCAGCGCCTCTTCCAGATTATGGCGTGTCTCTTCTGCCTTCTTCGCCGTCTTATTTCCTGCAAAAATGCCGAGTTTCTTTCTCGAAGCTGCCTCATCGATCAGATCAATTGCCTTATCTGGCAGGAACCGGTCATTGATATAACGGATTGCATAATCCGTTGCCGCCTCTAACGCATCATCGGAAATGGTTACCCCATGATGTTCCTCGTACTTGCTACGCAAGCCCTGCAAGATGGCAATCGTCTCCTCACGCGTCGGTTCCTCCACATAAACTGGCTGAAACCGCCGTTCTAGCGCTGCATCTTTCTCGATATACTTCCGGTATTCTGTCCGCGTCGTCGCACCAATCATCTGCACTTCGCCACGGGACAATGCCGGCTTCAGGATATTAGACGCATCCATCGCGCCCTCGGCACCACCTGCGCCAATCAGCGTATGCAGTTCATCCACAAATAAAATTACATTTCCGGCAGCACGCACTTCCGCGATCACACGTTTGATACGTTCCTCAAACTCTCCACGATATTTCGAACCTGCCACCATACCAGACAAATCCAGACTCAAAATACGCTTGTCTGCGAGAATCTCCGGTACTGTGCCAGATGCGATCATCTGTGCCAGCCCCTCTACAACTGCGGTCTTACCAACACCCGGTTCTCCAACCAGACATGGATTGTTCTTCATACGGCGACACAGAATCTGCATCACGCGTTCCACTTCTGCATTTCTGCCAACAACAGGATCTAACCGGTCTTCCCGTGCTGCTTCCGTCAGATCACGGCTGTATTGCTCCAAAGTCGGAAATGAGGATTTCTTCTTGTTCTTTGGGTTGCTTAATGCGCCAAGCTCCCGTTTTGCCTGTGTCATATCCATACCAAGTGCCACTAATGTGTCCACAAAGGTTTTCTTTAAATTGACTGCCATCGAGTTTAAAAGCTTGATGGCAAGTGTATCTTCGGATTTTAAAATAGCAAGTAAAATATGCTCCGTACCAATCTTCTCGTTACGCAGCCTGTCCGCTTCTTTTTCTGCCTGTTCCAAAAGTGTATTCAGCTTATCTGAATACACAAGTGTCTTTATCTTCTTCGTTCCACTGTTTTGTTCCAGATATTTTAGAACAAAGGATTCGTCTGCCCCATTCTCCGCGAGAATCTTCCACGCAGTCACCCACGGACAGCTTAGCATACCATAGAGCAGATGCTCGGTACCAATATAGCTGAACTTCATCTGATGGGCAGTCTCCTCCATCACAGCAAGCACCTCCTGTGCCTGCTCTGTATATTCCAGTCTCATGTTTCTTTGTTACCTCCGTTTGCAATGTCGCCAAATTCTTTATACATATCCGTTATAATCTGGTGCATTTCAGCAAGACTGATATCTTTGCATATTGCCTCCGCAACCAGCATCTGCATATCCAGATTGACCTTTTCGAGCTGTTCCTTGCGCGACTCTACCGTCACACAGACAACAGCTCCTTTTCTACGGTCAAGCTTCAGATATCCGTCATTTCGAAGTAATGCATATGCTTTGTTTACTGTGTGCATATTCACACCGATATCTTCCGCCAATTGCCGAACAGACGGCAACGACTCACCATTCTTGATTTTATCCTGTGCAATTCCCAGTATGATCTGATTCCGCAACTGCATATAAATTGCCTCGTTGCTGTTAAAATCAAGTTCAATGAACATAAAATTCCTTCTTCCTAATTACTGTTCATCGATGGCCTTACCAATATCATGTCGCATATATTTGTTCTCAAACTGAATCCATTCTGTTGCTTTATATGCGTTCGCACGTGCCTCTACCAATGTCCTTCCCTTCGCTGTCACACCTAATACACGGCCACCATTTGTTACAATTCCTTTATCTGTCTGTTTAGTTCCTGCATGGAATACATAGTATCCTTCTTTATCCTTAAATGTATCCAGACCGTCAATCACAAATCCCTTGTCATAATGCTCCGGATATCCGTCTGATGCGAGAACAACGCAGACTGCTGCCTGCTCGTCAAACTCCAGCTCTACCTCATCGAGCTTGCCATCGATACAGGCTTCCATCACATCAATGATATCGTTCTTCATACGTGGAAGTACAACCTGTGCCTCTGGATCGCCAAATCTCGCATTGTACTCCAGCACACGCGGACCATCTGGTGTCAGCATCAGACCACAGAATAAAATTCCTGTGAAATCTCTGCCCTCTGCCTTCATCGCATCCATTGTCTTCTGGTAGACATGTTCCTTGCAGAATTTGTCTACATCATCTGTATAGAATGGGCTTGGTGAGAATGTTCCAATACCACCGGTGTTAAGTCCCTGATCGCCGTCCTTCGCTCTCTTGTGATCCTGTGCAGAAGCCATCGGCTTGATATGCGTTCCATCGCAGAAGCAGAGTACGGATACTTCCCGTCCTGTCATGAACTCTTCAATAACAATCTTATCTCCGGCAGAGCCAAACTGCTTGTCGAGCATCAATGTCTTGACGCCCTCCTTCGCCTCTTCAAGAGTGTTGCAGATCAACACACCTTTGCCAAGTGCAAGACCATCCGCCTTCAGTACGATTGGCATCTTGGCTGTCTCTAAATATGCAAGTGCCGCATCTGCATTATCAAATGTCTCATAGGCTGCAGATGGGATTCCATACTTCTTCATCAGGTCCTTGGAAAATGCCTTCGATCCTTCGATAATTGCTGCATTGGCTCTTGGTCCAAACACACGGATTCCAGCATCCATAAAAGCATCTGCAACACCGGCAACAAGCGGATCATCCGGTCCGACGATTGCAAGATCAATTTCCTTTTCCTTTGCGAATGAAACCAGTTTCTCTGCATCCATTACCGATATATCTACACAGGTTGCAAGCTGTGCAATACCTGCATTTCCAGGAGCTGCATAAAGCTCTGTCACACGTTTGCTCTGACTACACTTCCATGCAATGGCATGCTCTCTGCCACCGCCACCTACGATAAGTACTTTCATGATTTCCTCCTTTATTCGGTTCTATTCCTATGCTTCACCATTTGCGATCATATTGATAGCTGCCGGAAGTAGTTTCCACTCCGCCTCTTCCATCACACGTCTCTGCAGAATCTCCGGTGTATCTTCCGGTTTTACTTCGACTGCTTTCTGCAGAAGAATCGGGCCGGTATCCGTTCCCTTATCCACGTAATGCACGGTTGCACCGGTCAGCTTAACGCCACGGGCAAGTGCTGCCTCATGCACCTTCAATCCATAATACCCGGTTCCACAGAACGATGGAATCAGGGATGGGTGAATGTTGATAATCCTATTCTCATATTCCTCGATCATAGCTTCCGGAATCACAACCAAAAATCCCGCAAGTACAATCAGATCCGGCTTATATGCCCGGATTGTGGTAAGCAGTCCTTCATTAAATGCCGCACGGTTCTCGTAATCCTTTGGGGATACAACCTTTGCATCAATACCTGCTTTCTCTGCACGTTCCAATGCGCGCACACCATAATTGTTGCTGATCACACCGACCAGCTCTGTATTCGTGATCGTACCATCTGCAACAGCATCAATGATTGCCTGCAGATTCGTTCCGCCACCGGACACGCACACGACAACTCTTAGCATAATTCGACTCCTTTTTCTCCTGCCTTTGTCTCACCGATCACCCATGCCTTATCGCCAGTCTTCTCCAAAGCAGCAAGTGATTTATCTACATCGGCAGCATCTACGGCAAGTACCATACCAATACCCATATTATATGTGTTGTACATCATCTTTTCTTCAATATCGCCAGTCTTTGCAAGAAGCTTGAAGATTGCTGGTACTTCATAGCTGTCCTTCTTCACGCTTGCAACAATACCGTCTGGCAGCATACGTGGAATATTCTCATAGAATCCACCACCTGTGATGTGGCTACAGCCCTTGATTGTCACACCAGCATCCTTCACACCGCGAAGTGCCTTCACATAGATTCTTGTCGGTGCAAGCAATGCCTCTCCAAGTGTTGTTCCAAGTTCATCATAATAGGTAGAAAGGCTTTCCTTTGTCATATCAAATACTTTGCGGACAAGCGAGAATCCGTTGCTATGTACACCCGTTGATGCAATACCAATCAACGCATCACCCGGCTTGATGTTCTGTCCTGTGATCATATCCTTCTTATCGCAAACACCAACTGCAAATCCTGCAAGATCGTACTCATCCTCCTGCATCAGTCCCGGATGCTCCGCGGTCTCACCACCGATCAGTGCAGCATCTGACTGTACACAGCCTTCTGCGACACCGCTGACGATCGTTGCGATCTTCTCCGGATAATTCTTTCCGCATGCAATATAGTCCAGGAAGAACAATGGCTCTCCACCTGCACAGGCAATATCATTGACGCACATTGCAACTGCATCAATACCGATTGTATCATGCTTATCCATCACCATCGCAAGCTTTACTTTCGTTCCACAGCCGTCTGTTCCGGATAACAAAACCGGCTCTTCCATATCCTTTATCGTGCTTAATGAAAATGCTCCGGAAAATCCACCAATGTTGGTCAGCACTTCTTTTCGCATCGTCTTCTTGATATGCTCTTTCATCAGTTCTACAGACTTGTAACCTGCCTCGATATCAACACCAGCTTTTTTGTAATCCATAATCTTATCCTCCTGTTTTGGGCGAACCCTGTCTTCTTTTCATACCCGATAATTATAGTCGATATAGAACAGTTTGTAAACCTTGAAAATGTGTATTTTTTATGTCGGATTTTGTTGAATTTTCAGCGTATATATGCTACTTTTATAAGTGGGTGTTACTATTTTATTATCAGGTCTTTGTGCACAGGGTCTGTGCCGCGATAAAGACTTTCGGGGGTGTAATAATTTCATGAAGAAAAGCAACAAACGGCTAAACATTGGTTTTTTCACTTGTCATCTGGATAACGACTATGCTTACGAGGTTTGTAAAGGTGTCGATTATGCAGCAAAAGAACTTGACGTTAATCTGATCGTCTTTCCGGGCATGTATATGAACGCATCATATAATGATCCGAAAAATGCGCGGTTTGACTACCAGTATAATTCTATTTTTTATTATGCATCCAAGCATACACTGGATGCCCTGATCGTTTCGATTGGTTCAATCGGAAGCTTCCTGTCAGAAAACGATATGATTGCATTTTTGAAGAATTTCAATATTCCAATCCTCACGATTGAGATTGAAGTTCCAGGCTACCCATATCTGTATACAGAAGGTCGTACCGGCATGCGGCAGGCAATCGAGCATCTGATCACCGAACATCATAAGACAAAAATCGGTTTTGTCAGCGGAAGAAGAGAAAATGCAGACGCAAAAGAACGTCTGGATACCTACTGCCAAGTTCTGATGGATCATAACATTCCGGTAGAAGAAGACCGTATTGTGTATGGAAATTTCTCAGAATTTACTGAGGATATTGTAAATAATCTGCTGGATGCAAACCCGGATCTGGAAGCGATCGTCTTCGCAAACGATTCGATGGCAATCGGCGGTTACAACGCCATCAAAGCAAGGGGACTGGAAATTGGCAAGGATATTCTTGTGACTGGTTACGATGATGCCCCTGCTGCACTGGTATTAGATCCACCACTTACAACCGTTCATAACCATATCATCGACATGGGCTACCATGCCGTATACGAAGTATTGAATTTACTCGACCACGGAAGTACAAGCACAAGTATTTTAAGTTCCAGCCTGATCGTTCGTTCTTCGTGTGGCTGCGGCAATTATAAATTAAACAAAGCCAAGGAGCTGACTTCCGTTTTTGCAGCCAACGATCTGCAGAAAGCCAAAAATTATGTCTTAAATTATCTCTTTGGTGATTACAAAGACAATTTCTACTACGAGGAACTGATTGAGCGGTTCTCAGAACCTTTGGAACTCATTTTAAAGCCGGTTGCGGATGGTTCCATGGCATTTGACGCTGCCGCTATTTCCGGTAGTCTGCTGGCCTTGATTGCCACAGACTTTGTCGACCTGTACTTCAGCAACGACAAGCTCACTCATGCGATACGCGAGTTGAATCAGTTGCTCTGTTCCCTCGTGGATGACAACAACCGGTGCAAGATTATGCGGTTATTCAACCAGCTTTATTCTGATATGCTGGCAAAATCGTCAAGCACCTTATATAACACGATTCACGATCACAAAAAGGCTGTTTGGTCCTCTATGTACATCACAAGAGATACACTGACATATAGTGACGACGAGGAATCCTGCTTCCGTCTCATCATGGATAAATTACAGGATGCACATTTTATAAGCTCCTATATGTACATCTATGAAGAGCCAGTCATGCTGATGTCTGACGGTTCATGGAAGATTCCAAAGAACCTTTATCTTCAGGCATGCAACAATAACGGAAAAACCGTATACTTAAGCGGGGACGACCGATTGATTTCTTCGGATAAATTATTCTTCAACCAGTACACGTCCTATGACCGTCGGCGTACCCTCGTGATCACGCCACTGTTTACAAATAATATCCAATATGGATTGTTCGTCGGCGAGATTGGCATCGAGCATTTCCAGAATATCTATCCAAACAGTTTACAGCTTGCAACTTCATTGAACTTTATTTCTCTGATGAAGCAGCAGCTTCTTACCCAGAGCAAGCTTGCCAGCTCCGCATCTGAGCTGAGTGAAAAAAACAAGTTATTAAACAAACTGTCAATCACAGATGGTCTGACCGGCATTAACAACCGTCGAGGATTCTTAGACAGTGTACAGCACCTTGTCAACTCTTCCTACAACGAAGGAAAACCTGCTATGCTGCTGTTTGCTGATATGGATAATCTAAAGCAGGTCAATGACCGCTTCGGACACAAAAATGGCGATTATGCAATCAAGAGCATTGCTCAGATCCTGCAGCAAAGCTTCGACACTGACGACGTCATCGGACGTATCGGCGGCGATGAGTTCGTAGCATTTTGCTT
>OGHH01002519.1_pt1 | contig 10240 bp, 10 predicted proteins | sample 1571471 | NCBI WGS metagenome assembly OGHH01 (sample SAMEA2581936, study PRJEB24529) | metagenome | biome: Human gut stool | place: China | collected 2011
GAAAAATCCTGTCATGGACGGCAGTGCCTTGCCATTCCCTTTATTATTGATGTAGCTGGCATTCTGTCCGATGGACAGGATTCTATATATTTCTGAAATACCTTTAAAGTCCAATTAATATACTCTATCTTTATTTGGAAAATTTACATAAGCAAATCTTTACTTCATAAATCCTATTATTCCAAGATATACATTGATTTATTAAAAAAATTATGGTATAATGTAAAATGAGGTGAGAATTATGACAAGAATAGCGGTTTGCGATGATTTATCTGATGTGGTTGATCAGTTGAATGAATATTTATCCGAGTATCAGAAACTGAAAGATTGCAAGCTTGATATTAGTTCATTTTATAATGCCGAGGATCTGTGGAAATATCTTAATAAAATGCACTGTGACCTTATTATCCTTGATATAGAACTTGTTAAGATGAATGGGATTGAACTTGGACAGTTAATTCGTACAAAACTTAATGATTATTCTACGAAAATCGTGTATATATCCGCAAAAGACTGTTATGACAGACAGCTCTTCGATATTCAACCACTTAATTTTCTGCCAAAGCCGGTCGATAAGCAAAAGCTATTTAAAATGGTCGATTTGACTATACAGCTTACAAACAATTATGAGCGTTTCTTTGTGTTTGAAAACAAACAGGGTTCATTCAGAATCAAGTTCGATAATATTTTGTATTTTGAAAGCTTTGATCACTATTTGAAAATTGTAACAAAGGCTGGATGTTATGATTTTAAATCAACGATTTCAGAGGTAATGAAACAGCTTCAAAATTCCAGATTCATTCAGATTCATCGTTCTTATATTATTAATTATGACAACACAACTCATATTAAATATGAAGAAATACAAATGTCCAATGGAGATGCTATTCCCATAAGCAGGGATAGGCGAAAAGACGTGAGAAACATAATATCTAAATGGGAAGAGGCAAGCTTATGAATGACTACACGCTATATACATTAACGTATCTATTATCTCAAGCCCTAGGGGTATATGCTGTCTATAAGTTGATTGGTGCTTTCTTTAATGAACGGATAGCAACAAAGAAAACTGAAATAACTGCATATGTTGGGTATTATGTGCTTACCTCTTTGGTTTATCTTATTGTTAATATACCCCTAATTAACTTTGTTGTAAATTTAGGGAAACGCTGAATAAATAGCCTAGCAGAGCCACCGTGACACAGGGTGCAAGTCAAAGTTAACGTTTTAGTTGAGCAATCGAAAATGCAGCATAAAACCCATCAAATTATCCCCATAACACAGGGTAAATGCCCATAAAAGGGCAGACTTATCCCTTAGCAGGTCGGAAATCTGTTTGAACACGCTTCACCATCAACATATTTGCACAAGCAAACAGCACATTCAGCTTGTTGAGATCCTTTGCAATTCCCTTGTATCTCACTTTACGGAATCCAAATGTGTCCTTGATGATTTTAAATGCGTGTTCAACCTTGCAGCGTACAGCCGATTTTCTGTATTCAATATATCTTTCCCAATCTATAGCGTTATCCGATACTTTAGGCAGACTTTTGGGGCGGCGGTTTATGCGATAGTCAATACTTGAAAGATGCTTGTCGTTTTTGATTTCTTCACGCTTTTCAATTCCAAGATATCCCGAATCTCCATACACCACTTCGTCATCGCTGCGTATCAATTTATGCGCTTCTGTAATGTCATGAACATTCGCAGATGTTGCCGTAATTGAATGTACAAGTCCCGAGCCAGAGTCTACACCGATATTGCATTTCATGCCAAATTTCCACTCGTTGCCTTTCTTAGTCTGGTGCATTTCTGGATCACGTTTTTTTCTGCATTTTTGGTGGAACTTGGCGCATTTATTATTGTTGCGTCAACTATTGTTCCACCATGCATTATGTGTCCTGTCGCTTCCATTACACGATTTATCGCTTTAAAAAACTCTTCGCCAAGATGATTTTCTTCAATCATGTGACGAAATTTCAAAAGCGTAGTTGCGTCGGGTACCTGCTCACTCATGAAATTTATTTTCATAAATTTACGGAATGCATAACTGTCATAAATCGCGTCCTCTACTCCCTCATCGGAAAGATTGAACCATACTTGCAGCAGATACATCCTGAGCATTGTTTCTATTCCTTTGGTCGGTCTGCCGCGCTTGCCATCGGGATAATACGGGCTCACATATTCTACCCACTCCTCCCATGGGATTATTTCTTCCATTATGTCAAGAAATTCTTCTCGCTTTGTTGTTCTCTTCCTATTACCGTATTCCATATCGCTGAATGTTATCTGTTTCATTTTTTCTCCTGTTCTGCTTTTTTTCTTGTTTTTATTATACCATATTTTTTGCTTTTCGGGTACATTTAATCAGCGTTTCCTTAGCTGCCGTTTTCTTGTTGACCTTTTTGTATTCCTCTACTATAAGGAAAAAATTGCTGGCAGCGTTATTGACTTATATTTTAATGGCTTTCACAGAAATGCTCGTTGTTACATTAACAGGATATATTCATTTCCCTATTACTGAAAGAAATAATTACGATTCTGTATTTGGAATAGTTGCCGTAAATGTTTTATTATTTGCAGTTTCAATGGCTGTTAATGGAGCCAGGAACATAAAAAAGGGAACAGCATTCCCAATATTATATTGGTTAACTTTGATGGTTGTTCCTTTAGCGTCATTGGTTATTCTTGCAATTTTATTTCAATCAAAAGATCTTGGTTCAGTTCCAATATCAATTTCTATTGGGGGAGTACTGCTTATTAATTTTACTGTATTCTTTTTATATGATAGTCTTGCAAAGCTATATCTGGAAAAACAAACACAAGATTTTATTGAACAACAGAACAGGTATTATGAGAATGAATTAAAAATAATAAACGCCTCTCTTGAAGCATCAAGTATTTTAAGACATGATATGAAGAATCACTTACATGCCATCTTTACAGACATTAATAATGGCAATATAATAGAAGCACAGCAGCATATTTCCGATATAGTTGACGTTTATAATGCTGGAACAGAAATTATACATACCGGGTATCCTTCAATTGATAGCATTGTCAACTTCAAACTGCAAACCGCAAAACAGGAGGGGATAAAGGTCAATATTAGTTCATCGATTCCACCTGATTTGAATTTTTCGTCATTTGATTCGACTGTGATTTTGGGAAATCTTTTGGACAATGCACTTCGGGCAGTTCCTTCTGTTTCGGAAGATGGATTTATTGATTTAACCCTGCATTATTCGAGAGGTATGCTGATAATAAAAGTATCTAATCCTTTTAACAATGAGGTGAATATAGTTGACGGCAGGGTGATAACTTCTAAAGCAGACAAGAAAAATCACGGGTTCGGATTAAGGAGCGTTAAAGAGGTCGTTGAGAAGTACAATGGCAACGTTGAAATCACAACAGACAATAATGTTTTTGTGGTAACAGCAATTTTGTATGTTGAATAAAACTTGTAACCAGACTCTTGGAGTTTTCTAAGAGCCTGGTTTTTACATTTCACGTACGATTTATATACAATTCGCGAATGCCTACTTGAAATTTTGACATTTTCCATGTAAGATATTTGTAAAAGGCGGATTCTATTATCTGTCAAAATAGAAAGGAAGGTATTTCAAGTATGAAAAATCACATTAAGGGTAACGGGTTCAAGAAAGCGGTTGCTGCTGTTGCAAAGATGGCAACAAGTGTTAATGTTAATTCGACCTGCGCTTTTGTTGTTCATCAGCCGAAGCTGCCCGGGAATGCAAAGAAGCTGCGTAAATTCTGAGCATGGGGCTACTTGCGAAGCTTTCACACAAGATTGGTAATGATCTGGTGAAAAGCAAAGTAGTTGAGGGGGAAGACGCGGAAATCTACATATGCGGTGTAAATCAAATAGTGACATCTGTGCTCAATGTGTCTTCCGCTTTGATTATCGGGTTGATTTTCGATGTATTTACTGAGGTTGCAGTATTTATGGCGGCATATATTCCGCTGAGATCGTTTGCAGGCGGATATCATGCCAAGACACCTTTAAGGTGTTATGTTTTTTCGGTGATAATGCTGATCGTTGTTTCAATCGGTTTGAAATATCTACATATAGCTGATTTGGTATACTATGCCGTTTTGGTTGCGGCAACACTTGTTGTGCTTGTACTATCTCCCGTTGAGGATATGAACAAACCGTTGGACGAAATTGAGCACAAGATTTACAAAAAGCGGGCGATATTTATTGCGGCAATGGAAATTCTGATCGGACTTGCTTTTAAACTGGCGGGATTAAACGATCTGTTTGTTGCTGTGGTATTCTCGTTTGCCACTTTGTGTTTTATGCTTGTTGCCGGAAAAGTTAAGAACTTTCGGTTGGCGGCAGATTTCCCGCGCAATGATTAATCAACATAGTGAATCGCTGCTGATATTTTTTAAAGAAGGTAGTAGATACGATTTAATAGATAGTTGTCAAAGCATTAGATGCTTTAGAGCTGGGTATTACCGAACTTTGCAGAAACCTTGACAATTTAAATTTAATGTGATATCATTTGGGAAGACTGCATTAGTCAAACAAAACAAAGGTGAAACTTTAAATCAAAAAGTGTTTATTCGCCATTTGGCGGGAAAGGGAATATTATGGCTTTTATAAAAGAAGTTATTAAAACTGATGAGCAAAAAAAGTTTTTTGAATCATTTGGGTTTCGTGATTGTCAAGGAGAAAAATTAAATGTCGGAAGGTGGTATGTTGACAATACCAATAAGTTTTATTTTGTTTCTATGGGTGGAGGAAGTTTTGAGATACCATATACGTATGGCTTAATGACCCCTCAAGGATTAATTGTAATTGAACGACATACACCAAATAAATTCATAAGGTCTGATAAAAATGAAAACGTCTTTTTTGTTCATTGGAACATAGATAGGATTTTATATCCACCAAATATGCAATATACTTGTGAGGAAATCACTGCACTTGTGACAGAGGCTATTGCATGTTCCGAAAGCGAAGATAGTTCAGAAACAAAAAAGTACATTGCTGTAATCGATAGCATTGCTACTCCACAAATTTTTACAGAATGGGAGGAAAAACACTATGATATTAACAATTGACGATGTTATTGGCGTTGTTAATAATTGGAAATCAAATAACAATATTGTTGGTGATTTAAATTTTTCTCAACTCTCTAAATTTACAAGCGATATTCGATCAGCAATTGATCAAATGGATTTTGCAATTGCAAATGATTCAAGTGTTGTTTTGTATTCTGGTAAATCAGGGAGTGTCCCAGCTTGGAAAGTAGTTGATTCTGCTACCAAAAATAGTGGTGGGAGATTGACATATATAAGTAATTTTGATGCTGGTAAGATGTTGAATACAGGTTCTGCATTTGAACAGGCAGTAATTGACGTCGTTGGCAAAGAGAACATTGAATATGTAATGCATGGATATGATAATTCAGGTGTTCGTGTAAATACTAGCTCGTTTGATGATTGTGTTTCATCTAAATTGGTGAAAAGCGGTAAAGGAGAGCTGTTTATCTATGCTCCAGAAGGCATTGATTCGTCAAAAGTTTTAGCTTCAACCGAAATTCAGCAAGCTCTAAATTCCGGGAATTACACTAGTATTAATGGAATTGACATAAACTATGCAAAATCCGTTTACAAAAGCAATCCTAATGATTTCTATAAGCTTATTAATGATACATCTAAAATTGCGGTAAATAGTGGAGACGACTTGTTGAATCAAGGAAAGCTCCTTTTAGAGGCTACTCAACAGAATGGAGCTTTTGATAATAACAATGCATTGAGATTGTTGGATTCAGTCAACGGTAATGCTGACGATGCTATCAGTGTTTTAAACAAGGCAGGGCGAAATTTTGACAAAGCCATTGATATGGACCGTTATGACCCGGACGGATGGGGGGCAAGAGCCATTGTACGTCTCCAGCAGGGAAAGTATAAAGAGGCTGAAGCTGATTTGGACCAGTCTATCCATCTGAGTGCAAAGAATGCCGGTAACTATATCAACCGTGCCTTGGCGCGTTTCCATCAGAATAATTTGAGAGGCGCCATGAGTGACTATGATTTGGCTTTGGATATTGATCCGAATAATTTTCTCGGGCACTACAACCGCGGTTTGCTGCGTGCCCAGGTGGGCGATGACAACCGGGCAATAGAGGATTTTGATTTTGTGTTGAAGATGGAACCGGATAACATGATGGCCACCTTCAATCGTGGTTTGTTACGTGCGCAGACGGGGGATTACCGGGGAGCTATCAGTGACTATTCCAAAGTGATTGCAGAATATCCTAACTTTATGGCCGGCTATTATCAGCGTGCCGAAGCCCGTAAAAAGATTGGCGACCATAAGGGAGCCGAGCAGGATGAGTTCAAAATCATGAAGATGCAGATAGACAAGCGTAACGGTGTTTCTTCTGGTGACAAAAAGGAAGGTGACGACAGTAAGGATGTTGCGGATAATTCCTCGGAAAACTCCAATGGAGATGGTGGGAAGACCCGTAAGAAATCCGACAAGAACATGGAAAATTATCGGAAAATTGTAATAGCGGACGATTCGGAAGCTGACCAGCGTTATAAGAGCGATTATCGCGGACGTGTACAAGACCGGAATGTGACCATCAAGCTCGAGCCGATGTATGCTTTGACTTATTATGAGAAACTGAGCGATGTGAAGCGTATCGTACATTATCATAAGTATATTGAGGAACTGAACCATTCGAAACTGTTCCCGAAGCCACTGCGCATCACCAATATGGAAGCTCCGTTGACGGAGGAACAAGTACGCTTCCACTTTGCTTTGATAGACGCTCATACGTCTGATGTGGTGGCTGACGAGAAGAACGCCAAGAAACGTTTCATGAGAGGTCTGGATTTCTATCTGGTTCAGGATTTTGCCAGTTCCATAGATGACTTTACAAAGAGTATCTTGTTGGACGACACTTTCTTCCCGGCATACTTTATGCGTGCTTTGGTGCGTTATAAGCAACTGGAATATAAAAAGGCCGAAGCCACAATGAGTGAAGGTGCCACTTCGGGTACAACGGAAATGAAGAAGCCTGAAGTGACAGCCATTGATTATGAAGTTGTGAAGAATGACCTGGATCACGTTATTCTATTGGCTCCTGATTTTGTCTATGGCTATTATAACCGTGGCAATGTGTCTTCGTTACTGAAGGATTACCGTGCCGCCTTGGCGGATTATGACAAGGCGATTGAGCTGAGTCCCGATTTTGCTGAAGCATACTTTAACCGTGGGTTGACGCACATCTTCCTGGGGAATAACAAACAAGGTATTGCCGATTTGAGTAAAGCCGGAGAGTTGGGCATTGTCTCGGCCTATAATATCATAAAGAGGTTTACAGATACACGGGAATAACATTTTTTTGCTAAAAAATAGAATATCAAAAAGAATTAGCTATTTTTGCGTTCTGAAAAATGAAATATACATATAAACTATGATAAAGATAACATTTCCAGACGGCTCTGTTCGTGAATATAACGAAGGAGTAACGGGACTGCAGATTGCAGAAAGCATCAGTTCGCGATTGGCACAAGACGTGCTGGCTTGTGGCGTGAACGGAGAAATTTATGATTTGGGGCGTCCTATCATGCAAGACGCTGAAGTGGTTCTTTATAAATGGGAGGATGAGCAGGGTAAGCATGCCTTTTGGCATACCAGTGCCCACTTGCTGGCCGAAGCTTTGCAGGAACTCTATCCGGGCATCCTGTTCGGTATAGGTCCTGCTATCGAAAACGGTTTCTACTATGATGTGGACCCGGGTGAAACGACTATCAAGGAAGCTGACCTGCCAGCCATTGAGAAAAAGATGGCTGAACTGGTGGCTAAGAAAGAAGCGGTTGTCAGACAAGACATTGCCAAGGCGGATGCTTTGAAGATGTTCGGTGACCGTGGAGAAACTTATAAATGCGAGCTGATTTCCGAATTGGAAGACGGCCACATCACAACTTATACGCAGGGTGCATTTACCGACTTGTGCCGTGGCCCTCACTTGATGACCACAGCTCCTATCAAGGCTATTAAGCTGACTTCCGTTGCCGGTGCTTATTGGCGTGGACAAGAAGACCGTAAGATGATGACCCGTATCTATGGTATCACCTTCCCGAAGAAGAAGATGCTGGATGAGTATCTTGTTCTGCTGGAAGAGGCAAAGAAGCGCGATCACCGTAAAATCGGTAAGGAGATGGACTTGTTCATGTTCTCCGACACTGTAGGTAAGGGACTCCCGATGTGGCTGCCCAAAGGTACTGCACTGCGTATCCGCTTGCAGGACTTCTTACGTCGCATCCAGGCCCGTTACGATTATCAGGAAGTAATGTGTCCACCCATCGGCAACAAATTGCTTTACATCACTTCCGGCCATTATGCAAAATATGGTAAGGACTCCTTCCAGCCCATACATACGCCGGAAGAAGGGGAAGAGTACTTCTTGAAACCGATGAACTGCCCTCACCACTGTATGATTTACAAGAACTCACCCCGTTCTTACAAAGACCTGCCTTTGCGTTTGGCAGAGTTCGGTACGGTTTGCCGTTACGAGCAGAGTGGCGAGTTGCACGGTCTGACACGTGTACGTAGCTTTACGCAGGATGATGCGCATATCTTCTGCCGTCCGGACCAGGTGAAGGATGAGTTCCTCCGTGTCATGGACATTATCTCCATCGTGTTCGAATCTATGGACTTCGAGAACTTCGAGGCACAGATTTCCTTGCGTGACAAGGTGAACCGCGAAAAATACATCGGTAGCGACGAGAACTGGGAAAAAGCAGAACGAGCCATCATCGAAGCTTGTGCAGAAAAGGGGCTGAAGGCAAAAATAGAATATGGAGAAGCCGCTTTCTATGGTCCTAAACTGGACTTCATGGTGAAGGATGCCATCGGTCGCCGTTGGCAGCTGGGTACCATCCAGGTGGACTACAACCTGCCGGAACGTTTCCAGCTGGAATATACCGGTGCTGACAATCAGAAGCACCGTCCCGTAATGGTTCACCGTGCTCCGTTCGGCTCCATGGAACGCTTCGTGGCTGTGCTTATTGAGCATACGGCCGGTAAGTTCCCGTTGTGGCTGACTCCTGACCAGGTTGCCATCCTGCCTATCAGCGAGAAGTTCAACGACTATGCGCATGAAGTGAAACAATACTTGAAGCGATATGACATCCGTGCCATTGTGGATGAGCGCAATGAAAAGATTGGTCGTAAGATTCGTGACAATGAGATGAAGCGTATTCCGTACATGCTGGTTGTAGGTGAAAAGGAGGCTGAAAACAAGGAAGTTGCTGTCCGCAAGCAGGGAGAAGGTGATAAAGGAACCATGAAATTTGAAGAATTTGCCAAAAAAATGAACGAAGAAGTTCAGAATATGATAAATAAATGGTAACTTTGCGCCCAATTGTAGAAGCATAGCATATATTAGATGTTCTAAAGTTCGCTTTTACTTAACAAAAACATTAATTTGGGAATAGTAAATAAGAAACAAACTGGAAGTAAACGTTATTTAATGAAGAATGACAGCTTAAAAGGGCAACATCGGATTAACGAACAAATCCGGGCCAAAGAAGTCCGCATAGTGGGCGATGAAGTAGAACCAAAAGTGTATCCGATAGCGCAGGCTTTAAGACTTGCTGAAGAACATGAAGCGGATCTCGTGGAGATTTCTCCAAATGCACAACCCCCTGTTTGTCGTATTATTGATTATTCTAAATTTCTTTATCAGTTAAAGAAGCGTCAGAAAGAGCAAAAGGCAAAGCAGGTAAAAGTGAACGTGAAGGAAATACGTTTTGGACCTCAGACAGATGATCATGACTATAACTTCAAGTTGAAGCATGCTAAAGGCTTTTTGGAAGATGGTGACAAGGTGAAGGCCTACGTATTCTTTAAAGGACGTTCCATCTTGTTCAAAGAGCAAGGTGAAGTGTTGCTGCTCCGTTTTGCCAATGATTTGGAAGACTATGCGAAGGTAGACCAAATGCCGGTTTTGGAAGGAAAGAGAATGACAATCCAGCTCTCTCCGAAGAAAGTGGCGGCACCTAAGAAGAGCGCGGCTCCCAAGCCTGCAGAAGATGCGCCAAAGGCTGCGTCGGCTGAAACCGAAGAAGAATAAAGAAGTGAGTAACGCCATAGGTATAGTGCGTTGCCATATAATTTAATAATTAAAAAGTTTAAAAAAGATGCCAAAGATGAAGACTAACTCCGGTTCTAAAAAGAGATTTACTCTTACCG
>OGHH01002520.1_pt1 | contig 10237 bp, 10 predicted proteins | sample 1571471 | NCBI WGS metagenome assembly OGHH01 (sample SAMEA2581936, study PRJEB24529) | metagenome | biome: Human gut stool | place: China | collected 2011
ATGAAGAGGGTGAATGCGGCTGCGGTGGTCACCATCACGAGCATGAGGAAGGCGGCTGCACCTGCGGCTGCGGTTCCGAGAAGCCCGCAGCCAAGTAACGCCACCCTGGCTGCGACTCTGATTTTTTAAATCTGCACAGCTTTTTTGAAGGCACTTTTCAGAGTTTTTCTGTAAAATAGAGCCTTCGTGCGCGGGGATGGCGAAATTGGTAGACGCACCAGGTTTAGGTCCTGACGCCCGTTGAGGGCGTGCCGGTTCAAGTCCGGCTCTCCGCACAAGGGTTCAGAGCCCGGAGTGCTCCTAAGAGGCATTTCGGGCTCTTTTCTTATGTATGCGGGGTTGTTCCCCCCGGTTCCTGCGTTCCCGCCTTCCAGCCGAGCTTTCCATTCAGGAAAGATACCCGTCTCAGTCGGTTTTCTCTGTGATTTTTGAGTTCATCAGTATCCGGTCTGATACTGAAAAACGACAGAAAAATTCCTAATCGGGACCTGCTTTTGGATGAAATCCATTAGTCGTCTAACTATAATTTTGTGTTTCAATAAATATTTAATTGAAAATACAGCCGGCTCTCAGGGACATAAATCCTTCAGTACAAAAATCCTCACTAGCGGTCTCGGACTGTCTGAATAAGAACAGTTCTCAATACCTTCAGCTTAAGGCTGGCGTAAGGTCGGTTTACCTATATTAGGAATATAAATTAAAGAGTTAAGAAGGATGGAAAGCGCCAGGTGATGTTATGAAACTGGTTTGATTGAGAAATTTTCATTCTCATTGAAAAGCACTGCCGGGATACTTTCAGTGATTGACAATATTGAAATTAAGGTAATACAAAAAAATAAAAAAAGAGATGCGGGATTATCAGATAGCGAAGCAAAATGTGGAATCCTTCTATGCTGCTCAGCAGAGTTGGGACATAGAGGAAGACATGAAAAAGAAACGGCAGCAGGCGAGGTAAGCATACGGGCAATCATCAAAAATATAAGTATCAGCACTCACAAAGTGAGGGCGCAGCTTGTCATCGAAGATGACATTCTAAGGGGATTGGGGATGTGCCTCCAACAAGCAAAACGCGACCGTGTACGTACGGGGGCACTGCTTGCTAATTTGTGAACTATCTAATAGATACGTTGTTCTTTAAATATCTTTGATGATGACAAATAGCAGAAAAGATAAGAGATTTATAAGTTGCCTGGTGTGTGGCAGAATCCTGATGAAATGTCAGGGGGTGTGTGATTTGGAAATAACATGCGGTAAATGCAACAGCGAGATAGTAGCCCTTGTGGATGAAGAGAGAGTGATGGTGCTGGAAAACCGCAGAGACAGTAATCGGATGGGACAGGTAAAAGTAAGTGTCCAAAAGACCAAAGGCGGTAAGAAGATGCAGCCTATGCAGAGAGCTGCCTATTGCTAAAGGAAACAGAGTCACTATAAAGACAATGAACAGTTAAAAACAGAATAAAATGAGGAATCAGAAGAACCGTCGGATTTGGCCGGAACCATCAGGGGCGGCACTGATTACCAAGAGTTTGTAACGAGCTGGATTTAGCAGAGAACTATCAGGAGCCTACAAAACGGAGATAACGCCAGGTGGCATATATATTAGCTGCCGGTTTTATTGGTATACGTTTTGTAGACTCTTTTTTTGTGCTTATTTCCGTTTTGACTCCGGAAATGGAGAAAAGAATGGAAAAGACAATTGGAATGAGAATCAAAGAGTGCAGAGTAAAGATGGGAATGACACAGGAGGAATTGGCGGAGGCATTACTGACAAAGAAGTCTACAATCTCTGCCTATGAGAATGACAAGATTGATATTAAGATTAGCATATTGAAACAGATTGCAAAGGAACTGGACAATACTGTATTCTATCTGGCAGGAGAGCAGGATGAGGATATCAGCAATGAGGTATTGCAGATGGCGATGGTGTTGCAGCAGATTCAGAGTAAGGAACTTAGGAAAGCTGCGATAGAGCAGGTAAAAGTATTGGTTACTATTGTAAATACTGGTGAAAAAGCAAAACTATAATATGTTTATATTAGAAATTGTGTTGTTTGACAAAACTGTATATAATTATTTAAGAAGAAACATAAACTTTGAAATTGTTGATTCTGTATAATTCGATATTACTAAATGAGTGTAGAAAATAGATTTATTAATATAATGTTTGTTTAGATGATTGTGCATATAAGTGTGTAAGAATGATGCTTAGATGGGGAGGTTATAAAGTGGGAAAGGATCAAGTAGATTATAATGAGCTAGAAAAAATGGTAGATAATTGGATTCCTGAATTGTTAAAAATGGAAATTCCAAGATATTCTTTTATATTTCATTGTAATTGTGCATATGTTGATGCAGCAATTGAGACAGGGTGTTTTTTTAGTTCATCAGAATCATCAGAAAGATATCTAGTATTTGCTTTAAATTATTTAACGCATTTGGCATATAAATATTTGCAGGAGGAAGATGTCTTTTTATATGAAGTAAATTACTTAGTCTATGAATATACATATAAATTATTAATGGAAGCATATAAATATGCGGAATTATGTGATATTTTTCCTAAGGCACATAATAGTAAAGCTTCATTTTCAAAAGAAGGTGATTTAGTTATTGTAAATGAAGAAGAACTGTGCAGAGAAAGTATGCAACAGTATGAATACTATTTATTGAGAAAACCACTCCATTACATTCTGCAATACGGATGTGGGAGAACTGCTAAAGCTGATATAGAAAAACGCCAAATGGCAATATTTGAATTGTTTAGTAGTTATTGGAATGAAAACGTATGGAATGTTGATTTTGAACCATATTCTGCCATGGAAGGTGGTGGGTTAAGAAGTTACTTAATGATGACAGCTGTTAAAAGATACATTCTATTATATGATGCAGATTTTAAGGTACGTAAGTTAAGATGGACTCAATTGATGATTTGCTTTTCATGTAAGGGCGCCTCTCAAATTAGGACTATGATTCCGACCGATAATGATGAATTTTATCAACAAGCACTTGAAGACTGCATATATAAACCTCTGGGGAAAGGAAACTATCCTAAAGCTAATTTGGCTGACGCACCAATAATTAGGACAAAGGATGGATGTATGTTTGTTAATCCATTTATATTACTTTTTAATAACTCTGTTGATACTCAGTTTCTAAACTATTTAAGGAGACATGATAATAAAAGGTTTTTACATATTAAAGATAAAATTAAGGAGCGTTGTATTCCTGAAGTTGAGTCATGGTTAGATAGTAGGATAAAAGGATTATATAAAATATCGAATTTTGAATTGAAAATACCTGGTACAAAAAGCAAAAGAGAACTTGATTTATTAGTCTGTGATTCTATAGGAAATGCTATATATTTAGAATTTAAGCATTTTTATCTTCCGGAGTCATACTCCGAAAAGCGTAATTTGGATAGAGAATTAGAAGAAGCACAGAGAAAAATGAAAGACCAGCTTTACGCAATCAAAGAAAACAGTGAAGAAGTAAAGTATCTACTAAAATCAGGTTGTAAAATTAATAAAATCGATGGAATAATAGTTTCTTATTTGTACACAGGAACCGATGTCGCTATTTCAGATGAATATCCAATTATTAGTCTATTAACTGTTAAGGAGGCAATTAGGAATGCTACTAGCATAAATGAAATATATGGTTTATGTCAGAAGAGTGAACAAAAATATGCTTGTGTTCCATTGGTAAAAAAGACGGTTATTAGAGAATACGCAAAAATGAAATTTCAAATAACAAAAAAAGTATTTGATCCGGTATTTGAAAAAAAGGCAAATGAGCGTATTTTTGATCATGTAGCAAAATCGATAGATGCGGGAATTGTGTTAAGAAGAGTGAGGTACAAGGAATTGAACTTAAGTGACATAGTTAATGAGGATAAAGATTTATAGGATAAAGATTCATTATATCTATGTAATGAACATGGTAAATGGAAATTTGTTTTGGACTTGAAAAATAATAGAATAAAAAGAATATAGAACAATGTAAGTCCTTAGTATACAGCATATATGATGATTTTATGTATGCTGTATTTTTTATGTCCCGATATATGAAAGTCCATTCCTACTGTACTTTGTCCATTCTTTGGGGAACGATTTTCCTGCCCTGCTAATCTACAATACTTTTTGTAAGGAAGAGTAAAGATAAGAAAATCCTTACCAAATTAAGCAAGGAAAAGGAGATTAACATGACAGAGAAGAACATGATCAAGATATATGTGGACGCAAGCTCGGCAAAGAGAGTAGATATTATCATCAAGCACTACACGGATTTTATGGGAATCGTGGACGGATACACGGAAGGACTCAGGTACATGATCGAGTGTGAAAAAGAAAGCAACAGTCATCAGGAGATGGGAGATCTTGGTATCAGAGTCCAGACAGGAGGAACAACCAGTGATCCGACAGCAAAAAAGGCAATCCGAAATGTCATGACACTTGAGGCACTTATCAACTGTGATTTCTCCGGAGATGTAATGGAAGGTGTGAACCGTGCAGAGGAATTTATCAGAGATGCCTATCTACTTCGGGACATGAGAAAAGATTATGATCTGTTCAACCGTCAGCTATCCATTCTTGGAACAGAAAAGGAGACCTTTGAAAAATATCTCCGCAGGGAGAAGTCACTGGATGATATCGCAGAGGAACATGGGATCACTTATGAGTCTGCCCAGCAGAAAATCCACAAAATCAGAACCAGGGTAAAAAAACAGGTTGTTGGTTTCATGGATGGAAAGATGGGAGGTATTGCGTAATGGAAGAAAAGCGATGCTATACCGTCAAGGAGCTGCAGGAGATTCTGGGAATCAGCAGACCGACAGTATATGAATTATTGAAAAGAAATGAATTCCGATGGATCCAGGTTGGCACAAAGTACCGCATTTCTAAGAAAAGCTTTGATGAATGGCTAGATAAGATGATGGAAAATCCGTAAATTTGCCTTCTAAAGCATTTGGATGTCAGAGTGGTATAGTGTGAGCAAAAGGAGGTAATGGCAATGGATAATTCGATGGAAATACAGGATATCAGGACAAGATTAGAACAGTTTCAGGCAAATAAGGATCCCAGACTGAAAAATACAATGTCAGTGCCGGAGATGCGCAGGCTGCTTGGATTAAAAAAGACGGAAAGCTACTGGCTCGTTCACAGGAACTTTTTTGAAACTAAAATTATTGACGGAAAAATGAGGGTAGACATTGAGAGTTTTGAGAAATGGTATGCGAACCAGGTAAAGCATAAAAAAGTCAATGGGGAGGAACCCGGAGCAGAACTGATGAAAACATCTTATTCTTTTAAAGATGCGGCTAACCTTTTGGGAATCAACTCCTCTAATCTGTATGAGATATGGCGGGATGAGAATCTGGAAACGATTACGGTTGATTTTGTGAAACGTATACCTATAGAAGTATTTGAACGGTGGTATGAGAATCAGATCATGTATCAGAAGGTGGACAAGATGCCTACCATAACTGATCTGGAAGCAGATTATATTCCTTTGCAGGATGCAGCAGAACTTTTGGGAATCACAAAAGAAAAATTGTCTGTTATTACCAGGGCAAGCAGATTTAAGGATATATTTGAAATCCGGGTATTTGAAAATAAGAAATGGATTTCCAAGAAGAGCTTCCAACAATTCATAAATGCACAGAATGTTTATCAGGTGGAAAAGGAACCGGAAGAGGAACTTTCGGCAAAGGAAGCAACTATGGAAACGAAGGAATTTATTTCACGACAGGAAGCGGCAGCTCTGGCCGGGGTAACATCAGCCACAATAACCAAGTGGGTCCAGCTGGAGAGATTTCCATGTGTGGGAGCAGGCAGGGTTCTTCGTATCTATCGGAATGAGTTTCTGCAGTGGCTAAAGGAATATCAGGAAGGTGGTGTGTGATATGGCTTTCATAAGAAAACGCGGGAAAAAATATTGTGTTGTTTATAAAGTGAAAGATGAAAATGGCATAGAGCACCAGAAGTCGGAAACTTATACTACCCAGAAAGAGGCAGATACACGTAAAAAAGAGATTGAGTATAAAATGTCCGTGGGGAAATTCGAGGTTCCGAAGTTTGTCAGGCTAAAGGAGCTGATTGAGGAATATGTAAAGATATACGGTCATGATAAGTGGAGCGTATCCACTTACGATGGGAATATGGCAGTAATCAATAATTACATTATTCCTACCATCGGAGATACCAGACTCTCTGACATAGATAATCACTTTATGGAGAAGTATTATAAGGAGCTGCTTGAAATGCCGGCGGTAAAAAGCACCCGCAATAAAGATGGCAATAGAAAAATATCAACGGCTGTGGTAAACGGGATTCATAAGATTCTCAGGAGCTGTTTCAGACAGGCGGTAAAATGGGGACTGATGGATAAGAACCCGGCAGTAGATGCAACTGTCCCTAAACACAAAAAGCAGAAAAGAGAAATCTGGACAGCAGAAATGCTGATGCAGGCACTTGATGCCTGTGAGAATAAATGGTTGAAGGTGGCATTTCATCTCAGTTTTACAGCAACTCTCCGACTTGGAGAATTGCTGGGCCTGACCTGGGACTGCGTGGATATATCTGAGGAAGCAATAGAAGAGAATCGTACATATATCCTTATAAATAAGGAAGTGGAACGGGTATCAAAAAATGCAGTGGATATGCTAAATTCCAAGGATATCATCTTAATCTTTCCTTCCATGAGGAAAAATAATAAAACAGTCCGGGTGCTGAAAACACCAAAGACAGAGAGCAGTATCCGTAAAGTATATATTCCAAGATCTGTAGCACAGTGTCTGGCAGATCTAAAGAAAGAACAGGATGAGATTATTGAAGCACTTGGGAGTGAATACCAAAATTATAATCTGGTGATGGCAACAACATTTGGACTACCTATCGGGGACAGCTACCTAAGAGATCAGATGCAGAGGATTATTGATAAACTGGGACTGCCGGATGTGGTATTTCACAGTCTTCGGCATACCAGTGTTACTTACAAGCTGAAACTGAGTGGTGGGGATATTAAAGCAGTTCAGGGAGATTCAGGTCATGCGCAGGCAGATATGGTAACGGAAGTGTATGGTCATATCATTGATGAGGACCGAAGAAAGAATGCGGAGCTGATGGAAAATGCCTTTTATAATAAGGAGAACCTTAATCCGGAGATGCGTGATCAGACGGAAAGCAGCAGCGCGGTGGAACTTCATGAGGGAGTGGATGCTGATTTGCTTATGAAGGTTTTGACTAATCCGGAGATGGCTGCTTTGCTTACAGCGGTGGCGAAGACGATGAAGGTATAATATATAAAAGAAATAGTGATATTGTGTAGATGATGAAATCATTTATATGATATCGCTGTTTTTGTGATATTATAATGTATAAGAGGCTAAAATAACATTTATATATGGAGGAAGATTGCGGATGGAAGAATTACAAATTGCGAAATTGCCATCGAATTTCAAAGTATATGAGATTGATGATTATCATGCTATAAATTGTGATAAAGAAGCAAAAAATTTTTTAGATATTATCAATGAAGCAAAGAAAGAAAACGATGTGCAGCGATATATAAAAAGTAATCAAAAGTGGTTTATTCCATTATCGATATTAAAAGCATATGATTTTGGACATCATTTTTCATGTGTTGTACCAGAATTTCAGCTTGGATCACAGTACCGATTGGATTATTTATTGGTAGGGAAAAATTCACTAGGATATCAATTTGTTTTTGTTGAGTTTGAAGATGTAAATGTAGACTTTAGGATTAAAACTGCAAATGCAGAGACAGAAAAAGTAAGAAAGGGTCTTAATCAAATTAGAGATTGGAAACGCTGGATTGATCAGAATAGAGCATACTTTTTTGCTTCTGAAGGAATAAAAGAGTTTGCTAATAATGTTCCAAGTTGGGGATTTAGGTACTGCCTTGTTGTTAGTAGGCGGGATAGGATGGATGAAATAAGCAATCAGCTGAGAGGAGAAATGCAAAGTGAAACGAGGATAACTATTATGACCTATGATAGGCTTGTTGAATATGTGGAAAGGTTACACAATGGAATATAAATGCAGAACATAAAAGGAATAGTGCTATGAGCAGATATTTATATGATATAACAAATCCGAATGTGGCATATAACTGGTTATATGAAGCATTAAAAATGAAGCAAGGTGACTTAATAGATGCTTATTGTTTGGAATGCCATAAGGATGTTAATGCTTTTTATGAGAAATACCGTATAGTGATGGATTCGATTGATATTGAAAAGTTGGAAATAGCTGCATTTCATGTAACAACGTGTGTAGATGATTGTAATGAAATTAAGTTATATGGACTTCATAATTTACAGTGGGTATTGGAAAATGATACGCAGCTGAGAAGATTCCTAAAACAAAATTATATTAGCTTTGATATAGATAATAAATGTGTGTATGTCGGAGAAAATGTATACGATATTGACTATGACAAATATAAGGATTTAGATGTATTGTCTCGAAGAAAAAATCAATTACATAAAATCGGACATAAATTATATTTTGATTATCAGGTTAATGCTTTTTTCTTTTGTAGGGACATATATCAATATTCAACGATACATGAGGCACCAGAATTTCTATTCACACTTTCATCATTAAATGAAGAGACAACGGGGATTGATACGAAATGGAAAGAAATATGTAAGCCTTATGTTGTAAAGTATAAAGGCACAATTAGTGATTATGCTTATTTTTCATTCTACGGCAACAAAACAGAATTTGAAGAAGATAGAAGCAATAATTGGATTAAATTAAGAAGATGGTTGATTTCGTATGCAATAGATTGTGCATTTGGCGATTTGCATTCAGATGTATATGCTTATATGAATCCTGAAACAGTCATTGCTCCAGAGAATATTATTGAGTATATGCCAGCTGAGAAATGGAGGAAAGATGTTCTTAAATACTTTGGGAAAGAATGAAATGTATCATTCCGTTGCAGAAATAATGGGAACGGATATAGAACATATAAAAGAATATGTGAAAGAGAATGCAGATGATATTGTTGGCTGCGGATATAATGAATATTGCATCGAAAATATGTCGCTAATAAAGCTTATAGAAAAATGTGGAACACATCCACAAGTTATAGACCGACTTATAGTTCATCATATTACACCGAGAGAATGTGAAGAGACAATATGGGACGAGGGATTATTGACTTTGTCTCATGCGTTAACAAAGAAAACTGCGTTATCGGATTATCTAAAAGAATTAGGATTTGAATTTGTATTTGATGGAAAACAGATTTTTATATATAGACATGGAAATAAAGTTGATACAGCAGGAAATCATGGAATGACAAATATAAATATGCGATTGGGTGGTGCAGGAACATTGAATGATTACAATGTAAATGGATATTTATTTGTAGATGCCTTTGAGATAGAAACTGTAAAGGGGTGGCTTGGATCACCAGAGTTTTTGAAAAGTTTATCTATTTTTTATAATGATTATAATATTGCTGATGGTTATGCTGATAACTGCTCAAACTATTATGTGTCGTTTGAGGTCCCACTGAATAAAATTGATATAGAATGGTTTGATGCTTCTATTGATGAAGAAAGAAAAACAGATATATTGTTAAAATATACTATTAATGCATTAGCTTATTCTGAGATGAGAATAAGACCATTTCTTCCAATGTATAATCCAATAATTTTTTTGAAACGTGATTATGATGTATCTAAAGAGTGTATTCGTAAAATATGGAGATTTAAAAGAGAAGGAAGCAAATTAGTACCGACAGACGAGTCTTAGTGATGAATAGATTAATAATTGTAGTACTTTATTTGAGAAAACATTGTTGTTAAGTATGATATGAGATAATATCAGTAAAAATAAGTCAATGATGGTCAAAAAATCATAGACATCCGGCTTCATACACGTTATAATAAGAGTAATCTAATAAGAAAATATTGTTATCATTACTGCAAGGCTTGTGGGAATGATAGCCATAGATATGAACTCGATGGAACGCAATGGTTGAATCCTCAGGGTGGCAAAGGCACCTGGTTGCCACCGAAGAGCGCTTTACTCGAAGGAATTTCTGTTTTCTTATTTTGACACGAATTGACAGGAAAGTTAGTAAAATCAAGGCTTTCCTTGACATAGACGAACTTATCTTGACGGGGATTTACACCACTAAATCGTGCTCCTAAGCGCTAGTTGGGGGTTCGATTCCCCCTGAGAACAGTTGTTTGAAGCAG
>OGHH01002522.1_pt1 | contig 10229 bp, 12 predicted proteins | sample 1571471 | NCBI WGS metagenome assembly OGHH01 (sample SAMEA2581936, study PRJEB24529) | metagenome | biome: Human gut stool | place: China | collected 2011
CTCCGCAGCTTCTGCAGCACTTCCAGGCCACTCATCTTCGGCATCATGATATCCAGACAGACAAGTTCAAAATTTTCGCCCTTTTCCAAATGATTTACAAATTCATCAACAGCTGCAATTCCATCTGGTGTAATTACAACTTCTCCAAATTTACTTAAATATTTTGATAAAAACTTTGCATTTGCAACATCGTCCTCAGCAATTAATATTCTCATGACAAACTTCCTCCTACTTTAAAATCTAAGCATCTTTTCAATCTGGTTCAGCATCTCTTTTACTTCAACACGAAATGTTTTCTTGGAATATTTGGTTCTTCGCTCTAAAAGGCCCTCTGCAAATATACCATTAAACATCAATGTCAATTCCCGTGGGGTAAATACCTCCCGAATCTCTCTGTCTGCTATAGCGTCTTCAAACAGCTTACAGACAAATTCATTTCTCTTCAAAATACATTCAGAAATAACCTCTCGTGTCTCACTCAGATGCAATAATTCCTCATAATGCAGCATAATCGCACCCATACCAATATAATTATCATAATAGGTTGCATATGTATCTGCATAAAACCGTAACTTATCCATATTCGATCCGGCCTGATGATCCACGGTCATCTGGATATTCTTATCAAATGCCGCATACTGTACGACCACTTCCGTCAATACTTCATCAATACCCCCGAAGTATTTATAGATCAAAGTTTCGGATATATTTTCCTTACGAGCCAGATTCTTGGTTGTCAGAGCATTCAATCCCAGATCGCCGATTAATTCAACTGCCGATGCAACGATCTTATCCCTTCTTGAAACGTAATTCTCAGCCACACCGTTCTCCTCTCAACACATAAACTTACACCCAATATATACTATATAATTCTATGTCATGCTCTTTCGTTTGTCAATCAAAAAAGCTTCAAATTAATATACGCAGAACACAGTTGTAAACTTCTCTTTTTTCTTCTGTTTTCAAGGTGCTTTTATGCCTGTGTTTCTGATGAAACACCTGTTTTTATACAGTTACAGTCGTCAGCATATGCTTTTTCCGGTCGTAATAGTAAACATTATAAGAAAGGATATCCTGTCGGTGAAGCACACTGTCATTTGCTTCTTTCACAATATCTGCCAGCATCTTTGGCTCCGACACTTTTCCAGCCTCCACAAACATACACTCATGAATACTGGACGGCATAATATAGATACTGTCCCCGGCAAGCTCCGTACACATATCAAGGATTCCCCTGTACAACATAGCTCCGGCTCCGTTTAATCCCATTTCATTTGATATTACATACAGTTCTCCGCACTCGCCCGAAAACTCATCTTCCACAAATGCAGGAAGACAGTTTCTCGCCTTCAGATATGCTGTGATCCGGTCGATCACTGGAGGAAAATATCTTGGAGTATTCCTTTCTGCCAGTTGGTAAAGTGTCTTCGTATCTGTATGCCATCGTTTCAGATCATCCTCTGATACCGTTGATGATGCCATCCCATTCTCACCTTTATGAAAGACACATCGAAATATGATCGCAAGATCATGAAACGGAATATACGGAACATGCTCCAGATATTCTTCATTCATACTTTGATTCACAACCGTATAGATCAGCCGGTTCTTCACCCAGTTAAAATCCATATAGTTCTGAATTTCATTGTCGGATGATACTTTGGTACATCGTTCCGTAAAGATATCCTTTATCCTCAAAACAACAGTATGTATCTCCTCCTTTTGAATATCCTCTCTATAAAAATCGTCAATATATATCGTTGGTGTTATCATGGAATTTCTGTCCCTTATATTGATTCCTGTAAGGATCAACCCGTTATTTTTTACAACTCTGGTAACCGCAACCTCCATATTGTCCGGTTCAAATAAAACTTCCAGCCCATCTCTGACTGTTTCTGTAAATTCATTAAATTTCATTTTATCTCTCCTTCGCAGCTTCTTTGTCTGAAACATTTCGAAAAAATGATAAAATCCGGATTCTATTGCTGAAATATTTCTTCCATCATGATAAAGAATTTCCTATGTGTCGTCAACATTTTGCGTGTGTTTATTTGTAACAGCTTGTGCGTTTCTGTAACAGTTTTTCTTCCGAACAAACAAAAACGGATGTGTATTTCGCATCTTTCTTATCAAAATCTGCAAAAAACACATCCGCTCTTATATTTTTTTATCAATGGATAACAATGCCTTTATCCGCCTGCTCACAGGCAAAACCAGCCATCCCTATTTATATTCTTTTACATATTTTGACAAAAAACTAACAAATCCGTCCATCTCTGCATCCGTTCCGATCGAGATTCTCAGATAATTGTCAATCCTTGGCTTATCAAAATAACGCACATAGATATTATTCTCTTTTGCCGCAGCAAAGATCTCCTTTGCAGGAATACTCTCATGTGTTGCAAATACAAAGTTTGCAGATGATGGCAGACAGGTAAATCCAAGCTCTGCGATCTCTTTCACAAATCTTTCTCTGGTTGCAATGATCTGTCCAACCTTCTCCCTGAAATATGCATCATCATGAATGGATTCTACACCGAGCACAAGAGACGGGCGGTTCATCGTATATGAATTATAGGAGTATTTCACATCATTTAAGGCTTTGATCAGTTCAGGGTTGCTGATCGCATAACCGATTCGAAGTCCCGCCATGGAACGTGATTTTGAAAAGGTTCTGACTACCACAAGATTGTCGTATTTGTCGATCAGAGGAAGTGCTGTTTCTCCTCCAAAATCAATATATGCCTCATCTACGATCACGATCACGTCCGGATTGTTCTTTATGATCTCCTCTACATGATCCAACGATTCGTAGATACCTGTCGGTGCGTTTGGATTCGGGAATACGATTCCACCGTTTTCGCCCTTATAATCATCTATCTTCAGACGGAAGTTCTCATCAAGTGGCATCTGCTTATATGGAATTCGGAACAGTTCTGCCCATACATCATAAAAAGAATATGTGATATCCGGGAACAGAATCGGTTTATCCGAATTAAAGAAGGTCAGAAATGACATTGCAAGTACATCATCGGAACCTACACCTACAAATACCTGTGATGCATCCACACCATGATACTCCGCCAGTGCATCCACCAGTGCACCTGCTGTCGGATCCGGATATAACCGTAACAGATCCTCATTATCCTGAACCGCTTTTACTCTTGGAGACGGTCCATACGGATTCTCATTTGTATTTAATTTGATCACATTTGTATTCTTTGGCTGCTCACCAGGTACATATGGCTCTACCTGACGAATATTATCTCTCCATGATGCCATGATTTATCCTCCATGTTTTCTCTGCTAATCAGCAGGTTATCGTTTTCAGTTGTCTATTCTATCATTTTGCAGGATGAGATACAAGATAAGAATCATCTGACACATATTTATAAAAGGACTCTCCAGTTATTCTCACATTTTCCCTGCACGATCAGATTTTCATCTCCGATCAACTGGTAATTATCATACCCCCATTGTGACATCTGCAATTACATCAACTGCATTTTTTCCAATGCTTTTTTCATTATCCGAATAAAGAATATTATAGTCTTCATCTACCAGATAAGACTGCGGCTCACTCATATCGTCAGATGCGGTAAGGGCATCACTGAATTCCCTGCTGTAAAATGCTGCGATCAGGATTGCATTTTTATTTGACCGTTTCAGATAATAAAGCCGGTCATAACATTTACTATAGTCAAAAAAACACCCGGATCCTGTTTTTGTATTTTCTGAAAATGCCATTTTCCGCTCCATATTCAAACTGACATACTACAACCTTTGTTCTATGCCGGGATAGGTACATTCTATATCTGTACTGCCCGAATAGAAATATTATACTCAATTTTTCAGATATGGCATATAAATCCTTTTATAACAGAATGTGTTTTTTCCAAATTCCGGTTTTGTAAAATAAAAATGATATTATAGCTCCAACGGCTGTCGCGATCGGTATAGATATCGCAATTCCTCTTACACCAAGTTCACAAAGAAATGCCAGAACATATGCTAACGGAATACGAACGATAAATGCAGATATCATATTTGTAACCAGCGTAATCCATCCATTTCCAGTTGCGGTTGAAACCGTATTAAATGACATGATAAATGGAAGTCCCACATATTCAAACGAAAAAGCAAAGATATACGGCATACCATAGACCAGGACATCTTCTTTTACGCCAAACAGATGAAATATCTGCTCCGGGAATATATGCATCAACGTAAACACGACCAAAGACACACCAATACAGAGAACCAGACAACAGTGCATAGTCTTTGATGATCGTTTCACATCTTTCTTGCCCATATTCTGTGCGATCATGGCTGATGCAGCCGAGCTGATCGCTGCTTCCGGAAGAATTGCAAATCCATTAAAGTTATTTACTATTCCTGCTGCAGCCGATGCTGCTACACCACCCGCCCTGTTAATGAATGTAGTCAAGATCAAAAACGAAAAATTTGTACCAACCATTTGAATACTAAGCGGCAATCCAGTACGAAGCAGAGTGTGGAATTCCTCTTTTATAAAATGAAAAGAAGATGGTTTGAAATCAAACATAAAATCATGATGTTTTAAATATATTATACAAAATAACATCGAACAGCCCTGTGCAAATACAGTTGCAACAGCAGCACCACCGGCTCCTAAATGACATCCGGCAACCAGCACCAGATCCAAAATAATGTTGATCACACATGCAATCATAACAAAGATCATCGGTGTCCGACTGTCACCAAGTCCACGCATAATTGCACTTAATGCATTATAACCATAAATAAATAATAGGCCCAAAGTGCAAATAAACAAATACTGTTCTGCCTGTGAAAATGCCTCTTCAGGTGTATCAAGTAATCGAAGTAACGGCTGTTTTAATATAAATAACAGTACCATAAATGCTGCTGCCATAACTGTCAATGTTATGAATAATGTACTGATCGCTCCATTGATCTTATCCTTACGTTTTGATCCTAGATAATTTCCAAGCATCACAGTTCCTCCGCCTGACAGTCCCGCAGCAAGATTTGTCAGGATCACAAGCACCTGTCCTCCGATATTAGCTGCCGATATGGAATTTGTTCCGCCAAAATGTCCTAATATGATCAGATCGATCAGGCTGTATAAGGACTGGATCAAATTACTGATAAAAAACGGCACAGCAAACCATACAAGCTGCTTCCAGATATTTCCTTTTGTAAGATCATGTTCAAATGTACTCATGTCTACATTCACCTCTTTTGTAATTAAAATGGTATATATCCTTTATTAAAGTCATGTTGTTATTTCTAATTCATACGCTCTAACATACTTATATCGCCAGACTGTATTGCCTGAATATTCTTTTTAATTCGTTCTTCTTCCCAGTCCCACCATCTGATTTCTTCAAGTTTCTGAATCGTTCCTTCATCAAATCGTTTACGAATTGGCTTTGCCGGTACTCCTCCAACTACCGTATATGAAGGCACATCTTTTGTTACCACTGCACGAGCGCCTATAATTGCGCCATCACCGATTGTTACACCAGACAAAATAACTGCTTCATATCCAATCCACACATCATTTCCAATTACAATATCACCCTTATTATCCCATGCATCGCATATATTCTTTGCATCCAATCCCCATTCTTCAAAGAAAACAGGAAACGGATACGTAGATAACGATTTCATTGCGTGATTTGCACTGGTAAATAAAAATTTTGCCCCACATGCAATAGAACAGAATTTTCCAATTTTTAGCTTATCCTTATTAACAGGATAATGATACAAAACATTGTTCTTCTCAAACTGAACAGGATCATTTACAAAATCATTGTATATGGTGTAGTCACCAACCTTTATATGAGGATTATTGATAACAGCATTCAGATAGACAGTCTGAAGGTCATTGGTACGCGGATAAATATTTGTATTCATTGTAATTGCTTCTTTATAAGATTTCTTAAATAAAATAATAAAATATCGGGTGACCTGTTTAGCCACATAAGACTCGAACAACAGATTTCACCATTGTCCATCATCCATATAGAGCGAAGCTATTTACAACGTTGCCATTTCATTGCGTTAAAAAAATAAGGTTCATATCACATAACAAATGTACAGGATAATTTTGAAAATCAGATGCAAGGATCTAAAAATTATCCCGTATATTTGCTGTATACCATTTATATCGTCACTATAAACCTTTAGCATCATGGCAACTTATACTCATTTCGGCAAACAACCGGATGTACTGAAACATCTGATACTTTGCGAAGTTCTTCGGAACGAGCATCCACAAGACTATGTAGAAACAAATTCTGCTTGTGCCATCTACCCGATGCAGCAGACTTCGGAACAGCAATATGGCATTTACTATTTCTTAGAAAAAGCGGTAGAGGAAGACAATCAAGTTCTAAAAGACTCCATTTACTATAAGATATAAAATGCAGAAATGCAGAGAGGGTACTATTTAGGTTCTCCGGCTTTAGCAATGGAGGTATTAGGAAGACAGGCACAAATATTTCTATTCTTCGATATAGAAAAGAGTGCTTTGGATAATGTGGAACGCTATGCGAAGCAAGCGGAACTACAGACATCCGTCCACCTATATAATACCGATTCTCTCGAAGGAGTCATGAAGTTACTGCCATCACTCCCCAAAGATTCTTTCATTCATATCGATCCTTATGAGATAGATAAGAAAGGAACATCGGGACTAACCTATCTGGATATATTAATAGAGGCTACCCAGTTAGGAATGAAGTGTTTACTATGGTACGGCTTTATGACTCAACATGACAAAAGCCATCTGAACTCATACATCACGACCCGACTAGAAGAGGCAAGGATTAAAGACTATATTTGTGCAGAACTGATAATGAACTCTATCAGACAAGACACCGTATTATACAATCCCGGTATCATAGGCAGTGGTATCTTGGGCACCAATTTATCACAGAAATCAAATACAGCCATTCTTGATTACAGTGATATACTGGTCCGCCTCTACCAATACGCAAAATACAAGGACCATGACGGCAGCTTATACAGAGACATTATCGGCAATCCACCGGAAACCTGAGCCGAAAACAAAGAGTCGCAAAAATAGGAAATACATCAATCTTCCCACTAAATATGTATTCCATATCGGTGCTTCACTTCCGCCATCACAAACGTACTTTCCAGCGAACCCAGGCTATCGATGGTTCCCAATACATTCAGAATAAACTCCTGATAATATTTCATATTAGGAGCATGGATCTTCAGCAAGTAATCGTAACTGCCCGATATATTATAACATTCGGTCACTTCGGGAATATCCTGTATGATTCGGGTAAACTCAGCCGCAATGTCCCTGTTCAGCCGCCTTAGCTTGACACTGCAAAAGACCACAAAACCCTGATTCAGCTTTTCGGCATCCAGCACAGCGATATACTTCTTTATATATCCCCCACTCTCCAAACGTTTAAGGCGCTCGAAAACAGGAGTCGATGAAAGACTGACCCGCGCAGCCAACTCTTTGGTCGTCAACCGCGCATTCTCTTGCAAAGTACGGAGTATCTGCAAATCCACTTTATCTAATTTCTCAAAAGTATCCATAAGAAAAATATTCTTCTAACAGGTGATTTTTAAGAATAAAGCAGTTGCTTTATTCTGTATAACGATACAAAAATAGCATTATTTTCTATATTTCTACTATATATTGTTCGATATATCTGCATCCCATAACTTTGCAAGAAAATAAAGAGAGAATATCAAACTTAAAAAGCATACGATTATGGAAAGAAAGAATTTACACTTTGAGACATTACAGGTTCATGTAGGACAGGAACAAGCAGATCCGGCAACAGACGCACGCGCAGTACCTATTTATCAGACCACTTCTTATGTATTCCACAATTCCGCTCATGCAGCCGCACGTTTCGGTTTGCAAGATCCGGGCAATATCTACGGCCGCCTGACCAACTCCACCCAAGGAGTTTTTGAAGAACGTGTAGCCGTCCTCGAAGGAGGCGTAGCAGGTCTGGCAGTTGCCTCCGGTGCCGCCGCTATTACTTATGCTTTCGAAAACATTACTCGTGCAGGCGACCACATCGTAGCTGCCAAAACAATTTACGGAGGAAGCTATAACTTACTGGCACATACTTTGCCCAATTATGGCGTTACCACCACTTTCGTTGATCCGAGCGACCTTTCCAACTTTGAGAAAGCGATTCAGGAGAACACCAAAGCCGTATTTATCGAAACACTCGGAAACCCGAATTCCAATATTATAGACATAGAAGCAGTATCCGAAATTGCTCACCGTCACAAAATACCTTTGATTATAGACAATACGTTCGGCACTCCCTACTTAATCCGCCCCATCGAACACGGAGCAGACATTGTAGTGCACTCCGCAACCAAATTCATTGGTGGTCATGGCAGTTCCTTGGGAGGAGTAATCGTTGACTCCGGTAAATTCGACTGGGTAGCTTCGGGTAAATTCCCACAGTTGACAGAGCCCGATCCGAGTTACCACGGAGTACGCTTTGTAGACGCTGCCGGTCCGGCTGCTTACGTCACCCGCATTCGTGCCACTTTGCTACGGGATACGGGAGCAACGATCAGTCCGTTCAATGCCTTCATCCTGCTGCAAGGGCTGGAAACACTTTCTTTGCGTGTAGAACGTCATGTAGAAAACGCGCTAAAAGTGGTGAACTTCCTGAATAATCATCCGAAGGTGAAGAAAGTCAATCATCCGTCACTCTCCGATCATCCGGATCATGCACTCTATCAACGCTATTTCCCGAATGGTGCAGGCTCCATCTTTACGTTTGAAGTAAAAGGAGGACAGGAAGAAGCACACCGCTTCATCGACAGTCTGGAGATTTTCTCGTTGCTGGCCAATGTAGCTGACGTGAAATCACTAGTCATCCATCCGGCAAGTACCACACACTCGCAACTTAATGCGCAGGAACTTGCAGAACAGGAGATTTATCCGGGCACTGTACGTCTATCCATCGGAACGGAACATATCAATGACCTGATAGCCGATCTGGAACAGGCACTCGCCAAAATCTGACATTAGATTCTAACCTATTTGTCTGTTAAAATGTGATTGACAACAAGACGCAATGAAGATTCGGGGATTGAACTTTCCATCACTATGATACGTTATAACAATATAACATTAAAACATTGCAGTTATGGAGAAATATTTAATACACAGCAACGAACTGCATCTGATAGACGCAGGGAAAATCCACCAGGCAGTAGAGAAAATGGTGGAGTCACTCGATCTTGCCGCAGGATCAACCAGTAATTTTGATCTCTATCAGGTAGTAGAAAGCTACTTTAAGGACCTTGAAAAAAGAAGGAAAATCAACCATGTACTGGGGATCAAAGAAGACCGATATGAATTTGCAGAAGACTTTGGCATCAAATAAAAAAGAAATTTTCCAATCACACCAGACAATTTGTTCATATAAAACGAGAGAGTCTCACCGAAGTGAAACTCTCTCGTTTTAGTATATATCTTATAGTGATCAGTTTCCCTGATGCACGGTAAGTTGCGGGAACGGGAAGTTGATGCCTTTTTCATTAAAGGTTTCATAAATAGTCTTGTTTATATCAAAATAAACTCCCCAGTAATCTGCCGTATTCACCCACACACGGGCTACCACATTCACACTGCTGGCATCCAGCGCATGAAGGGCAATAAACGGGGCGGGATCAGTCAGAATACGATTGTCGGCCGTCAGTATATCACGGACAATCTGCTGTACCTTATTATAATCTTCTCCATAATCCACGCCAACAATCCATTCTACACGGCGCGTTGTCTGTGTATTATAGTTTGTCACCACTCCGCTGCTCATTGCACCGTTCGGTATATAAATCACTTTATTATCTCCGGTAGTCAGAATGGTGTGAAATATCTGTATTTCCTTGACCGTTCCGGAAACTCCCTGACTTTCAATCCAGTCTCCTACCTTATAAGGCTTGAAGAGCAATACGATCAGTCCGCCGGCAAAGTTCTGCAAGTTACCGGACAACGCCATACCGACAGCCACACCGGCAGAAGCCAACAGGGCTGCAAAAGAAGTTGTTTCGACTCCCAGAGCACCGACTACGGAGATAATCAACAGAATGGTCAGCAGAATATTTACCAGACTTTTGACGAAAGTCTTGATACTGATATCCACTTTTCTTCTATCCATGAGACGTCCGACAAAGCGGTTGAGAATTGAAATAAGGAAACG
>OGHH01002537.1_pt1 | contig 10179 bp, 10 predicted proteins | sample 1571471 | NCBI WGS metagenome assembly OGHH01 (sample SAMEA2581936, study PRJEB24529) | metagenome | biome: Human gut stool | place: China | collected 2011
ACCGTTAAACAGGTAATAGTTCAGGTTAGCACTCAGTCCAAGCATATCATCCTATAATTTTATTAAGCAACAGGCTCAAATCAAGAACTGTGGTGTTTCTCAGGAACAATGTGGCACCTGATGTCAATTGCAGTTTTACCCACTTAATCGGAGATTCACCTTCAGGTTGTTTCACCTCCAACTTTACGGTTGGACTGTTGCAAGGCTTGCCGGTTATCTGGACTTTGGCAACCTTGGGTTGCTCAACCTGAACTGTCTTGCCTAACTTCTCGCTCCACAGCTGGTGACGCTGCCAGTTCATGAACTTGTCGTAATTTACTCCATAATCAGCACAGAACTCCCGAAGATCCTTGGTCTCGCTGCATAACTGGTAGAGGTCATATACCTCCTGGTAGTTTACTTTTTCTTTTGCCATAATCATTGTTGTTTAAGGGTTACGGCGCAAAGATATGTCGGCTAACAACTTATGTCAAGGCGGAAAATAGAATGGTTACCTTGAAACGCAAATATTACCAATGAATTTTTTCCAATGAATTCTATCAATTTATTTTGTTTTATCCTTATTGATAGTGTAAGATATAGAAAAATACCGATAGAAGCAATTAAAAAATAAGGAAATGGAAATACACTTATTTTTGAAGAATAATCTTTATTGCATAATAATTGAATACAAAAGCATGTTATGATCAATAGATATTGGTAGCTGAGCTTTGTTTCATTTATATATCTTGGAATTTGTTTTGATAAATATCCAAATCCATAAAATATCGTTGCAAAAAATGCAGTATGTAATCCAAAAGGCAAATAATCAATGTGATTAATTTTCAACACCGTGCCGACAATATAAAATAATAATAAAAACGCGATTATACCTATTTTATTTTTTATTCGCCCTATTGGATAAAATAACATCTCTGTGGCAAATAAACAAGGTAAGAACCATAATGCGCCATTAAAATAAAGATGATTACCCTCATAGGTTCCATACGGAAGTCCTATTAACTGATGTAATATTGAATATTCTCCACCCCTTACATGTCTTTCAATTAGTAACCAATAACAAAATGTTATACAGAAGAATAGTACGTATGGTATATATATAGACTTTATCCTCTTCAATAAGAAGTCTTTAAATTTTAGATTTGAATTATATAAAAGCCCTGAAACGAAAAAGAACAAAGGCATATGAAAGTTCCAAATATAGTCTCTTAAGGCTCCTATGTGTACAATATGACCAAACACAACAAAAAATATACCAAATCCTTTAAATATATCTAAATAAGAAATTCTTTTATTCATTTATTATACTTTTATAAAGTTCAAACATTTGTTTAGCTTTATAATCCCAAGAAAGTTCTTTCTGTCTTTGTTTACAGCCCTCAGATAGTTTCTGTAAATACTTTCTATTATTATAGAGATAATTAATTTTTTCTGTAAAATCGTTGGCGGATTGTTTTGGATTTGTCAAAGGAATCTTTAATCCAACACTGTCATTAACTGAATCACCTTGGCCACATACATTAAAACAAAGTATAGGTAATGCATTTCCTATGGCTTCTAACACAACGTGTGGTGTACCTTCTGCTACACTGGTGAAGAAAAATAAATCTGATTCTTGCATTATATGTTGAACATCATCATGACTAATTTGGCCATGCCATATACATTGATTTTCAACTCCTAAAATTTCTGCTTTCTTTTTGTAATGAGACGAATCACCACTGCCAACAATATGCAGATAGATATTTTTATTTTGTAGTTTGGCTAAAGTATTTAGAGCAATAGAAAGTTGCTTCCTGAAATCCATTTTACCTACCCATAACAGGTCAAATGTATCTTTCTCTTTATATAACTTTGTTATATCTGTATGTAAATAGCATCCTGTTTCATCTATATTAAAATACTTTGCAAAACTGTTCTTTGACTCTGTTGAAGCCGATATTACATAAGATGCTCTATTTATAGCTCTACGCACTCTTACTGAATATTTTAATTGTAAGCATGTTAGGAGGTTTTTTAGACGTATAAATAGTTTTGCCTTCAAGGATGCACCCTGCAAATAAGCTATTGGAAATTTATCTTTCGCATCCACAGGTCCCCAAACAAAAGGTTTACCCTTTATCTTCCAAAGATAACCCGGTTCACGAAACCCAATCATATTTAATTGATGTAAAACATCTATATGATGTTGTTTTGTTATGTCTTTAGCTATCAGATAAGTTTTCCATTGCCATTTTTTATAATATTTATAGAAACGCCAATCGCCCTGATTCCAACACATCTTTCTTATTTCATCCGAAACAGGATTATAATAAAAGTGCATATTATTTCCATGTTGAAGAGTTGGCAAAGCCATTTCTATTTTATCACGAAATTCTCCTTCAGTAATAATATGTAATTCACAATATTTAGCTAAGTTTACACACCAATTCCACGCCATTCCAGGCTCACTACCCATATTGGGGGAACAAGCATAAGCATTAATTAGTATTGACAACATCATTATAGGTTTAATTAGACTAGTCTTAGATGATATAGTTTTTCTTTTGGAGAGAATCTATCTTTTATTTTTTTAGCAGGATTCCCCCCCCATATTTCACAAGGTGGAATACTTTTAGTAACAATAGAACCTGCTGCAACAATGCTTCCTTTTCCAATAGTAACTCCAGATATTATTATGGCTCCAGTTCCTATCCATACATCATCTTCTACAATAGTTGTTCCGTTGTTTCCTCTTTCTCCTTGCCAAATTGTGCGTCCTGGTACATTGAAAGTATGATCATGCTTTCCGACAAAAGACACTTTTCCAGCCATTAATATATTGCTACCAAAACAAACATTGCTAGCAATGTTACAATAATCCCCAAATTGAACATTATTACCAATTTTTACATTCATATTTTGGGCAAAAGAAGTTCCTTTCATAACTCTTACGAAACCATTATATTTTACCCACGGATATCGTATATGGAATAAATACCAAGTACGTAATATATTATATATATATCTTAAAGTAAAATTCAATTTACTAGCCCCATTAGGCATATTTGAATAATCTATTCTCATAACTTCATTCCATTTATTAAATCAGCAAAATATTCTGAAAAAGTTTTGTCCATTAATGAATGATGTAACTTTTTACATGGCAAATTTATAAGTGATGTTTTCAATATATCTTCAAATGAATCAATATTATTAATATCAAATATTTTTCCATTAGTAGAAGTTATAAGAGAAGATGCTCCTACTTTGTTCGACACTATAGTATAACAACCTGCTACTAATGCTTCATTTACGACAGCTCCAAATGGCTCAAATTTACTTGGTAGTATAAAAATGTTTGCTAAATAATACCATGCATATAAATCTTCTCCTGATAATCTTCCTGTGAAAATAACATTTTCAATATTCTTTTGTTTTACATTATTGTGTAGTACAGTTGACATGCTGCCATCTCCCACGAAAACTAAGAAATCTTTTTCTGTTCTTATACGATTATAAACCTGTAATAATATATCTGGAGATTTAATACTTTCTAGACGTCCAACAAACAATATAATTCGCTTATCATATAAATTATATCGTTTTTCTAGGGCGATAGCTTTGTTTTCAGATTGATTAATTTTTTGAAAAAGAACATTATCATCCTGTATTATAGGAAAATAAATAATTTTATTTCTTAGCTTTGGGTATTTGTCTTCTAAAAAAGTTTTTACTTCCGGATTTACTACAATAAATCCGTCAACATTATTTGCTACAAATCCTCTCAACTTATCTCTTAATCTACCATAACAATATGCCATAGCAGGAGAATCATCTATGGTCGTATATATTTTATATTTTCTATTGATCTTATTTGCCAATATGGCAAATAATGTATTACTGCCTAACTCATGAGAGATTATTACATCAGGTTTGAAATCATTGATGGTTTTAAAAAAAACAGAAGACATAAGATGTCTACCAATCCTTAATCCACCTGTAATGTACTTAAATTTGAAGTTTGCCTGAGAGTTGACAAAATCCAAATTAAAACCTAAAGTTCCTATTTCATCCTTACTGCCTGTAAGCAATACGTAAATATCATATTTCTCAGATAATCTATTATATAAATCGATCCTATACGGAGCTAAATATGGATGAAATATTAAAATTCTAATTTTTATTTTCCTATCCATAAAACCAATGATATGAAGCTATGATACTATTTCCTATTTAGATATATTTGTATATAGGAAGTTTTTTGAATAATCTATAAAATGATGAATTTTGGGTTCAATTTGATTCCAATTTATTGGTTTATTAATTTGTTCAAATAAATCCATTTTATCATTATATATTCTATCATTTAAATCTAATGTTGATAATAAATCCATTTGCCTATTATTTTGTTCTTCACCTGCTCCTTTTTGCGGTATTACAAGAAATTGTTTTCTCATTATTATTGAAAAAGCCATGCCATGGAATGAATTTGTTAATATATAATCTGCATTTGCTATTAATTCTATCCACTTTAATGGTGAAGGGTTTATAATATTCTCTCCATTAAAAGCTTTTTCTGCACCTTGTATCGCTGTTATTATCAATCTACAGTGAGTTTGTTCTTTTAGTTTACTGCAATCTTTCATATATGGAAAGATATTATTGTTAAAAGGATTAACAAAATAAGAAAAAATATAGGAATCTTTTTCTGATTGTATCTTTTCATTATTTACAAATTCCATATAATCATTTTTTGTGAGAAGAAATGTAGGATCTATGACATATTTTACTTCATTCCTCCCAACAGAATTACAGATTTCTATTCCTGCTTTTTCTCTCACAGAGATAGCTTTAAACCCTTTTAAGTAATACCACATTAATGGCTTTAAGTATTTTTTTATTGTATTCTTTCCAAAACTAACAGCATAAGAAATTTTAGGCTTATTATGCGGTATAAACATTAAATATCTATCTGGAGAATATCCATTCCAAACTTGGTCACTACCGACAATATACAAATCGGCTAAAGGGGGATTTTTTTTTATTGCCTTGTAGCTTCGATATTCCGAATCTGATAAATTAATATATTTCTCAATAAAAGAACTAAAATCTTTTTTATTAAAATGTTCTGTTAGTATTTTGAGATTACTATTAAGAACTTGCTTTTTAATATATTTATAAATTACATTTGGATTATTTTTATCTTCATTAAATCGAATCCAATAGACCTCATAGCCTTTTCTAACTAAATAAGTTTGTAATGCAAAATATTGTAATAATGATCCATAATTATTTACATTGCAAATATATCCAAATGACGATAATACACCTATTTTCATTTTATCCAAAGTTTAGGGAAACAACATCTTGTATATACCATTATGTATTTAATCATTGCTGTAAAAATATTATGATGTTTTTTTTCAAAATAAAAAACTTCATTAGGTTTAGCATATGCAAGTGGCGTATGTAAAAAGTTCCATCTCTTTATAAAAGGTATATCTGGTCGAAAACATTTAGGAATTTTCGTATCTATATTACATTTACCAATATATTCCTTTGTGGTAAAGATACATATCTGTTTCTTTTTAGCCATTAAAGAGTAATCATGGTCTCCATAAGCATGATTATAATAGGGATCATTAAAGCCAACCTTATTAAATACAGCTTTAGGTATTAGCACGAAATTTCCATGCATAATATCTATTTCTTGCATTGTTCCATTTTTTTGAACTTTAACGCCGTTTTTACGACCGCCATATGTGGTATATTTACCATCCAAAGAAGAAACAAGCCCTGAAATAATACAAACATTATTTTTCTCTTTAGAACAGGATAAGATGTGGTTTAAAGAGTTTGTTGTTAATAACAAATCATCATTCAACCAAAGATAAAAATCATAATTTTTTTTTGCAGCTTCCCGCCAGGCTGTGTACATCCCTCTATTCCAAAACAAATTACCATTACCTTTAATAATATGTACTTTAGGGTATTGTGAAGCGACTGCTTCTGGTGTTCCATCTGTACATCCATCATTAGTAAGATATATATCTACTTGATACTTTTCTAAAGGTAATTGGCTAATTAATCGTTTTAAGCATTCTAATGTTTTGTCTTTACGGTTAAAAACCGTCAATAAAACTGCTATTGTTTGCATCATTTTTATTTTTTTATTTTCATTAAGACTAAACTTGGATCATAATTCCACCAATTTTCTTGCCGCTTAATAAAATAATCTCGTTCAGCTCGATATTTGATAATCTTAGCTGGAACGCCAGCAACAATAGCAAAATCAGGTACGTCTTTTGTCACTATAGCCCCAGCTGCAATAATTGCTCCGTTTCCAATATTAACTCCATCCATAATAATAGCACGAGCGCCAATCCATACATCATGCCCAATATTAATAGGTAAGTATTCTTCAAATTCAATATCTTTATTTACAATTTGAATAGATAAAGGATTGATTTTCCTATAGAAAACAGGAGATGTAGAAAATAAATTAAGAGGATGCCTACCTAAACCACATATAACTTCGTGTGCAATTGAACAATAATTTCCTATTTTAGTATTTTGAATTAAGCTGTTACGGCCTATATAAGTATAATTTCCTATTGATGTATGATTTATAATACAATCCGCAAATATATGAGACTTTTTTCCAACTACTGAATCATCTGTAAAACTGCATCCATTATCAATGATTGCATTATGAAATTTTCTTTTATTGGTTACATCTCGTGCACCTTTATTTGCCAATAAACAAAGTTCCTTAATAATGCCCAAGGGCATTAAACTAAGTCGTAAAATACATTTACTTATTTTCATCGTATAATTTTATATAATATTTTCTTGAAATCTTGATTAGAAATATTACGGAATATAGGTGAATAGCACATACCTATAAAAATCCACAGGAACATATAATTTAAATCAAATCTAGAGAAATCTTCAATCCAAGCGAAAAGCCACCTAAAAGCGACATAAATACCGATGACTGGTATAAATATATTTCGACTACGATATATTGCTAAAAATGAAGCTCTAAAGAATATAATGAAATAAATGACAACTCCGACAATTCCAAAATAATTAAAGACATTTAATATGGAAGTTTCACAAACTTGTCTTTCACCTCTCTTTATGCCCATTGCTTTATCTGCCCAATCTCCAAATGCTGCAGAGTTATAGCCTCTTGCTATTGAACGTCCGAGCACAACGTATTTATTTTTAATTGCAGACTGCAACTCTTCAGCGTATAGAAATGTACGCGTATCAGTTAATGCTGAATATTCTTCGCCTTCAGAACTTTTCATTTCATATTTACCTTCAAGTCCTAGTTCTTCTTCTATGTTGAAAATATTAAATGTTCCTGTTACGCCTAAAATAAAGAAAATAATAGGAGAGATAATTAAGGTGCTTGCAATAATCCATATCAATTTTCTTTTTCTCCATAGAAAAGGAAATAACATTGAAAATCCTAAAATAAGACAAACAGTGAATTTTAACATGTCACTACGAGATGCACTTCCCAAAGTAATAGTAATCAAATAAGCTAAAATTGTAAGTATGATATACTTTTTATTTAGATGAGTGATAAATAACCCTAAAAAAGTAAAAGGAACCAAGAAGCGTCCATAAGCGTCTGAAGCAATAAAAGGCATAAGTAAAATTAATAAGAACCACGCATATTTAAACCAATATTTCAAAATCTGCGGTAAATAAATTGAATTACTAAATACCAATGATGCCAAAGGCAAAGAGAATACCATTAAATTATTTACTAATAATTTCCAATCCCAATAGTTTTCTGTCATAAATATGGCTCCATATATCGCAGAAAAAGCTAAATAAATTAAAAAAAAACTTATAGGTAGAATTGCATACTTTTTAGGCTTTAATTTATAAAAGATGAAAAGGATAATACTTTGTAACAGCCACCATAAGAATGTATTTCTAATAGGTAGAGTGCACCATTGGAGTATAGAAGATATACTAATTAATAAGATTGTATACGGCAAAATTTTTTCTAATGTTTGCTTCATAATATTTGATATTACCAATAACAACCGCCTTCTACTTGTTGAATATTTTTAGGTTTTGTAATATTACTTGGATGAATCCAATATTTATTCATCAATGTAGTATAACTTCCATAAGGAATGTTCCATTCTTTCACTCCATAATTTGGATTTTCCCATCGTTTTCCTTTTACTCCAAATAAAAGTTGTAATGCTCCTCCTAAATGAATAGCCTGTTTACCACATCGTTTAACATGTGCTGCTAGTGGAAATCCATAAGCTCCACAGCCAAGTAGACAGACATCATAATCATATTTATCTATTTCACTTTCCATCCATTGCAAAGCTTCAAACCAATCTTTAAAGCCATTATTGTCTCCTCCTAAACTTTGCACAGCTTTTATTACACGTAATGAAGAAAATTCAGGTAAAATATATGGATTAGGAAAGAGTTGTAAGCGATGATTATTATACTGCATTTCAATATCATCTTTAAATGGATGAATCACTACAATACGCTTGCCTTTTAGATATCTACTCCAAGGATTCTTGGCCCAAAATGGTTCTAACAATCTGAGATGTACTTTATCTACATGTTTTAATTCGTCAGCAAAATAGGCTTCGTTAGGTATCCAACACCCCAATAAGTCAAGTTCCTTTATATCATTTATCATTAAATCCCCAAACCTTTGCATATTCTCAGGAGTTGGTGGAAAGAAACCGCTCCATTGTTGCATTTGATTCATAACATTTTTATTCCACCACCATTCAGGCTGTTCTCCTTTTATGTAATTTAAGATGGAATGTTTTTTAGAATTTACACCTAGATAGTTCACTAATGCCAACATTTCAGTACTTCCAAAACGTGCAATCATACAAGGTTTATTCGATGACAATAAATCATGTATTTTTTCAGAAGCCTTATTGGGATCTTCTTCTCTTTGCAAGGCAGTCAGTTTATAACTACCAAAAGTTTTTGCATAAAGCTTACGCAATACTTTTAAAGTAAAAATAGAAATATTGTTCATTTTACTATTACATCTCTTTATTTAAATTCATTGCAGCTCCTATAGCTACATCCATGTTATAGTATTCCCAATCAGCAAAACGACCAGTAAAATAAAGTCCGATAGGAGCAAGAGTTGTTTTTAAGTTCATTATCATGCTACGTGTATTTGCATCCTGAATAGGATAAGTATATGGATTATATTGATGATCAATATATTTAGGATTGAGAGGCATACGCTTTAGGTTATCCAGAATTTTTTCTTTACTGATTGCGTCAGTAAATTCAATTGTAGCAGTAATACGGTTGTCAGGTAGTGCTATGTCATTATTACTTTCTGCAAAGTTTCCTGTACAAATAATACGATGACTCTCATGCTTACGACTAGGTTGATAAATCCAAGAATATGGGTTTTTATCTATTTCACAAAATACGGCTGTCGTTCCATGATATTCCAAATTTGCCACACATTGTTGATATTTTTCAAGGTCAACCCCAATAATCATCTTTACCATATCTTTGATATTACCGCAAAATACAACTTTATCAAAGTTTTCTCCATGGATATTCCATTTTCCTTCTGAATACAATAATTTCGTAATATCCGTATTATATTTAATGTTTAATCCTTCAGCCAATTTATCTGCGATATGTTGAGAACCATTCTTTTTTTCATACCAAAATGTCGAATGAACAAAAGTTTTTTCTTTAACATGATTCATATTATTATATATCATTTCTGCTACTGTTGGCATTGGAAGTTTTCCTTCAAGCCATGACAAAGGAACTTGCCTTAAATCCCGACGCCAGACCTTTTCATTATATGGTTGAAAATATAAATCATAGAGTGTATGGCCAAAACGTCCTTTTAAAAATTCTTCAAAATTATGTGGATTTACACTTTCATTTCTTGCCATTACAAGAAGATCATTTATAAACTTTTTCTGAGTATTCTCATCAAAAAGGTACATGTGATCCTCAATAGGATAAGGAATCTTCTTTCCACCTTCCAGTAAGACAACAGAATTACGATCAGCCTTTGAAAATTCTTCTTCACGTACAAACTTGCTCCAAAACCAGTCAAGCACATCCTGACGCTTCGAGTTAAAGACGTGTCCACCACAAGTATGAAAAAGATTGCCATTAAAACGACAATTTAAAGAGAAGCCC
>OGHH01002546.1_pt1 | contig 10142 bp, 9 predicted proteins | sample 1571471 | NCBI WGS metagenome assembly OGHH01 (sample SAMEA2581936, study PRJEB24529) | metagenome | biome: Human gut stool | place: China | collected 2011
CTTAATCTTATCCATCAACTTTTCTTTACTAATCGTAAACTCAGCGGGCACCGTCGTTTGATCCTTTGCCGAGGGTTGTTGGGAACATGAGGTCGCCCCTAGAAATAAAGAGGCTACCGTTATCACCGCAAATACTGTTTGTTTCATAATATTAGATTGTTTTTATAGATTAATCAAAAATATCCACCTCATTCCGGTAAGGAACAGAAGATTGCGCTCCCACACGAGTCACGGAAATGGCGGAAGCCACCGTTAAAGCGCCGTTGAAAATATCCCCGGCGGCAGTAGTATCAACGGCTTCCACTTTTATCGCAGGAACCATATCTACCATGGAATCACAATAGATCAAAGCTCCTTTTGAGCCTAAAGTAACGATTACGTTCTGTACTCCCATCTCCATTATAACTTGCGCCGCCTTCTTTGCGGAAACCTCATCCGTGATCTTCACGCCAGAGATCATCTCTGCCTCTGTCTCATTCGGGGTAATCATATACAGATGCCGGAGTAACGTAGCCGACAAAGTTTGAGCTGGAGCCGGATTCAATATTACCCGTTTGTTCTTCTTCGATGCCATCTTAGCGACAAACTCGACAGTATCCATAGGAATCTCCAATTGCATTAAAATCAAATCGGCTTTTTCTATCGCCTCTTCCGATTTCGCTAAATCAGAAGGTAATAGATTAGCATTAGCTCCGGAGGCCACCACAATACAGTTTTCAGCATGAGCATCCACCGTAATCAACGCTACGCCAGATGGATTCTTCGGATCTGAGAAAATATAGGAAGTATCAATCCCCTCTTCCTCAAATAGCTGCTGGGATTGATGTCCGAATATATCACTGCCTGTTTTACAAATAAACGAGACCTGTCCCCCTAACCGCGCAACAGCAACCGCTTGATTCGCTCCTTTCCCACCCGGGTTCATAAAAAATGTTCCGCCTAATACCGTCTCTCCCGGACGAGGGAGATGATTCGTCTTTACGACCATATCGGTATTGCTACTTCCAACAACCAATATATTATGATTCCGTAAGTCTTTCATGCTTTTCTCTTATTAATCATTCGTTTAACAAAAATATCATATATTCCGCTTGGTACACCAGATTTCATGTTAATTTAAATTCATTCACCGATGTCGCAAATATAAAAAGATCCAAAATATAAAAATCATCAATTAATCTTCATCGTAGATAAACCCAAATCGATATATTTGCATCATACAATTTCTCATATTCACTATATATCAAACACTTGATAACATCAAAAGTCCATGAATAACACATACATATTATTAATGCTTGTCAACACCTTGACAAAAGCTGAGAAAAGATATTTCCATCTTTGCGCAAACCTTCAAAACGGTGATAAGGTATACCTCACCCTTTTTAATCTAATAGACGCTAATACGTCTCCCGAACAGCTGTATACACGCTTTTGTCAGATTCAAGACGGGAAGAGTTTCGAGACCGCAGTCAAACATTTATATCGGGTACTTCTAGAATGTTTAGTTAGACTAAGAGAAAAACAGGATGTCCAAACAAGAATTTTCAATTATATATCAAAGGCTGGCGTATTATTCGAACGAGAAATATTTGATGAAGCTTTCATTGAATTAGATAAAGCAAAAAAATTAGCGATCACTTATGAAAATGATTCCTTGCTTTTATTGATTCGGAGAACGGAACTGAAATACTTAAGCGCTCTTGATTTTAAAACAATCTCAGAAAAGCAGCTGGTAAACAAGCAAATGAAAATCAATGAAGTATTAAAATACGCAAGAACCCTTAATCAACATACACAGCTATACGATATTCTTAAACACCGTTTAATTAACAAAGGCTATATCCGTTCCGACAAACAAAAAGAGGATTTAAACGATCTCGTATTGAGCGAACTCCATTTAATCGCAAACAATTCCTACCAAGGATTCGAAGCGCAAAAGTTACATTTGCTATTCCAAGCCACTTATTATCTTAACTCCGGCAATTATAAATCGGCTATCCGATATTACCAAGAGCTTATCAACTTATTTAACGACAACCAACATTTAATATTAAATCCTCCTATCTACTATTTAAGTGCCATACAAGGTATTTTAGACAGTTTATGTATTGCCGGATTATATCATGAAACTCCCTTTTTCCTTTCTAAACTAGAAGAATTAACACAAAATGAGTACTCCACTGAATTCATCTTACATCTGAAAACCTTGATATATATCTACAAATCCAATAGCTTGTTACAAGCCGGAAACTTTGAACAGGCCTTAGAGCTAAGGGATAAGCAAGAAAATGAATTACTAAAAAAAGTAACATCATTAGGACTTGAGTCTCAATTACGGTTATATCTAAGCTTCGCTGTATTAGGCATGTATACGAAAGATTATGTACAAGCTCGCAAATACATGAAAAAGATATTTAGTTTGGGAAAGTTATTTTGCGCATTTCCTTCTTACAAGATAGCAAGATTGGTAAATCTTTTACTCCAAGCAGAATTAGGCAATTATGATTTCTTTAAGAACGAAATTATTTCCATCAAAAGAAACATCCGCTTCGAGAAACAGACTTATATCACAGAAAAGTTAATATTCAAGTTTATACAGGGCTATCCGCTTCCATCATACGAGAAAGCTAGAAATAAACGCTGGCTACAATACCAAAAAGACATTCAAAAAATCGAACAAGATAAATATGAACGCCAACTTTTAAAGACATTTGATGTCCTTGCTTGGATTGAGAGTAAATTAACCCAACGGTCGCTGGCAGATATTTTTGCAGAAAAAGCTCACTGATAGATTAATGCCAGAGCAAGTCATGACGTATGTAAAACCCGGCTTTCCATAATACCACTCATCTGCTGCAACGCCCAATCCACCAAGCCTTGGATATGGGGAATAAGACTTAATCCTCTTTCCGTTAAGCAGTATTCTACTCGGGGAGGAACTTCCGCATAGACCTTTCGTTCGATCAGACCATCCGATTCCAACGTGCGCAAGGTTACGGTCAGCATACGTTGCGATACATCCGCAATGGTTTTATGGATATCACTAAAACGCATGGTACCGTTAGCACTTAAAGTGATAAGCACTAGCATAGACCATTTATCTCCTAGCCGGCTCAATACGTCTCTTACGGGGCAATTCCCTGTCGGATGAAAGTTTTTCATTTTTTAACCTTTTCTATTTACTTGAATCTCAACAATGGTTACATCCATGTAAGTTCCTTATTTATAAGTGCCTTCTTGTTTTCTCTAAAAAAGGGACTTACTTTTACACCACAAAAGTAATAAACTTACGAAAAATAACCATTGTATCACTTAATAATTTACGATTATGGCAAAGAAAGTAGCAGTTTTAGCGGTAAATCCAGTAAATGGATTTGGTTTGTTCCAATATTTGGAATCATTTTTCGAGAATGGCATTACTTATAAAGTATATGCGGTTGCCGATTCAAAAGAGATCAAAACGAACTCTGGCATAGCTTTGACAGTAGACGATGTGATCGCTAATTTAAAAGGGCATGAAGATGAATACGACGCAATGGTATTCGCTTGTGGCGATGCGGTTCCTGTTTTCCAGCAGAACGCTAGCAAACAATACAATATCGATCTAATGGATGTGATTAAGAATTTCGGGGAAAAGGGTAAAATTATGATTGGACATTGCGCTGCCGCTATGCTCTTCGACTTCACCGGAATCACGGAAGGAAAGACGCTAGCGGTACATCCGTTGGCTAAGCCTGCCATTAGCAAAGGACAAACAACAGATGAGGATTCCGTAGTCGATGGCAATTTCTTTACAGCGAAAGAAGAACATTATATCTGTACTATGATGCCTCAAGTTTTGGAGGCCTTGAAGAAATAAGTTCTAAGTATCTTAGCTTCATCAGCAAAGTATCTTAAGTTCGTCGGCAAAGTAACCTAAGATACTTTGCCGATGAAGTTAACTTCGTTGCCGATGTAAGTTGCCTATAACATATCCACCGGATTCTCATTCGCCGCCCTCCAACTTTGGAACGTGACCACTCCTACCGTCAGGATACTGATCCCTAGCAATGCGACAAAATAAATCAAATAACCGACAGGGGCTTTCTCCATAAAATTACTGGCCCATCTCTCCATAAAATAATAGGAAACTGGAATCGAGATAACAAAACTAATGAGCAAGACCTTTAAATAGACTTTATTCAAACGATATAGTATCTCACTCACGAAAGATCCATACACCCGCCTTATACCAATTTCTCGCCGCTGATAGTGGACATCAAACAATACCAGACTTAAAATACCTGCCAATGCCATCCAGATAGATAAAACACTGGATAAAATAACCCGGTCGCCAAACTGGATTTCTTTTTCATACAGATGCCGGGAAAATGTATCGCAAAACTCAAAATCGGATAAACATGAAGGAGAAAGTTCGCTGAGCATGTCCCTAATATAAAGTAAAACATTTCCTTTATCAGCCCCCGGCATCAACTTAATATAAGCGTAAGGCATATAAAATTCCTCATTCGTCACAAAAGCGACAGGATAAGTAGCTAGCAGCTCCGATGCTTTATGTGTGGAAGCGACCACCACCTCATCCGTAAATCCTAATACCCGGGCATCATTCCCCCAAAAGGTTTTCATACGGTCACCCACATGAAGGTTTAATTGCCTTTTCGCTTTTTGGTCAAAAACCAAAAGCAACTCTTTATTCCTCCCATCTTCCATCCTTGAGACACGCCCTTCGTTCGCGGTAATATCCATAAGGGATAAAAAATTAGGTGATACATTCAAATAATAAAAATAAATAGTCTTTCCCTACACGACGCTCTTCCGATCTCTATCTTACTAGCGGCGAAAGCCACATCCTCAATTCCCGCATAACCACGCAAACGGTTGGTAAAATTCTCTTTATATTTCTCGGTTATCTCCTTATTCAATTCTACGACAACTACATTATCATTCCCGAAACCAAAGGAATGACTCCGCATTGTCTCTATCTGCTTATAAATAAACAGTGACAGGACGATCAATATAATTGAAACCGTATACTGAAAACCAACCAGACATTCCCGCATTCTTTTTCCCTTTGGAGACAAACCGAAAGAACCATTCAGCACGATTCGCTGAGGAATAGAAGTCGCATAAATAGCCGGATATGCACCGGCCAATAGTCCCGCACACAAAGCCATAAATAATCCACCCCAAAAAACTATTCCCTTCATATGAAAGCCTCCTCCAATGCAACCTTCATAAACCAATAACAGCAACAAGGATATAGCATAAGACAATAGCGCAAAAAGAAAAGACTCTAACCAAAGAAATCCACGCAACCGCCATACCGAGTCCCCTAGAATTTTGCGGATGTTAATACTTTTTATTCTTGCCGGAACCAATGCCATTGTAAAGTTTATAAAATTAATCACTGCTATCAATACCACTAGAAACGAAGCGCTAAACAACAAATCCGTTTGTCTTTTATTCCCTGATTTTATGTAAGTAACACTATTCATATCATTCATATAATAAATATCGCATAAATTCACCAAACGGGTCTGTACCTCTTGGAGCCTCTCGTATTGCTTGAAGGGAAATGCTTGGTTAAACTGGGAGCAAATGAGATCTTTTTGTGACGGATCATCTAAAAGGACATAACAAAGGAAAATCCAGTTATCCCAATCATCCATACAATAAGTCGACGATAAAGAAGTATAAATGGCATTATTCAATTGTGTGTTTTCCGGGAAATCTTTATAAACTCCTCCTACGACTAGTGATTTTCGTTCCTTGCTCCAAATCTCTTCTTCCGCAAGCAACTCCTTACCAATAGCCGATGACTCGCCAAATATCTTCCGGACCATACTTTCCGGCAAAAGGCATTTCTCCGGATCATCTAAGCAATCTAGTGAACCTTCCACCAATTGGAAGTCAAATATAGAAACGATCCCCGGAGTACAGGTTATCACCGGTTCCTTATAACCTTTGAGAATCTCGTCCCTCCCGATCGTAAAATAAACTTCCCCTACGTAAGGATTTATGATCGTACTTACCAATATATGTGGAGAAGACGAGGCAAATGCTTGGGCGAAAGGCAGGATTTGCGTAGGCCATTGACTTTTACTCGTTACACAATCCAATCGATAAATAACCTCGGCTTTCGAGTGTATTTTATCAAAAGTTCGTTCGGATTCCGTACGGATAGCTACGCTATTAAATAAAGTAAAGGCGATTACGAGGCCGCATATATTTAGTGTTGCCGCCATTTTATTTGCCTTCAACGTGATAATAAAATTTCGATATATAGAGTTCATGATACGCTTGTTTTTCGTATAAAATAAATTGACACAACTCTCCTCTATGCCCTTGAAGACAGGGCATAATCATGTCTAATTCAGCATACGACAAAGCACATAGCAAGAGTATCGTTCTTGCCAAAAGACGGATTTTAATCGAACATAACTTACCCTCCGTTCGTAAAACAACAAAGCTACCGACAGGGTAAACAAAGCGAGGAAAAAAGTCAATGAGGCAATAAGGTACAAAAGTTTCTCCCCAAAAGCGGAGAAAGACGTCAAAGGAGTTATGATTTCTTGAAAAGAGATGAAAGCAGCCGGCTCTTTATTCGCTATTGAAAATAAAGATGTAGAAGCACACACCCGTACCTTCTTTTGGGAGAAAGAATCGTTGGCGACCACAGTCAATGCGGCAAAAACGACCATGCACAAAAACATTGCCTTTAACCACTTCATAACAAGAACAAAATTGATCAAAGGCAAATGTATGGATTTTCACTCAATAAATCCAAACAATAAGCATGCAAATAACACGAATATGTAAATCATTGATTATCATCATCCTTAAAAACATGATTATATTTCTGAAAAAACACGTACATGTTTTCCACAAAAGTCGTACATGTTTTTCGGAAAACACGTACACGTTTTTACCGGGTCATACGACAGAAGACAAGAACAAATATAGAAATAGACAATAACCCTCCTTATCATGATGAGAATTTCCCTCATCAGTCCCGTGTAGGTTTGAGGCTATATCAAAACCCAAGCCCCAACTCAAAGGCGAACCGGAAACTATCCGTCGAGCCGAACCAAGAATATTTAGTGGTGAACTTATTCAAGAAAGTAAGCCAAATCCCGCCACCATAGGAAGTATGCCAACTATGGGAACGCTCACCGGGAAACCAGACCCGCCCATAATCAAAGCCCGCGAATAGACCATATTTTAAGGGAGTGAACGGATTCTTTAGTTTTCCCATGTCCAAGCGTAAATCCGAGTATTGGTAAAAGGATTGCTTTCCGATAAAACGGTTCTCACGGAATCCCCTTAAATCAATCGTGGCGGCTTGATAGAACTCATAGTCATTATCGAATAATACCGTTCCCTTCATCAAGGAGGCCCAAGTAAAACGATCCGAGAACCGTACGTTCCATGAAAGGCTTCCCTGCGCATAGGGGAAATTACGTTCCGGCTTTTTCAAATTCATTTTCCATCCGGCCGTCCATTCGGTTTCCAATAGGGGAAGCCACGAATAAGGCTGTTTCGTTATCCGGTAAGTAGCGCCAAGACCTACGAAATAATTCGTGCGGAAAATAGGATGATCTTCTCCATAAACCGTATAAATATATCGATCATCCGTACGTTTAGCCTTGTACATATCCAAAGAGCCAAAGAATGTCATCACCTCTTCTTTCCTCAAATCCATCTCGAAGGATGGATTAAACATATACGTCCGGAGCTTCACCCGGTTATAATTCTTTTTCTCCTCTTTATAGCCCGCCGTATTATTTCCAAATCCGAAGAAGTTCTCGAAGTTACGGGGTGAAGAAATGGAGGCATTTAGGTATAAACGTCTCCGGTCATCATAATTAGGGAAGATACCTGCATACATGAACCCTTTCAAATAATTATACCCGATCCGATGCTGATAGGTGAATGGGGCTCGTTTAAAGCCATACATCGTATATGTAAAGAACGTACCCAAACTAATACCTTTATCCGAATCATATATTCCCCACGGGGTAAAAGATATCTTATGGTATTTTATCTTTTGGTAATCATATTTATAATCTTTATCGTAGACATGTATTTTCCGGTTATGATTCAATTGGTATTGGTTCTCCCCCTCTCCGGAGATCAAGTATATCGGAAAATCTTTCCGTGTATTTCCCTTCACTTCAAACGTATCGTTTCCCGCAAGCCCATATAACCACAGTTCCTTGGTTTCCTTGCCGGAGAATTGTTGTTCCAACCTACAGTCTCCGGTCTCGGGATCATAAATCCGTAAAACAGTCCGGTCCGGCGCTTGCCGCTCGATCAAGAAATAATCGGATTGATTGGTTCCGGCAACCACTGGCGTACGTTGCAATAAGCGATAATATTGGCTGGCAACCGCTTCCAGCTCTAGCCTCCTTCGTTTCAACTTTCGTTTAATCAGTTCTATCTCATCATGTTTTACACCTTCCGGCAAATAAGTAAAAGCGCTATCGATCAAAGAGTCGGTCATCTGTCTCCGAATTTCTTGGGCTTGGCGTATCCAAACCGACTCATCACTGCGGCCTGCTACCGCCATATCCAGCGCAAAAGCTAGCTTATTGATTTTCTTTGTATCTTTTAAAATCAGGCTATCATAATTACAGATAAAATCCAACGATAACATCTTCAACATTTGCTTGAACAATACTCCGTCCACCTTCGTGAAAGCATGATTCCTATCGATCACGATCGGGGTATAAATTACGCTATCATTGACGGTATGTGACTGCCACTCCCAGTTTTCGTTCGTCTTATTCCAATCTCCGGTCCACATATCGAAAATACGTTCCCGAATGTATAGATTTTGATCCGCCATATAGTTTTTACTCACTTGAAGGCTGTCTAGAAAGTCTTCCGTGGTATACAAATTAGACCTTAAATTAATATCCGGAACATTGATTAGATTGACCAGCCTATCTTGTATATCGCTGCCGTCCGCAACTGTGTCTTTCCGTATGTGGGAAGGAATATAGTAAATACGGGAGGGAGAAAAACTCAATCCCGCGGACTTCGCTAAATAATCTGCGACCAAAAAGGTATAGGGATTGATAATCGTATAAGCATCTCCTAAGAACTCATCCAAATATGTATTCTTAAAATCAGTCTTATTATATATTTCCCGGAAAAACTTCGACTCCAAGAAACTTGTAGAGCCACCCAAGGGCTTTAGCAAATACAATTGCTTACGCTTATTCTCCAACAATAATCCGTGAAACCCTTCCGCTTGCCCGACGATATCCATCCCACCCCCCAACGTTTCTATCGTAGCCGAAGGAACCCTGATCGGGATCGTATAAAGGTGACGATAATGCCTCCCCCACATCCAATTATAGATCTTGCTTTTACCACTATCCGCTTGCGGATAAATGGACTTACGTACCCAATCTTGAGATTGGGAATAAAGCAAGCCGGGCATAAGCACAAAGAGTATGAGTATGATATATTTATAGGACGACCGCATGGACAATTTCTTTCTATCTCTGTTTTACTAATAACAGGGGTAAGACAAGAGTTGTTTTGTTTTTTTAGCCTAAGAGAAGAATCAAGGACTTGACGTATAAACAAGCGATAATTATATATTTTTGGTAGACAAATCTAAAATCATGCTATAAAACATTATTCAGAAAGGTTATAAATACAAAGAAGAAAGTTACTTTTACACGCAATTTCAATAATATTGATACGCATGAAGAACATAAATACACTGTCGGGCTTGTCTGTTGCTAACTTCAGCAAGCAAATTGACGGGAAAGAAACGGCGCTTTATACCCTGTGTAACAAGGTTGGAGCAGAGCTAGCGATCACGAATTATGGAGCGAAAATCGTCTCACTGATGGTTCCGGATAAGAACGGAAAAATGACCGATGTCGTTACTGGCCATAATTCGATTGAAGAGTACTTAACATCAGAAGAACCTTATTTCGGTGCCATTTGCGGTCGTTATGGAAATCGTATCGCCGCTGGAAAATTCACGATCGACGGTATTACTTATGACAAATTAGCCATAAATAATGGCCCCAATAGCTTGCATGGCGGAATCAAGGGATTCAATGCGGTCGTATGGGACGCCAAACAAATAGACGAGCAAACCATTGAGTTGAAATATA
>OGHH01002547.1_pt1 | contig 10142 bp, 6 predicted proteins | sample 1571471 | NCBI WGS metagenome assembly OGHH01 (sample SAMEA2581936, study PRJEB24529) | metagenome | biome: Human gut stool | place: China | collected 2011
GGGGCAGACAGGCAAAACCTTGATATATGGAGGGGCCAGCCTCGGACTGATGGAATGCGTAGCCCGCGCCGTGAAAGAGAATGGAGGTACGGTCATCGGAGTAGTTCCTGCCAAACTGGAAGAAAAAGGTAGTGTGAGCACATTACTGGACGAGGTGATTCATACCCGTAACCTGAGCGACCGGAAAGATGTGATAACAGAGAAGTCGGAAATATTGGTCGCATTGCCCGGTGGTGTAGGTACACTCGACGAGATTTTCCACGTCATAGCCGCCGCCTCTATCGGATATCATCAGAAAAAGGTGATCTTCTATAACGAATACGGTTTTTACAATGAACTTCTGGCTGCACTTAAGACGTTAGAGGATAAGGGCTTCGCCCGACAATCTTTCTCTACCTATTATGAAACAGGAAACAATCTGGATGAATTAAAAGAAAAAATAAACTGATTATATGATAGACTCCATCAAACAACTCTTGCAACAAGAGGCACAAGCAGTGCTCAATATCCCTGTAACAGACGCTTACGAGAAAGCAGTACAACTGATTGTAGAACAGATACATCAGAAAAAAGGGAAATTAGTAACTTCCGGCATGGGAAAAGCCGGACAGATTGCCATGAACATCGCCACCACCTTCTGCTCCACCGGCATTCCATCGGTCTTCCTGCACCCCAGCGAAGCGCAGCACGGCGACCTCGGCATCTTACAAAAAAACGATTTGCTCCTGCTTATCTCCAACTCCGGCAAAACACGCGAAATCGTGGAACTGACCCGACTGGCACATAATCTGGACCCGGAACTGAAGTTTATCGTTATCACCGGAAATCCCGACAGCCCGCTGGCCAACGAATCAAACGTCTGTCTGAGCACCGGTAAACCTGCCGAAGTTTGTACGTTAGGCATGACTCCTACTACATCGACTACCGCCATGACCGTCATCGGTGACATACTGGTAGTACAGACAATGAAGAAGACAGAATTCACCATCGAAGAATACTCAAAACGCCACCACGGTGGTTATTTGGGCGAAAAATCAAGATCGCTATGCGAAAAGTAATCGGTATCGGAGAAACAATCCTCGATATCATCTTTCGGGGAAACCAGCCTTCCGCAGCCGTACCGGGAGGCTCTGTATTCAACGGCATCGTATCCCTCGGACGAATGGGGATCAAGGTAGGTTTTATCAGTGAAACAGGTAATGACCGGGTAGGAAATATCATTCTGCAATTCATGCGTGAAAATAATATTCCGACGGATCACGTAAATGTCTTCCCGGATGGTAAATCACCTGTATCACTGGCATTCCTCAATGAACAGAGCGATGCCGAATATATCTTCTATAAGGATTATCCCAAACAACGTCTGGATGTGCTTTATCCTAAGTTAGAGGAAGACGATATCGTCATGGTAGGCTCTTACTATGCGCTCAACCCGGTACTCAGGGAGAAGATTCTGGAACTGCTGGACCAGGCACGCGAGAAGAAAGCAATCATCTATTACGACCCGAACTTCCGCTCTTCACATAAGAACGAAGCAATGAAACTAGCTCCTACGATTATCGAGAATCTGGAGTACGCCGATATTGTACGGGGATCGCTGGAAGATTTCTTCTATATGTATGGCTTGCAAGATGTGGACAAGATATATAAAGACAAGATTAAATTCTACTGCCCGCGGTTTATATGCACGGCCGGTGGGGACAAAGTATCACTTCGTACCAATCTGGTCAGCAAAGAATATCCGATAGAACCGCTGGAAGCAGTCAGCACCATCGGTGCCGGAGATAATTTCAATGCGGGATTGATCTACGGATTGCTTAAATATGATGTACGATACCGTGACCTTAATAATCTGAATGAAGAAGTCTGGGACAAAGTAGTTCAGTGCGGGAAAGACTTTGCCGCCGAAGTATGCCGTAGTTTCAGTAATTCAGTATCGGTGGAGTTTGCCGGACAGTACGCATCGAAGTAATTACGGATACAACCATCCCCTAAATTACTATTAACTTTGGCTAATAATCGCAAAGGAATTACCACATCTAGCGGTAATTCCTATCTTTGCAGTACATGATTCATCAGACAAAGAAACTATGTACAGAAACCTGTTAAACTGGCTGACCATCCTACTGGTACTTCCGTCATGTTCCGGCACTTCGCCCACTATATCCGTAGTGTGTGAAGAGAACAATGTAGGAAACGCCATTATCAAATGGGAAACAGCCCCTATACTGAAAGGACAGGTAAAAGTATATGCTTCCACTTCTCCCGACTTCATTCCCGAAGAAAATCCCGTAGCCACCATCAACATTGAAAAAGGGAAAAAGACCATCGTGACCAATGATCCGTCTCAGCGCTATTACTACCTGATGGTATTCAACAACAGATATCGGGTGAGGGTAGCTGCCCGTAACGTCAATATTCCCGGCATTCAGAACTTCCGTGACCTGGGAGGATACAAGTCTGCAGAAACAGGCAAACATACCCGCTGGGGAATGCTGTACCGTTCTGCACAGATTGACAGCATTCCATTCTGCTCCCGCCGGGAATTGAAAAACATGGGCATAAGGACTATCATCGATTTGCGTTCGGAAGAAGAACGCCATAACTATCCACAGTTTCATGATGAAGACTTTAACGTCCTGCACCTCCCCATTGCAACAGGAAACATGGAACACATCCTGCAAGACATACGTGATAAGAAAATAGAAACGGATACGATCTATCGTTTAGTAGAGCGGATGAACCGTCAACTGGTCACCAACTACCGCAAGGAATACAAAGAACTGTTCACACTCCTGCTCGACCGCAACAATTACCCCGTCGTCATCCACTGTACTTCAGGCAAAGGACGTACGGGCATTGTTTCAGCACTGGTACTTGCCGCTTTGGGAGTCAATGAAGAAGCCATCATGAAAGACTATCGCCTGAGTAATGACTATTTCAACATCCCCAAAGCCTCCAGATACGCGTATAAACTCCCTATCAACTCGCAGGAAGCCATCACTACAATCTACTCTGCCAAGGAAGACTTCCTGAATGCAGCCAAAGAACAGATTGATGCGGAATACGGCAGCGTACAGGCATATCTGAAAAAAGGAATAGGACTCTCGGCAGAAGAAATCGAACGGTTGCGCAGCATTTTATTAATAGATAATGGTTAATGGAAAATGGAGAATGCTATGCAGGCAGCAATAATTATCCATTATCCATTATTCATTATTCATTATTTTTCTCTATCTTTGCGCCCGAAATAAAAGATATACAGAGATTTAATGAAGACATTTGAAGAGCTTGGCGTTTCTCCGGAGATACGTAGAGCAATTGAAGAAATGGGATATGAGAATCCCATGCCGGTACAAGAGGAAGTGATTCCGTACCTTTTAGGAGAAAATAATGATGTAGTAGCTCTTGCACAGACAGGAACAGGTAAAACAGCCGCATTCGGTTTGCCCTTGCTCCAACAGATTGACGTAAAAAACAGAATTCCACAATCGCTTATCCTCTGCCCTACTCGTGAGCTTTGTCTCCAGATAGCAGGAGATTTGAATGACTATTCCAAATATATTGACGGACTAAAAGTATTACCTGTATATGGTGGTTCTTCTATTGACAGCCAGATACGCAGCCTCAAACGAGGAGTACACATCATTGTAGCTACACCCGGACGCCTGTTGGACCTGATGGAACGCAAAACCGTTTCCTTGTCTACCATCCACAATGTAGTAATGGATGAAGCGGACGAAATGCTTAATATGGGGTTCACAGAAAGCATCAACGCCATTCTGGCTGATGTACCGCAGGAACGCAACACTCTATTGTTTTCCGCAACAATGAGTCCGGAAATCGCACGCATTTCCAAAAATTACCTGCGCAATGCGAAAGAAATCACTATTGGCCGTAAGAATGAAAGTACCAACAACGTTAAACACGTTGTTTATACCGTACAGGCTAAAGACAAATACGAAGCTTTAAAGCGTATCGTCGATTACTACCCACAAATATACGGTATCATTTTCTGCCGTACCCGTAAAGAGACTCAGGAAATTGCAGACAAATTAATGCAAGAAGGCTACAATGCCGATTCTTTGCATGGTGAGCTTTCTCAAGCACAACGGGATGCTGTTATGCAGAAATTCCGCATCCGCAACTTGCAACTGCTCGTGGCAACTGACGTGGCTGCCCGCGGACTTGATGTAGACGATCTGACGCATGTTATCAATTACGGATTACCAGACGATACAGAGAGTTATACACATCGCAGCGGACGTACAGGACGTGCCGGAAAAACAGGAACTTCCATTGCCATCATCAACCTCCGTGAAAAAGGAAAGATGAGAGAAATTGAACGGATTATCAGCAAAAAATTCATTGTCGGAGAAATGCCAACAGCAGCAGGAATCTGTCAGAAGCAGCTGATTAAGGTTATTGATGATCTCGAAAAAGTAAAAGTAAACGAGGAAGAGATTGCTGACTTTATGCCGGAAATCTATCGTAAACTGGAATGGTTGAGCAAAGAGGACCTGATTAAACGAATGGTTTCTCACGAATTCAACCGTTTCGCCGAGTATTATCGCAACCGTGCAGAAATAGAAGTACCGACTGACATCAGAGGAGAACGTACCGGACGGGGTGACCGCAAAGAAGGTGGTTTCGAAAAAAGAAGCCGGAAAGCTGCTCCGGGCTTCAACCGTTTATTCATTAACTTAGGCAAAACGGACAGTTTCTTCCCCAGTGACCTCATCGGTTTGCTGAATAGCAATACACGTGGACGCATTGAATTAGGACGTATCGACTTAATGCAGAACTTCTCTTTCTTTGAAGTTCCCGAAAAAGAGGCTATCAATGTCGTAAAAGCTCTAAGCCGTGCAAAATGGAACGGACGGAAAGTCGTAGTAGAAGTATCTAGTGAAGAAGGCGGAAAAGGACATGAAAACGGTTCAAGTGAACGCAAAGGCGGAAAACGATTCGGCAAAGGAGAAGATCGTACTCCACGCTACGACAATAAAGATAGAAAAACAAAAGATGCTTCTACCAAAGGTCCAAAATCCGGCAAAAAAGAAAAACCGAGTCGTGCAGAACGAGGCTATTCGGATGCTCGCGGTCCAAAAAAGAAAGACGACTGGCAGGAATTCTTTAAAGACAAAGAACCAGACTTCAGTGAAGAAGGGTGGGCACGCAGAAAACCAAAGAAATAAAAACTTTCAAAGCAAAAACCATAGAATTCCCCTTTTGAGGGAATGGTTCCTTCTTAAAAAAAGTTGTACCAAAAACGTTTACATAACCTTTTATAAGGTGAGTTCAATATAAACTTAATGATTATGCTTCCCTTCCTTTGGAAAGGAAGGAGAAGCATGAGAATGAAGTTATATCAAACTCACCTTATTTTTAATTCTTTTATCAGATTTCCCGCTTTCCCGTATTTCTCGATAATAAAGAGCATATAACGCACATCCACACCGATACATCGTTGTAAATCGGGTTCAAATACAATATCACTGCTCATGGCTTCCCAATTGCCGTCAAACGCCAGACCGAGCAACTCTCCCTTACCGTTGAACATGGCACTGCCGGAGTTTCCTCCTGTTATATCATTGTTGGAGATAAAGCAGACATTCATATCTCCCTGTTCGTTGGCATACCTGCCGAAGTCGCGGGAAGATAATAAAGACAAGAGTTCCGGCTGCACGGCAAAGTCAATGTCTCCGGCATGCTCTTTTACCTTCTCAAAGATACCTTTCACTGTTGTATAATAGCCGTAAGTAGCCCCGTCGAAAGGAGAATAACCACTGACCGTCCCGAAACTGAGCCGCATGGTCGAATTGGCGTCGGGATAGAAATTACGGTCGGCATACATACGGCGCATGGCAGCGTTGAACAAGCGTTCCCCTTGCTCTATCTGCTCGGAAGCTTCGGAAATACTCTGATTCATCTCATAATACTTCACAATCAAATCCAGACTTAAGGAAACAACCGGATCCTCTATGAGATTATAAGTAGTATCTCGCTCCAGAAAGCGTTTTAAGCCTTTAGGAGACGTTATATTGGAAGTTGCATACAAAGAGTCTACATAGGTCTGAATATTCCCGTTGTAGAGCGTATCTATCTTCTCATACATAGCAGGCAGAAACTTTTTATCCACTTTCGACTGATACTCTTTGAGCATGGCAGCAAAAACCTCCTTATCAATGGAAAGATCAAGATTATCATACTTCTCCAATAACTTCTTCATGCGGGTAATCACCAGCTTCTCCTCGGCCTCAAAGTCGAAATTGAGAATTTCAAGACCAAGCTGCACCAATTCGGGACCATTGATAAACGATTCACCGAAATAAGCCAACGCACGATTGGTTTCACGGCGATTACTATAACTCAACTCTAAAGAAGAAAATAAACGAATCAGTTTCTCTCTCTCTTCCGGATGAGACTGAATCCAGTTACGAAGCTCTGCTTCAGCCACCCACTTCTTTTCCAACACTTTCAAATGCTTGATGGCTTTATTCGTTCCGATGCTATTCTTCCAATAATTGGAGCTTTCATCGTATTTTGAAGCATACTTGATACGAATATCCGGACGACGATCCATCTCCCGTTTCCAAACCGTTTGTTTTACTCCCCGCACATCAATCATTGCCTGGTTGATTCCATTCATCATCTCTTCGATACCATACGAGGAAAGGTAACGTTCCGTACTGCCCGGATAGCCAAGCGTCATGCAGAAAGAACCTTCTTTGTATCCATCCAAAGAAATGGGTGCTACATATTCGGGATGATAAGGGACGTTTTCAGGAGAATAATCCGCCGGACCATTCTTGGTATTAGCATAGATACGAAATACGCTGAAATCGCCCGTATGACGCGGCCACATCCAATTGTCCGTATCCCATCCGAACTTCCCGACAGAAGAAGGAGGTGCAAAAACCAGGCGGACATCATTATAATCACGATAAACAGATAGCCAGAATTCATTCCCTGCATAATAAGCATCTACAATACCAGTCAATGTAGAATCCTTTTCGGAGACTTCCATACTGATTACATTCATAATCGAATCAACAGCCACACGACGTTCTGTTTCCGTTTTAGCATGCCGGGCGGCAGACAATACGCGTTTAGTAACATCTTCCGTACGAAGCAGGAAACGAACATACAATTCCGGATTCGGCAGTTCTTCCTCAAGACTACGTGCAAAGAAGCCATCTTTCAGATAATCATGTTCCACAGAAGAGTGTTGCTGGATACTGCTGAAACCACAATGATGATTAGTAAACACCAGACCGTCTTCAGAAACCACCACTCCTGAACAGAAGCCTCCAAAACTGACAACAGCATCTGCCAGACATGGTTTCTTCGGATCATATATTTTATTCACAGGCATCTGCAAACCAAGTTCTTTCATTACCCGGTCAGTCTGTTTATTCTTTCGGAGATTTCCCAACAACCACATTCCCTCATCGGCAAATACATTCGACAGACAGAGAGAAAAGACTATCAAGACGGTTAGTCTGAACTTCATATTATTATTTTTAGATTCATTATTCTGTAATCAGCCTCAACTTCTTCGTTCCTACGCGGGCTTTCAGCCATTCGCTGATTTTCTCTTTTTCAGCAACAGACGGATGTCTGGCGAATTTAAGGACAGCCAATGTCACCGTATCCGTCTTCATCGAATCGACCCGCACTTCGAGCGAGTGAGCGATGGAAAAAGTTGTGATGGAAGGATAAAGCACCTTCAATTCGGGTACTAATGTACGACTCATAGCATCGTACGTTCTGTATTGCTCCAGTGTTGTCTCCAGTTGGGAAATTTTCACCGCCTGTTGTTGAAGCCGTTGCTCACTGTTTTTATAGAAGTCTTCCATGACCATGGCACGGATAGAAGATACATCTACCGCTTCATTGTTCATCCCCTGTAATACAATCAGTTTCGTATCTTCCAGCTTATACTCTTTCAACTTGCTACGAGCAATAGATATCGAAGCGTCAGGCACTTCAGGACCAATCAAAACAACCCGTACTTCTTTATGGTCATAGCTAATTTTCTTATCAAGTACCTGCGTATTCTCAAAGCTCAACTGATCGTTTATAAAACGATTGGCTGCTGCTTCATAGAAAGTGCTCTTTATAATTCCAAATGTCAGATAAACTGCAGGGCACATGGTAAGCACTACAATCAGAACGATGTATTTACGTACGGTCTTCTCACGGGTTTTATCCACAAACTCTTTCCGTTGGAAATGCATCACACGAACACCGAGGAAAGTAGCCAGGCTGATAAAAACAGAGTTGATAAAGTAAAGATAAAAAGCACCCAGAAAATAAATGAGATTACCGGAAGCCAGTCCGTAACCTGCCGTACAAAGCGGCGGCATCAATGCAGTAGCAATGGCAACACCCGGAATCACATTTCCTTTTTCCTTGGTAGAGAGAGCCACGACACCTGCCAAACCACCAAAAAGCGCGATGAATACATCATAAATAGTGGGCGATGTACGTGCCAGCAACTCTGACTGTGAACCGGCAATAGGGGCAAGAAGGAAAAAGATTGTTGCCGTAGTCACACTGAAAGCAGTCGTTATGAGAAAGCTCTTCAAAGAGCGTTTCATTAATTCAAAGTCATTCAGTCCGACAGACAGTCCTACTCCCATAATAGGTCCCATCAATGGAGAAATCAACATGGCACCGATAATAACGGCAGTGGAGTTCACATTCAATCCGAGTGATGCCATGAATATGGCAAAGATCAGAATCCATAAATTGGCACCTTTGAACTCTACCCCCTTACGGATAGAATCCACTGTGGCCAGTTCATTATCCTTATCTTTCCTCAAGTCCAGATATTCTCCCAGAAAGGACTTGATAGCAAACTTATTACGTTCATCTGTCTTCATAGTTATTTCTTCTTTATAAATCGATTAATAACAGGAATCTGACTCAATGGTAAATCCTTCTTGATAATATAAGCTATAAATAGCAATAAGAGTACGGTACGGAAAGCGAGACGGAGCACTATATTAGGGATAGGAACCTGCTCTCCAATAATGTAAAGTACCGCTGCCAGCAGAACATAAAGTCCGAGGCTTTTCAAATCATAACGAATCGGGTATTCTTTCTGTCCTATCCAGTAGGATAGCAGCAAGATGACTGCATAGCCTGCAACAGAAGCCCATGCCGAAGCAAGATAACCGTAAACCGGCACAAACAGGATGTTCAATACGACAATAATAACACAACCAATCACCGAGAAGTAGGCTCCCCAATAGGTCTTATCCGTCAGTTTATACCAAAAGGAAAGATTGAAATAGATTCCCTTACATATTTCTGCAAGCATCACAACAGCCACTACTCCCAGCCCTTCCCAATATCCTCTTGCCACCAGATAGCGCAACAAATCCAAATAGAACATCACGGCAAGGAAAGCCAACAATGAGAAGATGAGGAAATATTTCATTGCAGCCGCATACATTTTACGATTGTCCCCTTCTCTGTCTTTTCCAAAAACAAAGGGTTCGTATGCATAACGGAAAGCCTGCGTAAACATAGCCATTACCATAGCAATCTTACTGGTAGCCGCATAAATGCCCAACTGGACCAGTCCTTCCTGACGATCCTCGAAAAGAAACGGATAAATCATCTTATCCACCGTCTGATTCAGAATACCGACCAGCCCCAGAATCAACACCGGGAAAGAATATACTATCATTCGTTTTAGCAGTGCCTTGTCCAACTTATAAGCAAAGCCTCTCAATTCAGGAATAAAGAAGAACATCTGCACTGCCGAAATAATCAGATTACTGATGAAAATATAACCTACCAGATAATCCGGATCATAAAACCAGGAAACCGTTGCCGGAAAATGAACATTCAGCCACGGACAGAGCAACAGAAAGAACAGATTCAAGCCGATTCCACCGATAATAGAAAGCAATTTAATAGCCGCAAACTTAATCGGTCTTTTCTTATAACGTAAGTAGGCGAAAGGAATGCACTGGAAAGAATCCAAAGCCACCACCATAGCCATCATCGCTATAAACTCGGGATGATTGCCATAATCCAGCAGATTGGCGATCGGTTGCAGGAACAGTAGACAGAGAAGGACGAAAATCAAGGATACCCCGCCTACTGAAAGCAAAGAGTTTGCATAC
>OGHH01002572.1_pt1 | contig 10031 bp, 4 predicted proteins | sample 1571471 | NCBI WGS metagenome assembly OGHH01 (sample SAMEA2581936, study PRJEB24529) | metagenome | biome: Human gut stool | place: China | collected 2011
CATACATTCAATTTTCATTTTGTTATTCAATCAGTTTCCAGAGAAAGTAGATGCTATTGTTTACCACTTTCGTTCTTTATCAAATCTTTCAGTTCTTGTTCCGATTCGAAAGTCTTTATCCAATCCACATAGATGCTGCCTGTTTCATTGGCTTCATACCAGATTTTCCAAAATTGAAGTTCCACCGTGTCGTACTTCGTCAATGAGGTAGGCATATACTGTTGGTTTTTGCCAAGGAATTTCTTCGTGAAGTCGGCGTAGAATACTTTGTATTCACCGCAATCTACCACAGTCATGGCATTTTTTCCTTTATCGGTATCTTCGCCATATTTACCGGCTACGGTAATGCCGCTTCCACCCCAAATGTCGAGATACCACTCTATGCTTGTTGATGCTTCGAACACATTTTCGGGGAATTTCACTTTAAAGGCCAAGATGGGATAGTTGGTTACGTTGAACCCAAAACCGCCGGTGCGACAAATGCGAACAGCTTTGTAAGTCTTATCTTCACCGGGGAAAATACGAAGTACTCCGTCATTCTCCATCCATTCAAATTCCCGGTGAGTAAAGTTTCCGAATGGCTGCCAGATATTCTCGACAGTAAACTGGTCGTTCATTAAACCTTCGCTCACGCTGACACTCATCGTAGCTTTGACAGGTTTACCATCACCATAGTCGGCCAAAGCGGTAATTACTGCATTGCCATAAGCCTTCGCCACGAACCGGCCTTTTTCGTCAATCTCTACAACATCCGGCTTACTGCTTTCCCATGCGATGTACGAAAGCGTAGCATCTATCGGCGTTACATTCATCTGTGGAGTGTAGGTTTCGCCCAAAGCTAGTTTGTCTGTTTCTTTCACAAATTCCATACTTTCGATATAGATAATGGGCTTCACCTTAATTTCAAACTCTTTCGTGAAATGTTTGTCGTCGGTAGCGGTAACTTGGATGCGTGCCTTTCCTTCAGCTATGCCCTTCACCTCGCCTTTTTCATTGACGGTGGCTTTATCGGGAGTAAGGCTTTTCCAAATCACTCCGGGGTAAGTGGGATCGACCGGAGTAGTCTGCCAAATGAGCGGCAGAGTCGAGGTAACAAACACTTCAAGCTCTTCATTAGTAAGACTGATATCAGTGATGTGAATAATTTCGTTTACCACCTTCACATTGATGGTCGAAGTGGCAGAATAGCCCACAGCCGGCTTGGCCGAAATTACCGTACTACCGGCCTTCACTGCCGTGATGCGTCCTTCGGCATCTACGGTAGCCACATCGGGCACAGTCGATTTCCATACCACCTCTTTGTTGAAAGCCTCATCCGGGCCTACGGTATATTTTATCAAAGTATCAGTGCCTATCAGCAGAGGCAGTTCGGGAGTCACCTCAAGGTTGATTTCCTTAACGAGCACTCTCTCTTCTAAAACAGGGGATACATCGTCATCGTTGCACGAAACGGTCACCACCAAGGCACCCGCCAACAGTGTTGCAAATGCACCCTTTTGAAGTATGTTTTTGTATGTCATAATTCGATTACTTTATAAATGAATAATGAATGGATTATTGGTTCCAACCCGGATTTTGTTTCAAGTTGGAGTTCAGTTTGAGCTGGTCGGTGGGCAGCGGCAATAAGTAATGCTTTTCGTGCCAGTTGCGTCCTTTCTCGTGGATAATGCAACCTTCACCATCTTTCTCCTTAAAGGAAGCATCAGGCCATCTGTTTTCAAAATCGGTACCTTTCCACTTCACACCGGTGAGGTTCATCGGCATTTCGTCTTCGGCCGTTTTCCAACGCTTCAGATCATCAATGCGGAAATTCTCATCGAAAAATTCGATGGTACGCTCACGACGAATCTCTGTGCGCATATCCAAATTATTTGCCGTGACAAAGTCGTTAGTCAAGTCAGGCATTTCGGGGTTAATGCGTTTACGTGTCAAGTTCAAGCTGATAGCCAAGTCTTCATCTGATATTTGTCCATCGCGTTCAAACACAGCTTCGGCATAGTTCAGCAGCACCTCGGCATAGCGGATGACGGGGAAGTCGTAAGCTTCCATACCGGTGGGCACTCCGTCACGTTCGCTGCACCACTTGTGGGGAAAGTAGCCCGTACCGGTTTGAGGCATGAAGTTCCTATGCGAGGCATTGGCTATTTCGGCAGCATTGCCGCTCCAATCGATGCGTCCGCCGTTTGTACCCCAGTAAGTTTGTCCGGGCACCATAAGCTGATTGTTCATGCGGTTGTCGCGATTTTTATATTCATCATCCACTTTCGTGTAATTCCACGTTTGGGGATTGATGGGCAACCCATTGCTTTGCAGATACATATTAGCCATTTTACGAGTAACATACAAGGCATTACCCAAACGCCCTTGGGTTATGTTGAACCCGATAGAATTGATAACAGGGTCGTGGCGGCGGGTAAAGATATACTCTTTATTACCTGTTTTATTGATACTGGCAGGGTTCGACTTTTCATTTTCCAAGATAAAGAGATACTTGTAGGCCTCCGTACCCAATTCTTGAGGAGCAAAAAGCTCGAATGCTCCGCCCGCCATTACATCATGAGCCGCCTGTGCTGCGGTATTGAGCAAATCTTTTGTACGTTCGGTATTTTGACCGCCATTATGGAATTTCTCCCATGTACCTTCATAGAGGGCTACACGCGAAAGAAATGCCAAAGCGGCTTCGCAGGAGAGGCGGCCTTCATCGCTGCTGCTGATAGCCTTATCGACGGGTAATAGTTTAGCGGCTTCTTTCAAGTCGTCAATGATGAAGTCAGCTACCTCGGTACGCGGATTACGGGCCTTCTGCATCTCAGGCGAGTCGATGTCGAGCGGTGTGCGGGTAATGATAAGATCACCATAAGCCTGCAACAACTCAAAGTAACAATAAGCACGGAAGAAACGGGCTTCCCCCACCGAAATGGCAATGTCGGCTTGTTGTTCATACGTATCGGCTTGTTGCAATAAAGTATTGGTTTGACGAATACGATTGTAATTGTCGGTATAATGCTTGTCTGACGACGGAATACTGTTCGTTCCGTTACTATAGATGTTCACCGTGCTACCGGCAAACAAGTCCGAGCGAATATCAGCGTGCTGACTGTCGTCGAGCCATCGAAAGTCGGCCGACCAGCCATAGAACTGGGTGGCAAAAAGTTTGAAGTGTTCGGGCGACTTCCAATAGTTGGTATCCGCCAATTGCGTCTTGGGCTCAAGGTCTAAACACGACTGCATGGTCATGGCGCAAATAATTCCTAAAATATATACTATTTTTTTCATTGTTATCTTCAATATTAAGAATAAAAATTAGAATGTGGCATTCACACCGAAAGTCACGGTGCGGTTAAACGGATAGCGTTGCTTGTTTTCCACTTTGCGGGTGGCTTCGGGATCCCAACCATCGGTGATATACGATTTTTCCCATCAGTCGGCGCCCGATACATAAATACGCAGGTTGCTGATAAAACCGCTCTTATTCATCCATGCCTTTGGCAATGTGTAACCAAGTACAATCTCTTTGAGACGCAGGTAAGCTCCGTTATCGGCCGACCAGGTAGAGGGAATGTAGTTATAGTTATTGATGTCATTACTGTTTGAATAAGTAGGGAAATGGTTATTGGGAGTTTCAGGACTCCATACATTACCTACCGACTGGTTGGTAGTGTTCAGCCAAATAGCTTTGAAAGGCACTTTCCAAGAGTCGATTTCACGATAGATGGTACGCTTGCCCACACCTTGGAATACGGTATTGAAATCGAATCCTTTCCACTCGCATCCGAAATTAAACGAGAACGAATATTTTGGGTCGTCGGAACCAAGAAATACAAGGTCGTCTTGTGTCAGTTTACCGTCTTTGTTCACATCTTCATACATGTGGTCGCCCAAACGCAAGTTGGCAGGTAGAGCGATAGAGTTGCTGCCCACATATTTGTCCACATAATAGTCCAGTTGGTCTTGGTTTTGTACCTTGCCCACATAGCGGTAGCCAAATACCGAATTGAGCGGATAGCCATTCACAGCTTCGTTATAACCTGCGCTCACCACGATGTTACCTCCATCAACGAGTTTATTGGTCATATAGGTTAACGTACCGCCAACGTGGTAGTTGAAACCGCCTATCTTGTCACGCCAAGTCAAGCTGGCATCGTAACCATTGGCCTCAAACTTACCGCTATTAGTACTGGGAGCAGTTCCACCCAATACACCGGGGTGCAGACGCGAAACCAGCATATTGTCGTTTTTCTTTTTAAAGACCTCGAACGTACCCGTAAGGCGATTGTTGAAGAATCCGAAGTCAATACCCAAGTTATAGTTGTAAATACGTTCCCAAGTACGCACAGTGCTCACCAGTCCGGCAGATTCCACATAGGTTCCTTTCGAGTTGCCCAACAAAGCACCGCTGTTCGATTTGTAGTTGTAAAGTTGGATGCCGTCATAGCGTCCAATACCATTTTGATTACCTACCTCACCATATGAGGCACGTAGTTTCAGTTCATTCACATAGTCACGCAAGTTCTCCATGAATTTCTCTTCAGTGATACGCCATCCGGCTGATGCGCCCCAGAAGAAGTTCCAGCGATTCTTGGGCAAGAATTTCGAAGAGCCGTCGTAGCGAGCATTCACTTCTACCATATATCTTGACTTATAGTTGTAATTCAAGCGACCGAAATAAGAGAGAATAGCTTCCTCCCAACGGTCTACCTTGTCTATGTAGATTTGTCCTTTACCGTTAAGCGATTCGATTGCCGCTTCCACGTCCATTGCTTTGGTGCCGCTATAATCGTAAGCGGCATAATCGTATTGCACACCTCCCATAAGCGATATGTCGTGAGCCTCATCAAATAATTTCTTATAAGTGAGGAAAGCTGATGCCGTGTAATTGTCGGTACGCGCAGAACTTTTAGTATACGATGATTTTTCTTTTGCGGGATAGGGAGAGTTCTCATTTTGAATCGGTGTACCGTCGTATTGATACCAATCAATCGAAAGATATTGTTCGTCACGGGCCGCATTGTTCGTTGAGTATCCCAAAGTTCCCTGAAAATCAAGACCATCCAAAATGTTCACTTTCAAAATCTCGTTCACATTCATTGTGGTCACCACAAGTTTGTTGTCACCACCCAATTCGGCCGACCAGTTAGGGGTATGAATGCCTCCCCACGCATACGGTTTGCCATCAATAGTCGAAACCGGTAGCCCTGGCTGCGGTATGCTACTACCTAATATACTACCAATCTGTGTAGGAGCCACCTGATGCTGACGACTAGCTGACATGTTGGTTTCCAAGCTGATACGGTTGTTTATCTTGAAACTGTTGAATAAACGTACGTTATAGCGTTCGTTCGAGTTGTTCCCCCATTGCAGCGTCCCTTGGTCGTTCAAATAACCCAACGAAAGTCGGTAGGTCGATTTTTCCGAACCTCCGCTTACGCTGAGGTTATGCTGGGTAGAAGTGGCATTTCCCCAAAGCACATCAGTCCAGTTCATATCGTGAAACACAAAATCGGCCACACCACGGAATCCTCCCGGAATGGGATCTTCATCGGGGTTGTTTCCACCATGCAGATTAATCCAACTCCCCTTCATCGCTTTAGCCAAACGGGCATAGCGCACCCAGTTGTCGTCTTCTCCATAGCCATCATTCAAACGGGCTTGGAGCACACCGTCCGTCCATTCGTCCATGCTCATCATGCGGGGCTGCAAACCCACAATTTTACGTGTAACCGAACCACTATATTCCACCTTGGTTCTGCCGGCATCGGGACGTTTGGTAGTTACCAAAATCACACCACCTGCCGCTTTTGCACCATAAATGGCAGCCGAAGCATCTTTCAGGAAGTTAATGGTTTCGATGTCGTCCGCATTGAGTTGAGCCATCTCACTCACACCACTGGCTGGTACACCGTCAATAATCAAGAGAGGTTCTACCTTGTTCTTCGATACAGAACCACGGATTGAGACACCCCATCCCTCTTCACCGGGAGCAGCCGACGAGCGGGTGATGCGTAAGCCCGGAACCTGACCTTGCATGGCCGAAAGCGGATTGGATACCGTACCTTTGTCTTTAAAAAGTTTTTGGTCGACCACTGTTACCGAGCCTGTCAACGATTCTTTTTTCTGAGTACCATAACCTACCACGACAACCTCATCCAGCACCTCTGTATCTTCGTGCATGATAATTTTAGCCAGATTCGTCCCTTTTACAGAAACTTCCAACGTCTTATAACCAATAAAAGAAATCACCAACGTACCACCTGATACATTATTCAAAGTAAAGTTTCCATCCATATCCGTTATCGTACCATTGGTAGTGCCTTTCACTTTGACATTGGCACCAATAACAGGTTCGCCATAGGAATCCACGATTTTACCTTTGATTGTCCCAGTCTGCGAAACAGCCTGTACTTCTCCCACATAGGCAAATACCGCCTGCGGAGCACCTGTTACAAGGGCAGAGGCCATCACCGTAGAGAATAGAAATCTTCTCGATGAGAATCTGAAGAGATTTTTTTTCATATACATAAAATTTAAAACTAACATTTATACTATTTATTCTAATATTAGATACACTGTTGGATATACTCACGGATTTCTTTCCGACTGATAAACAAGTGGTTTTCCACCGTACGGGAAGAAATTCCCAATTGGGCGGCAATATCAGCCGAGGATTTATTTTCGAAACGACTCATGATATAAATCTTCCGACGTTGTTCAGGAAGCTGATTGGCTCTCTCCCATTCGCATGTCAATAGATTATTGGCAATAATCTGGCTCTCCACTTCATTGGTACAAGTAGGAATCCGGTCGAAAAGATAGGAAGTTACTTCTTGAGCTTTGTAAAAACGACGCAAATAGTCCGTTACTAGATTCCGGCAAATCGCGAATATAAAATGTTTCACTGTTTCCGGACGCAATATCTGCTTATAGTCCATCAAACGCAAAAAGACATCTTGTGACAGATCTTTTGCTTCTTCGTCCTTACCTATTTTATAATAGATATAAAGATAAACGGAATGATGATAACTCTTATAAGAGTCAGCAACCAGTTGAGTGGATTTCATGTTTATATTTTCCATTGCTTAGATTTTTGTTTATCATTACGCTGGCAAATATAAATGGTAAATACGGAAAAGAAACAATAAAAAAGGGCGGATAGATTTCATCCTATTGGAAGGAAAACAGAAGTCGTAATACCTACTGGTAATCAATCAATTATACAATCACAAACTGGAGTCTCAAATTATTATATGAGACTCCGACAATCAATCTTCATTAGTTCGTCCTATACTTTGGACGTATTCATTCGGGGTTATTCCAGTTGTCTTTTTAAAATAGCGGAAAAAGGAAGTGCGAGAACTAAAACCACACAGTTCAGCTAAAGCACTTAAGGTATATTTTGAATATTCATCCTCATTAAGTAACCGTTTAAACTCAGCTATGCGGTAATCATTCAGATAATCATAATAATTCTTGTTCAAGAACTGATTAAACACGTAGGACAATGTATATGGAGAGACGTTCAGCACTGACGCCAAATCCGCAATCTTTAAATCAGGGTTAACATACAGTCTTTTTTCCTGCATCAACATATCCAGTTCGTCTGCCAGCCGATGACATTCTTCCATACTCACATTGCTCTTTCTGTATTTTTCTTCAATTATCGGTTTCTCGGTTTCTATGACGTCCGCCGCAAGAGCCGGAGAGTTCTTTTTTCTCCGGTAATAAGCATAGCTTAAGCATATTATTGCAATCAATAATAGAATTGTTCCCCATAAGGTCGCGTTAAAAGAGGAAGCAATAGTCACTGATAAACAGATTTCTGAACCGGGCTCACCAATCCGACGGATTTTGAATTGATATTTCCCAGAAGACAAGTCATAATAGGTCAGTTCGGATTTACCACCTAACAACTGCCAATCATCATCCATCCCTTCCATTTTATATTCATAAGACATATATGCAGGATCGGAATAGGTAAATCCGGAGAAACAGATAGTCAGATTCTTGTGCGACGGTTCCAAAGAGACTTTATAGAGATGCTGTTCTCTCTGTATAGCAGGATGATAAGGTTCTTTACCATTCACATATACATCTGTAATAGCCAGGGGATAACTGTTTTCTTCATTTATATCACGTAAATCCCTGGTCAAATAAATCAATCCTTTGGAATTGCCAAACCAGATTGTTCCCGAAGCATCTATAACAGGGCAACAGGTAATAAAAACAGAACTCGGTAATCCATCCACAAAAGTATAAGGAACAATTGTACTTTTTTTATCATAACGGTACAAGCCCAGATTCGTACCAATCCACAGCCACCCTTCACGGTCTTCGATCATAAACATGGCGTCTTTCCCTTCCAAAAGAGTACCTGGCTGGAGTCTTCGAAAATGAGTCATTGACAAATCGGAAATAAAAATGGGGCCTTTATCCGGAAGGAAATAGAGTTCGTGGGAAGAATCTTCATATACTGTCCTGATTTTCTCTTTATGTATAAAGCCTTCGGGGAATACATCTGATTTTATGCTACGAGTGGAAGGATCCCAGATACATAAACCGGTAGCCGTACAAATCCAGCCCTTTCCTGTAGAATCAAAGCATATATCAAGCACATTCCCTTCCGGGAGTTTGGAGTTCGAACTGGTATAGTGATTGAGTTGTTCGCCATCTTTATACTGATACAAACCCATTGAAGTGGCAATCCACAGACAACCGTCATTGTCCGACTTGATGCAGAAAACATGTCCTTTCACAAAAGGAGTCTCCGAAGGTTCAAAATCACGGATAGTTAATGTAGAAGAATCCAGTATATACATGCCACCACCATACGTACCGATATAATACTTTCCCTGAAACGGGTAAATACACATTATCATATTAGAGCGTAATTGAGGTGACTTGAAACTCCTAAAACGCCGATTCTTCTCATCAACATAGAACAAACCATTGCGGGAACCTATCAATCTTTCATTCTCATTGATAGCTATGGCCCGTACCGGTATGTCTTTTGAGTCAAAATAAGGAGAATAAGAATAGGTAGAGAAAAGCCCGCTCTGATACAGTGTATAATCAAGTCCCAACTGATAGAATCCAACCCATATCAATCCTTCTCTGTCCACCAGCAATGAATAGACTGAGTTAGAGCGGATTCCGCCATTAGTACCGGGTTCATAGCAGAAAGATTTCATAACCTTATTTTCCTTGACAGATACAAAATGTACTCCATTTCCGTCTGTTCCAACATAAAGTATATCTTTTCCGTCACCCGACAAAGAGGAAATTACATTGCATCCCAAATCAATCCAATTATCCCTGAACTTCCCTGTCGATATATCGAAAACAACCACTCCATGTTCCATTGTTCCTAAATAGAGCCTGGAACCAATTCGTGCCATTTTCTGATAAGTATAATCCTGTCTATCATTGTCACCGTATGGACATAAAGTTATTTTTCGGGTAGACAGATTCATTGAATATAGTTTGGAGCGGGTCAGAATCCATAATGTATCTTTTTCTCCCATATTCAAATCGACTATGAAATTATCCGATGACCACATATCCGCATTGATAGTAATCTGCTTCATTTCATTATTTTTGCAGACAAACAATCCTTTTTCGCTGCCAATATATAAGGTTCCCTGCGCATCGGTCAATAAAGAACGAACTCCGAATTTTATCACTTCAGCAACAAACGGTTCTAATTTACCGGATTCTTTATTTATCCGCCAAAGGCCCATATCGTTTCCCACCAAAATCTGATTGCCTTGCGTTTCCGCAATCACATTCACCCATTTCAGTTTTTCATCATCTCCGAATATCGGATAATGCTTGAAACGAAAACCATCAAAACATTCAACAGACGTAGCTGTTCCAATCCAAAGATAACCTACGGAGTCTTTATACAAGGCACTGACCGTTAAATCAGATAATCCATTTGTTTCTGACAGACCGCGAAAGGAATAAGAAATCGGATAGGCAGACAGAAAAAAAGAAATAAATATAAGGCTTGTTATATGTCGTATCAGATTATTCAT
>OGHH01002582.1_pt1 | contig 9999 bp, 8 predicted proteins | sample 1571471 | NCBI WGS metagenome assembly OGHH01 (sample SAMEA2581936, study PRJEB24529) | metagenome | biome: Human gut stool | place: China | collected 2011
CAAAAAAGGGCACTGATTGCAATGCAATACAGCGCCCTACATCATCGGACATGGAAAACACCGACCGTGCAAAAACCGTGCAGAAACCGTGCAGCCATGGCTTACAAAACAAAAAAGCCATGAAATCTTTCGATTTACAGCTTCCACGGTAGACATTCCTACGCGTTGGAACCCGCGGGCTAAGCAACAGCCCACTGGGCTGATTGCTTGCGGCGCTACGCGCCGCCGCCCTGTTCGAGCCCCTTCCATCGCGCAAACAAAAAAGAAAAACCAGCGAAACTCCTCATCTTTAATCAATTTCTTCACATTTCCATTAAAACAGAAATAAACCAATGTCATATTGGTAGCTCCGATAAACATGAAAATAGTTATTACATACTCTATATAAGAGGAATTCCAATAAGCGATACTTGCGTTTTTGGTTGAATATCCACCAGTAGATATAGCCGTGAACGCATGATTTACCGCATCATACAAATTCATCGGACCAGCCCATAAAAGGCCGACTAAAAAAAGTGTCAGAAAAACATACACCCCCCACAGGCGTTTAGCGACTTGCGTAATACGAGGACGAAAACGTTCATGGGTTATACCGGGCGTTTCGGCATCAAACATCTGCGAGGCACCACCCCCGAAAATAGGCATCAAAGCCACGGTGAATACGACCATACCGATACCTCCCTGCCACTGTGTAAGACTCCGCCAGAATAAGATACCTTTAGGCAACGCTTCTATATTCGTTAAAATAGTAGAGCCTGTAGTCGTAAATCCGGACATGGTCTCGAAAAAGGCATCGGTCACATTATCTATATATCCTCCTATATAGAATGGTAACATTCCAAATAAAGAGAATAAAATCCATGTCAATGTCACGATCAACATTCCTTCCCGCCGGCCGGCCGAGTGTTCATTCGCCTTAAAGCCCATAGAGTAGAACAAAAAACCGGTCCCGAATAAGATTCCGCTTGAAATAAGAAGCGGATATACATCCCTCCCCCGATAAAGGAAGGCTACGACAGTAGCAGCCAGCATAAAAAAAGTCTCAAGGATGAACATCACCCCTAGCATCTTCACTATAAAACGTACGTTCAACATAACTATCAACTAGTTAAAGTAGTCCTCCAGCTTACGCATAGCCGTATCCAAGCAGAATACGACAACATGATCGTATGCCTGTATCTGAGTATCACCCTTGATCATCATAGGTTCACCGTCACGAATCAACCCACCGAGAGTCATATCTTTCGGCAGACGGAGATCCTTGACTTGTTTCTTGGTAATCTTTGAATCCGGGCGAGCCACCAACTCCGCCACATCCGCATTCGCAAAGGTCAAACATTTCACGTTAGAGACATCCGCATCCAAAAGAAATTGATAGATATGGCTGGCCGCTATCAGCTTTTTGTTGATAACCGAACCGATGTCCATACTTTCCGCCAATTGGATATAATCGATATTCTCAATCTTAGCGATTGTCTTAAACACACCTAAACGCTTAGCGGCCAGACATGCCAATATATTCGTGCTGGAATTTTCCGTCAAAGCTATAAAAGTCTGCGCATCCTTGATGCCTTCTTGCATCAACAAATCAGTATCACGGCCGTCTCCGTTTATAATCAATACATTACTAGGCACTACCTCAGCGATTCGATGACTTTTCTCTTTATTAGCCTCAATTACTTTTACCCGGATGTTATTCGGTAAATATTGGCAAGCACGGATAGCGATACGGCTTCCTCCCATAATAATAACCTTCTTTACTTCCGGATCTTTCTTCCCGGCCAGTAAGCGCACATCCTCTATATGAGATCGGGTCGTCGTAAAGAATACGATGTCACCAGACTCTATCCGGTCCGTACCACGGGGGATTATCGTCTCGTTCTTTCGCTTAATAGCGACAATATGATATAGCTTCTGCTCATTTAGCAATTCGGCCAATACCCGGTTCACCAAACGGGAATTATCCCGAACTTTAACACCTATCAGAATTAAAGCTCCACCAAACAGCTCCCAATATTGGCGTGTCCACGGACGGCGCACAGCTGTCACGATCTCCTTAGCCGCCAACATCTCAGGGTAAATCATCGAGTTGATTCCCAGTTTCTCGAAAAGTTCTTTATTTTTGGGTAATAAATATTCGTAGTTATTGATTCGGGCCAACGTACGATGCGCTCCTAGATTATGAGCCAACATACAAGCCGTCACATTGGTAGTCTCCTCGGGAGTAACACTTACGAACAAGTCCGCTTTCTTGATCCCCGCTTCCTCCAAATCTCTAAGCGAGGTCGGATTCCCGACCATAGGGAGAATCTCCATGCTAGATTTTGAGAAATTCAGCCGTTCCTCATTCGGATCCATCAAAATGATATCCTGATTCTCTTGAGATAACATTTTCGCTAAATGTGTACCTACTTCTCCCGCACCGGCTATGACAATTTTCATATTTTATTAATTGACAATAATCAATTCTCCTTTTTCAACTGTTTCGCAATGCTCTCGGCATCCATACCACATAATTGATACAGTTCCGGTATAGAACCATGCTCGATAAACGCATCCGGCACTCCGATACGCTTTACATGAGGCGTATAGCCATTGTCTGCCATAAACTCAAGGACAGCGCTACCAAAACCTCCTTTTATCACTCCATTCTCTACCGTAATAATACGGTTATATTTCTGCCCGATCTCATGCAACAGCTCCTCATCCAACGGTTTCAAGTAGATCATATCGTAATGGGCTATCGATACCCCCTCTTCTTTCACCATCTCGATGGCTTTGATCACCTCGTTTCCGATCGGTCCGATAGAAAGTACGGCGATATCATCCCCGTCACACAACTTTTTCCCTTTTCCTATAGGCAATACTTGCATCTCGTTACGCCAATCTTTCATCTCCCCCTTACCTCTAGGGTAACGAATTACGAACGGGCCATCAAAAGCGGCATAGCCTGTATACATCAAATTCCGTAAATCCAACTCATTCAATGGGGAAGCGATTACCAAATTCGGTATCGGACGAAGATATGCTAAATCAAACACGCCATGATGTGTAGCTCCATCCTCTCCCACTAATCCCGCACGATCCAGACAAATCACCATATGTAGTTTTTGCAAAGCTACATCATGGATAACCATATCATACGCACGCTGCATAAACGAGGAATACACGTTGCAGAAAGGTATCATTCCCTCCTTTGCTAATCCGGCAGAGAAAGTTACGGAATGTCCTTCCGCAATTCCCACGTCAAACGCACGATCCGGGAAGGCTTTCATCATATAGGTCATCGAGCAACCGGAAGGCATAGCCGGAGTTACGCCTACAATACGTTCATCTTTCTCCGCAAGCTCTACCAATGTATGACCGAATACGTCTTGATATAATTGAGGCTCATCTAATTTACGAACGATAATACGCTGGCCGGTTTCCTTATTGAACTTTCCGGGAGCATGCCATTCCGTAGCGGACTCTTCCGCAGGTTTAAAGCCTTTTCCTTTTTTCGTTTTGATGTGCAACAGCTTAGGGCCTTGCATATCTTTTATATCATTCAATACCTTCACCAGATAATTTACATCATGCCCATCCACCGGACCAAAGTAACGGATGCTGAAGCCTTCAAATAAATTATGTTGCTGGGTAAGCAATGCTTTAAGGCTATTGTTAAAACGTAAGATGTTTTCCCGGCGATCGTTATTGATGAGCTTGATCTTCTTTAAGCCTCGATACACATCGTATCTCATTTTATTATAGGCTTGACTCGTCGTTATATCCACTAAATACTGGCTAAGACCACCTACGCTATGATCTATCGCCATATCGTTATCATTCAGGATAATTAACAAATTATTAGGGTTGGCAGACGCATTATTCAACCCCTCGAAGGCGAGTCCTCCGGTCATAGCGCCATCCCCAATCACGGCGATCACATGGCGATCCAGTTCCTTCTTCAAGGCCGAGGCTACCGACATACCCATCGCCGCAGAGATTGAATTTGAAGCGTGTCCGGCGATAAAAGCGTCATACTCGCTTTCCGCCGGATTAGGGAAGCCGCTAATTCCTTTAAACTTACGGAGCGTATGGAAAATATCTTTCCTTCCTGTAAGTATTTTATGTCCATAAGCTTGATGCCCGACATCCCAGACAATACGGTCATAGGGGGTATTGAATACATAATGAAGGGCGACTGTCAGCTCTACCGTACCAAGGCTTGCACCTAGGTGACCAGGATTCTCAGACAAAACATCGATAATATATTGACGCAAATCGGCACATACCTGCTCCAACTTATCCTGTGACAAATGTCTCAAGTCTTCCGGAAAATGAATGCTATCCAATAGGTGTTCAACTTTGCTTTCAGCCATGTCTGCTAATTTTTCTGGCAAAAATACAGAATAAACGGCATATATAATAGTATTGTCCTGTCATTTCTTAGACAAGGGGGAAATCCATATTGATTTTAACAGCTAAATCCTATAAAATTTCATAGTTATGTTTTTTTTAAAACATAGTTATGAGTTGTGAATTTCATAACTATGAATTTTTCAAGTTATAATATAGTCATGAAATAACACCACTTGGAAATAAAAATAGCCCAACCACACCAAATTTGATCTCTTAAAAAGCACAATAAGTCTAATATTTCCAAACTATTACCTATACACCTAATAATCAACATACAATAAAATCGTATCTATCCAAGCTCCGATTAGTATCCATAGTATTTTGAATTTCTATTAATACTAATCACTATTTCTATGGATAGTAAAGCAGGCTACAATGAAGCCTATTTTCAAGAAATATACAATAAACAGAATGGCTCCCGGCTGATTAATGATACGTTTAGCGGTAAAGCATGTACATAGCTACGTATTCAAGTAAAGATTCGTATATGGTACAGTTGTCCAAATAAAAAAGAGCTGTGCTTCCCATTTTACCGAGAAACTTAACAGCTCTTTCTTCTTACAAAACCTCTTAATTTTTTATTCCAAGGTAAAGTTACCGGTCAAGTGTCCCAACCGATGTAACAACACAACCTGATACTGGCCATTTACTTCTCCCGCTAAAGAGAAAGAATAAGTTCCACCTGCCTCTGAAGAAACAACATCTTCATAGACTTTCACTCCTTTATCATTCATGACACATACGGTCAAGTTTGATAAATCATCTTCAAAGCTCAAGGAAAGGATGTCTCCTTCGATTGATGCAACTGGAGGACGGTTTGTGTTAACGGAACGATAATAATCCTCCTCATTCCATTGTCCTTCTGTAGGGATAGTATCCGCAAAAGAAAACTGAACTAAAAACAACATAACTGCTAAAACAGCAAATTTAAATGCATTTCTCATAACAAATGTGTATTAATTGTGAAACAAACATAGCATGATTAGTTAAAAAGCAAGGCATTACTAATTGCACAAATTATGCACAATCCTATTAAAAGTCACGTATAAACTTATCAAACTTCTCAGAAGAACCTTTCTCTGAGTGAATTTTATCATATAATCGTTTCCTTATCATTGAAACATTAGTTGGAGTTGTCACAATCAACATAGCAATAGTAACAGGAGGAACATTTGCTTTAATTAAACAGCTAACCCGCAATTCTGTCATCGTTAATCTAGGAGCGACACCCATTAAACGATGAGTAAAATTGTCATATGTATTATCTATAGCCTTAAACAACTCATCCCAATCCTCTTCTTTAGGCCTCCATTCTTCTTTAAGGTGGAATCTATAATAAATATCCGACATACAAAATTCCTCAATCAGAAGCTGCTTTTCCGTTTTAACGCATTTTAAAGTCTGATTTTCAGCTTCTAATTTTAATTTTTGCAAAGCCATAAGTTCTTTATCTTTTTCAGTATAGGCCATGGAAGACTCTTCCAGTTGCTTTTCCAAGCACTGGATCATCTTTTCATTATGCTCAAGACGTATTTGATCTTCGTCTCTCTTCTTCTTTAGAGCAAATAGTCTTTCTCGTTGCTCACACAGTTTCATCTTTTTTCTTTTCAGAGAAAAATATACACATATTGCCCCCATTACAACACAAATCAGACAAATTCCACCAAACAAACACATATATAAATATCTTATCTTCATTTTATCAAGCAAAATCTTCGCTTTCAAAAATTTTGATTCAGCTTGATGATAATCATATAAACTCTCCATTTTACGAATTGACTCAGTCTGCTTAATCAAATTAATGCTTTTTTTCTAATTCTAATCGCGCCAAATAGTAAAAAGCACCCGCACGTGTTTTAAGAATAGGGCTATTTGTACAAAGTCGTAAATAAAAATAGGCAGAATCTATCTGATTTGTTTTATGGAAAAGTTTTCCTAAAGTAAGATATGTAGGATCCAACAAAATTCTTTTTGAGGGAGAACTCAAAACTTTCTGTATATATTTATAACTTTTTAAATATTCTCCTTTATCTATATACAAACTGGCTAATTCTCCATACACCAAAGGCTTATTACGATTATTACAAACAAGAAGAGCTTGTTCATAATATGCTATTGCACTATCATTCTTTTCTAAAGCAGTAAAAGTTCTCCCTATATCTCTCAAAACATACGATATACCAACAGAATCTTGCATTAAAGCAAAGCGATCTAAAGCCTTCCTTTGGTAAGGAAGAGCCTTTTCATACACATTTTGATATGTATATAACATTCCTATGCTATTATATATTCGTCCTAGTAGCGCATGATCTTCTACCTTACTCTCATCCTGTAACGCTTTCAAATAATAATCCTGCGCATGAAGAGCATCACCTAGGTCTTGGTTTATTCTCCCTCTATAATACCAAGCTTTTGCTTTTCTTTCCCAATCTTCCGTTTTATCAAAAAATTCAACTGCTATTGTAATTAACGAATCTGAAGTTGGTTTGATATAAGTCTTATTTTGAGCTTCTGTCAAAAGTAGGTAGTACATAGCACGATCCTTTTCTGAAAGATCATTTACATCTTGTATTGTTGATAGCAATGTTAAAACGCTATCGGGATGTTGGGACATTATCTTTTCCGCATGTTCATATAGACCTGAGTGATGGCTACATGACATTAGTCCAGTAATAAAGAACAGAAAAAAGACGTATAGATTGTTTTTCATACTCTGTAACATTTTTATTTTCCACAAATGTAAGTAAAATCTCTAATCCTAAAAGTCTTGATTTTTACTGAATTAGACACATACAAGGATTTACGGGTATTTGTATTCCTCCATCTGTTTTGAAAATCAAAACGGATCAAACACCCCGCAAATAAGAAGTAAGTTTAAACTCTTTTACCTTTTAAATACACACAGAAGCACTAGAATACGCAGGATTACCCTAGTATTAGGGCAACAAAGACAACGCAAGAGAATGAATCTTGCCATTGCTGGCAACTACCTGCTCACCAGAAACCCAGTTCCCTCCGCCATTGAAATCCGATATTTTTCCTCCGGCCTGCAATAAAATCAAGGCACCAGCAGCTACGTCCCAAGGGCCTAAAAAGGCCTCTATACGGGCATCAAAACGTCCTGCTGCCACATAACACAGTTCAGCGGCGGCAGATCCCATCAAACGGGTACCTCCCGCAAAACCATACAACCTATCAACCAAATGAGCAGCTACCGGACGATAATCATCAGAGTTATAAGGGAAACCCAACGCAATGAAAGCGTTATCCAGTACTGAGACATCCGATACATGTATCTCATTCCCATCCAAGTAAGCCTTACCGCCTTTCACGGCATAGAAACACTCGTCCCTACACACCTCATAGACTACTCCTAACAATAACTCCTTCCGATTTCTTAAAGCGATACTCACGCAATAAGGCGCGATATCATGAATATAGTTTGAAGTACCGTCCAATGGATCAATTACCCAACAATATTCCTCATCGGTCAAACTTCCAGAGCCTTCCTCCGCGATAAAACCAGCCTCGGGTAGCAAAGTAGACAAAGCCTCTATGATCTGTCGTTCCGATTCTTTATCCACATAAGATACATAGTTATGAGCACTTTTTTCCTCCACTAAGTTCCGGTCAAACTTTCGGCGTTCTTCTTTTAAGAATGTCGCAGAAGCACGAGCTATTTCTCGAACCTCCTTACACAAATAGGCTAAATCTAATTCCATACCGTTCATTTTATTTTGGCAAATGTAATGATTTCCATTTATAGTAATCTCATTTTAGCGACAAATGAGACCACATAGAAACGTAAAAATAATACCTATTACGAATTTGCCCTAAAACTCTGCCTTTAAGAAATATTATATTATCTTTGTGTTATGTTCAGCTAAAAAGATTGAGCTATGAAAACAATACATTATCTTTCAATCATCATCTTATCATTCAGCAGTCAAATACTTTTGGCACAGAATGATACTTTAGTCGGTGTATTGCGTGACATCAGCGATAAAATAATCAAACGCTATCCGGTCACGCTAGGCAGTCAGAATCCGATCACCGTGAAAACGAACAAACATGGCGTATTCACCATCCCGGGGGCTAACCTGAATGATACCTTGTTCGTCACTATTAAGAAAACAAGAAATGTAGTCAAAGTCCCAGTCAACGGATACAATTATATAACCATTACTTTAGAGAATAGCACATTCAACGCAAAGCGTAGTTTTGAACCGGATGAGGCCCTGAAAGAAATTATGGAAAGGGAACGAAACAAAATAGTAAGCTCAAGCGTTATGAATAAAGAAGAGATACAGAAAACCGGATGCCGGGATCTCTATTGCCTACTACGAAGGATGAGTGGCATAACATTCGCCGATGGTTCCGTACGCATCCGTGCGAGTGTTTCCCTAAACAGTCCTAGTGACCCGCTAGTAGTGGTAGACGGTATACCGATGGACCTATCTGTTCTAAACGCGATTCCCGTCGAAGATGTCTCGGAATTAAAAGTATTGAAAGACGCAGGTGAATACGGGGTGAGAGGCGCGAACGGAGCGATCGTCATAAAAACAGGCAAATAAACAAATAAGAAAAAGAGAAACGTATCAACATGAGAGTATGGATTAAACGGATAGGAGTGATATGCCTAATACCGATCGCATTGGTATTGTTACTCTCTATATTACTATATATACCTCCTTTCCAAAACTTCGCGGTACGGAAAGCGACCGAATACGCGGGAAAAGTGACTGGTATGCAAATCGGGATCGAGCAGATTAGGCTATCTTTCCCGTTAGACCTTACGGATAAGGGTGTCGCGGTCGTAAATCCTCCCGCCGATACCTTGTTGAGTTTACAGAGCTTGACGGTACGGGTTCGTGCCCTTCCTCTTTTGCGGAAGCAAGTATTGGTAGAGGCGATCGACCTCCGGAACGTAAAGGTTAACACCGGGACTATGATTGAAGGTATGGAAATCAAAGGATTCTTGGGAAAGCTTTACCTGCACGCCGATCGTATAGACCTGTCCGAGGAGAAAGCTACATTTAATACCGTAGATTTATCCGATACCGCCATTACCCTTCTATTAAATGATTCAACCTCGAAAGAAGACACGACTTCCACACCTCTGAACTGGGTACTCAAGCTGGATAAAATCAGTTTGGACCGGGTAGCCTTCGCCCTACAAATGCCCTCGGATTCCTTACGCCTTACGGCTTTCGTAAATAAAGCCGGGCTAAATAACGGCCTCGTAGATCTTGGAGCGGAACAATATAAGGCGAGAAACTTTGACATAACGAATTCTACATTCGCTTATGACGGGAATTACGCGGCACCCGAGCAAGGACTCGATTTCTCCCATATTAGTTTAACGAACCTGAACACCTCTATCGATTCCATCTTATATCAAGGAAAAGAAATAAACGCCCACATCAAGGAATTCTTCGTGGAAGAACGTTCCGGCCTCAAGGTTTCGGCATTAGCAGGAAATGTCCGGAGTGACCATGAACAGATAGACGTACCGGACCTACTTCTCCAGACACCAAATTCCGTGCCTCCGAGGGCGGCATTCATCATCTGTATGCCCCGGCAGATACCCAGTATCGG
>OGHH01002584.1_pt1 | contig 9996 bp, 8 predicted proteins | sample 1571471 | NCBI WGS metagenome assembly OGHH01 (sample SAMEA2581936, study PRJEB24529) | metagenome | biome: Human gut stool | place: China | collected 2011
CTGTTGGAAGCAGGATTGGACAAAGCTTATATCCATGAACGGATTTATCAAATGAACAATTTATCCCGTCTGCGTCTGATTGGAAATGTTTTACTCAATAAACTGGAGGTGAATGAACAATATCCGGTGGCTATTATGCCGATTACCCGGGAAGAATTAGACCGCTATAATTACAAAGACGGAGACTTGGAAGGGTTGGTCAATATTCCGCTCTCTGTTCACAATGTCTGTGTATCGGTACAAATCACGGAACGCAGGGAAAGGGTAAAATTATCTTTTCGTTCTAAGGGAAATGTGCCGGTCAATGAATGGGCTAAGGCTTTTTTCAATGGGGGAGGTCATTTGAATGCTGCCGGAGGACAGATGGATTTGCCGCTGGCAGAAGTGGTGAGAAAGGTAAAAGAAACGATTCCCTGGTTTTTCGAACAACTAAAAAACAGCGGTATTTAAATATTCATATTCTACTAAAAACTTTTATTGTTATGCCTTTTTTTAAATTTCATTTTGTAGAAGCTTCCCGGATGGCAGGTGTGAGTCGTCGGATGGCAGACCGGCTACAAGAGACGATCGGATGCCCGCGTGAACATATCGTGTTCGAGCTGATTCATTCCAGCGTGGTCGAAGATGTAACCATTAAGAGCGGTAATGATTGGCCTTATGTAGAAGTAGATTATTTTGAACGGCCTCCGGAGGTACAACACGAAGTTGCGAAAGTCATTTATGAATGTCTGATGGCCGCCGGATATCAGAATTCGGATGTATATTTTCGTTACCTGACTCCTGAGAATTATTATGAAAATGGAGCCTGTCTGAAATAAATATGTTGATAAAAAACGGGCCGATTTGGTGTGAAATATAAAAAGAATGCTTATGTTTGCGTATAGTATAAAACGCAACATAAACTATGGATGATGTCAGAGAATTAGTCTCTTATCTCAGTAAAGCTGAGCGGGGATATACCAAAACTTTAAATCGTGAGTTTTTGAAAGCCGGATTCGATTTGAGCAGGGAACAATATGAATTATTACAGGTGCTCTGGGCGGAAGATCACGTGAATCAGCAAACTATTTCCAAGAGGCTTCAGAAAGATAAATACAATGTGACGAAACTATTGAATACCCTGACGAAACGTGGGTTTGTGCAGCGGAAAATGTGTCAGGAAGATAAGCGGAATAATTTTGTGGTCCTGACCGAAAAAGGCATAGAGGCCAAAAAGGTTTTGACCAATATCGAAGAGCAGGTACATGCTGACCTGACTTTTACCATTGCTCCGCAGGAAATTAAATCTTGTGTTTGGGTGTTGAAGAAATTAACGGATATGATGGGCTAACGTCATATCCGTTGTTGTTAAATAAACCATGAAAAACAAATAAAATGGAAATTTTTAAAGGATTACAACCCGAATTGGTGTGGAGTTATTTCGAAGAGATCTGTAAAATTCCCCGCCCATCTAAAAAAGAAGAAAAAATAGCTGCCTGGTTGATGGAATTTGCTAAGAAACATCAGCTGGAAGCTCGTCAGGATGAAGCAGGTAATGTATTGATTACGAAGCCGGCTACTCCGGGAAAAGAACAAACCCCGGGTGTGGTTTTACAAGCACATATGGATATGGTTTGTGAGAAAAATGCAGATACCGTTCATGACTTCGATAAAGATCCGATAAAACCTTATATAGACGGTGAATGGGTAAAAGCCAAAGGTACGACACTGGGAGCGGACGATGGTATTGGAATAGCTGCTGCATTGGCTGTTTTGACAGATGAAAATATTCAGCACGGACCTTTGGAATGTCTGTTTACCGTTGACGAAGAAACCGGATTGACCGGGGCTTTTGCTTTACAGCCTGGATTTTTTCAGGGCAAGATATTATTGAATCTGGATTCGGAAGATGAAGGGGAACTTTTCATCGGTTGCGCAGGAGGAATAGACTCCGTAGCCCAATTTACTTATAAGGAGGCAGATGTTCCAGCCGGTTACTTTTTCTTTAAAGTAGAGGTAAAAGGTCTGAAAGGCGGACATTCCGGTGGTGATATCCATCTGGGTCGCGGTAATGCCAACAAGATACTGAACCGTTTTCTCAGTAAAATGATAGCCAAATACGACCTGTACTTATGTGAAATTAATGGCGGTAACCTTCGCAACGCTATCCCTCGTGAAGCATACGCTGTCTGTGCCGTCCCCGAAGATGCCAAACATGATGTCCGCACCGAACTGAATATTTTCACCAGCGAAATGGAAGACGAATTATCCGTTGTAGAGCCCGACTTAAAGTTGGTTCTCGAATCGGAAACTCCCCGCAAGACGGCTATCGACCAGGATACCACTACCCGTTTATTAAAAGCTCTGTATGCAGCTCCTCACGGTGTATATGCCATGAGTCAGGATATCCCCGGACTGGTAGAGACTTCAACCAACCTTGCTTCTGTCAAAATGAAACCGAATCATATTATCCGCATCGAAACCAGCCAACGCAGCTCTATCTTATCTGCACGCAATGACATGGCGAATACGGTGCGTGCCGTCTTCCAGCTGGCAGGCGCTGATGTGACCTTCGGTGAAGGTTATCCGGGATGGAAGCCGAATCCTCATTCAGCTATCCTCGAAGTGGCAGCAGAATCTTACAAACGACTTTTCGGTGTAGAGGCGAAAGTGAAAGCAATTCACGCAGGACTGGAATGCGGTCTGTTCCTCGACAAGTATCCGACTTTAGATATGATCTCTTTCGGACCTACTCTCACCGGAGTACACTCTCCCGACGAACGGATGCACATTCCTTCCGTTGAGAAGTTCTGGAAGCACCTGTTGGATATTCTGGCACATGTTCCTGCCAAGAAATAACAGTCAGGTAAGACATCATAGAAAAGATGATGGTGATAGCAGAAAAAGATTTGCTATGACCGTCATCTTTATTATAATGCTCTTTTTCGTGCCCTCTTATATCATAGGGCAAACTTCTTTTGCAAAGCAAACTTCCCTTACCGAAAAAGAATCGTTCAGCAATAAACAATCTGTTTCCCAGAAGAAGTCTTCCGCCGAAGAACGAATTCCCTTTCGTGTCATGAGCTGGAATGTAGAAAACCTCTTTGACACTCACCACGATACACTAAAGAACGATAATGAATTTCTCCCCGACGCTATCCGTCACTGGAACTACACCAAGTACAAGAAGAAACTGGCTGATATGGCCCGTGTCATCACTGCCGTCGGTGAATGGAATCCACCCGCCCTTGTAGGTCTTTGTGAAGTAGAAAACGACAGTGTACTACGTGATCTCACACGACGTTCTCCTTTAAAGGAACTGAGTTACCGGTATGTTATGACAAGTTCTCCCGATCTGAGAGGGATTGATGTTGCTTTATTATATCAACGTGACCTATTCAAATTATTATCTTTCCGGTCTATCCCCATCCCCTCATTCAAGCATCATCGCCCCACAAGAGATTTACTGCACGTCAGCGGACTATTATTAACCGGAGATACACTTGATGTAATCGTCTGCCATCTGCCTTCCCGGTCCGGTGGAGTCAAGGAATCCGAACCTTACCGGCTACACGCTGCCCGAATACTACGCACAGAAGCCGACAGTCTGCTGAATATCCGCCTTCATCCACAACTGGTCATCATGGGAGATTTTAATGACTACCCAACCAATAAATCCATCAAAGAAATATTAGAAGCTACTGATCCCCAACAGTCAGTCACCTTCCCCAATCCCCGGAAACTCTACCATCTGCTTGCCCGAAAAGCAACATCCCGCCATTTTGGCTCCTATAAATACCACAGAAAATGGGGATTGCTCGACCATTTGATCGTATCCGGCAATTTACTCGATACTTCCTCTAAATTCTTCACCGGTGAAGACAAAGCAACTGTTGCCCGCCTCCCCTTTCTATTGACAGAAGACAAGAAATACGGTGATGATGAACCTTTCCGTACCTATAAAGGAATGAAATATCAGGGAGGAATCAGTGACCATCTTCCTGTTTACGCAGATTTTGAACTCATTTTATACTAGCCGAAATACAAGGAGGATATAAATCCACTGTCAACCACTCCGCCGGACATAGCCGGAAAGAAAAAAAAGAGTTTTTTATGTTAATAAACGGGGTTCGATACAAAATTTACTTATTTTTGCAGGGTTTACAGCATTTACAAAAAATACCCCCAATGGAAACCTTTGACGAAAAACAACTTCTGAAGGCTATTAGCGAAGGAGATGAGAAAGCCTTTAAAACTTTCTTCCTATACTACTATCCCCGCATCAAAGGGTTTATCAACGGACTACTGCAATCGCAAGAAGAGGCCGAAGATTTATCGCAGGACATCTTTCTTACGTTATGGAACAACCGCTCATCCCTCCATACCATCAATAACCTTAAACCTTATCTTTTCCGCATTTCCAAAAATGCGGTGTATCGGCACATCGAACGCACACTACTGTTCAGGAACTATCAGCAGAAAGAAACCGAAAAGTATATCCCGCCACTGGAAAGCAACGAAACCGATGACAACATCCACCTCAAAGAACTCGAACTATTGGTGACAATGGTTGTAGAAAAAATGCCTCCGCAACGACAGAAAATATATAAGATGAGCCGGGAATCAGGAATGAACAACGAAGAAATAGCCCGCGAACTAAGCATCAACAAACGAACAGTAGAGAACCACCTTTCACAAGCACTTACCGACATCCGAAAAGCATTATTCATAACCTTTATTCTATTTTTCTAAAAAAAAGTAGAATAGAGGCTGTGCGTTATTAATCTGTTACGTATCTTATATATGTAACCACACCTAAAATGCGCTAATATGTCGAACGCTCATAAAATAATTAAAAACTTTACTTCCGATAAGTTCAGTCCGGAACTTAAAGAGAAGTTATGGAAATGGCTTGTCGACTCCAGTGAACAGGCGGAGAAAGATGAAGCATTGATGGAATTATGGGAAGATCAGAATTTCAAAGCCGATGCAAGTACTGAACGTTCCTATCAGAACTTCCGCAGGAAAATTGCGCCCCGACAGCGGAAGGCAACTGCAAGGTATACCTTGCGCAGATGGCTGCAGGTGGCGGCTGTATTACTGTTTCCCCTGCTCTCTATGGTGGCATCCTACCTATATATACAATCGAATGAAGAGCATACAGAACTTGTCGAGTACTATGTGCCCAGAGGCAAACAAAAACAGGTTACCTTGCCCGATGGCACCACAGCATACCTCAACTCAGGAACTTTACTGGTATATCCGCAAAAGTTCACCGGGGATATCCGTTCGGTATATCTGATAGGAGAAGCTAATTTTGACGTAAAGAAAGACAAGCAACATCCATTTATCGTCAAGACCAACCATCTGAAAGTAAAAGTATTGGGAACTAAATTCAACGTACACGCTTATGCAGAAGACGAGAAGACAACCACTACTTTGGAATCGGGTTCCGTAGTCGTTCAGAAAGCAAACAATGAAGATATCATCACCCTTACACCGAACGAGCAACTGGAATATGACAACCCGTCCGGAGAATTTAATAAAAAGATTATCGACGCCTCTGTCTACTCCGGCTGGACCAGAGGCGAGCTGAACTTTGCGGCAATGACTCTCAGTGATATTTTCATTACGATAGAGAGAATATACGACATACACATCATCGTCCCTCCGCATCTGGCTACCACCGATGTATATACCATCAAGTTCAAACAAAAAGCTCCTATCAAGGAGATCATGAATATCGTGACCAAAACCATAGGAAACATAGACTATAAAGTCGAAGACGAGAACATTCTCTTAATTTATTCACCCCTAAATAAGAAAGGAGGCCGATAGACAGAAAAAAGGGAGTCGATATTTCGCGGATACCAACTCCCCCAAATCAAAATTACTTCATTTAAATTAGTTGTGTACACTTAAATTAGTATTAATGATTAACTCACAAAAGTATGAAATTTTATAAATTGTCGGGCATAGGTTATCCCGTAAAAATTCATAAATTTTATATATTGTTATTCGCTTTATGTTTTTATAACATAGCCTATGGGCAAAATCAGCCAATAACGGTATCTATGAAAAACCAACCTCTATTAAAAGTATTCGAAATCATTGAAGATCAGACCGATTTTAGTATCGCTTATAATCAGACGAAACTGGACGTGAAACAAAAGGTCAGCGCCAATTTTGTCAGAGAAGCAGTCTCTTCTGTTCTGAACTCCGTACTCAAAGGAACAGGATTCACTTACAGACAGGAAGGTAAGCATATTATTATCATTCCTGTCCCGGCAAAGGCAGAAGCAGCCCCCAACAACACTACTTCTACCCAGCAGTCCATAAAAATACGGGGAACCGTAACAGATGCGCAGGGCGAACCTCTGATTGGAGCAAATGTTCTGGTTGACGGCAGCAAACAAGCGACCATTACCGACATGAATGGGGAATTCTCACTGGAAGTACCTGCCAACAGTAAGTTACGGGTTACTTATATCGGTTACGTCACACAAGAAGTAACAGTCAAAAACAAGACACTTTTCAACATACAGCTACAGGAAGATACCCAGACTATGGATGAAGTGGTAGTCATCGGATTCGGAACACAAAAAAAAGTGAATATGACCGGCGCTGTAGCCTCTGTAAATATCAAAGAGTCGTTGGGCGACCGCCCGATTACCAACGTTTCGGCTGCCCTGCAAGGAGTCGTGCCGGGACTAAAAATTGAATCGACAACGGGAACTCCGGGAGACGACATGACGTACAATATCCGTGGAACAACCTCCATCAACGGTGGTGAGCCTCTCGTATTGGTAAACAACGTACCGATGGATATCAACATGATTGACCCGCAGGATATTGAATCCGTATCTATTTTGAAAGATGCCGCTTCCGCAGCTATATATGGTGCCCGCGCAGCTTTTGGTGTGATTCTGATTACAACGAAGCAAGGTAAAAAGGACATGGCTCCCAGATTCAATTACAACAACAACTTCTCTTTCTCGAAAGCATCGGAGCTTCCGTAGAAAGCAAGTCCGCTGGAATCGGTACTGGCGTACAAGGAAATGGGATGGGCAAACGATACCTATGTAGACGGAAAAAACATCACCCAATGGGAAGGCTACATACGAGACTATCAGGCGAATCCTTCCAATTATCCGAACGGATATATTTTCGACGATCAGGGCAACCTGTTCCTGATGCGGGAGAATGATATGTTTGCCGATATGATGGATAACTTCGGATTCATGCAGAACCACAGTTTCTCCGTATCGGGAGGCAGCCAGCGTACCAGCTACCGACTAAGCCTGGGATATACCGGTGAGGACGGCATTCTGGTAACGGACAAAGACAAATTTGACCGTATCAATATGTCCAGCTTCCTGAGTGTCGACGTAAACAAGTGGCTGACCACCCAACTGGATATCAGATACGCGAACTCCACCCAGAACAAAGTGGAGCAAGGCGGACGAAACGGTGTCTGGGGAAGTGCCATGTACTTGCCGTCCTACCACAACATCCTGCCATACGAACAAGACGGCATCGAATATCCTGCCGAAACGTCCGCTACTTTCGTACGCTACGGAGAACCGAGGGTGATCAAGAAGACCAACCTGCGTACTTTGGGACGTGTCATCATCTCTCCGCTGAAAGGACTGAAAATAACAGGTGAATATACCTACAACCGGATCACCGACTACAACCGGATGTACGTCAACAAATACAAATATATAGGATTCAACTTTACAGGGCTGCTGAACAATGTAGAGAACTCGCGTTATGCCCTGACGCAAGGATTCACCAATTACAACGCTATTAACGCTTTCGCCAATTACGACTTTTCAATAGGTAAACATGATATCTCTATTATGGGTGGTTACAATCAGGAAGAGAGTCATAAGGAATCGCAATGGTCGCAGCGCACGGACGTATTACTGGAAAATCTGCCGTCGCTCTCCGGTTCTACCGGAACGGCATCCGTCACCGACAGTTTCGATGAATATGCTATCAGAGGTTTGTTCTACCGTGTCAATTACACTTACGACGGTAAATACATGTTCGAAGCCAACGGACGCTACGACGGTACATCCCGTTTCCCGAAAGACAGCCGTTTCGGTTTCTTCCCTTCCTTCTCCGCCGGATGGCGCATTTCGGAAGAAGCATTCATGAAGAATACCAAAAGCTTCCTGTCAAACTTGAAACTACGTGCCTCATGGGGTTCTATCGGCAACCAGATCATACTGAAGTCGGACAACACTCCGGACAACTATCCCTACATCCCTTCCATGTCACCTTACCTGACGGAATGGCTGGTGGACGGACAAAAGGCGACTACACTGAATGCACCGGCAATGGTCAGCAGCAGTTTCTCGTGGGAAAAGGTATATACACTGGACTTCGGAGTCGATTTCGGATTCTTCGACAACCGCTTTAATGGTACTTTCGACTGGTATCGCCGCGACACCAAAGGGATGCTGGCACCCGGTATGGACCTACCGTGGGTAGTGGGAGCCACCGCCGCCAAACAGAACGCCGCTGACCTGAAGACGTACGGCTGGGAACTGGAACTGAACTGGAGAGACCGCATCAACAAGGACTGGAGCTACCGGATCGGATTCAACCTGTACGACTCACAAAGTGAAATCACGAAATACAATAATGAGACCAACCTGCTAGGCGACAAGATTTACCGCAAAGGCGTGAAAATGGGAGAAATCTGGGGATACGTCACCGACCGCTTCTATACGGAAGACGACTTCAACGCAGACGGTACACTAAAACCGGGAATCCCCATTCCGAAAGGAGCAGGAAAAGTTTTTCCGGGAGACGTGCTGTATAAGAACTTCGATGACGATACCGAAACCATCTGGAGCGGCGAAGGAACCGCCGACAATCCCGGCGACCAGCGTATCATCGGTAACTCGACTCCACGTTTCCACTACGGCATCACCGCAGGAATCAGCTGGAAAGGACTCGACCTCTCTATCTTCCTCCGAGGCGTAGGCAAACGGGATTATTGGCGCACCGACCAGATCGCATGGCCTACCGGAGGCTGGGGAAGCCTGTTCAAAGAAACTCTCGACTTCTGGACTCCGACTAACACCAATGCCTATTATCCGCGTGTGTATTCCAACGACGGGGTAAACACAAGCTACAACCACTGGAAACAGTCGAAGTATCTCGCCAACGCCTCTTACCTGAAACTGCAAAACATCACGCTTTCCTATACCTTGCCCAAAGTATGGTCCCAGCGTCTCTACTTCGACGATGTGAAAGTATTCTTCAGCGGAGAGAACCTCTACACGTGGGATCACCTGCCGGAAGGATTGGAAACCGATATGCTGTCAAAAGGTGCCTGGGAATATCCGTTCATGAGAAAATTCTCTTTCGGTATCAATGTTACATTCTAATAACCAATGTATTATGAGAAAATATTTAATCTTTATATGTACAGTTTTGTTAGCAAGCTGTCTCAATAACGATTTCCTGGAAAGGTATCCTTTGGGAGACCCGACTGCCGAAACGGCTTTTGAAACATACGACAATTTCAAGGCATACGCCTGGGGATTGTATGAAACCCTGCCTTCATTGGGCTATGGCTCGGAAAATTCTACGGACGACATCTCGTACAACCAGACAAGAGGAACCAGCGAAAGCAACTGGATCAGAAAACTGGTGACCATCCCCGACAAGAAAGACAATACTTCCTGGAACTATTACAGCTATATCCGAAGGGTCAACCTGATGCTCGACCGCATTGACGGTTCGAAAATGACGGATGTAGAAAAGGCGAACTGGCGTTCCGTCGGTTACTTTTTCCGTAGTTACCGCTACCTGTCTCTCCTGTCGGCTTACGGTGGCGTACCCTGGATTGATCATGTGCTGAGCGACGACGAAACAGAACTGATCAAAGGCCCTCGTGCCTCCAGAGATGAAATAGCCGGTCACATTCTGGAAGACCTGCAATTTGCCGAAAAGAATATCAACGTGAACGGAGAAGGCAGAAACACCATCAACAAGGCT
>OGHH01002585.1_pt1 | contig 9990 bp, 8 predicted proteins | sample 1571471 | NCBI WGS metagenome assembly OGHH01 (sample SAMEA2581936, study PRJEB24529) | metagenome | biome: Human gut stool | place: China | collected 2011
GCCGCAAGCGAATCGATCTCCTGCGCGTACTCGCTGTCCGCCACGTCGGAAAAGTCCAGCGCGGACGATGCGGCAAAGCCGCACTTTTCGCGCGCCTGCGCGAGCGTGAGCTTCCTTTCGCCGCCGTTTTCGCCCCAGTAGATCTCAGCGCCCGGCGTCAGCGCCGTCAAAATGGCCTCCAGTGCGGCGGAAGAGCTCTCCTTCGCTGCGGGAATGTCGATGTAAAAGTCGCAGCCGTTCAGCACCAGGCGGAGATACGCGCTGTCTTTCGTCTTCTCGCCGCTCAGCAGGCGCGCCGCCGCAACGGCCTGATCCTGCGGGATGTAGAGCGTCGGCACCACGCCGATGCGGTCGGTCGTGTTGCCGCCCGCGCAGTAGAAGCGGTACGCCGTCACCTTCACGGCATCGCCGTGCAGATACGGGCAGTTCGATTCATCGTATAAGACCTGCGCCACGCCCTTGCCGTAGCTGCGCGTGCCGATGACGATGCCGCTGCCCGTGCCGAGCACGCCGCCGGCAAAGATCTCCGACGCACTGGCACTGCCGCTGTCCATCAGCACGATGGCGGGCTTGTCCGTCAGGTCCCTGCCCGAATAGCTCTGCGCGGTACTCGCGCCATCCTGATCGACAAAGTAGATGAGGTCTCCCTCGCCCGAAAACGCGCCGAGCGCCGACACCGCCGCGGAGGTCAGCCCTCCGCCGTTGCCGCGCAGGTCCACGATCCACGCGCGCACGGCGCTGTCATTCCCGCGCACGCCCTCTTGAAAATACGTCCCCGTCTGCGTGCCGAAGCTGTCGCAGTCGATGTAGCCCACGCCGCCCGTGACCGAGACGGTCGTATTCGTCTGCGTGACGAGCGCGCGCGTAACGGTATAATCCGCCTGCGTGCCGTCCGCGTGGCGGACGGTGACGGTCACGCTCGTCCCCGCTTCGCCGAGGAGCTTGGCGCGGTGCTCCGCACCGCCCGGCGCGCAGGATTCACCCTCGATGGCGATGATGATGTCGCCCGCGGCAAGGCCCGCCTTCTCTGCGCCGCCGCTCTTGAGGACGGAGACGATGCGGATGCCCTCGGGCACGTAGGTGATCTCCGCGCCGATGCCGACGAAGCTCACATCACCCTCGACGCCCTGCAAAAACGCCTGATATTCCTCCGCCGTCATGTAGTACGTGTAGTCGTCCGTGTAGGAAAAGAGCTCGTCGAGCGACTTCGCATCCTGCGCGGCGCGCGGCAGCTTATCAACATAGCTGCGCTGCAAAATATCGTAGGCCTCCTCCACGCTGAGCGCCTGCGCACCGGTCGTTATTGTCATCGCCGCGACGCAGCAGAGCGCGCCCAGGCGGAACAGTTTCTTTTTCATGCCCGATTCTCCTTTGTTCGGCAGTTTTCTCCATTATCCCGTGCCCGCGGCAAAAAGCAATCGCAAATCCCGCCGCTTCTCCCGCCTTGCCAAGCGGGCGAAAATAGGCTATACTGTCAACATAATGAGTAATTTTTGCTTTTTGGAGGATCTTATGGACGAGCAGAAGACCACCGGCACCCTTTATATCGTCGCAACGCCCATCGGCAACTCGCGCGACATGTCCGAGCGCGGACGCGAAATCCTGTCCACCGCCGACATCATCGCCGCCGAGGACACCCGCCGCAGCGTGGTGCTGCTCAACAAGCTCGGCATCCGCGGCAACAGTCTGAGCGCCAACCACAAGTTCAACGAATACGGCAAGGCGAAGTGGTTCATCGAGCAGCTCGCCTCCGGCAAGGACATCGCCGTCATCACCGACGCGGGCACGCCCTGCATCTCCGACCCCGGCAACGAGCTCATCCGCGCCGCGGTCGAAAACGGCATCCGCGTCGTCGGCGTGCCCGGCTGCTGCGCCGCGGTCAACGCGCTGTCGATCTCGGGCTTTGACCTCTCGACCTTTTTCTTCTACGGCTTCTTCCCGCGCGAGACGGCGGACCGCCGCCGCGTGCTGATGATGATGCGCAAGGGCGACACCGCGACCTACGCCTTTTACGAATCTCCCAAGCGCATCATGAGCGTCATCGACTTTTTCATCGAGGAAAACGCGCAGCTGCGCCTGTGCCTCTGCAACGACATGACAAAGCTCCACGAGATGACCTTCCGCGGCACGCCGCAGGAGGTCAAAGACCAGCTCATCGCGAAGGAAACCTACGAAAAGGGCGAATATGCCCTCATTGTCGAGGTCTGCGACGATTACCGCCTGCGCGAGGTCGAGCACATCACCTCGCCTGAGGCGCTGCTTGTGGACTGCATGGTGCAGAACGACTGCACCGCCAAGGACGCGATCAAGCTGCTTTTGAAGGATGAGAACAACACCTACAGCAAAAATGAGCTGTACGCCGCGCACCTTGCGCTCAAAGAGAGGTTCGGCGCATGAGCATCGTAGCCTCCGACCTTTCCGAGCGGCTTGACACGCTCACCAAGCTCGTCCTCGCCGAGCCGGTCGCGCGCATCGGCCACTCGCGCGTCACCGTGCGGCCGCTCACCCTGCGCGGGAAGGCCTTTTTCCAGCTCGAATACCAGCAGGGGCAGAAGGTTGCGCACCGCAACGTCGCGCGCGGCGCACTGCTCGAAACGTTCGAGCAGGAGCTTGACGGTCTGTTCCGCTCCGTCACACTCTGCACCGAAACGGAGACGCGCCAGTACGTCCGCAAGGCGAACGGCGCGTACAAGTGCACGGCCAAATCCGGCGCTGCCCGCGCCGCCGTGACCGCCTCGCACAACCGTAAAAAGGAGTACATTTTGCAGGAGGGTGAGAACATCCCCGCCCTCGTCGACCTCGGCGTATTTACGCCGGACTTCAAGATCGTCAAGGCAAAATACGACAAATATAAGCAGATCAACCGCTTCATCGAGCTCGTGGACGACGCGTTCCGCGCCTACGGCCGCGACGAGATCACGATTCTCGATTTTGGCTGCGGCAAATCGTACCTCACGTTCGTGCTGTACTACTATTTCGCCGTCAAGCGCGGCGTGCGCGCCAAGATCATCGGCTATGACTTAAAAGAGGATGTCGTCGAGCACTGCAATGAGGTCGCCGCGCGCTACGGCTATTCAGATCTTCACTTCGTCGTGGCTGATGTCACGCGCGACGTGCTCTACGACGAGCACATCGACATGCTCGTCACGCTCCACGCCTGCGACGTGGCGACGGACTACGCCCTGCACTACGCCATCTCCCGCGGCGTCGAGCACATCTTCTCCGTCCCCTGCTGCCAGCACGAGGTCAATAAGACCATCCAAAAGGGCGGCGATTTCGACATTCTGCTCTCCCACGGGCTGTTTCAGGAGCGCTTCTCGGCGCTGCTGACCGATGCCATCCGCGCAGCGGTCCTGGAGGACGAGGGCTACGACGTCGACGTCATCGAGTTCATCGACTTCGCCCACTCGCCCAAAAATCTGATGCTCCGCTGTCACCGTACCGGCCACCGCGGCACCAAAAAACTCACCGAGTCCCGCCGTCTCCAAGACCAATACGGCTTCGAGCAGACTCTATTGTCGCTCGTACAAAAGGATGAAACATAAAAATTTCACGCCCGCAGGCGTGAAAGAATCTTGATCCGTAAATCCCGACGACATGCGCGTCGGGATTTACTCTTTGCGCGGAGTGCGTGTCGAGCCTCGCGAGGCACGACACGCAGCGAATCTTTCTCGAAGAAGTGGCTCTGCCACTTCTTCGATGGTCTCAAAAAAGAGGGACGCAGTTGAAAACTGCGTCCCTCTTTTTTGAATATTTTTTTATTGCGCCGTGCGCACCGTGTCGAGCGAGCGGTTCAGCAGGTTCACGACCGGCGGGGCCACGAACACCATCAGCACCGCCGTAGCCGCGCCGGAGATGATACGCACCACCAGGCCGCCGAAAACATAGGCGTAGCTGTAGTAGTTGTAGATCACGCTGTCGATATACATCGCTCCCGTGTTGAGCGCCGTCACGACCAGCGCCGTGCCGATCAGCGCAAGCGTGAGCTGACCGCTGGAGAACTTGTAGCCGCAGTGCTTGGCATACACGCCGACGAGCAGGCCGCGCGCCGCCTGCGGCAGGATCCACAGGATGGTGGTCGCGGTCACGCCATAGGTGAGAAGCTGACCCATGAATGCGCCGAGAAGACCGACGAGCAGGCCGCCGACCGGACCGTAGAGCATCGCGCCCACGATGACGGGCAGCGACGCGACGGAGATATTGATCCAGCCAAGGCGCACCGTACCGGCAAAGTTCAGCACAACGTATACTGCGGTCAGCATGGCGATGGTGACCATTTTGCGCGTGGACATGGCCGAGGACTTCCACGTGAAGACCACCGCGGCGATGAGCACGAGGGCGACCGCGATGATGATCGTCCACATGATGGGGGAAAGCGCTTCGATCTGAAGGGACATTGTGAGGACCTCCTTTTTCATCAAAAGATTTTCCCGCGGCTGCGGCGCCGCGCGGAACGGCTTGATCCGGTGAAAAAAGAAAACACCTCTCCCTCCGGATGGCAGGAACCACGCGGAGGAGAGGCCTCACTTAAACTCTCTTCTGAGTGGCAAGCGGATGCGGAAACCATACTGCAAACCATGGGTTTTTCGTCCGTGGGCAACTTCCCATCCCAACGGCACTATTCGCTCTTCGCGTAAACACATGGTTTCCTACTCTGCCGATGCATAAAGCTCTTCAAAATTTAAACTTCATGCAGGCACAGCATAGCAGACTGCACAACGCACGTCAATCCCTTTTCGACCCTTTTTGCACACTTTTACGTTTTTAAGGTGATATTCCTCTTTTCCCTAATAAATTCAGTCCCTCCAAGGCCCGGTTTTCCTTGACAGGGCCTTACTTTTTTTGCTATTCTAAGGTGTGAGAGAACCGGCATAAGTTCGCACTTTTCAGCTTAGCCGCCGGTAATATATCAATCGACTGAAAAATCAGAGGAGGAACACGCACCATGATCAAAGAAACCATGGAATTCCTGTCCCAGTATGACCCCGAAGTCGGCGCCACTATTGAGAAGGAGTATCACCGCGAGCAGCGCAACATCGAGCTGATCGCCTCCGAAAACATCGTCTCCCCGGCTGTCATGATGGCTATGGGCACGTGCCTGACCAACAAGTACGCCGAGGGCTATCCCGGCAAGCGCTACTACGGCGGCTGCTACTGCGTCGACGAGACCGAAGAGATCGCCCGTCAGCGCGCCTGCAAGCTGTTCGGCGCTGAGCATGCCAACGTCCAGCCCCACTCCGGCGCTTCCGCCAACCTGGCCGCGTTCAAGGCTATGCTCCAGCCCGGCGACACCTTCATGGGCATGAACCTCGCCCACGGCGGCCACCTGTCCCACGGCAGCCCGGTCAACATCTCCGGCCAGTACTTCCATCAGGTCCCCTACTCCCTCAACGACGAGACCGAAATGATCGACTACGACGAGGTCTACCGCATCGCGCAGGAGTGCAAGCCCAAGATGATCCTTGCCGGCGCTTCCGCCTATCCCCGCAAGATCGACTTCGCCAAGTTCCGTGAGATCGCTGATTCCGTCGGCGCTTTCTTCATGGTCGATATGGCCCACATCGCCGGTCTCGTCGCCGCTGGCGTTCACGAGAGCCCCGTGCCCTATGCCGACGTTGTCACCACCACCACCCACAAGACCCTGCGCGGCCCCCGCGGCGGCATGATCCTGTGCAAGAACGAGATCACCAAGAAGAACATCGAGACCGGCGAGATGGAGACCATCAACCTGGCCAAGAAGATCGACTCCGCCGTGTTCCCCGGCACCCAGGGCGGCCCGCTGGAGCACGTCATCGCCGCCAAGGCCGTCTGCTTCGGCGAGGCCCTCAAGCCGGAGTTCAAGGAGTACGCCCGCAAGATCGTGGAGAACGCTCAGGCTCTGGCCGCAGCTCTGCAGGAACGCGGCGTCAAGCTGGTGTCCGGCGGTACCGACAACCATCTGATGCTCATCGACCTGCGTGACGAGGAGTGCACCGGCAAGGAGCTGGAAGCACGTCTGGACAGCGTGCACATCACCGCCAATAAGAACACTGTCCCCGGCGAGACCCGCAGCCCATTCGTGACTTCTGGCGTGCGTCTGGGCACCCCGGCTGTTACCACCCGCGGCATGGGCGAGGCCGAGATGAAGGTGATCGCCGACTGCATCGCCGATTGCATCTGGCACTACGACGAGAAGAAGGACGAGATCAGTGACCGTGTGCTGAAGCTGACCCGGGATTTCCCTCTGTATCAGTAAATATCGCATTGTTTGAAAGAGGAAGCGCCTTCGGGTGCTTCCTCTTCCTTTTTTGCTGGGTTTGTGTTACCATAAACGCAAAGACAAAAGGAGAAATGACCATGAAGCGTACAGGGCTGTTACATCTATATTACGGTGATGGCAAGGGCAAGACCACCGCTGCCATGGGCCTTGCTTTGCGGGCCATGGGCAGCGGAAAGCGGGTGGTGATCCTGCAGTTCCTCAAAGGCGGCAAAAGCGGCGAGGTGCCGCTGCTGGAACAGCTGGGTGCAAAGGTGTACCGCGGCAAGGCGGGGCAGAAATTCGTGTTCCAGATGAACGAAGCGGAAAAGGAAGCCACCCGCCAGCTGCAGAATGCGAACCTCACAGCTGCCATGGCCGACCCTGCCGACCTGCTGATTTTGGACGAAGCGGGCAGCGCATGGGAACTGGATATGGTGGATAAAGCCCTGTTGCAAAAGGCTGTGCTGGAACGCCCGGCAGAGCAGGAATGCGTGCTTACTGCCCATGCTGCGCCGCAGTGGATGCTGGATGCCGCCGACTATGCCACGGAGATGAAGTGCCACCGCCACCCTTATCAGAGGGGAATTTCCGCCCGGCAGGGCATTGAATACTGACCACGGCAGCAGGATACCGGGTGCATGAGTGAAAAGCGCAAAAACCAGGATGGGGTATTTATCATCTTGCATTTAGCCCACTGGTGTGATATGATGAAGACAAGAAATCATGCGTGCATTTTCTGAGCAGACCCACCACAGAACAGGGAACCGCTCCGCACCGCTGCCGGGCAGTTCCCGACGGCGTTTTGTTTGAAACTGCGGTTAGCGCTTCCTAACAGATTCTGCGTCAACGGGCCGATGCGCGCAGAAGATCTGGAGGAGAATAAAATGATTGAAACGATCGTAAAAGTAGATGGTATGATGTGCGGCATGTGCGAGAGCCATGTCAACGAAGCCGTGCGCAAGGCCTTCCCGGAGGTGAAAAGGGTGTCGTCCTCGCAGGCAAAAGCCCAGACGGTGATCCACTCGGAACAGCCGCTGGACGAGCAGAAGCTGCGGGATGCCATCAATGCAACCGGCTATGAGGTCAAGGGCGTAAGCAGTGCACCTTACGAGAAAAAAGGCTTTTTCTCGTTTTTGAAAAAGTAAGCAAACCTTAACACACATAAGGGAGGCGTATCTGGATGAGGATTCTGGTTTACGGTGCAGGCGTTTTGGGCTGCGAGCTGGCCCATGTGCTGATGCAGAACAAAAAGAACGTTGTCACGCTGCTTGCACGCGGAGAGTGGAAGGAAATGATCGACCAGAAGGGTTTGGTCATCCGCCACTGGGTGCAGCGCAAGACCACAACGGAACGGATCAAAACCGTGGACACTCTCGCCCCGGATGATTATTATGATCTCGTCTTTGTGGTCGTGCAGGCGGGCCAGCTGCCGGATGTGCTTCCTGTGCTCAAGGCCAACAAGAGCCAGTATTTTGTGTTTGTGGGCAACAACCCGCAGGCAAAGCAGGTGCTGGAATTCATGCAGCGCCCGGCGGATAAGATCGCATTCGGCTTTCAGGGCACGGCAGGCCGCCGTGAACACGACCATGTGGTCAGTGTGTACGCCAGTGCTGGCATGACGGTGGGCGGTGCCACAACTCCGCTTTCTGGCACCTTCCGAACCCGGCTCAAGACCGCCTTTGACGGTGCAAAATACAAGCTGACCTTCTATGGCGATATGGATGAATGGCTCAAGTGCCACATTGCATTCGTTCTGCCGGCGTGCTATGTGTGCTATGCCTGCAACGGCGATCTGCACCGGGCCACCAAGCAGCAGCGCGGTGCCATTCTGGATGCCGCCTATGAAGCCTGCCTGATGCTCAAGGATGCGGGCATCCCGGTGAACGATGCCAACAACACCGATAATTTCCAGCCCGGCACATCGGCCCGCCGTAAGATGGAAGCGATGGTGTTTACCATGACAAAAACACCGCTGGGCAGATTGTGCGTTTCGGATCACGCCATGCACGCAGTGTCCGAAATGAAGTATCTGGACGAAGCGTTCGATGCTCTGCGCAGGCAGACCGGCACGGCAATGCCCATGTGGGAAAAGCTGCGCAATGAAATGCCATCGTGGGATAGCCTGCAGCAGAACCGGAAAGCAGCAAAATAAAACAAAAAAGAAGCAAAGGCACTGCCGCTCCTGTTTTGGGTGCGGCAGTGCCTTTTTGTTTGGGTCTCATTTATTCCAGAAGTCCTGCAGGGCAGCGGCCAGTTCTTCGCAGCTGCGCAGATAGCGAATATGCCGCCAGTGAGGAGGGAACAGCCGGATGTATTCCTGCTGGGCAAACCGGTCGTCCAGCAAAAGCACCGCACCTCTGTCTTCCGGCGTGCGGATCACGCGCCCTGCGGCCTGCAGTACCTTGTTCATGCCGGGATAGCGGTAGGCATAATCAAATCCAAAACCGTTCTGTGCGTCATAATAACGGCGCAGCATTTCCTGCTGCGGATTTACCTGCGGCAGGCCCACACCCACAATGGCGCACCCGATCAGGCGGCTGCCTGCAAGATCAACTCCTCACCAAAGATGCCGCCCATCACGCCAAAACCCAGAAGCGTTTCGGCCGGGTCCGGCACAAACTGAGCCAGAAATTCAGCCCGAGCGGCATCATCCAGACGGCTTTCCTGCACAAGGGTGCGAATGCCCGGGTAACGTGCTGCAAAATCTTCGTGTACCTGCCGCAGATATGCGTAGCTTGGGAAAAAGGCAAAGTAGTTTCCCGTTCGGGCCTGCACCAGCCGGGCCAGTGCATCCGAAACTGCCTGCACGCTGGCTTCGCGGTCGCGGTAGCGGGTAGAGATATTCGGCAGGCAATACAGCCCCAGATTTTCAGCCGGGAAGGGACTGTCCAGTGCGACGGCACGTGCATCGCTGCAGCCCAGAACACTGCGGTAGAACGAGGGCGGAGCCAGTGCTGCACTGAACAGCGCTGCGCTGCGCCCTGCGGCAAGGCTGGCATCCACAAAAGGTGCCGGGTCCAGACACAGCAGCTGCAATTCAAGCTCTCTGCCGCGCGCGGTAAGCTGAGTGACAAAGTGGCTGTCGTATCGTTCGGCGGCACGGGTGATGTCCTGTACAGCAAAATAAAGCTCCAGCAACTGTGCATGTGCTTCGGCATCCGGGTTCGCTTCCAGCCAATCCTGCAAAGGTGCCTGTACGGCCCGCAGCGGACTGAGCAGGGCAGAGGGCGGCTCCTGCAAAAACACAGTACTGTCCTGTACATACAGCGGTTCGGGCAGTTCCAGTGCGGGGGCAGTGTTTTCAGGCAAAAGACTGGTCTGTGCCGGGTCTGCGGCATCGGTCTGGCTGCTGTGCCGGGGTGCAAGCTGTATGCAGGCTTTCCGGGCTTCCCGCAGGGCTTTGTCTGCTTTGGTCAGAGCGGTCTTTAAAGCACTTTTGCCCTTGCCCAATGCGCGTTTTGCCTCGGTCAGGCTGCTTTTACAAAAGCGTGCAGAATACATTGCTCTGGCTCTGTCGGGCAGATTATGTGCTTCATCGACCAAAAACAACCAGTCGCCGGAAGAATCAAAGAACCGTTTCAGGTGCACCACCGGATCGAACAGGTAATTGTAATCCCCAATGACCACATCGCACCACTCGCTCAGGTCTAGCCCCAGTTCAAAGGGACACACCGAAAAACGCTTTGCCGCCCCGGCCAGCGCTGCGCGGTCAAAGCTGCCGGTGCCGTCCAGCAGAGCTGTCAGTGCATCCT
>OGHH01002587.1_pt1 | contig 9977 bp, 8 predicted proteins | sample 1571471 | NCBI WGS metagenome assembly OGHH01 (sample SAMEA2581936, study PRJEB24529) | metagenome | biome: Human gut stool | place: China | collected 2011
CTTCATTTCTTACATAAAGTCAAGAAATATATTTTTGACGGCTCATCGAGAAACAGGAACGATACTTCCTATTTTCCTCAAAAATTGTGAACTCTGAGTTCCTGTTCATTTCGTTCCGCATCGGTTACAATACAGCCATAGCTTCGGCAAGCGTTCAAAGCAGCCCTCAAGCTATCCCGCCCCTTGAAAATTGAACACGCATTCTTCAGTCACGTTCCTGTGATGATGAGCCACGTCCGTAACAAATGCGATGATCTCCCACTGAGGGAATGAGCGGTAGGTTGACGGTAAATGGATGACAGCTTCTCCATAGCTAAGAGCCATCACAGAATAATGATACTTCTGCCTTCGGGCAGCTCGGTGAGAACCACGGAGAGGTGAGAACCCTATGGATTCGGTACGCTGCCGGACGGCTGAAAGATTTCCCACACGAAAACAGAGTTTTCGGTTTCCGGGGATGTCGGGGACAAATACGGAAAGGTATAGAACTATAAATCACAGCAATTTGCTGTTTGAGATAGTAGGGTGGGCTGTGCGAGCAGCCCACTGTTACATATACGGATAGAAAGGAGAAATCCAAATTGGCCACACGAGGTAAAAAAGAGAAAGAGTATCCGCCTATGCCCGCAAACTGGATGTACAAGCGCGGGGATGTCTACATGATGGATCTGAATCCTTACAGCGGTTCCGAGCAAGGCGGCATCCGACCTGCCATTGTTGTCCAAAACGATGACGGTAATTTTTATTCCAATGTTCTTCTGGTCGTTCCACTGACAACACAGATCAAAAAGCGAAATATGCCAACGCATTTTATTCTGCACAATCGTTTTTTGAGTGCGCCATCTATGGCGATTTGCGAAAGCCCGCGCCCCGCGGATAAATCCAGAGTGTTAAGCTACCTTGGGCACCTGTCCAAATATGAAATGCGGCAAGTGTCAGTGTGTCTGCAATACAGCTTTGGGTTCATTGGATACAAGTCATTCCGAAAATACCTTACGGCTCCTCCGCAGGAGGATGTTCTCGCCGCTGCAAAAGAGCTGCTCTCCCAGCAGTTTCAGAATCTTCGGGTGCTGAACAGTCAGCCCCCTGCTCTCGCCAAGCACACAAAAGGCGATCTACATAGCATTGAGCAGATATCGGAAAGGATGCTCTCCACCCCGACAGAATCTTCTGTTGAGTTCATGGTCGCAGAACTGGATGATGCACTTCAATCGCTTATGTTCCGCTGGAATATCTGTTATGAACGGTATTCCAGTTTCCGCTTATCCGATAACGAAAAGAAGAAAATCGGTTCGATTATCCAATCAGGAATTGATTTTCTGCAAAAGAAGAAGGAGGTTCCTTTATGATGAACGCAGTTGTAAAACCTTACCATGAGATGTGCCTGAACAGCAGTGAGCTGATCGTGCCGCGCGACACTTATCAGCGTGCTCTTCACCCCGCTCGTGTTGCCCGCATCGCAAAAGAATTTGACGAGCGGGTTGCCAATGAGCCGAAGATCAGCTTCCGGGATGGTCACTACTATGTGATGGACGGACAGAACACCATCGCTGCACGGAAATTTCTGAACGGCGGCGAAGATTTGCAGATTCGCTGCAAGGTTTATTTTGGTATGACAGAACGAGAAGAAGCCCTCCTGTTTGCACAGCAGACAGGCATTTCGGAACGGCTGAGTGCAGGGCAGAAGCTCCGTGCCCTGATTTTTGCAGGGGAGCCTGCTGCCGTTGCATTCCAGCAGGCCACCGAATTGGCTGGCGTTCATCTTTCTTTTGAAGAAGGCCGGGGCAAGCAGCGGATCAGCTGCATCGCAACCGCCTATCACGAATTCATCCGGCTTGGTCCTGAACTGTATATCGAATCCCTTGATGTTTTGCTGAATGCGTGGGACGGAGAACCTGATTCCATGAGTTCTGCAAATCTGCTCGGCATCTGCCGCTTTGTAGAACTGTATCACTCCGAATATAACAAAGGCCGCTTGATTGCCAAACTGCGGCAGGTCGATGCATTCACAATTTTTCGCCTTGCACGAACCGCAGGCGTAAGCCTTCCCGGCAAGACGAAGTACCTTCAGCAGGTCTATACTATTTATAATGGTGGCAGCCGCCGGGCTGCATTGCCGCTCAAGTTTTAACTTTAAGTATATTTAACGAGGTATTATCCAATGATTATCCATGAAGAACCTTCGCCCAACTCGGTTTCCTCCCCTGTTTCCACAGCAAAGGACAGCCGCTGCTATACCGTAGAAGACCTGATGGAAATGCTGCTCCTGAGCCGTCCCACTGTCTACCGTCTACTGAAGCAGAACGAATTCCGCTGGTTCAAGGTAAGCGGCGCTTACCGTATTTCCAAAGCCAGCTTTGATGCATGGCTCAATGATGGCACTGTTGAACGCAATCCTGCTGTTTGACATCCTCAACATTTCACGCGAAATCTGCTATTCTTTAGCCGGGATGAGAAATCCCGGCTAAACTTTTACATAGATAGAGAGGTGTCTTTCATGGATGATATGCGGAATACTTCGGCTCCCTTATACGGAAAAGCTGAACCTGCCACTACCAAAACCACCATGTCGGTTCGTGAGATGCGGCAGCTTCTCGGCCTTGGCAAAACAGACAGCTATTGGCTGCTTCATAAGAATCTCTTTGAAGTCATTCTGATAAACGACAAAAGGCGTATCGTTATTTCCAGCTTTGAGAAATGGTATGCCAATCAGGTCAAATATCATAAGGTCAATGGTTCGCCACCGGGCGAGGAACTTTGCAAACGGTCCTATTCCGTTCCTGACGCCGCCGAGATATTGAAGGTGAAACCCGAAACGATCTATACACTCATCCGACAGGGCAAGTTGAAAACAGAAACGGCAGACTTCTGTATGAGAATTCCCAAAGAGGACTTTGAGCGGTGGTACCGATCACAAAGCCGCTACCGCACAGCAGCCGACCGTGAGCGTGACCGGGAGATTGAAGCGCAAACCATCTCCATCCCGGAAATGGCAAAACTACTCGGTATCCCACGCAAGAATGTTTATGGGATTCTTGATTGCAAAAAATACCGAGATTGTTTCGTCATTGAGCGCGTGGCCGACAGGCCGCGCATTACCAAAAAAAGTTTTAAGGCATGGCTTAAAAGCCAATCTACATACCAACTTCAAAAACCGAAAAAAGAAACGCATGAGGAGCCGCCGCTAAAACTGCAATGTCCCAAGAATGGGAAATACTACAGTTTTCAGGAAATTCAGGCTTTTTACGGAATCAGCCGCCCAACACTTGACTCGTGGGTTCTCAAAGAAGGAATTCCAACGATGAAGTTGGGAAGGGTAAAACGCATCCAAAAAGATGCTTTCGATGAAGTTCTGAAGTCCAAACGTAAAGTAGAGGAGGATGTATAATGGCTAGCATTGTCAAACGCAATAACCGATACTGCGTTGTCTATACCTACAAACACACTAATGGAACGCTAAAGCAGAAATGGGAAACCTTTACCGACCTTGCAGATGCCAAAAACCGTAAGAAAGAGGTCGAATACAAAGAATCCGTCGGTACCTTTGTGGCACCCCAGTGCCGAACTCTAAAAGACCTGCTTAAAGAATACGTCACCCTGTACGGAAGAACCAAATGGGCACTTTCAACCTATCAATCAAACACTGCACTGATTTCAAACTACATAGAACCGCTTATCGGCTCAATGAAGCTGCAAGATCTCACCACCCGCGTAATTGAGGGATATTATCAGCGGCTGCTTAAATACGAAGCCGTTGACCCTATGTGTGGAAAGCGTCAGCATCAATACGTTTCTCCCGGCACGGTTCGTTCGGTTCACAAAATTTTGAGAAGTGCCTTTGAGCAGGCTGTAAAGTGGGAACTTATGGAAAAGAATCCCTGTATTTATGCCACCTTGCCCAAATACACTGCAAAGAAGCGTGATATCTGGACTGCCGAGACCCTGTTCCATGCCTTAGAAGTCTGTGATGATCCACGGCTCCGGCTCTGCATCAACCTCTCCTTCTCTTGTTCCCTGCGCTTAGGGGAATTGCTCGGTCTGACATGGGATTGTGTGGATATCTCCCCCGAAAGCATTGAAGCCGGGCGAGCCTCCATTTACATAAATAAGGAATTGCAGCGTGTAGATATTGCTTCGCTGAACGCCTTGGAAAATAAAAATGTCATCACTCGTTTTCCCTCGCTGAGTTCCCGCTGCACCACGGTCCAGGTTCTGAAAAGCCCTAAAACAGACAGCAGTATCCGAACCATTTTTCTCCCCAAAACAGTTGCTGAAATGCTTGTCCACTATAAAGCCGAGCAGGACATGACAAAGGACGCACTGGGTGCAGAGTATGCAGACTATAATCTCGTGGTTGCCGGCCCGCTGGGAATGCCGACCGAACAATCCACCATTAACGGTGCATTGAAGCAGCTGATTGAGGAAAACGATCTCCCCAAAGTGGTTTTCCACAGCTTCCGACACTCCAGCATTACATACAAGCTCAAGCTGAACGGCGGCGATATCAAAGCCGTGCAGGGCGATTCCGGTCATGCACAGGCTTCGATGGTCACCGAGCAGTACGCACACATTCTGGATGATGATCGGCGTTTGAACGCACAACGATTCGACGATTTCTTCTATCAGCATCATGGTGCAGAGCCTGAAGCCCTCCCTCGCGCAGAGCAATCCACTCCCAAAGCCAGTCCAGTCGATACAGATGCGGTAGCAGCTCTTGCTAAACTGCTGGCTGACCCCTCTATGGCTACACTCATTAAAAATCTTGCAAAGAACCTATAAGCCTCTATACATAAACAGCGGCAGTTTTCCGTATATGGAAAACTGCCGCTATCTGTTTTAGGATGATCCCGTTTCTTTGTGTTTTTTCGTCTTAGCTTCCTCTATGTCCATCTTCAGCTGATGTGTAAGCTGTTTTACATAATCGAGTGAAACTTCATAGCCTTCTGCGATTTTTTCTGCCGGCATCCCATCAAGGATACGGGAGATCACAATGTTCCGGGTGGCTTGTTTTCTCGATTCTGCAATCATTTCCTCAATAGAGGGGCAATGTTTATTATGCATCCAATTCAAGTAATCCAAGCGTTCAGCTTCTATCCGCGATAGAAGCCTGACTGCATAGAAATTGTCATCTACCTCGAAGCGAACTTCCTCTCCGGGTTTGACTTCAAGTTTTTCCAGAACCGCATCTGGGAGTTTTACAGTTCCATCTTCACCGACTACAATATTAAATTTCTTTTCCATCGCACACTCCTAAAATCACGCAAAGTTCCTTGCATCCAGTGCCTTTACTCCCGTAAGAATACCATAAGCCCCTTCCTTTTACAAGACAATGCGCATTTCCATTCGCACTGTTACATAGACCAGAGTTTTCTCGCAGAAAGCTCTGGTCTTTTTCTATTGAAAACATTTGTCCATCACACCAGCTACGGCTGTATGGTCTGGTTCACGAATGCTAAACAAGCAAATATCCGTAGGGAAACGTACACTTCCCAGCTAATGAAAGGTGGGCATTTTACAATGAACCTTCCACTTTTCATTAGCTCTGCTAATTTTCTGCTAATGAAAAGCCTTTTACTCGTTTTATTTCGGGGTTTGTGTTCTTTACTCGGATTGACAGCGCAACAAAAAATCCATTGATAAAACGTTACTTGTTTTACCTACTTTTGCCTAGGATTTATGGCTTCAGCCCCTACTCCTAAGGGGAAGGCCGCAGGTTCGACTCCTGTCCGGGACATGATATAAAACAGCGGCAGATTTCCGTTTTCGGAAAACTGCCGCTGTTTGTTTTAAGAAGATGCCGCTATCTTGCCGGCCAGTTCTTCCATCTCATCCATCGAAAGATGCACATATCGTACATTCTTATCCTTACATCGAGATCCAGCCCAGAGCATTGGCCACAGAGCTCACCAGAATGATGGCCGCGAACACGGGGCACAGATAGCGGATCATAAAGTTGAAGATCTTTTTCCGACGGAACGGTTTCCCGTCGACGGTGACCTCCTCTGCGATCTTCTCCACGCCCACCACACGGGACACCAGCAGGCAGGTGGCAATGGCCGCAATGGGCATCATGACCGAGTTTGTCAGGAAATCGAAGAAGTCCAGGAACTGCATCCCGAACACCGTCACACCGGCCAGAGGACCATAGCCCAGGGCAGACAGACTGCCCAGTGCCACCATAATGACGCCAATGCAGCCGGTCGCTTTCTGGCGGTTCCAGCCCAATTCATCCTCAAAGGTGGAAACGGCGCTCTCGGTCAGAGCAATGGAGCTTGTGATCGCAGCAAAAAGGACCAGAAGGAAGAACAGCACGCCGACAACGTGGCCGAACCCCATGCTCTCGAACACCTTGGGAATGGTGATGAACATCAGCGAGGGACCTGCCTGCAGGGTATCCGGGTCACCGCCGGAGAAGGAGAACACTGCCGGAATGATCATCAGACCTGCCATGATGGCAATGGCCGTATCAAAGACCTCGACGTTCTCGGTGGATTCCTCAATGGAAACGTCCTTTTTCATATAGGAGCCAAAGGTCACGAGAATGCCCATGGCAATGGACAGCGAGTAGAACATCTGCCCCATGGCGGTGACGACGGTCATCCAGGAGAAATTGGAGAGATTCGGCACGAGGAAATACTTCACGCCCTCCAGCGCGCCCGGGCGGGTGACGGAGTAGCCCGCGATGATGACGGACAGCACCACGAGGATGGGCATCATCACCTTGGACACCCGCTCCACGCCGTTGCGCACGCCTGCAAAGATGATGGCGAGGGTGAAGATGGTAAAGATGACAAAGCATATCTCCGCCGAAGCGCCGCTGGAAATGAAGGCCGAAAAGTAGCCGTCTGTGGCCAGCTCACTGCCGTGGCCGCTGACGTAGTCGGCCAGATACCGGATGACCCAGCCGCCGATGACTGAGTAATAAGGCACGATGAGGATGGGGATGATGGCATTGATCCAGCCGCCGAAGGAGCGCTTGCCCTTGCGGACGGCGGCGAATGCGCCCACCGGGCTTTTCCTGGTCATCCGGCCCAGCGCCGTCTCGGCAACGATCATGGTGTAGCCGAAGGTGAAGGCGAGGATGATGTAGATGAGCAGGAAGATGCCGCCGCCGTACTTGGCCGCAAGATAGGGGAAGCGCCAGATGTTGCCGAGGCCCACCGACGCGCCTGCTGCGGAGAGAACGAAGCCGATCTTGCCCGAAAAGGCGCTTCGCTTGTGCTGTTTTTGATTCATTGGATTTTCCTCTTTTCACAAATTCAATACCCCCAGTGTATCACAGCCGGGGAGGGGATTCAACCGATTTTTCGATAAGAAGCAGAAGCTCCTGTGCTCAGAGGGAGGCAGCGTCAATCCACCACCGGCACATCCAGCCCGAATTCCAGCGGGCGGAAACGGGGGCAGACATTTTCGGTGATGCAGATGACCGATGCGGCCAGACGGCTGCCGATCTCGCAGGATTCCGCCAGCGTTTTGCCATAGGTCAGGCCGATGACGGTGCCCGCGAAGAACGCATCGCCCGCGCCGGTGGTGTCAATGACGTCCACCTTCTTGGCCGGAACAATGCCGCAGTCCCCGTCCGCCTGGGCATAGACTGCGCCCTTGTCGCCCATGGTGACCACCATGCAGGGGATGTTTGCGCTCCGGACATTGGCCGCCAGCACCCGGCACATCTCCTCCGGTTCCAGATGGCCGTAATCGTCCGAGAAGAGCAGCCCGGCCTCCTGCTGATTGCAGACAAAACAGTCGATCTGCTGCAAAAAGTCCCGGCGCTCCATCGCAATGCTCATGTTGGAGACCGCCGCGTACACCTTTTTGCCGTATTTCTTGGCGTAGCGCAGCGTCTGCTTGACGGTCTCCTTTTCGAGGTCCAGCTCCAGCGCGATGCTGTCGCAGTCCCGAAAGATCTCGTCTCCCTGCTCTTCCAGCAGCCCGATCAGCGGGGTGGTGTCCGGCCGCTTGGAGATGGCTGCACAGACGTCGCCGTCGTTGTTGAAGATGGCCAGCCAGGTGCCCATGCCATCCGGCACACGCTGGATGAACCGGGTGTTGACCTTGTGGTTGTTCAGCTTCTCGATGACGTCCAGACCCATGCCGGTATCATCCACCAGGCCCACAAAGGTGGGCCGCAGCTCCACGTTGGCGATATCTTCCGCCACATTGCGGCTCACACCGCCGTGTACCTGCTCCACGCGCCCGGCGTTTCGTCCGCCGGGGATGTAAGTCGAGAGCGGATACCCCTTGATGTCCACAAAAACTGCGCCGATGACTACGATTCCCATACGAAAAAGTCCTTTCCGGATTTTACATTTTTCTCATTATACACTATCTTCCGGCCGGAATCCATCGTTCTTCGGAAATTGTGCCATTTTCCGCGTCCAACAAAAAAACAGGAGGCCCATCCCCCAGGATGGACCTCCCATTTTTATGCTTCGCTCTGGCTCGGATGCGGTGTCGGCGGGGCTTTGGTGAAGAGCACCTTCAGCACCAGCGGTGTTGCCACCGAGGATACCACGATGAGCAGGATGACCGCCGTGAAGTACACCGGGTCCACCACGCCGATGTCCAGGCCCTTCTGGGCCACGATCAGGGCCACCTCGCCGCGGGTCATCATGCCGACGCCCACCTTGAGCGAGTCGGCCCAGCTGAAGCGGCAGACCTTTGCCGCCAGACCGCAGCCGATGATCTTGGTGATGAGGGCCACGATGACGAAGCAGACACTGAAGAGCAGGATCTGCGGCGTCAGACCGCTGATGTCCGTCTTCAGGCCAATGCTCGCGAAAAAGACCGGTGCGAACAGCACATAGTTGCTGATATCCACCCGGCGCTCCACATAGGATGCGTCATCCATGGAGCAGAGCACGATGCCGGCAATGTAGGCGCCTGTGATGTCCGCAATGCCGAAGTATTCCTCGGCGATGTAGGCCATGGCAAAGCAGAACGCCATGCTCACGATGGTGATGCGCTGGGTGTGGGGGTTGCGCTTGTCCAGCCACTTCATTGCAAAGTGTGCGATGAGGCCCACACCGATGGCCGTGGCAAAGAAGAGCACTGTGTTGAAGAGCACCTTACCCAGGCCGGTGCCGGTGCCGGAACCGGCACCCAGCACACAGGTCAGCACCACGATGCCGATGACATCATCAATGACCGCCGCGCTCACGATGGTCGTGCCGAGGAAGCTCTTCAGATGGCCCATCTCCTGCAGGGCCGCCACCGTGATGGAAACGCTGGTGGCCGTCATGATGGTGCCAATGAAAAGCGCCTTGTAAAACTCCGTGCTGCCAACGGCTGCAAACCCATAGAAGATGCTATAAAGGAGCGTGCCGCCCGCCAGCGGCACAGCCACGCCCACGCAGGCGATCAGGGTGGCAATGGGGCCGGCTTTGATCAGCTCCTTCAGGTTGGTGCCAAGGCCGGTGGAGAACATCAGCAGCACCACGCCGATCTCCGCAAAGACCGAGATGGTATCACTGATGTGGACCAGATTCAGCACGCAGGGGCCGATCAGCAGGCCCGCGATGATCTCGCCCACCACCTGCGGGGCCTTGCACTTGCGGGCCGCCAGCCCGAAGAACTTGGCCGTGAGGATGATGATGGCGAGGTTTTGAAAGACCGAATACATTCAAATAACCTTCCTTTACTCAATTTTGCGTTTTTCACGCCCGGCAGGCCCGACCGCGCGTCCTGGCCTACCCTATTTTACATTATAACTTGTCGGCTTATAAAAATCAAAACCATCCCGGCAAAAATCCAGCTAAAGTTTAGCCGCAGACCCGTTTTATTTTCGTGCAGATTTTTTTGCCAGAATGCTTGACAAAGCGCCAAACACTTGCTATAATAAGTTGCTGTCTGAACAGACACACCGCACAGTCCTGTGAAACCGCAGGATCGTGTACCTTGGCCTCATAACCTTGAGGCCCTCAAGTCCAAAAGGAGGTGCTACAAAATGGCAAAGTACGAAACCATGCTGATTACCA
>OGHH01002592.1_pt1 | contig 9965 bp, 9 predicted proteins | sample 1571471 | NCBI WGS metagenome assembly OGHH01 (sample SAMEA2581936, study PRJEB24529) | metagenome | biome: Human gut stool | place: China | collected 2011
CAGAATGAATTTGCAAAAAAGATGTATGGCTTATACAAGACGGATCAGATCCCGGTTGATGCACTGTTAACCTTGATGGATTGTTCCGGAGTGGATAAAGCGGTTTTGCTTCCACTGGATCTGACTACGGAATATGGAGGCATACTAGGAACAAATGACCAGGTAAAGGAATTGACAGCAACATATCCGGATCGTTTTATCGGATTTGCCAGTGTAGATCCTCACAGGCCGGATGCGACAGAGATACTTGAAACAGCATTTGCAGAGTATCATCTGGCAGGCCTGAAGCTTCATCCGTCAAAGCAGAAGTTCTATCCGGGAGATGAATACATGGAGCCGATATATCAGATATGCGAGAAGTATAATAAACCGATCGTGTTTCATTGCGGAATGTCGGTAGAGCCGGATACCTTATCTAAATATGCGAGGCCGGTTGCGTTTGAAGAAACAGCATACAGACATCCAAAGCTTCGAATCTGTCTTGCACATTGCGGATGGCCATGGGTGCAGGAAACTTGTATGCTGATGCTCAAATACAGAAATGTTTATGCGGATACAGCATTCCTGTATTTTGATACAGCCCCGGAGTTTTATCACAAGGTATTCGAAGTGGATATGGGACCGCACTGGATCGATCGAAGCTTCAGACATCAGATCATGTTTGGCTCTGATGATCCGCGGTTAGAGATGCGGAGAATGAAAAAGGCTATAGAAGCTATGGATATAAGAGAATCTACCAAGGATCTGATATTTGGACAGAACGCGATTGAGTTTCTGGGATTGGAGGTATGATGGTAACACATGGCAGTATAGAGGTGCTGACAAAAGAATATAACTGTTTGGTGAAAATTACAGATGATATCAGGCAGGTTGTAGAAAAAAGCAAAATCAGAAATGGAGTTGTATATGTTATAACAGCACATACGACAACAGGAATTGCAGTTAATGAAGGACTGGAGTGCCTGGAATATGATATTGGGCATCTGATGGAAAGACTTGTTCCTGAGGATGGAGAATATGCCCATGGAAGGCTGTTAGATACCTACGGTGCGATGGCAGGCAATCCGACCGGACATTTAAAAGCCCATCTGACCGGAAATCATTGTGTATTCCCGGTTATAGATGGAAAGCTGAAAAGTGGAAGTGCACAGGACATATATCTGTGTGAATATGATGGACCACAATATAGAACAATTTATATAACAATTATAGGGGAATAAAAAATAACAGGAGGAAAGAACTATGACATTAAAAAAATTTGACGCAGAGAAATATTTAAAGGACGGAGCAAAGACATACTCATTAAGAGGAGAGGTTGAGGCATTGATTGACCGGATCACGGCAAAGGAATATGACAGCGTATGTATGCTTGGTATCGGTGGAACATGGGCAGAATGGTATCCGGTTGTAGAAGTAGCCAAGAAATATACAGATCTTCCAATCTATCTTGAAAATGCAGGTGAATTTCTGGTAAAAAATAAAAAACATATTACAGATAAGACTCTTGTATTTACCTCTTCTGCATCAGGCAATACTATGGAGATCTTGAAGGCAGTAAAATATTGTAAGGATCAGGGAATCAATGTATATGGATTTACAAAGGATGAGACAACTCCTTTAGCAAATCTGCTGACAGACCCGATTTATAATGCATGTGGTGACTGTGAGCATTCTTACTTATTATACTATTTTGTAATGCTCCGTATCTTAAAGAACAGAGGAGAATTTCCACATTATGACAGATGGGCAGATCAGATGGAAAATCTGTTTAAGGATCTCCTTGCGGTAAGAGAAAAATTTGAGCCAAGATCGAGATCGCAAAGACATATGCACATGAACCATATACAATGTTTACAGGCTCCGGTGTCCTTTGGGGTGAGACCTATCTCTTTACAATGTGTATCTTAGAGGAGATGCAGTGGGTTCGTACAAAGACTGTTTCATCTGCTGATTTCTTCCATGGACCATTGGAGTTAGTTGATGACAGAGTTCCGGTATTTGTAATAAAAGGTGAGGACGAATATCGACCATTAGATGAAAGAGTAGAACGATTTGTAAAAGAACATACAAAGAAAGCTGTTATTATTGATACCAAGGATTACATTCTGGATGGTATCGATGATGAGTTCCGTGTAATCTGCTCTCCGATGATTATTACCGCGATATTAACAGAACGACTTGCTATTCATTATGAGCAGAATACAGGACATAGTCTGGAATTCAGACGTTACTATCGTCAGTTTGAATATTAAAAAGGTCAGGCGGTTATTATGGTTGAATTCACATATGTAATTACAGATGAGCAGGGACTTCATGCCAGACCGGCTTCACAGTTTGTTATGGCTGCTGCAAAATGTAAGAGCACAGTATCCGTAACATTTGGATCCAGAACCGTAAACGCAAAAGGAGTTATGGCAGTTATGAGTCTGGGAGCAAAAAAAGGTCAGGAGATCCTGATAAAAGTAGAAGGTGAAAACGAGGCAGAAGATGCAGCAAACCTGAAAGCGTTCGTTCAGGAACATCTGTAAAAGGATCGGATTTTAAAGAGGTGACAATATGGTAATATTACAGGGTAAAAGTGTATTTGGCGGAGTTGCTATCGGGAAGATACAATTCTTTAAAAGGGACGAAATCCAGATAAAACGACGTCATGTCGATGATCCGGAGGCGGAAATACGCCGCTTCCGGACTGCAAAGGAAAAAGCACTTTCTGAATTGCAGCAGTTATATGACAAGGCACTTACTGATGTGGGAGAAGCAAATGCCATGATCTTTGAAGCACATCAGTTAATGCTTGAGGATCCGGATTATAATGATTCTGTAGAGAATATTATAAATACACAAAAGGTAAATGCTGAATATGCAATAGGTGTCACATCTGATAATTATGCAGCAATCTTTGAAGCGATGGATGATGCCTATATGCAGGGAAGGGCAGCAGATGTAAAGGATGTATCGAACAGGCTCCTTTCCCAGTTTGCAAAAAAACAGAATGCTTCATTTGAAATGACGGAGCAGGTAATCATCGCGGCAGATGATCTGACACCAAGCGAGACTGTTCAGCTCGATAAAGATAAGGTGCTGGCATTTATTACAGTGGAAGGCTCGGCAAATTCCCATACAGCGATTCTTGCCAGAACCATGAATATTCCGGCTGTTATAGGAATCGGTGATACATTAACACCGAAATATGACGGAAGACTTGCAATCGTAGACGGTCAGGAAGGAAAGATCTATATTGATCCGGATGAAGAAATCCTTGTTGCTATGAGAAAAAAGCAGGCTGTCGAACAGGAACAGCGTGAGCTTCTGGAGACATTGAAGGGCAAAGAAAATGTAACCAGATCCGGGCAGAAGATTAACCTTTATGCCAATATTGCCAATGTATCAGATGTAGGAGCGGCACTCCGAAATGATGCCGGTGGTATCGGGTTATTCAGAAGCGAATTCTTATATCTGGAAAATGAAACTTATCCAACAGAGGAACAGCAGTTTGCAGCTTATAGACAGGTAGCGGAAATGATGGCCGGAAAAAGGGTGATCATCCGTACGTTGGATATCGGAGCAGATAAACAGGTTGGATATTTTAATCTGGAAAAAGAGGATAATCCGGCAATGGGGTTCCGTGCGATCAGGATATGTCTGACCAGACCCGAATTATTTAAGACCCAGCTTAGAGCTATTTTCAGAGCATCCGCGTATGGCCAGATTGCGATCATGTTTCCAATGATCATTTCGGTATCAGAGGTTCGTCGTATTAAAGAGATAATGGACGAGGTGAAGACCGGACTTCGTGCAGATGGAATAGCATTTTCCGATCAGATTGAAACCGGTATAATGATTGAGACTCCGGCTGCGGTTATGATCAGCAGAGAGCTGGCAAAGGAAGTGGATTTCTTTAGTGTCGGAACAAATGATCTGACGCAGTACACTCTGGCAATTGATCGCCAGAACCGGAATCTGGATTCCTTCTATGATTCACACCATCCGGCGGTGTTATCTATGATCCAAATGGCAGCAGAGAATGCTCATGCAGAAGGAAAGTGGATTGGAATATGCGGTGAACTTGCAGCCGATCTAAGTCTGACAGAAAGGTTTTTACAGATGAACATTGATGAGTTATCAGTTGCACCGGGTATGATACTTCCGTTAAGGAAAAAAATAAGAGAGTTATAAAAAGTATACAGAGACAGATCCGCACATGTACGGGTCTGTTTTTGGTCTTATAAACTGACATTTCCTGCTTGTTTGCGTTTGGAAAAGTTGCTATACTTAATAGAGTACAGGAGGGAGTTTGCCATGAAATTGATGAATAAAGATGAGTTTATTGCGTATGAATTAAAATTTTACTTTATGAAAAATAAACTGAAAGAAGGAGATAAACTCCCATCTGAACGGGATCTGGCTGAACAGTTTGGGGTACAGAGAGCTACCGTCAGATCTGCATATAAATTATTAGAGGATGAAGGGATCATAGAATGCAGGGAACGGAGCGGCAACTACATAGCCCACAGAAGAATGATATCCAATCTTGACCGAATTCGATCATTCAGTGAAAAGCTGGAAAAGATGGGGGCACAAACAAGAAGCAGACTGTTGGCGTTTGAGCGTGTGGAAGTAGATAAGGAACTGAATAAAAGTATTAAGCTTCCGTTAGGAACTCCGTTATTCAAAATTACCCGTATCCGTATGGTCGTAGAAGAAGACAGGGCTGTTCCGATCACCATAGAATATTCATATATACCGGAAAGCAAGGCTCCTAAGCTGATGCGGTTTGATCTGGAAGATAATTCGTTATTTGATATTTTGATTCGGGAATATCATCATATTTCCAAAAAACAGCAATTAACAGTCGGAATTGTATATGCTGATGAAAATGAAGCCAAAGCCTTGAATGTTGACAAGCTGACTGCTCTTGTAAAAAAAGAGGGAATCACATATGACGAGAAAGGTGAGGTTATGGAATATCTGCAATCGGTGATCAATAAAGAATGGGTCGCATTTGAAAAAGAAGATCCTGTCATTAAGCAAAAGATGGAGGAGGTGCTCCATGGATTATAGAATGCCATTATATATTCAATTACAGGATTCTATTATCAAGAAAATAGATGAAAAAAAATATCTGCCGGGTGAAGCAATACCAAGTGAGAGAAAAATGGCGGAAGCTTATGGTGTGAACCGTATGACCGTAAAACGTGCGGTTAGTAAGCTTGTAGAAGAAGGATATCTGGTTTGTAAACCGGGCTCCGGAACGTATGTTGCACAAAGAGATAAGAAAAAGATCGATCTGGATAATTCAAATGAAGCAGGAAATACCGGCATCACAGCGACGCTCCGTAAGGGTGGAATGGAGGTAAAAAACCGCCTTCTCGGGACCGGTGAGATCACAGGAAGTAAATATCTGGGATATAAGCTTGGAATTTCGGATGATGAGATGATATATGGAATTTACCGGGTACGATCAGAGGGTGATATACCATTTGCAGTGGAATATACATATGTACCGGCAAAATATTTTGATGATCTGGATGAGTTTGATTTCGCCAAAGTGTCTTTATATGATTATATGGAAGCAAAAGGACATATGCCATGCCATTTTGGACAGAAGCTGGTCATATGTGAGGCAAATGAACGGCTCGCAGAGCTGCTGCAGGTGGAACGTGGAACTGCGATTTATAAGATCAATTATCAGGGTGCGGATGCAGATTATAATATTGTAGAGTTTACCATGAGTTATCTGAATCCTGCTTATACAAAATTCCGGTTTGATGTTGAGGTTTCTTAAAGGAAAGACATAAGCGTTTCTGTTACGGATCATATGGATCTTGTTATGCCGGCTTCGGTTTATAATATTAGTACTCGAAAGGTGTTATTTGAAAATGCAATTCAAAAAAGTAGAAAAGAAATGCGAAGGTAAATTTATTACCCGCTATGATATAACATATGAGACAGTGGATCATCAGGAGAAGGTATATGAGATGATCAGCCGGAATGGTGACATTACGGATTTTGAAGGACTGCATGGCAAAATGGCAGATGCAGTTGTGATCATTGCTACGGATGAGACCGGCGAGAAGATACTGATCGATAAGGAATTCCGTCTTGCTCCGGGAGAATGGGTATATAACTTCCCGGCAGGTCTGATCGATCCGGGTGAGACACCGCAGGAGAGTGCGAAGCGTGAGCTTCGTGAGGAGACAGGGCTGGAATTATATGAGATCGATGATTTCATCGGAACCAGCTACAGTGCGGTTGGTTTTTCAAATGAAACAAATGTCTGCGTTGTTGGAAAGGCACGGGGAGAGTTCCATAAGAGTACTTCTACATTAGAAGAGATCGAAGCCGGCTGGTATACAAAGGCAGAAGTCAGAGAACTTCTTAAGAAAGCGAAATTTGCAGCGAGAACACAGGCATACTGCTATGTGTGGAGCAGAGAATAGAGGATAAAAAGTAGAATCTAGAGGGGCACAGGGGACGGAGTTTGAAGTGAAAGCCGGCACAACGGTTCTTACAGCCTGCAGCAACCGTATCGTTTGCAGATAAGGGTTGTAAATATCTGGACAGAAAGGAAAAATACGATGTTTCACAAAGATTATGAAAGAAAGATCAATCAGTTAGTAAATGAACTGACATTAGAAGAAAAAATAAAGATGATCCATGGTGCGGGTCTGTTCCGCACCGGGGCAGTAGAAAGACTTGGAATCCCCCCAATCGTGATGTCGGATGGTCCGACCGGGGTGCGGTTCGAATTTTTTAATGATAATTGGGGCAGAGCTGGACATAATGATGATGGCGTTACATACTGTCCGAGCAACAGTGCGATTGCAGCAACATGGAACCGGGAGCTGGCAGAAAAATCAGGAACGGTACTTGGTGAAGAAGCCAGAGGACGTGGCAAGGATATCATACTTGCGCCGGGTGTTAATGTTATGCGGACGCCGCTTTGCGGGAGAAATTTTGAGTATTTCAGTGAAGATCCATTTCTGATATCGGAGATGGCAGTTCCGGTGATCAAGGGGATCGAGAGTTCTGACGTGGGTGCCTGTGTAAAACATTTTGCTGTTAATAATCAGGAAACAGAACGGAACTGGGTAAATGTCGAGATCGATGAACGGACGCTCCGTGAGATCTATCTGCCTGCGTTTGAAGCTGCAGTAAAGAAAGCAAATGTAAGATCTATTATGGGTGCTTATAATCTGTTCCGTGGAGTCCATTGTTGTGAAAATAATGAACTGCTCGGTGAGATACTGCGGAAAGAATGGAATTATGACGGTCTGATTGTTTCTGATTGGGGCGGCATCCACGATACAAAGGCTGCCGCAGAAAGCCCGATCGATGTAGAGATGTCAATCTATGCAAACTTCGATGAATACTGCATGGCAGATCCATTGTTAAAGGCGGTAAGGAATGGCGAGATCGAAGAGGAAAGAATTGATGAAAAGGTAAAGAGTATTCTTCGATTCATGCTCCGTGTCAAGATGATCGATATTGTAGAAGTCGAAAGTGGGGACAATGAACAGACGGCTATATCCGCTGGCTGCACGGAACAGAAGCCGGCCGTCTATGCGGTTCGTGACTGGAGCCGGAAGAAAGGAAGTTATGATACTTCAGCACATCAGGATGCAGTGTTAGAGACAGCCAGAGAATCAATTGTACTGTTAAAGAATGAAGATCAGAGACTGCCGCTTGCCCCTGAGAAGACACATCGGCTTCTGGTGATCGGACATAATGCAGCAAAGCTTCATTCAAATGGTGGCGGAAGTGCGGAGATTGCGGCACTTTATGAGATCAATCCACTGCTTGGCATTAAGATGGAGCTTGGCGGTAACTGCGAAGTGACCTATGCAGAAGGTTATTATGTACCGGATAAGAACAGACAGCAGGTACTGAATTGGCAGGAGGTAAGCCTGGATGAACTGGCATCGGAGCAGGGGGCTTATGAAGGAAATGATCCGGAAGGACGGAAGATCCAGAAGGCACTTCGTGAAGAGGCGGTTGCACTTGCTTCAGAATATGATGATGTGATCTTTGTTGGCGGTTTAAATCATGATACAGATGAAGAAGGATACGACAGACCGGATCTGAAGCTTCCATATCATCAGGATGAACTGATCACGGAGCTCTTAAAAGTGAATCCGAATATGGTCATTGTCATGATGGCAGGTAATCCGGTTGATATGAGTGCATGGATCGATGATGCAAAGTCGATTGTATGGATGAGTTATGCAGGAATGGAAGGTGGCAGAGCACTTGGTGAAATCCTGTTTGGTGAAGTAAATCCATCCGGTAAACTTGTGATGACCATGCCGAAATCTCTTGATCAGGTACCGGCGATGGTTTTTGGAGATTTTCCCGGAAGAACCTTAACGGAAGAAGAACATGAAAGAATGAATGCAAAACTGACGGAGACATACAGAGAAGGCGTATTTGTCGGATATCGGTATTATGACAAATATCAGATCCCGGTACAGTTCTCATTTGGTCATGGATTATCTTATACGACATTTTCCTATGGGGATATGCAGGTAAAAGAGTCGGATGGTCAGACATTCAAGGTACAGATCCCGGTAACAAATACCGGAAAGCTTGCCGGAAAAGAGACGGTAGAGCTGTATGTCGGAGAAACGGAAGTAAGTCCGGAGAATCCTGTGAAGGAGTTGAAGGGCTTCTGCAAGTTATCACTTGCACCGGGAGAAACAAAGTATGCGGAATTTGAATTGACAGCCGATGCATTCCGTCATTTTGACGGGAAGGCGAATGCGTGGAAGGTCATAGCAGGAAGTTATACAATCTATATCGGAAGTTCTGTTTCTGATATTCGGTCGGTAACAATCGTAACAATAAAATAATGAATAGATAAAATGCCGGTATGAACAAACTGCCTGCCGGTACTATGAAACATCCATAGTGCAGCCGACTGATTTTCATACAATTTTGTGCTATGTCGGAGCTGCAAATGAATTTATTGCAGCAAAGACATATGCATATAAAATTGTATGAAAGAAGGTAGGCAAACGTGATGTTCATAGTACCGGCAGACAGACCGTTCATGCCGTTTGCGATGGCGGCGGCGTAATCGTCCATGTTATCATCGTAGAGCTCTACGTCTTTTTCGTTGCTGATAAAGCCCATCTCGATGATCAGACTTGTCATATTTGTCTGTTTGATAACGATGTAATCGTTGTCACTGTCAAACTGTGTTCCGGTACGGACACCACGGTTATCGGAGATTCCGACCTTTTCCAGATTGGACAGGATGGTTTCTGCGATTGCGTGATTCTTTTCGGAACCGGAGCTGTAGATCCATGCTTCTACACCACAGGCCTCAGGATTTGCTGCGTAGTTCCTGTGGAGTGCCAGATAGAGATCTGCGTCGCAGTCATTTGCAATCGCAGCACGTTCTTCGGAAGAAACGGTAGAATCATCATCACGCGTCATGACAACTTTTACTCCGTTTTTCTTTAATAGTTTTGCAACCTTTAAGGAAAGCTTCAGATTCCCGTCTTTTTCATGAATATTATTAATTCCGGTTGCACCGATATCGGAACCGCCATGTCCCGGATCCAGACAGACTGTGTATTTTCCGTCCGGTTTTATGATCGAGACGGCATCCTTGCTGCTTTTTGACCGACTGACCGCCAACAGGACGGACAGAACGATAACGGCGATGAGCAGGACGATGTTGACACCGATCAGGAATTTTATGACAGACCGCATCTGTGTAACGGTCAGTTTCTTTTTTGTTTTTCCAGCCATAATGTATAAAACTGCCGGAGCAGCCCTTTCTGTTTCTAGTTTATTCTCAACTAAGATACTCTAAAATGATCGGATTTTCAATACGATAGAAAAGATTTAATATTTGTGTATATGGGCAATATACGAAGAAAGATGGGATGACAGGTGACATAATACAGCAATTTATATAGAAAAAACCAAAAGAAACCGATAAATTTCTAAAGATTTCA
>OGHH01002593.1_pt1 | contig 9959 bp, 9 predicted proteins | sample 1571471 | NCBI WGS metagenome assembly OGHH01 (sample SAMEA2581936, study PRJEB24529) | metagenome | biome: Human gut stool | place: China | collected 2011
AGCCGCAGTGGAAGAAGCGGAACCGCCGCAGGCGGTCAGGGCAGCAGCAGCGGCTGCGGCACCACAAACAGCAAGGAACGAACGGCGCGCGATCTTTTTCATAATGTTTTCCTCCATGACCATATCCGGGTCGTATTTTCCCGGTCCTTTTTTCCTTTTTGTGTTTTCCCTTGGAACGCCTTTATTGTACCGCCGTCCTTCTGCTGCTGCGACCACGCGCGGGAAAAATCGAAGTAAATTGTTTGCACAGGCTTTTCCTGCTTTGTAAAATTCCGGCTCTTCCGGTGTGAAAATCGTTGCGCCGGATTTTACAGTTCCGCGCCAACTGCCAAAAATGCCCCGCTCTGCTTGTGCAGACTACACAATCAAAAAAGCCGGAGCTGTGCGGCTCGCACAGCTCCGGCTTGGAGGGGTTTGCTCTGGCGCTCAGATGCCCAGCATCAGGGAAGCTTCCTTGGCTGCGATCTTGCAGCACAGGTAGGTCTTGGCGTCCTGCGGGTTCGGGTAGAACAGCACCTGCACGTAATTAAACTTCGACACGCCGCTGCCCTTGCCGCACAGATGGCCCTTTGCGTACTGGCCGCGGTTCAGGGTGCGGGTATCCAGAGCGTTCAGCTTAGAGTTCTTGTTCAGAATGGCCATGGTGTCGGAGTTGATGTCCAGTTCCTCCGAGCCGTTCACCCGCAGCTTGAAGCTGCCGCCGGTGGGATTCAGCGGGATCCCGGCCGCGCTGCCGTTGTTGATGAGCACTTCCGGCACCAGATAGAAGGTGCCGTCCGAATAGCTTGCGTAAGCCAGAGACCGCACGGTCATCTTGATGCCCTTCAGCTCAGCGGTATCGTTCAGGCCGTTGGCGTTGCCCACCATCTCGCCGCCTTCGCAGCCGCTCAGCAGGCCCACAGCGGCCACAGCCAGCGTTGCTGCGCCCACACTCTTCAAAAATCCACGACGGGTCAGTTCCATCTTCGGTTCCTCCTTATCCAATCTTTTCGACCGTTTTGGTCAGCGTACCAAAATTCAGGGTATACACAGCCGTCTGGCCCGAAAGCTTGACGGTCAGTTTCAGGTCTACCGCGCCGCTGTTGACCTGCTGGTACAGGTCGGCGTCTTCGATGATGAAGCTGGGGGTGCACTCGGTCGGCACCCGCATCGGCAGAGTGGCGAACTCCGTCTTGGAGTTGCCCGCTTTCAGCTCCGTCTCCCCGGCATACAGCGAGGGGAACATGCTCCGGATGAAAGGCATCACGGCAGCACCGGCGTCGTTGTTGGTCACAAAGACCGACAGCTTGACGGTCGCGCTGCCATCCCCGTTTTTGCCCAGTACGGAGCGCTTCAGGTCCAAATCCACCTTATAGTCGCCCAGGATCACCGCCGTGGACGGCTCTGCTCCGGCATCTGTGCTGCATCCGGTCAGGCCCATGGCCGAGACGGCCAACGCCGCAGCGGCGGCACCCTTCAAAAATCCGCGGCGGGAAAATGTTTGTTCCATATCTTGTTTCCTCCTTGCCCGGTCTGATCCATTTTCAGTCGTTTGTCAAGTTAAGCATACCATATTGTTCCAGCCTGTCAAGCGTCTTTTTTTCAGTAAAAAGCCGCCCACCCCCGCAAGGTGCAGGAGTGGACGGCAAAAACTGTGCCTGTCGTTCTTTGTGCAGATCTTACTTACGGGAAGAGGTCACTTTTCCGTCTGCATTCCGGTTCATCACAAAGGTGGAAGTCTTGCCTTTCAGGTTGAAGGTGAACTCCAAGCTGCTCCAGTTTTTGTTGACATGTGCTTCGCCCTCGGCATAGACGGGCTGGAAACAGATATAACCTGCCTCTGCCTTATTCAGATCCTTGCCCGGCCCATAGGTCTTGGTGCCATTTTCATCGAACAGCGGGGTATAATCGCCAAAACCGCTCACATTTGCTGCTGCTTTCAGGTCCAGAACCACCTTTGCGTTGTGGCCGTCGATCTTTGCACTGGTGATGTCGCTTGCCTTGAAGGTGACCGTATCATTGGTCAGATTCTTGACTTGGAATTCGACAGCCAGCAGCGCAAGCTCTTCCCCATACGACCACGGCTGGTACTGATTGCTCAAGGCATACATGAATTTACCTACACTGTCTGCCGCATGGCCCTTCTGGTCACCGTACTGCTGGAAGAACGAGCCGACCGCATTATCGACCGCATCGCAGCCGCTCAGTGCACCCGCTGCACCCACAGCCAGCGCCAGCGCGCCGGTGATCTTCAAGAACGAACGCCGAGTCATCATTTTCATTGTTTTTTCCTCCTGTTGATCTGTGCCCAAGCGGGCACACGGCAAATGATTCCTATGCCAAGAATACCCATATTCTTGCGTTCTGTCAAGCGTCTTTTTTTAGTAAAAAGCCGCCCACCCCCGCAAGGTGCAGAGGCAGGCGGCACAGTTTGAATGCAAACTTTGGTCAGAACCGGGCTTCGGCCCCATCCGGGCGGTAGAATGTGACGTGTTTTTTCCACTGCGGATCGCCCATCGTGCGGCGGTAGCAGTCGGCCAGCCCCTGCACGGTGGTCTCCGCATCCGGGGTGGTCCGGCCGCAGGGCAGCACCAGCACCCGGAACCAGGCGTCGAAGAGATGCTCCGTCCAGCCCACATCCACAGCCCCGCACCGGGCATAGAAGCCCAGACGGCGGACGGCCATGGCCTCGTCCTCGGCCTTTTCGGGGCACTCGGCCTCAATGAGGATGGCCTGACAGCCGTTTTCGTGGCCGGGCAGCTCTGCCAGCAGCGCAGCACCCAGCCCGGAGGCCCGGTACCGGGGCAGGACCGCAAAGTAGTCCAGCTGGCTCATGGCGCAGCCCATGGGGCGCACCATCAGCAGATAGGCGGCCAGTGCATCGCCGTCGTAGATGCCCCAGGTGTGGGCGGTTCCGGCGGCTTCGCTGTTCAGGATCATGCTCAGGGGCTTGAGCTCGCTCTGGGGAAAATCGCGGCGCATCTCGTCGAGGTACACCTTCGTCAGCTCTTCGGCGGTCAGCAGCCGCCAGGTCAGGGTCACGGGATTCATAGGATGCGGGTTCCTTTCTGGACGACAGCCTGAATGTTGAGCGCTTCGTCGGCCAGAATGACGTTGCCGTATCGTCCGGCGCTCAGGCTGCCGTAGTCGTTGTCGATGCCGATGCTCCGGGCGGGGTTTTCGCTGGCGGCGCGGACGGCGCTCTCCAGCGGGACGCCCATCTCCAGCACAGCCCGCTTCATGCAGTCGTACAGGCAGGTCGCACTTCCGGCGATGGTGCCGGGCTGTTCGGTCAGCGTGGCGCGCGGGCCCTTGACCGTGACCGCCTGTCCGCCCAGGCTGTACTGCCCATCGGGCAGGCCGCAGGCCATCATGCTGTCGGCGATGAGGATGACGTGGTCGTCGCCGAAGGTGCGGAAGGTGAAGCGGACCATGGCCGGGTGGATGTGGACATTGTCGGTGATGAGCTCGACTTCTGCGCCGCGTTCCAGCGCCGCAATGATGGGGCCGGGCTCGCGGTGGGTGATGCCGGGCATGGCATTGTAGAGGTGGGTCATGTGGGTGGCACCGGCGTCAAAAGCCGCGCAGGCGGTGTCGTAGCTGGTGCAGGTGTGGGCGATGGAGATGCGGACCTCCCCGCAGCACTCCCGGATGAACTCCAGCGCACCCGGCTCTTCGGGGGCCACGTCCACCAGCTTGATGAGGCCGTTCGCGCGCTTCTGCAAGCGGCGGAACATCCCCACATCGGCAGGATGGAGGTATTCCGGGTTCTGTGCGCCGACCTTCTTCGGGCTGATGAAGGGGCCTTCCATGTTGATGCCGACAAGGTCTGCGCCCTTGCCGTTCCGGTGGGCCGCAGCCGCATCCATGACGCCGTTCAGGATCTCTTCCGAGAAGGTCATGGTCGCGGGGCAGATGGCCAGCACACCCTTGCTGGCTTCAAAGTCGGCCAGCGTCTGGATGGCCTCTTCCGTTCCGTCGCAGAAGTCCTTGCCCATGGCACCGTGGAAATGGATGTCCACGAGGCCGGGCAGAGCATAAGCACCCCTGGCATCCAGAACTTCTTCGCCCGCTTCCGGCTGTGCAAAGGGCACGATGCGCCCCTCCCGGATGAACAGGTCCCCCTCCTCGAACGTGTGGCGGGGGGTATAGATCTTTGCATGTTTGATGATCATAATTGAAGCCTCTATAATCGAGCTGTTTGCTGCTGTTTTTCTTTACGCTCCCGCAATGCCTTGCTGCCAATGGCTCCCCCTTTGGGGGAGCTGGCAAAGCCGCAAGGCTTTGCCTGAGAGGGTCACAGCAGGCTCAGTGCCTCTTCGTCAGCCACCAGGATGCAGTCGGGGTGCATCTGCAGGATGGAACCCGGACACTCCGGGGTGACGGGGCCGGACACGACGGCCTTGACGGCCTTGGCCTTGGCCAGACCGTTGGCCACCACCAGCACCTTGCGGGCCTGCATGATGGTCTTGATGCCCATGGTGTAGGCCTGCTTGGGCACGAGGTCTTCGTTGCCGTCAAAGAAGCGCTTGTTGGCCTCAATGGTGGCAGAGGTCAGGTCCACGCAGTGGGTCTCCAGCTCAAAGGCTTCGCCCGGCTCGTTGAAGCCGATGTGGCCGTTGGGGCCAAGGCCCAGCAGCTGCAGGTCGATGCCGCCCACGCTGTGGATGATCTCGTTGTACTTTGCACAGGCGTCTGCTGCATCGGGGTTGGTGCCGTCGGGCAGATGGATGGCCTCCGGGCGGATGTTCACATGGTCAAACAGGTTCTTGTGCATGAAGCTCCAGTAGCTCTCCGGATGCTCCTTGGGCAGGCCGCGGTACTCGTCCAGGTTGACGGTGGTAACTTCCGAGAAGTCCAGATCGCCCTTGTTGTACCACTCCACCAGCTGGGCATATGCGCCCACAGGGGTGCCGCCGGTGGCCAGACCCAGCACACAGTTCGGCTTCATGATGACCTGCGCGGAGATGATGTTTGCCGCCTTGCGGGACATATCCTTGTAATCCTTTGCACGAATGATCTTCATAGTGGAAACCTCCTGATTTTTTCTCGTTGTCTTCAGTATAGCACAGTCGCAGCGCTCAAAAAACGGTTTTGTGTGAACAAAAAGGGCCGCCGAAGATGGGCGTGAACGCCCGCCCTCAGCGGCCCTTCGGGAACGGATGCAGGATCAACCAGTCTCCTGCATAAAATTACGATTCAGGATGCGATCACAGCATCTTCTTCAGCTCGTCGTACACGAACTGGACCTTGGTGCCGATGATGACCTGGCAGGTAGTCTTGTCAGGACGGATGACACCGGCTGCGCCTGCTGCCTTGACAGCCTTTTCATCGACCTGCGTGTAGTCCTTGATGGTGAAACGCAGGCGGGTAGCGCAGTAGTCCACGCTGGAGACGTTTGCCTTGCCGCCGATGGCCTTCAGCACACCAGAAGCAACTTCGGTGTAGTTGTTGTTGGCCAAGGTGATCTTCTTTTCGGCCTCTTCAGCGTCCTCGTCCTCACGGCCGGGGGTCTTCAGGTCGAACTTGGTGATGGCGAAGTAGAACACGAAGTAGAACACCAGGAATGCTGCGATGCCCAGAGGAATGATCATCCAAGTCTTAGCAGCTGCGGGCAGAGAAGCGGAGAACACCAGGTCGGTAGCGCCTGCGGAGAAGCAGAAGCCAGCACGGAAACCGGAGTAGTAGGTGATGATGGTGAAGATGCCGTACAGAGCGGAGTACACAACGTACAGCGGGAAGCACAGGAACATGAAGCCGAACTCGAAGGGCTCGGTAACGCCGCAGACGAAGGCGCAGATTGCAGCGGACAGAACCAGGCCGATGGCAGCCTTCTTGTTCTTAGCGGTCTTGACCATAGCCAGAGCAGCGCCCAGGACACCGAACATCATGCAGGGGAAGAAGCCGGACATGTACATACCCAGGCTCCAGCTCACATCTGCGCTGGTCTCGCCTGCCCAGAAGTGGGACAGGTCGCCCAGGCCGATGGTGTCGAACCAGAACACGTTGTTCAGAGCGTGGTGCAGGCCGGTGGGGATCAGCAGACGGTTCAGGAAGGCGTAGATGCCAGCGCCGATGCCGCTCATGCCTGCGATGCCCTTGCCCAGAGCGACCAGCGCGCCGAAGATGACGGGCCAGACGAACAGCAGAACAACAGAGACCACAATGGAGATCAGGCCGGTGGCAATTGCAACGAAGCGCTTGCCGGAGAAGAAAGCCAGCCAGTCAGGCATCTGGGTGTTCTTGAACTTGTTGTAGCAGGTCGCGCCCACCACAGCGGCCAGAATGCCGATGAACGAGTTGCCAGCGACCTTCTGGAAAGCGATGTAGGTAGCGGTGCCCTCTTCGAGGGTGCGGACTGCACCGACGACGGCGGGGCTCAGCAGCTGCTGCATCATCAGGAAGCTGACGAGGCCAGCCAGACCAGCGGTACCATCGTGGTCATCTGCCAGACCGACTGCTGCACCGATTGCGAACAGCCAGGCCATGTTGTCGATCAGAGCGCCGCCTGCCTTGACCAGCAGGAAGCCAACGGTGTAAGCTGCGCCGGAAGTTGCTGCACCGGGCACACCCATAACGCCCGGAGCAAAGGCATAGCCAAGACCCATCAGGATGCCGCAGATCGGCAGGACCGCGACGGGAAGCATCAGTGCCTTGCCCAGTTTCTGGAGATATTTCATCATAAGACACATTCCTCCTTAAAGAATGTTGTTGTTATGGAGGCCCCTGGTTGCAGGCTGTCCATAATTGCGTAACAATATCTTAACACATGTTAAGAAAAAAAGAAAGGGGGTTTTCGCCATTTTCTTTGCGATTGATACAAAAATCCTTGATTTTGCATTTTTCAGTCAAAAGTTTTTGGAGTTTTTGATGGGATACAAGTTTCCTCTTTGAAAATAATTTTCTCGTTTATGAATTTTCTATGTTCTGCCGCCTCTGCCGCGCACTTCTTGCACCGGGGCGGCGTCTATGTTACTATATAGGTATTCCCGAACCGTGCACAACATCCCGAAGGAGGTTTTATCAATGGAATGGACCGACATCCGCCTGACCGTGGCCAAAGCCGACGCTGACAACGCCGAGGCCGTCGCCACGATGATCGCCGAAGGCGGCATCTATATCGAAGACTACAGCGACATCGAACAGCAGGTGGCTGAGATCGCACACGTAGACCTCATCGAGCAGGAGCTGCTGGACAAGCCCCGCGACCAGGTCATCATCCACCTGTATTTGGAGCCGGGCGCTTCGCCGGTGGAGACGCTGGCCCTCATCGCCGCCCGGATGGAGGCGGCAGGCATCGCCTACACCGTCGAGACCGAGGGCGTGGAGCAGGAGGACTGGCAGAACGGCTGGCGCAAATACTATCACCCCATGGAGATCGGCCAGCGGCTCGCCGTCGTGCCCTCCTGGCAGGAATATGACACCGACCGCGTCAAGCTCATCCTCGACCCCGGTCTGGCCTTCGGCACCGGCGGCCACGAGACCACAAGCCTCTGCCTGGAAGCGCTGGACGAGCGGGTGAAGGGCGGCGAGCGGGTGCTGGACATCGGCACCGGCTCCGGCATCCTCGCCATCGCCGCCCTCAAGCTGGGCGCTGCCAGCGCCGAAGGCGTGGACATCGACCCCGTGGCCGTCCGCACCGCCGGGGAAAACGCCGCACTGAACGGCGTGGCCGACCAGCTCACCGTTCTGGTGGGCGACCTGTCCGACAAGGCCAGCGGCACGTATGACATCATCACCGCCAACATCGTCGCCAACGCCATCCTGTCTCTGGCCCCCGCCGTCCCCGGCCTGATGGCCGAGGATGCCGTTTTCATCGCCAGCGGCATCATCGACAGCCGGAAGGATGAGGTCATCGCCGGGCTGGAAGCCGCCGGTCTCGCCGTGCAGGAAGTCAAGGAAAAGCGCGGCTGGGAGTGCATCGTCTGCCGCAAAAAATAACTGCTCAGGCGCTTTGCACCAGCTCTCCTTACAGGAGAGTCCTTGGCAGTCGGATACCGTTTGTATAAGCTGAGCAAGTTCAGGATAGGAGCCACTATGCCGCACCGCTATTTTACCACTGAGATCGCCGACGGCACCGCCACCCTGCGGGGTGCGGACGCCCACCACCTCGCCCGCGTGATGCGGGGCAAGCTGGGCGACACCGTCATCCTCTGCGATGGCAACGCCGTCGAATACACCGCCGTCATCACCGGCTTCGGCCCGGAGACCGTAGAGTTCTCGGTGGAGCCGGGCTACCCCAGCGCCGCCGAACCCAGCGTGGAAGTGACCCTCTTTGCGGGCTATCCCAAGCAGGACAAGCTGGAACAGGTCATCCGCCACGGCGTCGAGCTGGGCTGCGCGCATTTCGTCCCCTTCTTCAGCCGCTACTGCGTAGCAGCCCCCAAGAAAGAGGAGCAGAAGAACGAGCGCTACAACCGCATCGCCTTCGAGGCCGCCAAGCAGTGCGGCCGGGGCATCCTGCCGGATGTGGCCCTGCCGCTGCCCAACTTCGGCGCGGTCTGCCGCAGTCTGGAAGGGTACGACCTCGTGCTCTTCTGCTACGAGTGCGGCGGTGCCCCGCTGCGGGAGCTGCTGGCCGATGTCCGCCCCGCCGACGGCAAAAAGCCGAAGATCGCCGTCATCACCGGTGCCGAGGGCGGCTTTGCCGCCGAGGAAGCCGAGATGGCCGCCCAGGCCGGTGCCAAAACAGTCGGCCTCGGCCCCCGCATCCTCCGCTGCGAGACGGCCCCTCTGGCCGTTCTCTCCGCCGTCATGACCCTGACGGGAAATTTGGAATAAGCGCTTTACAAAACAGGAGGGACAGCCCGCAAGCTGTCCCTCCTGTTTTGTTTATAATTGGTCTGCGAATGCGAACGCCTTTTGAATTGCAAAATGATTTTTCAGTTGCTATACTGGGCTTATCAAATTTTTTTCGGGAGGACGTCGCAGTGACCACACAGACAATGCAAATCGGGAACCGACCTTGCCGCATTTACGGCGAAGCCCATGCAGAATACCTACTGCTCCAAATGACCGGCGAACACGAGCTGCAAAGCATGGAAAGCGAGGTTACCGCTATTGCACAGAGTGCGCACCGCTTTCTGTTTGCGGCTATTCCGGTGGAAAGCTGGAACGATGCACTTTCTCCGTGGAAGTCTCCTGCCGTGTGGGGAAAGCAAGGGTTCGGCGGCAAAGCCGGGGAGACATTGTGCTTCATGACAGAGCAGATCATTCCGTCACTGAAGCAGCAGTTTCGTCTCCCGGAAGACATCAAAATCATTCTGGGTGGCTATTCGCTGGCCGGGCTGTTTGCGCTGTGGGCCTCCACCCAGACAAATCTGTTCTACGGTATCGCCGCCGCATCGCCCTCGGTGTGGTTTCCGGGCTGGATGGAGTATGAACAGCAGCACCCGATACAGGCACAGCGCGTTTATCTGAGCCTTGGCGACAAGGAAGAGCATACGAAAAACGCCGTCATGGCTGCGGTGGGTGATAACATCCGCACCCTGCACAGCCGACTTATAGAGCGTGGCGCAGACCGCACCCTTGAATGGAACAGCGGCGGGCACTTTAAGGACGCTGATTTGCGTACCGCGAAAGCCTTTCGGTGGACGATGGAGGAACACACATGACCATTTTGATTGATGCAGACGGTTGCCCGGTCGTCGATCTGACGTTGCAGATTGCAAAGCAGTTCGGCGTTCCGATTATCATCCTGTGCGACACAGCTCACCAGATTGAGCGAGAAGGTGCGCAGACGCTGGTGTTCGACAAAGGAGCGGACAGCGTGGATTTTGCTCTCGTCAACCGGGTAAAACCGGGAGATGTGGTTGTGACACAGGACTACGGGCTGGCCAGCATGTGCCTTGCCAAGTGCGCACGCGTGCTGAACCAGAATGGTCTGGAATACACCGCCGACAACATAGACGCTCTTATGCTGCGGCGGTATGAAAACAAAAAGCTCCTCCGTGCCGGAAAGCACCCCAAGGGGAGCCCAA
>OGHH01002596.1_pt1 | contig 9951 bp, 9 predicted proteins | sample 1571471 | NCBI WGS metagenome assembly OGHH01 (sample SAMEA2581936, study PRJEB24529) | metagenome | biome: Human gut stool | place: China | collected 2011
AGGCGGGTCAGCTCGCCGCCGGACAGGACTGCGATGTTCTTGGTCCAGGTATCCTGCGCGAAGCCCATGCCGGACAATACCTTTTTGATGTTGACGTCCATATTGTATCCATCGGCTGCGTCGATGATGTTCTGCAGCGCATCGTGCTGCTCCAGCAGAGAGGCATCCTCCGGCGAAGCCGCCATCCGGCGCTCCAGGATCTGCATCTGTGCCATGGCATCCAGCACATGGGCGAAGCAGGAGCGCATCTCGCCGTAGATGTCCAGCGTGGGGTCCAGCTTCGCGTTCTGTTCCAGATACCCAAGGGTGACGCCATGGGTCACACTGAACTCGCCCTCATAGTCGGTATATTCCCCGGTCAGGATCTTCAGAAGGGTGGTCTTGCCTGCACCGTTCTGGCCCACGATGCCGATGCGGTCCTCCCGCTCGACGCTGGCCGTGACATCATGCAGGACGATCTTCTCGCCGAAAGTCTTGCCCAGTTTTTCCAAATGTATCAGCATTGTTGTTCATCCAATCTTTTTGTTCCCACTTGCCGCACAGCGCAGGAGCTTAGAGCTGATGGCGGCGGTTCTTCAGCCCGATATTGGCCAGCTCTTCCGGCTCCATGACCAGCTGATACAGCTCTTCGAGGTTCGAGATCTCGTAAGTCGGGCAGACCTTGCCCGGATTTTCGGCGTGGTTCGGGTTGTACCAGCAGGTATCCAGCCCGGCGTTGATGCCGCCCTGGATGTCGCTGGTGAGGCTGTCGCCCACCATCAGAACACGCTCGCGGTTCTCCACCCCCAGCGAACGGAGCGCCGTGTCAAAGATCTTGCGGTTCGGCTTTTCGCTTTCAAGTTTCTCGGAGACGAAGACCTCCTCGACGAACTCCTTCAGGCCGGACTCGGCCACACGGCGGGACTGCACCCGGTCGAAGCCGTTTGTCACAACGGCCAGCGTTGCCACCTCGGCCAGCTCCTTCATCACGTCCAGCACATTGGGCGCGGCGAGATCCGGGTGGATGGAGAGCTGGTCGAGATAATATTGATTCATCTCGGCACCGCTGCCTGCGGCATTCACGGCCTTCAGGAAGCGGTTGAAGCGCTCCGCCATCAGCTTGTCACGGCGGAGCTGGCCTTTTTCCAGCTGACGCCACAGCTCCCCATTGATGGTGCGGTAGGTCTGCACCGTCTCCGCATCCGGTTCGATGCCGTAGTTGCGGAGCGTATCGGCCAGCGCCTTGCTTTCGGCTGCATCAAAATCCAGCAGCGTATTGTCTGCATCGAACAGGATGCAATAGTATTTTGCCATGGTTCAGTTTCCCCTCTCTTGTTGCATGTTCCGGGGAGCTTGTCCTCCCCGGCCGGAGCCGGTCTCTTCCGGATCGCCGGATTTGCCGGATCGTAAGAACAGCGAGAAGCCAGCCCCGCCCCGGCAGAGCTGGCTTCGCCTTATTCTTCGACTATTTCATACGTTTCATCGTCGGTTTGTTCCGGGGTGTTGTCCTCGCAGCGGGAAGCGGCGGAACAGGGTGTTTCCGGGCATTTGGGCATCTCGGATTCCAAAACGCCATTGTCCACATTCTCCCAGTCCATTTCGTACCAGTCCACACTGCCGTCGGTCACATCTTCCTCACCGGGAAGCCCCGGAACACGGATCTTCTCATAGAACATCCACTCACGCTCCCTTCGGAACAGCCTATGCAGCGGAGTGGAAAAGTGTCAGCGGCTTGCTGCGGCCTCGGTGTTCTCTGCGCTCGTCTCGCTGGAAGCGGACAGATCGTTCTCAGCCTTGCTTTCCGAGGCTTCGGTCTTCGATTCGGTTTTTGATTCTGCCTTCGACTCGCTGTGGGAAGAAGCACTTTCCTCTTTGGATTCATTCTTTGATTCGCTCTTCGACTCACTCTGAGAAGCGCTGGCCGACTCTGCCTTGGATTCGGCTTTCGACTCGCTCGTGGACGCCGATGCACTGGAAGCAGAGCTGGAGGAGTGCTCCGAACTGCTGCCGGAGGTGCTGTGGGACGAACTGGAGCTGCCGGAAGAGGCGGATTCTTCTTTGGACGAAGCGGAAGAACCGGATGTACTGCCGGAGGAGGCTCCGGACGAAGACGAGCCGCCCGAACTCGAAGAGCTGGAAGACGAGCTGCTGCTCGACGTGCTCGAACTGGACGATTCGCTGTTGACGGTCAAGGTCAGCGTGTTGCTCTTCACGGTGCAGTCGTTGTAGGTGACGACGGCGTAGATCTTATAGCTGCCGACGGCCACGGAAGAGACCGGAACGGTCACGGTCGTATGGCCTGCAGCGGCCTTGACCTCTTCCCCGTTGGCGTACCAGCGGAGATTGTCGCTGTTGGCATACTTGCCGCCGAGCTTTGCCTTGAAGATATAGGAGCTGCCGAACAGGCCCTTGCCCTCGTTGGAGATCTCGACGGACACTGCGGCAAACACGGCCGTGACGTCAATGTTCTGCTGGAACTTGTCGTCGGTGCGGGTGCGGGTGGTGACACCGTCGCTCCACTTGACGAAGACATAGCCCTCGGCGGGAACTGCCGTCACGCTGATGGTCTGGGACGCATCGGTCACGGTGTAGCTCAGGGAGGTCTTGTCGGACTCACCGCCGGAGGTCAGCGTACCGCCGCCCTTCTTCTCGACCCGGTAGTGTGCCTCATAGTGAACAGGCTCAGCGGTGGAATTGCTGGCGCTCTCGCTGGCAGACTCCGAGCTGGGAGCCTGGACCGCAGAACTGGGGTTGGAAACATACTCCAGTGTGCGGGTCGGGATGTTGGCGGTATCCGGGCGGCGGTCATCGGTGGTGTAGGCGTGGGTGCGCAGATAGCTCAGCGCTGCCTTGAGGCCCGCACTCTTCAGGTGGATGTCGCCGTTTGTGTAGTAGTCCGGCTTGCCGTAGCCATCCTCCCCCTTGAGGATCTCGGCGGTGTTCAGAAACTTGAGGCCCAGCTGCTCGCACAGGTTGAGCAGTGCCATGTTCATATCGTCGATCCTGGCCTGATCCATGTGAGGGTAGGTCGAGTGATCCGCCGGGATGGGCGGGATGGTGTTGACGATGATATCGGTATAGGGATAGCTGGCCTGGATGGCCTGGACCAGAGCGGTATAATTCGCGATAAAGTCGGCCACTTCCATGCCGTTGTCGTTGGTGCCGAGGGTGATGACCACGCGGCGGGGCTTCATCATGGCGACGGCCTGGGCAATGGGATAGGCATTGCTGTCCTTCTTAAAGGTGACGATGCCCTCATTCAGGGCCACCTGTGTGCCGATGCCCTCCTTGGCGCAGAACTGCTGCAGGGAGATCAGGCCGTTGTTGTACAGGCGCACCGTGTTGGAGTCGCCGATGAAGAGGGTCTCGTCCTGGTAGGACTGCCCCGCATCGGCCGTTTCTGCCAGCAGAGAAGCCGATGAATTGTCGATCTGATAGTGCTCTGCCAGATCTTCGCCACCTGCGGGCGTTTCCGAGGAGACGGAGTCTGCATCGGGTACATTCGGGGCGTCCACTTTGCCCCGCCTGAGCAGGGTCAGAGTGATGCCGATGGTCAGCAGCGCCGCCAGCGCACACACAACGCAGACCAGAACAGCCTGCCGCTGCAAAGGAGTCATAGATTGCTTGTCCGATTGTGTCCTACGATTCATAATGATTCACCATTTTCATTCTCAATCAGCGGTCCGGCCAGGCGTTCACAAGGGCGTCCGCGAGGGCGGCGCAGCTCTCGGCCAGAAAGACCGGGTGGAACGGTTCCAGCTCATCCCGGCTGCCATAGCCGTACAGCGCACCGGCAGCGTCCAGACCGCAGTCTGCCGCACCTCGCATATCGTCGTTGCGGTCCCCGACCATCAGGACCCGTTTGCCCTTGACGCAGGGCTGCTCCAGCACGTAGCGGACGACCTCGGTCTTGGTATCGCGGCTCTCGTCCATGGAGGCACCGCCGATGAAATCGAAGTATGGGGCAAGGCCCTGCTCTTTGAGAATGGGCGTCACCACCTGGGTGGGCTTGGAGGTCGCCGTGCAGAGCACAAAGCCCGCTTCCTTCAGGCGGCGGAGCATCTCAGCCGCACCGGGGAACACGCGGCACTCGTGGCTGCCCTTGACGGCATAGCTGGCACGGTAGAGCCCGGCGGCTTCCTCGACCTTGGCCGGGTCGGTGAAATGCTCTGCGAACGTCTTGCGCAGCGGCGGGCCAAGATAGCGGCGCAGGTCCACACCGGTGATATCTACGTTCATCTTGCGGAAGACCTCTTCCAGTGTATTCAGGATGCCGGGTGCGGAATCAATGAGCGTTCCGTCCACGTCGAATAAGATCACGTCATAGTGCTGCAAGGTTCATTTCCTCTCTTTCACACATATACAGTGTATAGTATAGCACAGTTTTCTGTATTCAGCAATTCCGCACAAAACGTTTTTTCATCTTTTGGCTAGATTGTTCATAGAATAGCCACAAACACAAAAAGCCTGCCCGGCAAAGTGCGGGCAGGCAGGGGCAACCGCCGGTTATTGCGCGGTGGTGGTGTTTTCCGTCGAGGGGTAATAGAGATTGTTGGAGATGAATTCCAGCTTATCCTTGAGCGCCAGTTCCAGATTGGCCACGGCATGGACCATGTTGGTGGCCGAGTCGTTGATCTCCAGCAGCTTGCACAGGTCGACTTCCTTCATGGCCATCGCGGTCTTCATCTTCTGGCTCTCCGCGCAGAGGATGTGGCTGAGGGCAGATTCCTGCAGCGCAATGCTCTCCAGCAGGTCGATGACGGCCTGGTCGAGGGTGACGCGGGGCAGTGCGGGGCATTCCAGCGTAGGCGTGCAGTTGGTTTCCGTGATCATAAATCGGGTCATCCTTTCTTATATAAGGTATGCCCCATTGTATGTCCGGGCCTCTGCCTGTGTCACTCGGCGGAATCGGCTGCTTCCTTCGCAGAGACTTTTTCGATGACGTCGCGGTAGCCGCCGGAGCCGTACTGGATGCAGCGGTTGATCCGGCTGATGGTGGCCGTGCTGATTTCCACCGCTTTGACGATCTGGTCATAGGTGCTGCCACCCAAAAGCAGCTTGGCCGCTTCCAGGCGCTGCGCCATATCGGAGATCTCCTTTACGGTGCACAGGTCCTCAAAGAAATTGTAGCATTCTTCCCGTGTTTCAAGGCTCAGGATCGCATCGAACAGTGCGTCCGTGGTCGGGTTCTTTCTGGGGTTTTTCTCAGCCATAGCGGCCTCCTTTGCGGCAAGCGCCGGGTATTTGGAAGATTTTATGAGTTTGTATTATCACTTTAGCACACGAAAGCGTGAAAGTCAAGTCTTTTTACAACGTGAGTGATTTTCATATTTTAACGTGCATAGTTTTCTTCTCTTCACACATGAACAAAAATCATCTAAAAATTTTTACCAGCATTTTTCCCGAATTGGCACATCCTCCTAACTTGCCCAAAATATATTGACAAATTATGAAATCGGGACTAAAGTATACACAATCATTCGGCAAATGCAGTGAACAGGACACGACCTTTTCCCACACCTGCTCCCAGAGAGCTGTCGGTTTTGGTGTAAGACGGCAGCAAAGAGAGAAAGGTTATCCCCTGCGAGCAGCCGGTGCGAACCGAACAGTAGCACCTGGCCGATCCGCCCCCGTTACAGGGCGTCCCGCTCCGGTGAGGTTCTCCCGGAGCGGGCAGAAAGTGGCTGCCCTCAAAAGCAGCAAGCGAAGTGGTACCGCGGAGAATTGCAGCCGGGAGACTGGTTGCCAGGCCTTCGTCTTCGGGTGGATGCGGTCTGCATCCAGAACGAAGATGGGGGCTTTTTTCATCCCTTGCCGCCCGGCCGCTTGTGGTTTTTGAGTGCAGCCGTCAGATAGACCCTGGCCGTTTTGCCGTTTGGAAAGAAAGGAAAGAGGTAAAAGAAATGAACACGCTGGTCATCGTTTTGATTGCAGCCGTGTGTCTGTTAGGAGCTTACACCTTCTATGGACGCTGGCTGGCAAACAAGTGGGGCATCGACCCCAAGGCTAAGACCCCCGCAGTCGTCCACGAGGACGGCCGCGACTACGTCCCCACCAACGGCTGGACCGTTTTTGCCCATCAGTTCAGCTCCATCGCAGGTGCCGGCCCTGTCACCGGTGCCATCCAGGCTGCTGCATTCGGCTGGCTGCCCGTTCTGCTGTGGGTCCTGATCGGCGGCATCTTCTTTGGTGCTGTGACCGACTTCGGCGCGCTGTATGCTTCCGTCAAGAACGACGGCAAGTCCATGGGTATGCTGATCGAGAAGTACATCGGCAAGACCGGCCGCAAGCTGTTCCTGCTGTTCTGCTGGCTGTTCTGCGGCATCGTCATTGCAGCGTTTGCTGACATGGTCGCCGGCACCTTCAATGCCTTTGGCACCGACGGTGCTCTGGTCGAGGCCGCACAGACCAACGGTGCTGCCGGCATGGTCTCCATCATGTTCATGGTGTTCGCTGTCGTCTTCGGCCTGATCCAGAAGAAGTTCAACTTCTCCGGCTGGAAGGAGAGCGTCATCAGCATCGTCTTCATCGTTCTGTCTTTCGTGATCGGTGCAAACTTTCCCATCATCCTGGGCAAGGCTGCATGGAGCTACATCACCTTCATCTACATCTTCTTTGCAGCCGTCCTGCCCATGTGGCTGCTGAAGCAGCCCCGTGACCACATGACCACCTTCATGTTCGTGGCCATGATCGCAGGTGCCGTGGTCGGCCTGCTGGTCGCACACCCCACCATGAACCTGCCCGTTTTCACCGGTTTCACCAATGAGAAGCTGGGCACCATGTTCCCCATCCTGTTCGTCACTGTGGCCTGCGGTGCCGTTTCCGGTTTCCACAGCCTGGTCTCTTCCGGCACTTCTTCCAAGACCGTGGAGAACGAAAAGGATATGCTGAAAGTCGGCTATGGTGCCATGATCCTCGAAAGCCTGCTGGCTGTTCTGGCCCTGTGTGTTGCAGGCGCTGCCGCCGCTGCGGACGGCACCCCCGCTGCAGGCACCCCGTTCCAGATCTTCAGCCGCGGCGTTGCCGGTTTCTTTGAGATGTTCGGCATCCCCGCCTACGCTGCTACCGTCTTCATGACCATGTGCGTTTCTGCTCTGGCTCTGACCAGCCTGGATGCCGTTGCACGTATCGGCCGCATGAGCTTCCAGGAGCTGTTCAGCGTCGATGATATGGAGCATGCAGAGGGCTGGCGCAAGCTGTTCTGCAACGTCTACTTCTCCACCTTCATCACGCTGGTGTTCGGCTTCATCCTGACCAAGATCGGCTACGCCAACATCTGGCCGCTGTTCGGTTCCGCCAACCAGCTGCTGAGCGCTCTGGTTCTGGCCACCCTGTGTGTCTTCCTGAAGGTCACCGGCCGCAACAACAAGATGCTCTTCCCCCCGCTGGTCATCATGCTGTGCGTCACCTTCACCGCACTGGTCCAGCGTCTGATCGCGATGGTCAAGGCCATCAGCGCAGCCGCTTCGGTGGGCATTCCTGCGGGTGAGACCACCTGGGGCGCTGTGTTCATCGCCAACGGCCTGCAGCTGATCCTGGCTGTCCTGCTGATCGTTCTGGGCCTGAACATCGTCTTCCACTCCTTCAAGGCTTACTCCAACGCGGAGCACAACAGCGAAGCAAAGGCCTAAAAACAACTGCGGTTTTCACGATTCGTTCGTAAAAACAGAAAGAGATCCCCGCTGACGTCATCGAACCCGTCAGCGGGGATCTCTGTTTTTCTGCGCTTCAGAGATGCGCATCTTCCCAGGCCTGCAGCACGGCCAGCTGCGTCTCGGTGTGGAACCAGTGCTCCCCATCGGCCAGAAGAGTCAGCTGTGCCCCGGTCGCGCGCTTGAAGCGGTCGAGCACAGCATAGGAAGTCAGCGCGTCGGCTTCGCCATAGAGCACCTGCGTGGGGATGCGCCAGCGGAGCGGATGCTTCCGCACCCAGCAGAGATACGGCCACGAAAGCGTCTCCCCGAACGTTGTGGGGATCTCCCCTGCCGCCTTCAGCTGCTCTTCGGTCACGTTGGCCTGCTGCATCATCCTGCCGATGAGATCTTCCATATCCACGATGGGCGAAACGAAGAGCGCACGGCGCAGTGCCTTCTCCTGTAACGCCAGCATGGAGAACCACGCACCGATGCTCGTAGCCCGCAGCGAGACCTGCCGCCAGTGCACCCTTGCATACTGATCCATAAATTGCAGCTCCGGGGTAACAACCCATGGCAGGAGCCGTTCGGGGCCGTTTTTCCGCTCGCCATGTTCGGGCAGATCAATGGCCAGCACCTGATAACCTGCCGGGCAGGCCTGCTCTGCAAATGCAAGAGCTTCCTCCTTGCTGCCCATTTTTCCGTGGACGTAGAGATACACCTTGTGGGAAGGCTCGCCGATGAGGAGCGCGGGGATGCTCTTCAGGGTAATGCGTTCTGTTTTCATAGCATCTTCACCATCATGATCTCGTCGCGGTAAGTTCCATCCTTGAGCTTGAAGGCATGGGGCATGGTGCCGCAGCGTTCAAAGCCAAACTTTTCATAAAGGTGGATGGCGCGGGGATTATCGCTGTACACACCCAGCTCCAGCTGTTCAAAGCCGTTGGCTTTTGCCTGGGCCACGGCCAACTGCATCAGAAAGCTGCCCAGACCACAGCCCCAGGCTTCTTTCAACACAGAGATCCCCATGACTGCACGATGGCGATACTTGATGTGCGGCCGCACCTGTGCCACACCAAACTCTCCCACCAGCTTTTCTCCGGCAAAAGCACCGACCTCAAAATTCAGCGCGCTGGCTTCAGAGCCTGCCAGCCCCTTTTGCATCGCTTCCAGATTCGCGCCTTCTTCCGGATAACGCGCCATAAAATGGGTTTCGCGGTAGGTTGCAAGGCGGAATGCGTTGAGCGCTTCGGCGTCGTCTGCGCACAGACTGCGCACCGTCAGCATTTCTCCGTTGGGCAGTTGGAACGCACACGGGACGATCTTCATGGTCAGCACTTCTTTCTGTTTGGAATGGGTCTATCATAACATCTTCGGTCGGGTTTTACAACCCCGGAGCGCAAAAAAAGGAGCCGCAGCACCCTATGACAGGCACTGCGGCTCCCATTTTCAGCTTGGAAGCTTGAATTACTTCACCATGCTTGCGACTTCAGCAGCGAAGTCGTCAGCGCGCTTCTCCAGGCCCTCGCCCTTCTGGAAGCGGGTGAACTTGACGATCTTGATGTCGCCGCCCAGGTCCTTAGCGACCTTAGCGGTGTACTGAGCAACAGACAGGTCGCCGTCCTTGACGAACTCCTGATCGACCAGGCAGTTCTCCTTGAAGAACTTCTTGATCTTGCCCTCGATCATCTTCTGCTTCACAGCATCAGGCTTGTTGGCGTTCTTGGGATCGCCAGCCATCTGAGCCAGCATGATCTCCTTCTCCTTGGCCACGACCTCAGCGGGGACAGAAGCCTCATCGACATAGCCGGGGTTAGCAGCTGCGACCTGCATGGCGATGTCCTTGCCGTAGGTAACGAACTCGTCCTTAGCCTCGATGCCGTTGGTGGTCTCGAAGTTGACCAGGATGCCGTGGGTGCCGCCGCCGTGGACGTAAGCAGAGCAGACGCCCTCGTAACGGACGAAACGGCGGATCTTGATGTTCTCCTTGATGACCAGGATCAGGTTCTTCAGAGCCTCGTCCACGGTCTCGCCAGACTCGGTCTTGCAAGCCATCAGAGCCTCAACGTCAGCAGGGTTCTGCTTCATGATGACCTGAGTTGCCTCCTTGACGAAAGCAACGAACTTGTCGTTCTTGGCAACGAAGTCGGTCTCAGCGTTGACTTCGATGACAACACCGACCTTGCACTGCGGGCAGTAATCCGCGTAGACCATGCCCTCAGCAGCGGTACGGCTTGCCTTCTTTGCAGCGGTAGCCAGACCACGCTCACGCAGGATCTCGACTGCCTTCTCGAAGTTGCCGTCAGCCTCGGTCAGAGCCTTCTTGCACTCCATCATG